>Ga0265293_10000023_pt1 | contig 319948 bp, 278 predicted proteins | sample Munlanlewell138R_FD_192505 | JGI IMG/M metagenome (GOLD analysis project Ga0265293, IMG submission 192505) | Leachate microbial communities from a municipal landfill in Southern Ontario, Canada - Leachate well 138R | ecosystem: Engineered > Solid waste > Landfill > Unclassified | place...
GGCTCCGCACCGCCGCTGCGTACTCCGCAACGCTGCCCCGTGTCATGGCCCCTCCACCTCTCTTGGGTAACCATGCTTATGAGGCAACTACCTCCCGTTCGGTAACCATTTTTATGAGGGCACTCGGCGTCCTGTCCACGTCGGACGGCCGGACTACACTCGAACCATGACCGCGCACGAACCGAGCGACGACCCGAAGCAGGCCTACCGCGAGGCGTACGACGACTGGCAGAAGCACCTGCAAGGCGTCCACGACCTGCTGCTGGAGGGCAACCGCATGCCTCCCGAACAGATCAAGGGCCTCCTGAACCGCGAGGCGCGCGCCAAGCAGCGGTATGACCAGGCTCGCAAGCGCCTCCTTGGCGTGGAGGACTAGCGGCCGATGGGCGTGGAGCAGGCGGCGGAACCGGGTGCATGGCAGCGGCTTGTAGGGCGGGGCTACCCGCGCTCATTGCTTGTGGGCGCCACGTTCTCTGTGGCTTGGACGCCGTGCATCGGCCCCATCCTCGGTGTCCTCCTCACGCTGGCCGCCACCACCGGATCCTGGCAGCAGGGCGGGCTACTGCTGGTGTTCTACTCGCTGGGCCTGGGCGTGTGGTTCATGGCCTTCGGTGCGTTCTTCGGGTGGCTGTCGCCTCGGATGAAGGCGCTGCGTCCGCACATGCAGAAATTGATGGTCGCCGCGGGGGTGGTGTTCATCGCGGTAGGCGCGCTCATGTTCCTGGGCGAGTTCCAGCGCCTGAACGAGTACTTCCAGAGCGCCGGCTTCCTGTTCGAGGGCCCCACGGCGGTGGAGGAGGACCTGAGCGGGAGCGTGGAGGGCTGGTTCGGCCCCGCCATCGCCTTCTTCGGCGGAGTGGTCTCGTTCCTCTCGCCGTGTGTGCTGCCGCTGGTGCCGGTCTACCTGGTGAACGTGGCGGGCGAAGCGGCGCTGGGCACCACGGAGGGGGTGGCCGGTCGCGCGCGCGTGCTGGGCAACTCGCTCGCATTCGTCGTGGGGTTCACGGCCGTGTTCGCGGTGATCGGGGCGTCTGCGGGGTTCGCGGGCGGTGCGGTCACGGAGCACCTGGATCTGCTGACCCGCATCGGCGGGGTGGTGCTGATGGTGCTGGGCATGCAGATGGCCGGCCTGATCCACGTTCCCTATCTCGACCGCACCTACCAACTCCCGGCCTGACGCGTATTGCACCCTGGACGGTAGACTCGCCGCATGGCCGATCCTGAGCCCGAGGGCGTGGACGTCGAGGCGATCCGGCAGGTCATCCAGACCGCGGACGTGTTCGTGGTGCGGTTTGGCCTGGTGGAGCACCGGCTGATGGTGGACGCGCGCCTGGACAACGAGGGCCGCCCCTACATCAAGATCGTGCCGCCGGTGTCCTCGCTGGAGGAGCGCTACCGCTTCCTGCAGCGCGAGCGCCCCGGCCTCTCACCGCCGGAGCAGATCACGGTCTTCCAGTGGCCACGCTCCATCACCGTCCTGCGCGACATTGGCCTGTGGGACGCCATTGAGGCCCGCATGGCCGAGGTGGCGGGCGAGCCGGCGGCGCGCATGGCGCGCGAGGCGTTCCGGGAGGGCCGCCGGCTGGAGCGCGCGGACACGCTGGCCCTGATCCGCGGCGGCGAGGGCTACGAGACGCTCTGGGAACGCGACCGCGGCTGACGGCGTCCTCGGAAATGTTCAGGCGGCCCGGGGCGGTCGGAGAACGCAAGGCCGGCCAGTGTTACGCTCGCGCCAGTGAACCGCGTCATCGACCTGCGCTCCGACACCGTCACACGTCCGTCGCCGGGGATGCGCGACGCGATGCATCGCGCCGAGGTTGGCGACGACCTCATGCGCGAGGATCCCACCGTCCGCGCCCTGGAAGAGGCGTCTGCGGAGGCGATGGGCAAGGAGGACGGCCTCTTTGTCCCCAGCGGCACCATGGCGAACGTGGTGGCCCTGCTGACCCACTGCCAGCGCGGCGACGAAGCGCTCGCGGGTTCCGAGTCCCACATCCTGCATCACGAAGGCATGGGCGCCGTGGTGCTGGGCGGCCTTTTCGTGCGCTCCGTGCAGAACGACGCGCTGGGCCGCATCGACCCGGTGGAGGTGCAGGCGAGGCTGCGCCCGGCATGGCCTCGGACGGCCGTGGTGTGCCTGGAGAACACGCAGAACCGCTGCGGTGGGGCGGCGATCCCCGCCAGCGACATGCGCGCCGTGGCGGATGTGGCCCACGCAGCCGGCGCACAGGTGCACGTGGACGGCGCCCGCATCTTCAACGCCGCCATCTCGCTTGAGACGGACGTCCGCACGCTGGTGGTCTCTGCGGACACCGTGGGCTTCTGCTTCTCGAAGGGCCTCGGGGCGCCCGTGGGATCTGTGCTGACAGGATCGCGGGAGTTCATCGAGCGCGCGTGGTTCAACCGTCGCCTGCTGGGCGGCTCCATGCGCCAGTCCGGCGTGCTGGCCGCGGCGGCCCTGTGGGCGCTGGAGCACAACGTGGAACGCCTGGCCGAGGACCATGCCAACGCGCGGCGCCTGGCGGCCGCGGTGGCTGAGATGCCGCACGTGGAGATGGATCCCGCCGGCACGGACTCCAACCTGGTGTTCTTCACCCTGAACGGCGTGGACGGCAACGACTTCCGTGCACGCCTGAGAGACGAGGGCGTCCTGTGCTCCGGCACCGCCCCCGAGCGAATCCGCATGGCCTGTCACCTGGACGTGACGGCTCAAGACATCGACGCCGCCATCGACAAGATCGCGCGCGTCCTGGAAGCGATGCCTGCCGCCTCATGACCATCACCCTGCGTTCTTTCCCAGCCCTGCGTATGGCCTCGATGCTCGTGGCCCTTCTCACCGCTGCCGTCCTCCTGGGCGCGTGCGCGGGCGCCTCGACCAGTTCGGAGACCGTGGACGTCTTCGTGGGCTCGCCGTTCGAGGGCGGCGAGTCGCTGCGGTACGAGGTGGTCGACATCGGCGGCGGCGACCGCGTGCTGGTGGGCTATGGCACGCTGGCCGCGGACGCGGAGGACGGCCGCCTGGCCCTCCGTCAGACATACGTCGAAGCAGAGACGCCGGACGGCGCCACCCCGGTCACGGACGAGGTGGTGGTCTGGGTGCAGCCGGACACCTTCCGCCCCCTGGGTGGCGAGCGCACCGTGGTCAGCCGCGACGGCAACGGGAGGTCCGAGACCACCCGCTACGCCTGGTCATACGTGGCCGGCGGCGGGGAGGACAAGGAGCCTCGGCTGGTCGTCTCGCGTGACGGCGGCGACGAGCGCTCGCTGCGCCTGCGCGATCACTACTACGACAACGAGTCCTCGCTCTGGCTCTGGCGTTCGATCGACCTGGTGGAGGAGTACGAGGCGTACTACGTCTCCGCGAACCCGGTCGAGCGCAACCAGCAGGCGGTGAACATCCGCGTCCCGCAGATCGAGACCGTCACCGTGCCAGCCGGAGAGTTCGAGGCCTACCGCCTGCTGTTCCGCACCGGCCGCGCCGTGCGCACCGCCTGGATCGAGGCGGCGGCGCCGCATCGTGTCCTGCGCTGGGACAACGGCCAGTCCGTGCTTGAGTTGTTGCCGGACGAGTAGCGGCTACCCGCGCCACAGGCAGCCGCGCCCCGCCGCGCGCGCTTCCGCCTCCGCAGCCATGATCTGCTCACGCATGCTGCCGTCGTCCGTCCAGGCGTAGCCATAGCCCTCGGCCACGAGCGCCTCGTCGATGAGCGTGCCGTCCGAGGCGTACACGTAGCGCAGTTCGCGGCCGAAGCGGTCCGTCAGGCGCGCGTCCGGGAGCAGTTGGACGCGACTGCCGGCGAGCGCCTCCAGGCGGTCGGTCGCTTCCTGGTAGCACGCCTCGTCACGCTCGGGCGTGTCCACACCGTAGAGCCGCACCGTGATGTCCGTGCCCGCCGCGCGCACCTCCAGCGTGTCGCCGTCGATGATGCGCTGCACGAAGACGGGGACGGCACCCTCCACGGGCTGGCTGATGCCACCTTCCTCCTCCGGCCCGGTCTCGCCGCTGGTGAGTTCGTGCGCCACGAGCGACGCGACCAGGAGGATGGCCAGCAGGCCCGCGATCACGAGGCCCGTGCGATTGAGCGCGCGCCGCTGACGTTGGAGCGGCCGCAGGTCCATGTCCACGTGGCGCCGGTTGACGTTGCGTCCCGGCCGCCGGCTCACCGCACCACCCCGGCCGAGGCCGCCACGATGTCCGAGGCGATTTCCCCCCAGCCCGTGCGCGCGTGCTCCAGCGCGTCCTGGAACGCGGCCAGGTCGGTGACGCAGGCCACGCCGCCGGCCCGGTAGCGGTCGCGTTCCTCGAACGTGGGGCCGGCGGCCACCACTCCCACGCCGGCGGGCAGCGCCTCGAGCGACTGCACGAGGTCGCGCACCTGCCATTCGAACGCGGTGTCGGAGGCACGCACGGCGAACACCCAGAGCGCCTCGGGCGGCTGGTCGGGGGGCGGAGGATCGGCCGGGGTCTCCACGGCGGCGCTCCACATGCCGGCGATGCATGGCGCCAGGCCGCGCATGACGAAACCCATGTGCTCCGGCGACGCCGCGAAGGTCTCCAGGGCGGCGCGATCGTCCAGCCAGATCGCGGCCAGTAGCGCCTCCGCAGACCGCGCCAGCACCACGCGCCGAGCGCCGGGGGCGTCCTGGAGCGCGCGGGCACGCTCCAGTGCCGCATCGACCAGCGCCGGGTCCACCTCGGGGCGGAGGGCGGCGGAGATGATGTGGACGACGTGGAGGGCCCCGGGGGTGGGCTGGTTCATCGAGAGAATCGTCGCGCAGGCGGGACCTCTGGGCGAGGGGGGCGGGAGGACGGCTCGCGCCGGGAGCGGTGCTGGCCCACGATGACGCCGTCGCCCTCCGGCAGGATGCGCCCGTCCGACATCTCCAGCACGCGGTCTACGTGCTCCATGACGAAGGGGTCGTGCGTCGCGGTGACGATGGTGACGCCCGCGCGGGCCACCTCGTGCAGCAGGGCGAAGATCTGGGCGCCGGTGGTGGAGTCCAGTTCGCCCGTGGGCTCGTCCGCAATGATGAGGCGAGGGCGGTTGGCCAGCGCGCGCGCCACGGCCACCCGCTGCTGCTCGCCCCCGGACAACTCGTAGGGCCGGTGGTCCGCGCGCTCCGTCAGGCCCACCAGCGCCAGGAGTTCGCGCGTGCGCTCGCCTCGTTCGCGGATGCCGGCGCCAGCGATGCGCAGCGCCAGGTCCACGTTCTCCGCCGCCGACAGCAACGGCAGGAGGCCGAACGACTGGAAGACAAAGCCCACCTGGTGCCGGCGGAACTCGGTCATCTGCGCGTCGTTGAAGCGGGAGACTTCCGCGCCGTCCACCAGGATCGTGCCCGCGTCCGGCTGGTCCAGCCCGGCGATCAGGTTGAGCAGCGTGGTCTTCCCGGATCCGGAGCGCCCCACCACCGCGAGGAACTCCCCGCGCGCCACCGTGAGCGAGACGTTGTCCACGGCCGTGACCGTGCTGCCGCCGCTCTGGAAGGCGCGCGTGACCTCGTGCGCCTCCACCATGGGGCCGGCGCCGGGTTCGTGGGGGGTGGGCTGAGCGCTCATCGTCGCCGCCACCGTCCGTCCGAGGCGTCCTGGTCTGCGTCCGCCTCCGCCCGCACCGCCACGTGGTCGTCCTGCATGGTCACGCGTGCACGCCGGCCGATGCCGAGTTCGTCCATGTACTCGCGCGGGATCTGCAGGCGGCCGCTGCGGTCCACCACGGCGTACTCGTCCAGGGCGTCGCCCTCGTCGCGCCGGAACTGGGCCCGCCTCACGATCTCCGTGCTCGTGCGGCCGTCGCGCATGGCGACCACGCGGTCCACGCGGCGGGTGATCTCGCGGTCGTGTGTCACGATCACCACCGTGACGCCGATGTCGTGGTTGAGGCGGCGCATCACCTCGAACACCTCGTCCGCGGTGGCGGAGTCCAGTTCGCCGGTGGGCTCGTCCGCCAGCAGGAGCGGCGGATCGTTCGCGAGCGCGACGGCAATGGCCACGCGCTGCTGCTCGCCGCCGGAGAGTTCGGTGGGCCGGCGCTTGCGCTTCTCCGCCAGGCCGACCTGATCGAGCAGCCCTCGCGCGCGCTCGGTGGCGAACCTCCGCGAGCGGCCGTCCAGCGCCATGGGCACACTCACGTTCTCCTCTGCGGTGAGGTAGGGGATGAGGTTGCGCCCGGTCTGCTGCCAGACGAAGCCCACGTCGCGGCGGCGGTAGTCCACCAGGTCCTCGTCCGTGACGGTCAGCAGGTTGCGCTCGCCCACCATCACCCGCCCCGCCGAGGGCTGGTCCAGGCCGGCGAGGATGTTGAGGAGCGTGGACTTCCCGGAGCCGGACGCGCCCACGATCGCCATCATCTCGCCACGTTCAACGCGCAGGTCCAGGCCGCGCAGGGCCACGACCTCCAGTTCGTCGCTCTTGTAGATCTTGAACAGGTCTTCGCAGTGGATGTAGGGCGTCTCGGCCGGCTGCGGGGCCGCGATGGGAGTGCCGGGCTGGGTCATCAAGCGTCGCCAATCCGGAGCACGCGGTGGACCGCCAGTCTGAAGTAGAGCGCCACGACCGCGCCGATGGTAACCACAAACACCGTCCCCAGGATCGCCCACACCGCGAACACCTGCGGCCACGAGACGCCGAGGATGAACGGCGGCGCCACCGCCGCCCCCGTCTCGTCCGTGGCCAGGAAGCCCATCATGATGCTCCCCACCCGCAGCCCCACGAGGGTGCCGAGGCCCATCCCCGTCGCGATCACGAACAGGTGCTCGAACAGCACCACCGACAGGATCTGCGGCTTGGAGAAACCCAGCGTGCGCAGGATGGCGAACTCCAGGCCGCGCTCCTGAGCGGTGAGGTACGAGTACACGATGAACCCGATCGCGGAGAGCAGCAGCACCGCCCCGAACGAAATGGCGAGGATGCCCGACCACCCGGCCGCGATCAGTGGGTCCTCCTGCTGCTCCAGTTGAAGCGCCGCCCGGTCCACCACGCTGGTGATGCCGAGCGCCGCCAGCGCGTCGATCGTCGCCTCGGGATCGTCGGTGTCGAACCAGAGTTCGTTCGGGAGTGTGGCGCGGTCCGGGATGGCGGTGTTCAGGGAGGCGAGGAGGCGGGAGGCGTCCATCACCAGCAGGCCCCCGCGCGACTGGGGTGCGTACGTGGGGAAGTACTCCAGCGCTCCGGCGATCCGCGCCGGCAGGTAACGGCCGACCGTCACCAGGGAGAACGTGTCCCCCACGGAAAGCGAGAGCAACTGCATCGTCCCCCGGTCCAAGTAGACCGGGAACACCTCGGACGGCGGGGCCAGGCTCACGCCTCTGACGTTGGGGGAGAACTGGGTGTCGAACCACTCGTAGCGGAGGACGCCCGACTCACCCGCAGGGGCGTCGTCCGCGCTCGGGCGGGCGACGTCACCCGGCGCGGTGGGTACCAGGCCCTGCACCACCTGGAAGCGCGGCTCGGTGAAGGACACGAGCGGCGTCGACCCCGGCCATGCCGAGGCGCGCACCTCGCCGATCGGGCCGCCCTCAGCCACCGCCTCTGCCGAGGCGTGGAGCGGGCCGATGAGGACCACCCCCCGCTGCTGGGCGATGCGGCCGGACGGGCCGATGAACGCGCCGAGCACCTCCACCGGGCCCTGCAGCGGCGGCTCGTTGGAACGGGCGCCCGTGCGGCTGAGCGCGCGGTTGAGGTCCACCGTGAAGAACTGCCACTCCCCGGCCGCCTCGTCCACCGGCGCGGCCGAGGCGACCACACGGTTGGAGATGCGCCCGGTGGCGTCTCGGAGCGAGATCCCCACGCTCACGCGCCCCCGGATGTCCATGAAGCGCACCCACATCCCCAGTTGCTGCGTGCCCTCCGGGAGCAGCGGGCCAGGGGCGACCTGGACGGAGGAGGCCGCCAGCGTGGCCATGATCTCGTCCACGGACTGGGACGCAAAGTCGTCGCGGATGTAGGCCACCTCGCCGAACGTGGTGGGGTCCACGCCCAGCACGGTCACGCTGTCGCCTCGACGCGGGTCCACCAGGATGGAGCCGCTGATGCGCGTGGCTACGCTGGCCCCGTCCGCCGGGACCCGCGAGGCGGCGTCGTAGAGGGCGGCCTCCCCGCCGGGGAAGGTGGCGGCCGTCATCAGGCCTCGGACGTCCGCGCCCGACTCGTAGCCCGCGCGGTCCTCGTAGGAGCGTCCCAGGGTGGCGGAGAAGGTGGCGCCGAACATGCCGACGCCGGTCGCGAACATCAGGAGCAGGATCAGGCGCGTGTAGTGCGCCGGCTGGCGCACTAGCGAGCGCATGCCGACGAGGATCGCCACGCTCCTCGTCCAGCCCACCGCCCACGCGACACCCCGCAACGCCACCGGGAACAGGCGCAGGAAGACCACGCCCACGGTCACCATGAACACAGCGGGCGTGGCGAGGAGGACCGGGTCCACGGTGGTCTCGCCGAAGAGGCCCTCCGTGAACAACTCCTCCTGCTGGGAGAGGCGCCAGAACAGCGCCGCCACGACCAGGACGATCACCACGTCCAGGTAGTAGCGCAGGAAGAGCGGCGTCCCGTGCGGCCTCGCGGCGCCGCGTTTGAACTCCACCACGCTGTCCCGCGTCACCCGCCAGGCCGGCACCATCAGCGACAGGAATGCGATCAGCGCGCCGATTCCCGCCAGGAGGTAGGCCGTCCCGCCGACGTGCACGGACAGCGCCCCGCCGTCCGAGAGCGCGCTGAACGCGGGCGTGGGCCCCAGCAGGCTGATCACGGCCGCCGCCAGCGGTGGCCCGGCCAGCGCGGCCAGGGCGGCCAGCAGGGTGCCCTCCACGCCGTAGATGCCCAGCAGTTGCGCCGTGGTGGCGCCCCGGCTGCGCATAGTGGCGATCTCCGCGCCCTGCCGCTCCACCAGCATGGTGGAGACCATGATCAGGTAGTACGCCACGATCGCGCCGATCTGGAGCAGGAGCACCAGCAGCGGGATGCGCGTGAAGAACAACTTCTCGTCGAACGTCCGCAGCACCTGCGGCAGGCCGCTGGTCACCAGCGGGCGCTCCTCGGTCGCCTGGAGGGCTACCGGCAGGCGGGCGAGGCCGTCCGCGATGGAGACGGCGTTGCGCGCGTTCAGGGCGTCCAGGTGGACGGGATAGATGTTGAAGTAGTCCGCCGCCATCGTCGGCATCGCCTCGCGCAGGGCGCCGAAGAAGGTGGTCTCGTTGGTCCACAGGCGGAGGGTGACCCAGGACCGAGGCCGCGCGTCCACGCGCTCCTCCGCCGTCCCCCAGTAGCGCTCCTCCGGATCCGTCTCTGTCACCACGCCCACGATGCGCGCCCGCACCGGGCCAGTGGTCGCCATCCAGTACGGGTGCAGGTCCACCTCGTCACCCACGCCCAGCCCGGTGGCCTCCACCGTCCCCGGCCCCACGACCACCTCCATGGGCGCGCCCGTGTGGTCCGGCATGGCCGCGGGCAGGGCGCCCTCCAGCAGTTGGACGTGCTGCTCGAAGTCCGAGCGGAACAGGACGTTGCCGCGCGGCCGGGTGGGGTCGGACGCCGCCACCGCCGCGCCCGGGGCGGTGGGGTAGAAGGTGGCGCTCTGGGCCTGGCGTACCACGCCCTGCACCGCCCCCTGAGTCAGGCCCGAGACAGTGGCGTCCTGGCGCTGGCGGCCGGACTGATACGTCTCCACCGTGACCGGGATGTTGCTCTGTTGCACGCGCACGTCCAGCGTGCGCACGTCCTGGTGTTCCAGCGCGTGCTGGAGCCCCAGGTCCCGGATCGCGTCCGAATAGATCGAGGTCGCCGACAGGACGGCCGCCGCCACCAGCGTGCCGGTGGCCACGCTGGAGAGCAGGCGCCAGTTTCGACGCATGCGTCGCACGGCCAGGAGGGGCAGCGACCGGAAGCGAATCATCCGCGGCATTCTAGCCACCTCAGCCCGGGACGACGTGCTGGAGGCGAGCAGGGGGCTCAGGTGGCGGTGTCAGGCGGTGGGAACGGGCAGCATACGCCGGGCTATACTCGCCGGGTGACGCCAACCTCGAAGCCTCCAGCAACATCGGAACCGGCCCCGGGCGAGGTGGCCGAGGCCGCCGGTGGTGAGCAGCAACTGCTGGTCATCCTGGACTCGCACGGCATTATCTTCCGCTCCTACTACGCCCTCCGGGATGTGCTGCCGCCCACGCGCACCCAGGAGTCGATCTCCGCAGTCTACGGCTACGCCAACAGCCTGCTCACGGTCTTCAAGGAACTCCAGCCCACCCACGTGATCGCGGCGTGGGACGCCTCGTCCGCCACCTTCCGCAAGGAGAGGGACGAGCGTTACAAGGCCACGCGCGACCACGCCCCGGACGACCTGGTGCCGCAGTTCGCGCGCATCCGGGAGATGCTGGACGCCTTCCGTATCCCCGTCGTCATGAAAGAGGGGTACGAGGCGGACGACGTGCTGGGCACGCTGTCGGAGCAGGCGCACGAGCAGGGCACGGCGGTCATCATCGTCACGCTGGACAACGACATGATCCAGTTGGTGCGCCCGGGCGTCAGCGTCTACATGTACCGCCCGTACCAGAAGGACTACATCCTGTACGACCCGGACGTGGTGCGGGAACGGTTCGGCTTCGAGCCGGAGCGCATGGTGGACTACAAGGCCCTGCTCGGCGACCCCTCCGATAACATCCCCGGCGTGAAGGGCATCGGCGAGAAGGGCGCGAAGGCGCTCATCGAGCAGTACGGCACGCTGGACGAGATGATCGCCCACCTGTCGGAGGTCGAGCCCAAGCGCACGCGCACGGCGCTGGAGAACGGCCTGGACGAGGCGCAACTCTCCCACGAACTGGCGACCATTGTGCGGGACGTCCCGGACGTGGTGCTGGACATGGACTCCGCGCGCCTCCGGGACTACGACCGCCAGGCCGTGACCGACCTGTTCCATGAACTGGAGTTCCGCTCCCTCCTCCCCCGCCTGCCCGCCTCCGACGGTGACGACGCCGTGGCGCCGAGCAACGAGCCCGAGGGCGACTACCGCACCATCACCTCGCGCGCCGACCTGGACGCCCTGGTGACGGACGTGCGTGCGGCGGGGCGCTTCGGCTACCTGGTGGTGGCGGACTCCGCCCACCCCGTGCGCGCCTCGCAGTGCCTCGTGGGCATCGCCATCGCGCATGACGAGGGCCAGGCGGCCTACATCCCCTTCGGCCACGCCGTGGAGGAGCAGGGGCGCCTGCTGGCGGACGAAGGGGAGCCCGACGACGCCGCTGACTCCGCCGGCGGCCAGTTGCGCCGCGACGAGGTCTTCGAGGCCCTGCGGCCGCTCTTCACGGAGCCCGGCCTCCAACGCTACGCGCACGACAGCAAGTACGGGATGCTGGCCCTGGGCATGGCGGACGCGAGCATGTGGCCCGCCACGGACGACTTCGACACGCAGGTGGCCGCCTACCTGCTGGGCGACGCCAACATGTCGCTCCAGCGCCTGGCCTTCACCCGCCTGCGCGTGGACACCGTGGACCCCAAGACCTTCCTGGGCACCGCCAGCAAAGCCATCCCGTTCTCTAAGGCCGCCGTGGCGGACGTTGCCCGGTACGCCTGCATCCACGCGGACATGGTGCGCCGGCTCGTGGAGCCGCTGCGCGAGGAACTGGACGAGGCCTCGCTGCTGGGGGTGTTCACGGACGTGGACATGCCGCACGTGCCGGTGCTGGCGCGCATGGAGCAGTGGGGCGTGGGCCTGGATCGCGAGGTGCTGGACGGCCTGGACCGCGACCTCACCAGCCGCATCGCCGCCGCCGAGCAGGCCGTGTACGACGCCGTGGGCCACGAGGTGAAGATCGGCTCGCCGCAGGAACTTTCCCACGTGCTGTTCGAAGAGATCGGCCTGCCTCGGACGCGCAAGACGAAGACCGGCTACACCACGGACGCAGACGCGCTAGAACCGCTGCGCAATGCGCACCCGGTGGTGGAGGCGATCCTGAACTGGCGCGAGTTGACCAAGATCAAGTCGACCTACGTGGACACGCTGCCCGGGCAGATCAATCCTCAGACCGGGCGCGTCCACACCGTGTTCTCGCAGGTGACCGCCGCTACCGGCCGCCTCTCCTCGAACGACCCGAACCTGCAGAACATCCCCGTGCGGTCGGAGGTGGGGCAGTTGGTACGCCGTGCGTTCGTGGCCAGCGACTGCGGCGAGGATCCGGTGCTCCTCTCGATCGACTACTCGCAGATCGAATTGCGGGTGCTGGCGCACATCAGCGAGGACGAGGAACTCCGCAAGGCCTTCCGCGCACGCAAGGACATCCACCGGGCGACCGCCGCCAACGTCTTTAAGAAGGACGAGGCGGACGTCACCGCGGAAGACCGGCGGCGCGCCAAGGTCTTCAACTTCGGCGTCCTCTACGGCCTGACCGCCTTCGGCATGTCCACCCGCGAGGGCATCCCGCGCGACGAGGCGGAGGCGTTCATCCAGGCCTATTTCGAGGCGTACCCCAGCGTGCAGGAGTGGCGCGAACGCACCGTGGAGGAGTCCCGCGAGCGCGGCTACGCGGAGACGCTGCTGGGCCGCCGCCGCTACATGCCGGACCTGAAGTCCCGCAACCGCGTGGTGCGCCAGGCGGCGGAACGCATCGCCATCAACATGCCCATCCAGGGCACGGCTTCCGACATCATCAAACTCGCCATGAACCGCATCGACGAGGAACTGCTGGAGCGTCGGCGGTCCGGCGCGCTCGCGCGCATGATCCTGCAGGTGCACGACGAACTGATCTTCGAGACGCCTCGTGCGGAGTTGGACGACGTGCGCGAGGTGGCGAAGCGCCTGATGCCGTCCATCGAACTCGCCGTGCCGCTCGACCTGGACGAGAAGGTTGGGCGCTCCTGGGGCGAGATGGAGTGACGTGCCTGCGCGAGCCGGAGGGGCCCGTGGACCAGTGCGCCACGGGCGCCGTCCGCGCGCGCCACAGCAGCCCCAGGCCGGTGACCGTCGCGATCCAGGTGCCGACGTGGAAGAGGCCGTCCGCGAAGACGTTGGACTCCAGGCCCGCGAGGGTGCTCGTGGGGTGGTGCTGGTGACTGGAGAGCGTGTGACGCCACTGGAGCACCTGGTGCAGCAGGATCCCGTCCACGAACCCGCCCAGGCCCAGCCCGAGCAGGATCGCAGCGGTGAGGACGGGTGGACGGCCGCGCACGTGCGCTCCTTACAGCCGAGCGACATCGTTCCAACGGCTGCTCAGCGTGTGGCCGCCGCCATCACCCGCGCGGACGCTGCCAGCGCGACGGACAGGCATCGACCGCGGGAGCACCGCCCGGGCCAGCGGCGGCACGGGAGGTAGCCGTGCCCGAACTACCCGAGGTGGAGACGATCCGCCGCGACCTGGCGCCGCTCCTGCACGGGAGGCGCATCGAGCGCGTGCGCATCCACCCGGGCTCCGAGCGCATGGCTATCTCACACAGTCCGCGCGAGATGGAGCACGCCCTCGCCGGACGGAAGATCGAGGACCTCGGGCGGCACGGCAAGTACCTGCTCATCCACCTGGACGACGGCCAGACGTGGGTGGTGCACCTGCGCATGACCGGCTCCCTGGTGCACGGGGACGCCTCGATGCCCGCGCACCGCTTCGAACGGGCCCGCATCGACCTGGACGACAGGTGCACGGTGCGCTTCAACGACATGCGGAAGTTCGGCACCTGGCACCTGGTGGAGGACCCGCGTGAGGCCATGCCGCAGAGCGGCCCGGACGCACTCTCCGAGGCGTTCAGCGACGCCTGGCTGGAGGCGCGCCTGAAAGGCCGGACCGCGCCGATCAAGGCGCTGCTGCTGGACCAGCGGGTCGCTGCGGGGGTGGGCAACATCTACGCCGACGAAGCCCTCTGGATTGCGCGGGTGCACCCCGGCAGGGAGGGCGGCAGCCTCTCGCGGGCGAAGGTCAAAGCGTTGCGCGCGGCCGTGCTGGAGACGCTGCACGCCTCCCTGGGCGCGCGCGGCTCTTCGTTCAGCGACTACCGCGACGGCCTGGGGGGCGAGGGCCTGCATCACGTCCAGGTGCACGTCTTCCGTCGCGAGGGCCAGCCGTGCGAGCGGTGCGGCACGGAGATCCGCAAGATGCGCCTGGCCGGCCGCGGCACCCACTACTGCCCTCGGTGCCAGCGCGCGTAGGGGAGATCGTGGCGAAGGTGCCGCGTGCGAAACCTGCGCGAACCTGACTCACACACCCGGTGCCTCAGGCATCCACTCGGGAATCATCGTATTTCCGTAGGGGATAGCCTTTGTGTTCGTTACATAACCGTATTGCCTCGATCCGGGGGCCGCTGCTAATGTTCGACATCTCGTGCTGGAGGCATCCCGCCTCCAGGCTGGGCGGCGGAACGAGAAACTACTGCCGATGATCTGGATGATCGCGGCGCTCGCCATCCTGGCGGCGCTCGTCGTGCTGTTTGCCGCGGTGTACGTGGCGGATGCCCTGACCGGGGGCCGCCGCGTGCGCGTGCAAGGCACGCCGGCCGATATGGGCCTGCGCTACGAGGAGATCCAGTTCCTCACGGCCGACCGCCTCACGCTGCGTGGCTGGTTCATGGAAGCGCCCGGGGCCCGCGCCACCGTGGTCATGGTCCACGAGGCCGGCTGCACTCGCGCTGACCGCGACCGTAACCTGCTCCAGTTGCAGCGCGACTACGTCCGACGCGGCTTCTCCGTCTTTGCCTTTGACCTGCGCGCCCACGGCGAGTCCGGCGGCAAGCGCGACTCCCTGGGCTGCAAAGAGCGCCTGGACATCCAGGCCGCCGTTGCCTACGTCCGACGTCGCACCGGGCGCACGCCCGTCCTCCTCCACGGCTTCGGCTACGGCGCCTCGCTGGCGTTGGACGCCGTCGCCCGCGGTGTGGAGGTCTCCGGGGTGATCGCGGACTCCGCCTTCACCTCCATGCGCTCGTTCCTGAAGGCGCACCACCGTCACGTGCCCGCCGTGGTCTTCGAGGCGGCGATCCACGCCTGCCGTCGCATCTTCAAGTGCGACCCCACCTCGCTGCGGCCGCTGCGTTCGGTCGAGAAGGTGGGGGTTCCCGTGCTCTTCGTCCACGCTGAGGCGGACGAGGTCATCCCCGCCTCGCACTCCCTGAACCTGGCGGCCGCCTCGCTCGACGCGCGCGTGCGCGTCTGGATCGTGGCGGACGAAGACGGCCACGCAGAGGTCTACGCCCGCATGCCGGAGGCGTACATGCGCCGCTGCCTCCAGTTCATCGACGAGGTCGTGCCCGCCCGTACGCTGTTCTCCGTGCAGGAGCCGGCCCGCGCGGTCTGACCCCCTGCGTCCATTCCCACCGGGACCGCCACCCTAGACTGCGCGAGCGATGGCCCCAACCAACCGAACCCCGCGCGCCCTCCGAGACGCCATCACGGACGTCTCCGGCATCCGCGTGGGCCACTGGACGGACCGCCGCGGCGCTACCGGCTGCACGGTGATCCTGTGCCCGCCCGGCACGGTGGGCGGCGTGGACGTCCGAGGCGCCGCCCCCGGCACCCGCGAGACGGAACTGCTGCGCCCGGGCAACCTGGTGAAGGAGGTCCACGCCATTGTCCTGGCGGGCGGCTCGGCCTTCGGGCTGGAGGCGGCCACGGGGGTGATGCGCTACCTGGCGGCGCAGGACGTGGGCTTCCGGTATGCGACGGGCGTGGTGCCCATTGTCCCCTCCGCGATCCTCTTTGACCTGGGCATCGGCCGTGCGGCGTGGCCGGATGCCGAGGCGGGCTGGCAGGCCGTAGAACGCGCCGCGCGTGCTGGCGGCGGACGGGTGGCGGAGGGCTCCGTGGGGGCCGGCGCCGGGGCCACGGTGGCGAAGATGGCCGGCATCGAGCGCGCGTGGAAGGGCGGCCTGGGCACCGCCAGTGAGCGGCTGGACACCGGCGTAATTGTGGGCGCCATCGCCGCCGTGAACGCGGTGGGATCCATCCGCGACTCCCGCACCGGCGAGGTGGTGGCCGCGCCTCGAGACGACGAGGGCGGCTTCCTGGACGTGGATGCGCTGCTACGCCTGGGCCGCGGCCGCCGCCAGGTGGAAGCGAAGCACGAGGCGCACGAAGCGTCCGAGGCGCACCAGGGGGCAGAGCAGGCCGTCGGCGCGGACGAGTCGCCCTCGAACACCACGCTCGCGGTGGTGGCGACGAACGCGCGGTTGACCAAGACGCAGGTCAACCGCATCGCCACGGTGGCGCACGACGGCTTTGCTCGCGCGATCTGGCCGGTGCACACGCGCGCGGACGGCGACGTGATCTTTGCGCTGGCGACCGGCGAGCAGGAGATCACGGACGACCAGTACCCCTCGATCGAGGCGATGGCCGCGCGCGCGGTGGAGCGCGCGGTGCTGAGCGGCGTGCGCAAGGCGAAGCGCCTGGGCGGGGTGCCCGGCCTGGCGGACTGAGGCGCCAGCGAGAGGGCTCGTGCGCTCGGGCAGCCCTCGGAAGTGGGCGGCGGGCGAGATACGTGTCGTGATGGATGGTTCACGCAGAGAGAACAACCGTTGACGCGGCCTACCCATTTCTTATACTTCAGGTACCAACGGACGAGCCCGTCGACCCTTCGAGGCGGCGAGGCCATTCCCCCGCACCCATGAGCGGACGACGTCGATCGGCCGCGGGACACACGCGGCACGGATCGGACGTTTCTGACATGGCAAAGCCCGTAACCATCCTCGACCTGCAGAAGAAGCGGGACGAGGGGACGCCGATCACCATGGTGACGGCGTACGACTACCCCACCGCCAGGATGGCCGACGAGGCCGGCGTTGACCTCATCCTGGTCGGCGACACGCTGGGCATGGTGGTGCTGGGGTACGACTCCACGCTGCCGGTGACCGTGGAGGACATGATCCACCACGGCCGCGCGGCCGTCCGAGGCGCCAAGCGCGCGCACGTAGTGGTGGACATGCCCTTCGGCTCCTACCAGGGCGGCTGGCAGCAGGCGATGGAGAACGCCACGCGCATCCTGAAGGAGACCGGCTGTGGCTCCGTGAAACTGGAGGGCGGCCAGCGCTCCGCGGAGACCGTGGCGCGCCTGGTGGAGGCCGGCATCCCCGTCATGGGCCACGTGGGCCTGACCCCCCAGTCCGTGAACCAGACCGGCGGCTTCCGCGTGCAGGGCAAGACCCCGCGTGACGCGGTCCACCTGATCTCGGACGCCAAGGCGCTGGCGGCTGCCGGCGCGTACGCCATCGTCCTGGAACTGGTGCCCACGGCCCTCTCGCACATGATCACCCAGCGGGTGAGCGTGCCCACCATTGGCATTGGCGCCGGCCCGTTCGTCAACGGACAGGTGCAGGTGTGGCACGACATCCTGGGCATGTACGACGACCTGCGCCCGAAGCACGCACGCCGCTTCGCCGAGGTGGGTGACGTCATCCGAGGTGCGCTGCGCGAGTACGTGGAGGCGGTGCGCGCCGGCGAGTTCCCCACCGCGCGGGAGTCCTTCTACATGGACGAGCGCGCGCTGGACCTGATCCGGCGCATGACCCCGGACCAGGACATGAGCCAGGCGGAGCAGGTACTGTCCGAGTTGCAGGACGCCCCCGTGCCGGGGATCGACCGCTAGGCCAACGTACCCGCACACCCTCGGAGCGCCGGAACGCATGGAAATCGCCCGTTCGGTGTCGGAGTTCCGTGCGCTCCGCGCGCGGCTCAATGGCCCGGTCGGCCTCGTGCCGACCATGGGCGCGCTGCACGAGGGCCATCGCTCGCTGATGCGACGCGCACGGGCGGAGTGCCGCTCCGTGGTCGCCTCGATCTTCGTGAACCCCACGCAGTTCGGCCCCAGCGAGGACTACACCCAGTACCCCCGCTCGGAGGAGGCCGACCTGGCCGCGTGCCAGGAGGAGGGCGTTGCGCTGGTCCTTATGCCGCCGGTGGAGGAGGTCTACCCGGAGGGCGCCAGCACCACCGTCAGCGTGGGCGACCTGGCCACGGTGCTGGAGGGCGCCTCCAGGCCGGGCCACTTCGACGGCGTGGCGACGGTGGTGGCCAAGTTGTTCCACATCGCGCAGCCGGACCGCGCCTACTTCGGCCAGAAGGACGCGCAGCAGTTGATGGTCATCCGCCGCATGGTGCGTGACCTGCTGATGCCGGTGGAGGTAGTGGGCTGCCCCATCGTCCGTGACGAGGGCGGCCTGGCGCTCTCCTCCCGCAACGCCTATCTCACGGACGAGGAACGCTCGCAGGCGCTGGCGATCTCTCGAGGGCTGCGGAATGCGGAGCAGGCCTGGCGCGACGGCCTGCGCGACGCCGAGAGGCTTCGAGCCCCCGTGCATGACGAGGTCGCCCGGCAGCCGCTGGCGCGCATCGACTACGTGTCGCTGGCGGACGCGGAGACGCTGGCGGAGTGCGAGGGACGGGTGCAGCGAGACGCGCTGCTGTCCGTGGCTGTGCACTTCGGCAGGGCGCGTCTCATCGACAATACGATCCTGAAGGTGCAGTCCTCGTAGCCTCGATGGCCCCTCGTGGCTTCGCGTCCCGGGCAGCCGTCAGTCCGCTCCTGGCATCGGGTGCCGGGGGCGGGCGTTTCGAGAAGCGGCGCGGCGCTGTTACTATGTCGTCTCCGAAACATCTGTAGAGGGTGGTGAGCGGTTCACCGCCTGGTTCTTGGGCCGCAGGGCCCGTTGTGGGGGCACGTTTGGCCGGTCACTCCAAGTGGTCGTCGATCAAGCACAAGAAGGCGGCGACCGACGCCAAGAGGGGCCAACTCTTTACCAAGTTGGCGCGCGACATCACGATGGCCGCGAAGGCCGGGGATCCAGACCCCGACCTGAACGCAGCGTTACGCCTGGCCATCCAGAAGGCCAAACAGGCGAACATGCCCTCCGACAACATCGACCGAGCGGTCAAGAAGGGCACCGGCGAAGGCGAAGCGGACGCCCTGGAGGAAGTGGTCTACGAGGGCTACGGCCCCGGCGGGACCGCCGTCATCGTGCAGGCGGTCACCGACAACCGAAACCGCACGGTCGCTGAAGTCCGGCACGCGTTCTCCCGGGGCGGCGGGAACATGGCGGACAGCGGCGCGGTGTCATGGCAGTTCGATACGCGTGGCCTCATCACGCTCTCGCTTGACGGCCACGACGCGGACGAGGTGCAGTTGCAGGCCATCGAGGCCGGCGCCGTGGACGTCGACATGTCTGACGATGAGTCGATCGAGGTGGTGACGGAGGCCGCAGAACTGCACCGGGTGCGGGAGGCGTTGGAAGCCTCCGGCCTTGGCGTGGAGAGTGCGGAACTCGCCCCGGTTCCGAAGAACAAGGTCCACCTGGACGAAAAGGACGCGGTGGCGGCATTCCGGCTCTTTGAGCGACTCGATGAACTCGACGACGTGTCGCGGGTGTATTCGAACGCCGAGTGGGACGACGCGGTGCTGGAAGCACTCGCGTAGCCCTCGGAGCCAGAACGCGGCCTCCGTGACGGGGTCGAGATGGTCGGACGTCCTGCTTCATCGCCTCGTGGAGGGCTGCCGCGCCGGGTCCTGGGGATCGACCCGGGCCTGGGCGTGACCGGCTACTGCGTCGCGGACGACCGTGCCGGCGGCGCCACGCTGGTGCACAGCGGCCACCTCCGGACAAAGGCGTCGCAGCCTCGGGCCGAGCGCCTGCACCGCATCTTCGACCTGGTCAGCGCCCTCATCGCGGAGTATTCGCCGCACGAGTTGGCCGTGGAACAGCAGTTCGTCGCGGAGAACGTGCGCTCCGCCATGGCGATCGGCGAGGCGCGCGCCGCGGCCATGGTCGCCGCAGCCGCCAGCGGCGTCCCCGTGTACGAGTTCACCCCGGCGGCCATCAAGGAGTCCGTGGTGGGCTGGGGCGGAGCGCCCAAGGAGCAGGTGGCGCAGATGGTCGCAGTGCACCTGGGCGTGGCCGAGGTGCCCGGCCCGCTGGACGTCACGGACGCCGCCGCGATCGCCCTCACGCGACTTGCCGAGGCGCGCATGGAGGAGGCGATGGCCCGATGATCGCGGCGCTGCGCGGCGTGGTCACGCACTATGACCCGGACACCGCGACGGCCTGGGTAGACGTGCAGGGGGTCGTCTACGAGGTGCGCATCCCCGCCTTTGTCGGCGAGTGGGTGGGCTCCGTGGAGGGCGTGCCGGACACCACGCTCTACACCTATTACCACGTCTCCGAGCGCCAGCCGGCGCCGCTCCTGATCGGCTTCCAGTACCTGCAGGAGCGGGAGTTCTTCCGCAAGTTCATCGAGGTGCCGGACGTGGGCCCCACGAAGGCCGTGCGCGCCCTCACCCGCCCGGTCTCCGAGATCGCCCGCTGGATCGAGGCGGGAGACGTGAAGGCGTTGCGGCAACTGCCGGGCATTGGCCAGCGGCTGTCGCAGACCATCGTGGCGCAACTCTCCGGCAAGTTGACGCAGGAGGCTCTGCTCCGCGGCGAGGCGACGCCCACGGCTGCCGTGGCGCCCACGGAAGACCTGCGTGCGGACGCCGTGGACGCGCTGGTCGCCCTCCAGTACTCGCGGCGCGACGCCGAACGCTCGGTGGAACGCGCGCTGGAGGCTCGGCCGGGCATGGCGACGCTGGAGGACCTGCTGCGCGCGGTGCTGGAGGGCGAGGCGCCCTCGGAGGGCCGGGCGTGAGGCGCCCGGCAGTGCGCGCGCGGTGAGGGTGTGGCTGCGCTCGCGGTGGCCGCTGGTGGCAGGCGGCCTCGTAGCCGGGGGCGTGCTCGTCGCTGGCGTGGCCGGCGCCGACCTGTTCGAGTGGACGTTCCTGGGAGTGCACGAGTCCGTGTGGGGCGTGGTCGCCGCGGTGGCGTCCATCGCGCTGGTGGGGCAGTTGGCAGTGAGCAACCGCGCGGCCTTCCAGCGCGAGCGCCGGCTGGTGCGCACGGCCGCCCAACTGCGCGAGGTTTCCGCCGAACTCGACCGTCTCGCACGCACGGACGCGCTGACGGGGATCGCGAACCGGCGGGCCTTCTTCGACCTGCTGGGGGTGGAGTTCCGCCGCTCCCGCCGCTACGCGCGGGAACTGTCCGTTCTGATGCTGGACCTGGACCACTTCAAGCGCGTCAACGACCGCTGGGGCCACCCCTTCGGCGACCAGGTGCTGCGCCAGACGGCCGAGACCATCTCCGCCAATATCCGCGAGTCCGACTTTGTCGGCCGCTACGGCGGCGAGGAATTTGCCCTCGCGATGCCCGAGACCGGCCCGGAACAGGCGCTGGTCGCCGCTGAGAAACTGCGGAGGGCCATCGAGGAGGTCGAGTTCCGCGCGGGAGACGTGCCGCCGGCGCACGAGCCATCGGTCCGCGTCACCATCTCCATCGGCGTGGCCTCGCTGCCCATCGAGGCCGACCAGGACGAGTTCAAACTGATCCGCCGTGCGGACCAGGCGCTCTACGAGGCGAAGCGCACCGGCCGCAACCGCGTCAGGACGTTCACCAAGGAGACCGTGAGCCAGCCCGCGGTGGCGGAGGTGCTTCCCGGCCCGGACGAGGACGCCGATGGCGATGGCGACGATGCGGCCGAGCGTGCCGAGGACGGCCGGGAGGCCTCGGGATCCGCGGGCAGCGGGGTGTCCGCGGGTGCGTGAGAATCGCGCGATCCGTACATCTGTTCTTGTGATTGCCCCCGTCGTACACTGAAGTGTGCAGCCTTGGGGGAGCGTAGTGACCACCAGCGAATCGCCCAGCGTCCCGGCACGCCCGTTCCGGGTGGTGTCCGACTTCCGCCTGCTTGGAGACCAGCCACAGGCCGTGGACAACCTCGTGCGAGGGCTGGAGGAGGGGATGCGCGCCCAGACGCTGCTGGGCGCCACGGGCACCGGCAAGACCTTCGCCATGGCCAACGTGATCGAGCGCTACCAGCGGCCCACGCTGGTGCTGGCGCCCAACCGCACGCTGGCCGCCCAGTTGGCGCAGGAGTTCAGGGACTTCTTCCCGGACAACGCCGTGGAGTACTTCGTCTCCTACTACGACTACTACCAGCCAGAGGCGTACATCCCGCGGTCCGACACCTACATCGCCAAGGACGCGGACATCAACGACGAGATCGACAAAATGCGGCATGCCGCCACGCGCGCGCTCTTCGAGCGGCGCGACGTGATCATCGTGGCGTCCGTGTCGTGCATCTACGGCCTCGGCGAACCCGGGGAGTACGAGTCCTTCGTGGCGCGGCTGTGGCGAGGGCGGCATGTGAACCGCAACTCGCTCGTGCGGCAACTGGTGGCCATGCAGTACGCCCGCAACGACCTGAACCTGGTGCGCGGCACCTTCCGCGTGCGCGGTGACTCGCTCACGGTCCACCCGGCGTACGAGGATCTGGCCGTCCGCATCGACTTCTTCGGGGACGAGGTGGAGCGCATCCAGACGCTGGATCCGCTGACCGGCGAGGTGCTGGCGGACGTGGAGCAGACCAACATCTACCCCGCGAAGCACTTCGTGACGTCCGAGGACCGCATGGAAGCCGCGGTCGTCGCCATCGAGCAGGAACTCGAGGCGCAACTCGGGGTGTTCCGGCGCGAAGGCAAGATCCTGGAGGCGGCCCGCCTGGAGGAGCGCACCCGGTACGACCTGGAGACGCTGCGCGAGGTGGGCTACTGCTCCGGCATCGAGAACTACTCGCGGCACCTGGCCGCGCGGGATCCGGGCTCCACGCCGTGGACGCTGCTGGACTACTTTTCGGACGACTGGCTGCTCTTCGTGGACGAGTCCCACATCGCCATCCCGCAGGTGCGCGGGATGTACGAGGGCGACACGGCGCGCAAGCGCACGCTGGTGGAGTACGGCTTCCGGCTGCCCAGCGCCATGGACAACCGTCCGCTGAACTTCCAGGAGTTCGAGGGCCACATCAACCAGGTGGTCTTCGTCTCGGCCACGCCCGGCCCCTACGAGGCTGAGGTGTCGAGCCAGGTGGTGCAGCAGGTCATCCGCCCCACGGGCATCCTGGACCCGGAGATCGATGTGCGCCCCACGAAGGGCCAGATCGACGACCTGCTGGGCGAGGTGCAGGACCGCATCGGCCGCAACGAGCGCGTGCTGATCACCACCCTGACCAAGAAGATGTCAGAGGACCTGAACGACTACCTGCAGGAGATGGGCGTGAAGTCCATGTACCTGCACTCCGAGATCGACACGCTCCAGCGGATCGACATCCTCCGCGACCTGCGGCTGGGCGTGTACGACGTGGTGGTGGGCATCAACCTGCTACGCGAGGGGCTGGACCTGCCGGAGGTGTCGCTGGTCTGCATCCTGGACGCAGACAAGGAGGGCTACCTCCGGTCGGGCGGGTCGCTCATCCAGACCACCGGCCGCGCCGCCCGGCATCCGCAGGGCCGCGTCATCATGTACGCGGACCGGATTACGGACTCCATGCGCTATGCCCTGGACGAGACCAACCGCCGCCGCGAGGTCCAGGCCGCCTATAACGCCGAGCACGGCATCACGCCGGAGGGTATCCAGAAGACCATCAGCGACATCGGCGACCGCCTGCGGCAGGTGGCGGAGGAGTCCACGGAGTACCACGTGGAAGCGAGCGACCTCCCGAAGGAGGAACTCGCCCGCATGATCCTGGAACTCGAACGGCAGATGAAGACCGCGGCCAAGGAACTCGACTTCGAGCGCGCGGCGCTGCTGCGCGACCAGGTGGTGGAACTCCGCCGCGAGCAGATCGGCGACGGCATGCCCGAGTCGCTCCGCCAGATGGGCCAACCCGGAGGGCGGCGGGCGGACAAGCGCCAGGCGCGCGGCGGCCGCATCCGCCGCGGCCACAACTAGCCAATTAGCCTCGGAGCCCACGCCCCCTTGAGGCTGCCGCCGCCGGCGGCGAGGCCTCCAGGTGGGGCCTCCAGGTGAGCAGGTCCTCATCGGCCGGCGCGGGGTAGCCTCGCGCCACCTCCCCGGCCATCCACGCCAGGCCGCGAAGGGGGAGCGCCAGCGCCGCTCCGAGGAGCCCTTGGGGGCCTCGATGCGGCGCGAGGCGCGGGGAGGGGCGGTGGCCACGCCCCGGCACGTAACGAGGGTTGAACGTCCTGCTTTCCATAAAGCGAGAATGGGGGCCGAGGCGTGCTCGGAGCGACACCTCGGTCGTGTATGCCATCACAAGCGTGTGACAGCCGGCTACTCCCGCAGGCGTGCTGCCTCCACGACACCGTCGTCATCGTTGTCATCGTCGCCAGCAGGACCGTCAGCGGGGGCGACAGCGGCCACCTGCTGATTGCTGGGCCAGTCGTGGTGCTGGAAGGCCCACTCCAGGAGTGCGGCCGCCTCTCCGAACCGATCCTGGGAGTTCAGGAGCACCACGTACAGGCGATGTCCGCCGCGGGATGCGGAGCCGATGAACGTGGGGCCCGCCTCGTACGTGAAGCCGGTCTTCAGGCCGTCCGCGCCCTCCACCCAGTCGATGAACGGCCCCACGTACGAGTGCATCGAGATCGACCGAGAGCCCTCGGCCGTCCAGCCGTGGGCGCCGACCACCTCACGGAAGTCGCGACTCTGCATGGCATAACGGGAGATGAGCGCCAGGTCGTAAGCGGAGGAGTAGTGCCCGGGCCCACCCAGGCCGTGCGGGTCGATGAAGCGGGTGTCCTCCAGTCCCAGGTGTCGCACCATCTGGCCCATGCGGTAGACGAAGAGCGCGTCGCTCCCCGCGAGGTGGCGGCCGATGGCGAGTGCGGCGTCGTTTCCAGAGGGCAGCATCATCCCGTAGAGCAGGTCACGCAGCGGGAAGCGGTCGCCCGGATGCAGCCCCATGAGGCTGCTCCCGCCCATGTGCCAGGATTCCACCGTGTTGTGCACCACCTCGTCCAGGCGCCCGCTCTGCACCGCCAGGGCGGCGGTGGCGACCTTGGTCAGGCTGGCAGGCGCCATGCGCGTGTGCGCCTCGCGCTCACAGAGGATCGCCATGGAGGCCTCGTCCAGGATGACCACGCCGCGGGCCGTGGAGGGCGGAGGCGGCGGGGCGTCCGCGCGCAGGGTCGGCGGAGCATTCCACGGGGGCGCGGGGTCCGCCAGCGGCGGCGGGGCGAGGCGTCCGGCGATCGCCTCGCCCAGCCCGTCGATGCTCCACCCGAAGACGTCGAGGAGGGAGCGCACGGCCTGTCCGGTGCTGGCGGACTCCACGGTCTCGACCTGGCCCGCCAGCCGCGACAGCGGGCCGTGGGTGGCCTCGTCCGCCAGCGGTTCGGCGTGCGTCTCGGCGGGCGTGGCGTGGAACGCGACCACCAGGGTCAGTAGGGCAAGCAAGGTCATCCGGGGCGTGGGCATCCGTAGGTCCCCCTCGTACTGGCACACAGAGGCCCGACCCATCGCTGCGGAGGATCGCCAGCGATGTGGACAACGTGTAGGCGCGGGTAAGAGGGTGAGATTATTGAAGAAGAATCGCGGGAGCGCCTCACGGTATGACAAAGACGTAATCGAATTACCACGGCGCAAGCGCCCGAGTATGGGCGCGCGCAGGAAGCGAGCAGCCTGTCACTTCGTCCGGGTTAGGCTCCCTGAATGACTCGTGAGCCGCCCGCTGCGGATGACGATGGCCAGGGCGACCGCGCTGGCCTCGTGGAGCGCCGTGACCCGCTAGCGCTCCGCCGGCAACTCGGACAGCGCATCCGCACCTGGCGACAACGTCGAGGCGTCTCGCAGGCGGAGTTGGCGGAGCGCGTGGGCGTGACGCAGTCCTCGCTCTCGAACTACGAAAACGGCAAGCGTGACGTCTCCGTCTACATCCTGATGGAGATCGCGGGAGCGCTGGAGGTGGAGTTGGAGGACCTCACGGGCACCGTGAGGGGGCGCCTCCACGTGCCGGGGAGCGATTAGAGCGGGCGCCCAGAGGTGGGGGACGGGCGCCGACCGGTGCGAGGTACTCCTGAACGCAGTATCCCTGAACGCAGACCACCCCCGGTGGTGTACCGGGGGTGGTGATCAGTCCGGGTCGACCCTGGTCCTCGCATTTGGGACCGGTGAGAGACCGGAGGCCTCTGAGCGTGAGCCGGAGTGCAGTCGGCAGGCACTCTCTTGAGGTCGGGCGTCGAGGTCAGCGCGGATCCTCGACTCTGGAACGGCTGTGCACGCTCGGCATTTCACGAAGGATCCGGAGTGCGACCCGGAACGACCTTGATGCCGGTGATTCTTCTTGCTTCAACGGCAGGGCCCTCCCGTCTCGGCGCAACCTGTTCGTCTCTCTTCTGAGTCCATTGTGCGCCACGGGGGCAATGCCGCGCATCGCCGGCCTGGGGCGACGCGCGCACCCAGGCGCGCCGGCCCGCGTCCGAGCACGCCTCGGCCTCACCGGCGCTCGCGGATGTGCTCGTCCTCACGAGCACGATCCCGCGCGTCCCGAGGGGGAACGTCTAGTCAGCGTCGAACGGACGCGGCGGTGCTGGCTGCCCGGGGGGCGGCGCTGCGTCGGGATCGCCCTCGGGACGTCGAGGCGTGAAGGCCGCCGCGTGCGCCGCCAGCGAAGCGGGCTCCGCGGTATCCACGCCGCCGAGGGGGTCTCCGTCTCGGTCGATCAGGACGGGGCGCGCCTTGCCGCCCGGCTCCTGCGGGCCCACCACCCCGCGCTCCTCCAGCAGGTCCATCAGGCGGGCCGCCCTCGGATAGCCGATGCCCAACTTGCGCTGGAGCATGGAGGTGGACATCGAGCCGCTCTCGCGCGCCACCTCGGTCGCCTTCGCCAGCATCGGGTCGTCCGTGTTCTCGCCGGGGAGGGCGTCCGGGCCGGCGTCATCGGCCGCTTCGAGGGCAGCCTCCAGTTGCCGGTCGTACTTCTCCGGGACCAGGTTCTTGAAGCGGTCGTCCGTCCAGAACTTCACGATCGCCTCGATCTCGTCGTCGGCGACGTAGACGCCCTGGACGCGCTTCGGCTTCTGGGCGTCCGGGGCCAGGTAGAGCATGTCGCCCTTGCCCAGCAGTTTCTCCGCGCCCGCCTGGTCCAGGATGGTGCGCGAGTCCACCTGCGAGGACACCGCGAACGCGATGCGCGTGGGGAAGTTCGCCTTGATCAGGCCGGTGATGACGTCCACTGAGGGGCGCTGCGTGGCGACGATGAGGTGGATGCCGGTGGCGCGCGCCAACTGGGCCAGGCGCACCAACTGGTGCTCCACCTGGTACGGCGCGGCCAGCATCAGGTCCGCAAGTTCGTCGATGATCACCACCCAGTACGGGAGTTTGCGCGGTTCCTTCTCGTTGTAGCGCTGGATGTTCCGCACGCCGACCTGGGCGAAGCGCCGGTAGCGCGTCTCCATCTCGTTGATCACCGCCTGCAGCGTGCCCACCACGCGGTCCATGTCCACGATGATCTCGGAATACGCGAGGTGGGGGATGGGCGCGAAGCCGGTGAGTTCCACGCGCTTGGGGTCCACCATGACGAAGCGCAACTGCTCCGGGGAGAAGTTCATCAGCAAGCCGGTGATGATCGCGTTCAGCATGACCGACTTGCCGGCGCCGGTGGCGCCCGCGATCAGCAGGTGGGGCATCTTCGCCAGGTCCGCCACCACCGTGTCGCCGGAGACGCCGGCGCCCAGCGCCAGCGGCAACTGCCCGGTGTTCGCGATCTTGCGGTAGGCGGGCGACTCCATCACCTGGCGCAGCGTCACCATGCTCGTGGAGCCGTTGGGCACCTCGATGCCCACCATCGCCTTGCCCGGCACCGGCGCCTCGATGCGCAGCGCGGGGGCGGCGAGGGCCAGCGCGAGGTCGTTCTGGAGCGCGGTGATGCGGTTCACGCGGATGCGTGTGCGCGCCACCTCCACGTCGTTCGTCTTCGGGTTTCCGGTGGCGTCCAGGATGACCGCGCCCGTGGCGTCACGCTCGGTGACGCTGCGCGTGCGGATGTCCCATCCGGGCTCCACGCCGAACTGCGTGATGGTGGGGCCCTCGTTGACCTCCACCACCTTGGCGTCCACGCCAAAGGAGGAGAGCGTCTGCTCGATGAGCCCGGCGCGACGCTCGTTGTCCGCCTTCCGGTCCTGGGCGGCGGGCTGCGGCGCCAGCATCTTCGTGGGCGGCAACTGCCACCCGTCCGCGGAGTGGCGCCAGTCCGCCACCGGCGTCTCCATGTCCATGCCCAGTTGCGTGGGCGTCTTCTCCTCCTCCGGCTCCGCCTTGCGGCGGCGCGAGCGTGCCGGGACGGCCTCGGCCAGGTCGGGGTCGGCCGGCCCGGCCACGGCGAGGTCGACCGCAGGGGCTGCGGGGTCGAGCGGCAGGTCAGCCAGGCCCACCTCGTCGTGGGTGGCGATCAGGTCGTCCAGTTCGTTCGCGGGCTGGGAGACATCGAAGCGGCGGTTCACGGCTCGGACGAAGGCGGGGATGCCGCTCAGGACGGCCCACAGGCGGTGGTGGATGCCCAGGTCCCACACCCAGCGCGCGACCTCCAGCGACCAGCGCGGCGTGTTGCGGGCCAGGTGCTGGGCCGTGCGCGGCCACAGCAGCGTGAAGCCCAGCGGCAGCATGGCGAACCACGCCACCGTGGACCACAGGCCGGAGGTGAGCGCTCGGCCGCTGTCGCCCCCGGCCGAGACCACGGCGAAGTCCACGGTGCCCACGGAGGCGTCCGGGTACCAGCGCCCGAAGATACCGGCGAGGTACACGAGGATGGCGATCAGCCCGGCGATGTGGCGCGCGTGACGCTTGAACAGGTGGCCTCGACGCAGCGTGAGCACGATCCCCGTGGCCGCCAGCAGGACGATGAGCGTGAAGACGTGGAGGCCGAACGCCTGCACGAGGCGGTCGCGCAGGTCGCCGACGACGCCGGTGATCGGGACGAGGTAGGGCACGGAGGCCACGGCGAGCACCACGAGCGCCGTCCCTGCGATCTCCGGGCGGAGCAGGAACCGCCCGACGGTCACGATGTCGGGGACGCTGTTGTTGCTGGCGCTGCTGCGTCGCGATGAGGCGGGACGCGTGCGGCGGGTCTTGGCTCGAGCCATGGCCATGCACTCCTTCGGCGCGCGTACCCCGCCAAGGCGCGCGTGGATGCTGTCAGTCCGGGATCATCCTCCTGCGTCTGACCTTGATTACACCTCCAGTGTCACCGGGATGACCAGGGGCCGCCGGCGGGTCTGACGGTGCAGGTACTCGGCCACGTCGTCCTTCAGGGACTCGTGGAGAGCCGACCAGTCGATGGCGGTGTCCTCGCCACCCAGCACGTCCACCACCAACTGGCGGACGCCATCCATCAGCGCGGGTTCTTCCTCCGCGCCGGCGAAAGCGTGGGACATGACCTGCGGCGGCCGGGCGAGTTTGCCGGTGTGGCGGTCGATGGCGGCGACGATGACCACGAAGCCGTCGTCCGCCAACCGCTGGCGGTCGCGCAGCACGAAGTCGTCAATCTCGCCGATGGAGACGCCGTCCACGTAGATGTAGTCCGCCGGAACGGTGCCCACGATCTCGCCCGCCTCCGCGTCGATCTCCAGCACCTCGCCGTCCGTGAGGACGAAGGCGTCCTCCGGGTGCATACCCAACTGGATCGCCAGGTCGCGGTGCAGGACCAGGTGCCGGTATTCGCCGTGGATGGGGACGAAGTGCCGAGGCCGCACCAGGCGGTGGATGATCTTCAGTTCCTCGCGCGAGGCGTGCCCGCGCACGTGGACGTCCGCCAGGCGGTTGTAGATCACGTGCGCGCCGGACTGCATGAGGAGGTCGATGTTCTTGTAGACCGCCTTCTCGTTACCCGGGACAGGGTTGGAGGAGAGGATGACGGTATCGCCGGCCTGGATGTTGATCTGCTGGTGGGTGCCGTTGGCCATGCGGGTGAGGGCGGAGGTGGGCTCGCCCTGGGAGCCGGTGCAGATGATCACCGTCTTGCTGTCCGGGTGGTTCCGCATCTCGCCCGCGTGCATCATCACGTTGCCGGGCACCTGCAGGTAGCCCAGGTCGCGGGCCATGCCCACGTTGTTGACCATGGACCGCCCGGTCACGAATACCCGCCGCCCGTGCCGGGCCGCGGAGTCCATCACCATCTGCACGCGCGAGATGAGCGAGGCGAACGTGGTCACGATCACGCGCCCCTCCGCGGCGCCGATGAAGCGGTCCAGCGCCTCCGCCACGCGTTGCTCGGACGGGGTGTGGCCCTCCATCTCCACGTAGGTGGAGTCCGCGCACAGGAGCAGGGCGCCCTCTTCGCCTACGGAGGCGAGGCGCGAAAGGTCGGTGTGCTGGTCGAAGAGCGGGGTGTGGTCGATCTTGAAGTCGCCCGTGTGCACCACGGTGCCCAGCGGGGTATCGATCAGCAGGCCTGCCGAGTCCGGGATGGAGTGCGCCACGGAGAAGAACTCCACGGAGAACGGCCCCACGTCAATGACGTCGCCCGGCTCCACGATGTTGACCTCGGAGCCCTCCAGGAGGCGGTGTTCCTTGAGTTTGACCTGGACCAGGCCGCGCGTCAGTTGCAGGCAGAACACCGGCACCTGGAGTTCGCGGAGCAGGAAGGGCACCGCGCCGATGTGGTCCTCGTGCCCGTGGGTGAGGAAGACGGCCTTCAGGCGGCGGGCGTTCTCCAGGATGTAGGTGAAGTCCGGGATGATCAGGTCCACGCCGGGGTGTTCGGCGTCCGGGAACATCAGGCCCACGTCCACGGCGATCATGGTGTCGCCGTACTCATAGACCATCATGTTGCGGCCGATCTCGCCCAGGCCGCCCAGCGGGATGACGCGCAGCACGCCGTCCGGCGTGGCTCGGTCAGTGGTGGCGTTCGGGGACTTGCGAGTGGTCATGAGGCTGCTGCTTCCAGGAGGTCCGGGATGCGGGCGAAGTCGGCCTTCATCACTGCACGCAGTGAGCCGTTCCGCAGCGCCGCGGCCGGGTGGTACATGGGGATCACCCAGCGGCCCTCGAACTGGCGTTCGCGGCCGTGGATGTCGCTGATGCGCTCGCCGGGGAACCAGCGGGCCATGGAATATCGCCCCAGCGTGGCCACCACCGTGGGGCGCGCCAGGGCCAACTGCTGGTCCAGGTAGTCCCGGCACGCGCCGATCTCCACCGGCTCCGGGTCTCGGTTGCCGGGTGGCCGGCACTTCACCACGTTCGTCACGTACACGTCCTGCCGAGACCGCCCGATGCTGCCGAGGAGTTCGTCCAGGAATTGGCCGGAGCGGCCCACGAAGGGCAGCCCGAGTTCGTCTTCACGCTGGCCGGGGCCTTCCCCCACGAACACCAGGTCGCACGGGAGCGGGCCGGAGCCTGGCACGGTGCGCGTGCGCGTCCGTGCCAGGGGGCACCGAGGGCAGTCCGCGATCGTCTCGTAGAGCGAGGCGGCGCCGCCGGGAACCTCGTAGAGGGGCGCCAGCGAGGAGGGGGTGTTTGGGCGCGACTCAACCACGCGGACGGCCTCCGACCGTGGCGCGTGGAAAGCCGCAGGGCGGACAGACGCCACGGTACGCATCACTACGAGCGTAGCACCGGGACCTCCGCGCGGCAATCATCCGCGCATCGGATTGAACATGTAAGCAGTTATTACTTCGGCCACCTGTGGCGTCACGACACTGCCTTAGCGGCGGACCAGCCAGGCAAGGCCGATCCCGACGAAGTAGAGGACCACGATGGGCCCGCCCACGAAGGTCTGTGTGATGGGGTCAATGGTGGGCGTCACTATCGCCGCGATCACAAACGCCAGGACGATGGCGTAGCGCCACCAGCGCAGCAGTTGGCGCGCACTGACCACGCCGAACCGCGCCAGGCCCATCACGATCAACGGCGTCTCGAACACCAGGCCCATGACCAGCAGGATGCGCGTCACGAAGTCGATGTAGTTGCCGATGCGCCAGTCCGGCTCTGCGATGGAGTCGCCGAAGGTGAGCAGGAACTCCAGCGTGAACGGCAGGACCACCCAGAAGCCAAACGCCACACCCCCGAGGAACGCCGCCGAGGCGCCGAAGACGATGGGGAACACCCAGCGCTTCTCCTGCCTGGTGAGCGCGGGCGTCACGAAGCGCATCACGTGGTAAATCACCACCGGCATGGCCACGGTGATGCCGCCCAGCAGCGCCACGCGGAAGTACACGCCGATGTTCTCCATGGGCTCGATGAACTGCGGCTTGAAGTCCGGAACGGAGGCGCGAGCGGGGGTCAGCAGGTACTCCACCAGGCTGAAGCCGATGGGCGGGATGAAGAAGGGGACCATCCCCACCACCACTGCGATAGCCATCCAGGTGACGCGCATGCGGACTTCGAGCAGGTGCTCGATGAGCGTCATCTCGCCGCCGGTCACGGCCTCTTCAGGCTCCAGCGGATCGTCGATGCGCGTGGGGGTCTCAGTGGTCACGGCGCACCATTGCCGGGCTCGGCGTCGTCGTGCTGGCCGGCACGGTCACGGGCTTCCTTGGCCTTGAACGGGTCGAACGTGGAGGGGTCGCGTCCTTCGTAGTAGGAGGCCGGTGGGTCCGCGGCCGGCTCCTGCTTCACCGCACGGATCACGGACGGCCGCACGGAGGCGGTGCCGCCGTTCGCGTCGGCCGCGCGGGCAGCGCCGGGCTTCGAGGCGGCCGACGTCTCGGTCTTGCCCTCGGTCTTGTCCTGGGGCTTGTCCTCGGTCTTGCCCTTGGTCTTGTCCTGGGCCTTGTCGTCGGCCCGGGAACCCGCCTGGGGCGCTGTGCGGGGGCTGGCGGCATCCGGCGCGTCCGTCTGGGCGGCGTCCCTGGTGTCGCGCTGGATGGCCTCCACGGACTCGCGGGCGTCCTTCAGATCCGCCTTCAGGTCCGTGAGTTCGCGCACGGAGCGCAGGTCGTCGGTCTCCGCGCGGACTTCCTGCTCGATCTCGTCCACGGCGGCCCGGACGTCCTTCATGACTTCGTTCGAGTACGCGCGGGCCACCCGGTACCACCGGCCGGCCTGTCGCATGATCTCAGGGAAACGCTGGGGACCGATCACGATGAGGGCGATCACAAAGACCACCCCCGCTTCCGCCGGTCCGACACCGAAAAAGTTCATATTGCTAAATGATACGCCCCGGCCAGTCCTATGGACTGCCGGGGCGCATCGTCCAGGCGCGAGAAGTGGCTCGCGCCCATAGATTCGAAGGTGTTGACCCGGTAGACGGGGCTAGTCCTCGATGCCCTGATCGCGCAGGTAGTCGATCGCGTCCTGGACCGTCCGGATCTTCTCGGCATCTTCGTCCGAGATTTCCAGGTTCGCGCCATCCTTTGAGAACTCTTCCTCGATGGACATGATGAGTTCCACGAGGTCCAGCGAGTCGGCGTTGAGGTCATCGACGAAGGAGGCGTTGCTGGTCACCTCGTCTTCTTCGACGCCCAGTTGCTCGACGATCAGACCCCGGACCCGCTCGAAGATCGAAGCCACTGAATGCGTCCCTCTCTCAATCGCCCGCTGCTTCAGAGTCCAGTCCGGACCCATCCGCTCCATGCAGTCGGGCGGCCTCTAATGCCACTGCGCCGAGCACTCCATTGACGAAGCGCCCGGATGACTCCGATCCATAGCCCTTGGCGATGTCGACGGCCTCGTTGATGGCCACCCGAAGCGGAGCGCGTCGAGTATCAAAGCGAACTTCGTAGATTGCAAGGCGCAAGACATTACGGTCGATCGGTGAGAGGTCTTCCAGGGGAAACGCCGGGGCGTGCCGCCGGATGATCTCGTCGATCTCCTCGAGGTGTTCGCGTACGCCATCGATCAGTTCGCCGGCGAATTCCAGGGCCTCGCGGCCCATGCCGGCCTCCGCGAACTGGCGCATGCGCACGACCTCTACGGGGCTTCCGGAGGAGTCAGCCTCGAAGAGCACGCGGAAGGCAAGGATGCGCGAACGGCGGCGCGACTGGGCCGGTTTGGGTTCTGGCATGGGGGAATTCCGGTCAGGTTCGACGTGATCAGGTTCGACAGTGGCCCAGATTCGACGTGACTCAGGTTCGACAGTGGCGAGGCACTGCGGGGGCGCGACGCAGGGGGGCGTGGCTGCCCGCTAGTTCATCACCAACCCGCCGTCCACGTTGATCACCTGCCCCGTGATGTACGAGGCGGCGTCAGAGGCCAGGAAGGCCACCAGCGGGCCGATCTCGTTCGCCTCCGCGTAGCGGCCCATGGGGATGCGCTGGCGGATGACTTCCTTCTGTTCGTCCGAGAGCCCGGAGGTCATGTCCGTCTGCACGAAGCCCGGCGCCACCGCGTTCACGGTGATGCCGCGCGAGGCCACCTCCAGCGCCAGCGAGCGGCTGAAGCCGATGATGCCGGCCTTGGCGGCGGCGTAGTTCGCCTGGCCGGGGTTCCCGGCCACGCCCACCACCGAGGTGATGTTGACGATGCGGCCCCAGCGTTCCTTCAGCATGGGCCTCAGGGCGGCCTTGCAGGCCAAGAAGGTGCCGCGCAGGTTCGTGTCCATCACGTCGTCCCACGCCTGCTCGGAGAGGCGCATGACCAGGTTGTCCGCGGTCATACCGGCGTTGTTGACCAGGATGTGCAGCGCCCCGAAGGACTGGCGCACCTCCGTCATCACTCGTTCGATGTCCTGCCCGGAACGCACGTCGCACTGGACGGCTCGGACGTTCGCGTGCCAGGTGGACTGCAGGTCGCGCGCCACCGCGTCCGCCAGCGACTGGTTCTCGCGATAGGTGATGAGCACGTTGGCGCCCGCGCGCGCCAGTTCCGTGGCGATCGCGCGGCCGATGCCGCGGCCGCCGCCGGTGACGACGGCGGTCCGGCCCACCAGCGACCGTGGGTCTGGCGCGTTCGTCATGCCTGTGCCTCCTCCGCGGTGCCAATGTTGCGTGATCCCACCGCCCGGTCGATGCGCCGCACCAGGCCGCTCAGGACCTTGCCGGGGCCGAACTCCACCACCTGGGTGATGCCCTGCGCCTGCATGGTACGGACGGAGTCCGCCCACAGGACGGGGCTGGTGATCTGGGTAGCCAGTTCCTCCGGCAGCGCTTCGCCCGAGGTCAGCGGCCGCGTGGTGACGTTGGACACCACGGGGATACGCGGATCCGTGAACGCCACCGCGGCCAGCACGTCTCGCATGCCGTCCGCCGCGGTCTGCATCAGCGGCGTGTGGAACGCACCGGAGACCGTGAGCGGCACCACGCGCGACGCCCCGGCGGCCGTGGCGGCGTCCGAGGCGGCCTGCACGGCCTGCGCCGTCCCGCCAATGGTGATGTTGCCGGGCGCGTTCACGTTGCACACGTGCGCGCCGTGCTGGGAGCAGATCGCGGCCAGCGCGTCCGGCTCCATGCCCAGGACGGCGGCCATGGTGCTGGGTTCGCGGTCGCAGGCTTCCTGCATCAGGCGGCCGCGTTCACGCACCAGGCGCACGCCGTCCTCGAAGGACACGGCGCCGGCGGCGATGAGGGCGGCGTACTCGCCCAGCGAGTGGCCCGCCACCAGCGCCGGGCGCTCCGTGACGGCCCCGCTGGCGAGGGCTGCCGCGAGCGCGGCGATCGAGTGCGTCACGATCGCCGGCTGGGTGTTCACCGTGCGGGTGAGTTCGTCCTCGGGCCCGTCGAAGCAGATGCGGGAGATGGGGACGCCCAGCGCGTCGTCTGCGGCCTGGAAGACCGCGCGCGCGGCGGGGTGGGCCTCCGCCAGGTCTTTGCCCATGCCCACGGCCTGGGCGCCCTGGCCCGGGAAGAGCCAGGCCACGCCGGCCGCAAGCGGAAGCGCCTCAACCTGGGAGGCGATGGATGATGGCGTCAGAGAGAGGTCGCTCATCGGGCTGGGCGGTTACGCCTCGTCCGCGTCGATGGGGCGCCCCTTGCGGTCGCGCGCGCCACCTGCGGTGTGGTTGACCTTCATGCCGCCGGTGGCGGGGTCCCGCACGAGGTTGGGCACGTTCACGCCGTGGTGGCTGCGGCGAGAGTTCTGCTTCGCCTTGGGGGTCCTACGCTTCGGAAGGGCCATCGCGCATCTCCTGGTCTCTGAGTTGCTCCGCCAGCGAGGCGAGGGCACTCCACCGGTCATTGCCGGCCGCAGTATCGCAGCCGCACGTCGCTTCGTTCAGATTCTGTCCGCACACCGGGCACAGGCCGCGGCATTCCGGGCGACAGAGCGCCTGGATGGGCAGTGCGGACTCCTCATATTGCCGGACGGCCTCGCTGAGGTCGAGATGCCACGTGCCGTCCACCACGAACTCGTCCTGGTCGCGCTCGATGCGCTCGCCGGTGGTGGCGTCCCGCGCCACCACGTACTCCTCGTCGAACTCGATGTGCATGGGGGCGTCGAACGTCTCCAGGCAGCGCGCGCACTCCAGGGAGACGGGCAGCAGGTCCAGGTCAGCGGAGACCAGCACGCCGCGTTCCGAACGGATGAGGCGCACCTCGCCGCTGATCTCCTGGTCGAAGGCCACGTCGGGCACGGAGACGCGTTCCTGCTCGACGCGGTAGCGCCGGGCATGGCCGATGGGTTCCTGGGCCAGCGTGGCAACGTTGATCAGCACTGCGGGGGGCCCCTCCGTGGGGCCCATCCATCGTACCGCGCCGCTGCCGCTGGCATCAGAACCGATCACCGCCGCTATCACTGTGCGCATGGCCGGGGAGCATCACCCCGCATCACAGCCGAGGCGGTCACAGCCGAGGCGCATTGCAGACCGGCGCCCGGTCTATCCTCGAAGCAATGTCAGAACCGAGGACGGACGGGCAGACGGGGACCACCGGCGCCGCGGGCGCGGGGCTCTACGCCTACGTGCGCCCCATGCCAGCCGAGGATCCGCCGCTGGACGAGGCACTCCAGCGCACGGCCGTGCGAGCCTGCGCCCTGGGCGAGCGCCTCGGCGCCCCCGAGATCTTCGAGGAGGGCGCGACGGAGGGGCGCGCGGCCTATGGGCACCTGGCCCGCCTGGTGCACGAGACGCCAGCCGGCGTGGGGCAGCCCACGGTCATCCTCGCCACCCTGCGGGTGCTGGGGGACTCCGCGCTGGAACGGGCGCGCCGCCTGCTGCACCTGGAGGCGCAGGGAGCGCGCGTGATCCTGGCGGACGGCATCTCCTCGGAAGATGCGCTGCTACAGGACTGGGAGCAGCGGCCGGACTCGGAGCGCCGCCGGGACCGGGCGCGCGAGGCGATGCGGAGCAAGGCGCTGCGCGGCCTGGTGCTGGGCCGTCCGCCGTACGGCTACCAGGTGGAGGATCGCATGCTGGTCCCCCACCCGCGCGAGTCCCAGGTGGTCAAGCGCATGTTCCATGAGTACCTCGAAGACGGCGAGGGCCTGCGACGCATCGCGGCGGGGCTGAACCGGGACGGCATCCGCACGCACCTGGGCCGCACGTGGACGCCCGGCAGCGTGCGCACCGTCCTCCGTAACCCCGCGTACACGGGGCTCTACCGCCGGCTGGGTGTGGCGGTAGCCGCGGCGCACCCGGCGCTCATCGACCGTGCCTCGTTCCACGCGGTGCAGCGGCGCATGACCGCGCGGCGCACGTCGCGGCTGGAGCAGCAGCGCCACGAGTACCTGCTGGCCGGCCTGCTGCGTTGCGGGCGCTGCGCCAGTCCGATGATCGGCGAACGCCGCAGGGCGGAGAGCGGGGTGGTGGTGGCCTACCGCTGTGAGGCGGCCACCGCGCAGGGCCGGTGCAAGGAGCGCGGACATCGCGAGGAGGTGCTGCTGGCCGCGGTCCGCGAGGAGTTGGGCGAGGCCACTCGCCAGCACCCCGTGGCGGCCCGGCCCGGCCCGCGTCCGGACAGCGTCCTGCGCCGGCGGCGCCTCGAACGGCGGCTGACGGAGGCCGTGGAGCGCTGGATCGCGGGCGAGTGGCGCTACTACGAACTGGTGCGGCGCGTGGCCTCGGTCGCGCGGGACTTGCAGGAGGAGGAGGACCCGCCCGTGCAGGACTCCCCCGCCGCCGAGGAAGCCCGCCGTCGCCTGCTCCAGGCGTGGGACGGCCTCGATCCCGAGGCGCACCGCACGCTCCTGCGCGCTGCCGTCGCGGAGGTGGTGGTGGCCGACAAAGACGTCCGCATCGCGCTCAGGCGGTAGGTGCTACTCCGCTCCCGACCGGGCGAACGCTGACTGGACCCGCCCTCCCTCGTCGGGAGAGGAGCGGCAAGACTTCTGACGTGTGAACCAACAGTTCCAGCGCCTCCCCACCCTTCGGTCTCTCGCCCTTCAATTCGTTCATGGGAGCGAAGAGTCTCCAGGGAGGAATGCGGGCCGCCTCGGAGGTTCCGAGGTGCCACGAGGCGGTATCCTGGAGGCATACCAGGAAGCCAGACGGTCGCCGGTCCTTCTCACTCGTGGGAGGGACGGGAGGAACGTCCGGACTCCGCAGGGCAGGGTGCCGGCTAACGGCCGGGCGGCGTGAGCCGACGGAAAGTGCCACAGAAACAAACCGCCGGAGCGGCCTTCGGGCTGCCTCGGTAAGGGTGAAATGGTGCGGTAAGAGCGCACCGGCGTCGCGGTAACGCGGCGGCCGTGCAAACCCCACCCGGAGCAAGGCCAAATAGGGGGGCATATGCGTTGCCCGCGCTGCCCCCGGGTAGGCTGCTTGAGGCCGTAGGCAACTGCGGCCCTAGATGGATGGCCGTCGCCACGCCTCGGTTGGGCTCGAGGCGCGGTACAGGATCCGGCGTATCGGCTCCCTGGTTGCCCACGTTACGACGAGGCCCCCACCGTCACTGGTGGGGGCCTCGGCCGTTTCCGAGCCGCGTGGCGCAGAGGGTGAGGCGCAGCGCTAGTCGCGCTCCATGATGACCTCGCCGCGCTGGATGACGCGCACGATCTCCGCGACCACGGCGGTGCCCTTCATTTCCAGATCCTGGTTGCGCTCGAACTCCGCAGCGTTGGACCAGATGGTCTGCTTGGCCGCCTCGTCGTCCACGCGGCGGGCCTCCACGTGGATCTGGAAGGCCATGCGGGTCTTCGTGTTGCGGTAGAGCATGGTGGCCTTCGGGTTCTCCGCGATGCGTGAGAGGAAGCCTCGGGCCGGCGTGCGCATCCAGATGCCGATCTCGTGGTCGCTGTAGGCCTGGGTGGTCCCGAAGAAGCCGAGGACAGGCTGGCCGTCCGCGCCCGTCGTCGCCCAGATGATGGGGAAGCCGTCCGTGAAGGCGTTGTTGATCGCCGTACGCATCTCTTCGGTCAGTGAAACCGCCATGTGACCTCGTCTCGTCCGTCCGGTGTCGCGGCAGGAATGGGGCGCTCGGCGCCGGGGTAGGGCGCTGGGGATTCTACAGTGGCACGCGCCCCGCGTCCGCCGTCCGGAGCGGCGGGTACGGACGCCAGCGGTGGCTGACCGTAGCATGGACACATGACCACCCCCGCAGACCCCGAGGCGACCCCGAACCCCCGCGGCGACTGGCGCGAGGGCCTCCCCGACAGCATCGAGCCCGACAGCATCGAGGCCGCCGAGCGCGCCTCGCTGCCCGCGATCCGCGAGGTGCGCTTCGACTCGCGCCAGGTGCAGCCCGGCGACCTCTTCGTGTGTGCTCCGGGCGAGCGCAACGACGGGCACGACTTCGCCGCGCAGGCCGTCCAGGCCGGGGCCGTGGCGCTCGTCTGCGAGGAGGGACGAGCGAGCGACCTCGGGGCGCTGGGCGTGCCGGTGGTGGGGGTGGCCGACCCGCGCGCAACGCTCGCCAGTGTGAGTGCTGCGCACGAGGGCTACCCCGCGCGCAAGATGACCGTGATCGGGGTGACGGGGACGGACGGCAAGTCCACCACGTCCTTCCTCATCCACGCCGCCCTGCGCGCCGCCGGCCTGAAGGCGGGCCTCCTCACCACGATCGAGTCTCGCCTGGACGACCAGGTGGCGCCGAACCCCACGCGCCTGACCAGCCAGGAGGCGCCCCACATCCAGAAGATGCTGGCGGAGATGCTGGAGGCCGGCTGCACCCACGCCGTGGTGGAGGCCACCTCGATAGGCCTGGACCTGCACCGGCTGGACGAGTGCGAGTTCCAGGCGGCGGTAATGACGAACCTCTCCGGGGACCACCTTGATTACCACGGCGACTTCAACGCCTATCGCGCCGCCAAGGCACGTCTCTTCGAGATGCTGCCCCGGACTACGCACGCGCGGCGTCCGGCAGTGGCGGTGCTCAACCGCGATGACCCGAACTGGGAGTACTTCGCGCGGCGCACCAGGGCGCGCGTGGTGACGTACGCCCTGGACGACCCCGAGGCCGACGTGATCGCGGACGACCTGATGCTGTGGCCGGACGGCGGCACCTTCACGGTGACCGCGGACGAGGACACGGTCGAGGCGTCGGTGCGGTTACCCGGCCGCTTCAACGTGGCGAACGCCACCGCCGCCATCACGCTGGCCGCCTCGTTGCGGCTCGACATTTTCGCCGCGACCTCCGGCGTAGCCTCGTGCGAGGGCGTCCCGGGGCGCATGGAACACATCCCCGGCGCGCCGTTCACCGTGATCGTGGACTACGCGCACACGGGGGACGCCTTGCGCCAGGTGGCGGACACGCTGCGGCCGGTGGTGGATGGCCGGCTCATTGCGGTCTTCGGGTGCGCCGGTGAGCGCGCGAAGGAGCGCCGCACCGGCCTGGGCCAGGCGGCGGCCGAACTGTTGGACTACGCCGTCCTCACGGACGAAGACCCCCGCAGTGAGCCGTCCGAGGCCATCATCGACGACATCGCGCAGGCGATGCTGGCGGCCGGCGCCGTGGAGGGCGAGCGTTTCGAGCGCGTCACCGACCGCCGCGAGGCGATCGGACGGGCGTTCGACCTCGCGGAGCCGGGCGACCTCGTGCTCATCGCCGGCAAGGGCCATGAGAGCACGATCGAGTACGCCGACGGCCCGCGCCCGTGGGACGACCGCGCCGTGGCACGTGAGGTGATCGCGGACCGCTTCGGCCAGCCCGAGGCGTAACGCCCGCAAGCCCTGCGGTGGCAGGGGCGGTCTTACGCGGCGGCGATGTCGCGGATGGTGCTGGCGCGGAAGAAGAAGATCACGGCCATCACGGAGACCAGCGATCCCATCACGATCAGGGCCGTGGGGGCGTCGAAGACGTCAGCCATGGTGCCGGAGAAGAGGGAGCCCAGCGGCAGCAGGCCCTGGTTCAGCATCCAGATGCCCATCACGCGGCCTCGGTACTCGTCCGGGATGCTGAGTTGGAGGATGGTCTGGTTCGTGGTCATGTAGGCCATCTGCGTGGCGCCCACCAGCACCAGCACCGGTAACGCCACCCAGAGGTTCGGCGACAGCGCGAGGCCGATCAGCGTCAGACCCAGGCAGAAGATCGCGGCCATCAGCAGGACGCCCTTGCGCTCCAGGTTCGCCATGGAGGCGAGCACCAGGGTGGCCGCCACCGCCCCGATGCCCGGCGCCGCCATCATCAGGCCGAACGTGGTGGCGTCGCCGCCCATGTTCACCTCGTTGAACTGGGGCAGGATCGAGATGTAGGGCAGCGCGATCACCACCGGCACGAATGCCAGCGTCATCTGCGTGCGCAGGGTGGCGTGGCCCCAGACGTATCGAGCGCCCTCGCCCAGGTTGGCGCGCACGCTGCCGGTAGCCCTCGCCACGCTGCGCGAGGCCGGCAGCGCGAGTTGCGCCACGGTGATGGCCACGCACAGGTAGGCGACGGACTGGATCAGGAAGTTCTCGCCCGCGCCCACGGTGGCGATCATGATGCCCGCCGCCGCCGGTCCCACGATGCGCGTGATGTTGAACCCGGCAGAGTTCAACGCCATGGCGTTCATCATGTCTTCTCGAGGCACCACGGTGGGCACCACGGACTGGCGCACGGGCATGTTCAGCGCCCACGCCACGCCGCTGACCAGCCCGAACACCACCAGGTGCCAGATCTGCACCCAGCCGCCAATGATGATGATCGCGAAGATGAACGTGGTCACCATCTGCGCCACTTGCGTGGACAGCATCAGGCGTTTCTTGTCATAACGGTCAGCCATCACGCCGCCGACGGGCCCCAGCGCCAGCAGCGGCACCGAGCGCGCCCCGTTGGCCAGGCCCACCACGAACGAGGATCCGGACAGCGCGAACGCCAGGTGGTTGATGGTCACCTGTTGCAGCCACAGGCCGCTGGAGGAGAAGAGGGTGCCGATCCACAGCAGGCGGTAGTTCCGATGCCGCAGCGATCGGAAGGTGGAGATGCCTCCGCTGTCCACCCGGGCGGTGGCGGCCACCGTCTCATCGGCTACCGGAAGGCGGGTGGGGTGGCGCGGCGCGGGAGGCGGCTCGTCCTGGAGGCCGTCCTCAGGGGCGCTCGGATCGGCGTCGGTGGAGTCAAGGGCGCGAGCCACGGGGGCCCTTTCGCGGTGGCAGAGTCCGGGCGGTGCGAGGAGGCGAACGCTACGACACCAGGACCCTACCGTCAACGTGAGGGTGTGGCGCAGGCGTCGCATCTCGGGCAGTAGGGCGGCGGGCTAGACTCCTCGGACGGCCGGGGGCCGGCGAGGCGTGGATCACAGGGATGACCGGAGGCGAGATGACCGTCGACCAGGAGACGTACGAGGCGCTGACACGGGCGGACCAGGCGCACCTGCTGCACCCTCAGTACTACGCGCCGGACCACACCCAGCCGGTGATCTTTGAGTCCGGCAAGGGCGTGTGGCTCACGGACATGCAGGGCAACCGCTACATCGACGCGCTGTCGTCGCTCTGGAACGTGGCGGTGGGGCACGGCCGCGAGGAACTGGCGGACGCGGCGGCGGCGCAGATGCGCAAGGTGGCGTTTACCAACAACTACACCGGCTTCTCCAACATCCCCGCGATCAAACTCGCCTCGAAGGTCGTGGACCTGGCGTACGACAACATGGGCGGGGTGTACTTCACCAACTCCGGATCCGAGTCCAACGAGGGTGCGTTCAAGACCGCGCGCTTCTACTGGAACCTGCAGGGCCGCCCGGACAAGGTGAAGATCATCGCCCGCGAGCGCTCCTATCACGGCGGCACGCTGGCCACGTCCTCCCTGACGGGGCTGTCAGTGTTCTGGAAGTACTTCGGCCCGATGGTGCCGGAGATGGTCCACACCCGTAAGCCGGACAACCTGGAGTGCGACTGCGAGCCGAACACGGACGGGGAGTGCGCCCACTGGGTGGAGGACGCCATCCTCCGCGAGGGCCCGGACACGGTGGCGGCGATCATCTGCGAGCCGGTGAAGGGCGCCGGCGGCGTCTGGACGCCGGCGGACGGCTACTTCCAGCGCGTGCGCGAAATCTGCGACCGCTACGAGGTGCTCCTGATCGCGGACGAGGTCATCACCGGCTTCGGTCGCACCGGGCACTGGTTCGCCCTCGAGCGGTGGGGCGTGCAGCCGGACATCCTGTCGATCGCGAAGGCGCTCACCTCCGGCTACGTGCCCATGGGGGCCTTCGTGGTGTCCGAGGCGATCCTGGACGCGCTGAAGGACACGCCGCCGGACGCGCGCTTCATGCACGCCTACACCAACAGCGCCCACCCCACCGCCGCCGCCGTGGGGCTGCGCAACCTGCAGATCATGGAGGACGAGCGCCTGGTCCAGAACGCCGCCGCCATGGGCGACCGCCTGGGCGAGGGCCTGCGCGGTGCGCTGGACGGCCACCCGCACATCACGGACCTGCGCCACCTGGGCCTCATGGCCGGCTTCTCCGTCGTCCAGGACGCCTCGACCGGGCGGGCGTACGAGGCGGCTCGCGGGGTGGGGGTGGCGGTGCAGAAGCACATGCGCGAGGAGAGCGGCGTCATCACTCGCATCGTGGGCGACAGCGTGCTCTTCGCACCGCCGCTCGTCATCGACGCGTCCGAAGTGGACCAGATCGTCGACGCTGCGGCGAAGGCCGTGCGCGCAGTGACCGAGGGCTGACGCGAGGCTGAGTGTGACATCGGAGCCGGCGCGACCGGCTCCGATGTCTCCTTCGTGGCCATCACGCTACGGGAGGAGCGGCCCCGCGGCCCGACTTTCCATGCCCGATCCAGTCGTCCGAGGCGCCTCGGTGCGAGGGGGGGATGGCCGGCCGGACGACGTAAGAGAAATGCTGAGGTTGGTGAGCGGGTGATTGACAAGCCATGATGCCGTCTCTAGCCTGTGCCGCAGGAAAGGGGGTGATGCTCGTGGCTGATGCCAGTCATAGTCACATTTCGTTGATGGGGAAGGGCATCTTCAAGGAGGTGCTCGAAACCTAGCCCCCGATCGAGTGACTAACAGGAGAGGGAGCCGCTTGCGGCTCCCTCTCTGCTTGTCTGGGCTTCTGCTCGTCTGGGCTTCTGCTCGTCTGGGCTTCTGCTCGTCTGGGCTTGCCCCGCTTCCCATCCCTCGATGTCAGGCCCGGCGATCGTTCGTCCCGAACCCGCTAGCCTCTCTCCCATGCCATTCGACCACGATCGCTACCAGGCCCTGCGCCGCAGCCAGACTGTCGGCGTGAAGGTCGCCCACCTCGAAGAGACCGGCTCCACCATGGACGACGCGCGCGCGGGCGCCGAGGCCGGGCGCGCGGCGGGCACCGCCTACGTGGCCGCCTCGCAGCGCGCGGGGCGTGGCCGCATGGGGCGCTCGTGGGTGTCCGAGCCGGGCGCGGGGCTTTGGGTGACGTACCACCTCCGTGCGCGGCAGGGTGCCCCGCTGCTCTCCCTGGCGGGAGGCCTCGCCGTGGCGGAGGCGCTGGAGGTGGTGGCCGGCCTGCGCTGCGAACTGAAGTGGCCCAACGACGTGCAGCACGGCGGCCGCAAGATCTCCGGCGTGCTGGCGGAGGCGCGCCCCGCGGCGGACGGCGTCACGGACGTCTTCCTGGGCATCGGCATCAACCTGCGCACGCCCTCCGGCCTGCCGGAGGACATACTGGCGGCCGCCACCAGCGTGGAGCAGGAAGGCCGGCCCGCGCCCTCGCGGGAGGCGCTGCTCGCCGGACTGTCGAGCGCCCTCGAGGTGCGCGCGGGCCAGGCGGAGCGGGACTCGGCCGGGCTGGTGGCCGGCTGGCGCGCGCGCCTGAACACGCTGGGGCGCCGGGTGCGGCTCTCGCTGCCGGACGGCAGCGTGGTGGAGGGCGACGCCGTCGATATCACGGCGGACGGCGCGCTCGTGATCGAGGCGGACGGGGAGCGGCGCACGTTCACGGCCGGCGACGTGACCAACGCCCGTACGGTCGAGGCGTAGGCGCGGCCCCGAGGCGCCGTCTCGGGGCCCCGGCGTACTGCTTGATCGTGCGGAGGGCGCTCCGTAGTCTCAGAGCACGATGGAACGGAACGCACACGCGGCGCAGGCTCATCTGCACGGGCATGGTCATCACCATGTCACGCCGTCGCGCGCGTTCTTGCTCGCCTAGCCCGTTCCGTCCCGTTTCAGTCCAGGGACACCCACGGCACCAGCAAGCATGATCGCCGCGGCGGCCAGAGGCCTCGCGGCGTCCCGGCGTGTCCGGCGTCTCGTGAGGTTGTCGCGCAGTGGCGAAACCGCGAAGGGACGTATGATGCCAGCCAGCCCAACCGCACCCGGGACCAGCCCAGCCGGGCCCTCGGTCGACACGTCACCCCAGGAGGACGCCATGCCGGACCGCGGCCTGCGAAGTCACGGAATGCGCGACCTGGGTCCGGCCGACATGGCCGAGTTCCGCCGCGTGGAGCGCGCCTTCCTCGATGTGACGGCAGTCGCCGGCTTCCGCGAGGTGCGCACGCCGGCGATTGAGCCCCTGCACCTGTACAGCGCGTCCGGCACGCTCTCGCCGCAGGCCCTGGATCGCGTCTACTCGTTCCTGGACTGGGACGGCTGGAGCGGCGAGCGCGTGGTGTTGCGGCCGGACACCACGGTGGCCGTGGCCCGCTGGTATGGCGACCTGCGCGATCCCGGCGTGGAGCGCGTCTCCTACGCGCAGCCGGTCTTCCGCTTCGCCGCAGAGGGCGACCGCGAGGTCTGGCAGTTCGGCGTCGAACTCTTCGGCGCCGCCTCGGACGTCGCGGACGCGGAGTTGCTGACGCTGGCGCAGGCGTTCCTGGACGCGCTGGGGCTGGCGGACGTGACGTGCGAAGTGGCCCACGCCGGGCTGGCGCGCGCCGCCTTCGCCGCCGCCGGGCTCAGCACGCGCGAGCAACTGGCCGCCTACGACCGCATGCTGGAGGGCGACGCGAGCGTCACGGCGGAACTGGCTGCCACGCACCCAGAGGCGGCGGCCGCGATCCGTCTGCTGGCGGAGATCGACGGGTCCTCCGCGGGCTACATCGCCAACCTGCGCGCGGCCATGCCGGCGGTGATCGGTGGTGCGGAGCCGGCGCTGGACGACCTGGACCGCGCCGTCCGCGCCCTGGACGAGGCCGGCGTGCCGTATCGCATCCTGAGCGGCACGGCCCGCAACTTCGAGTACTACACGGGAGTGACCTTCCGCTTCCTCTCTGGCGGCCAGACGGTGCTGGTGGGCGGACGCTACGACCGCCTGTCCGAGACCCTGGGCGGACCGGACGCGCCTGGCTGTGGCTGGGCGGCCAATGCCCTCACGCTGGTGCAGGCCTCCGCGGCGGATCGAGACGCCTCGTGAGTGCGGGGGGCTCGGCATCGCCGGTGCGCGTGGCGCTACCTCGGGGCGACCTGCGCGGCCCGGTGGACGCGCACCTGCGCGACGTGGACTTCGTGGTGGAGGGCTACGGTTCTGGCGCTCGCACCTACCGCTTCGAGGTGGAGCGCCGCCCGGGCATCGCCGTGCGCGTGTTCTCGGACCAGGACATCCCCATCCAGGTGGCGCTGGGCCACTACGACCTCGGCATTGCCAGCCGCACCTGGATCGACGAACTGCTGGTGAAGCACCACCTGGACTCCGTGGTGCCGCTGCGCCAGATCGACGTGGCTGGCGAGGACCTGGTGGCGGCCGGCGCGCCGGGGACCACGCTGGCGGAGGTCGCCTCGGCCGGCGCGGTGCGCGTGGCCACGGAGTACCCCAACCTGGCGCAGCACTACTTGGCCCACGCCCGCGTCCCGGACTACCGCCTGTTCGAGGTCTGGGCGCAGGCGGAGGCGTGGCCTCCGCAGGACGCGGAAATGGCAGTGGCCACCCGTCGCGCCGCAGACAAAGAAGGCCTGGAGGTCTACGGCGAGGTCCACCGCGGCGGCGTCTGGCTGATCGCCAACCGCGAGGCGCTGGCCCGGCGCGACCTGTCGGCGGCGCTCGAGCCGTTGTTGCGCATCCCGCTGGCGCCGGAGGCGGGCGGCCTGGTGGCGCCGCCGCCGCTGGAGGCCGCCACGCGACGCCTGGCGTCGCCCCCGCCGGAGCGCGAGGTGTTCCGCATCGCCGTGCCGGACGGCCACGCACAGCGGCACACTGTGGCTGCGCTGGCGGATGCCGGCATCTCCTTCCCCGGCTACGCGGAGGACTCCGCGCAGCGTTACCCGGACTCCGGCCTGGACGACGTGCAGGTGAAGGTGATGCGGCCGCAGGACATGCCGCGTGCGGTCGCCCTCGGACAGATCGACCTGGCATTGACGGGGCGGGACTGGCTGCGGGCGTTCCTGGCCACGTTCCCGGCCGCGCCGGTGGTGGAGTTGTGCGACCTGAAGCGCTCCAAGTACCTGCTGGGCGCCGTGGTGACGGAGGACCTCCCGGTCGCCACGATCGACGAGGCGGTGGCTTACTGGCGGCGCGACGACCCGGAGTATCCGATCCGGGTGGCGTCTGAGTACGTGTCGCTGGCGGACGAGTACGCCCGCTCCCGGCACCTGGGGAAGTACCGCGTAATCCCCATCTCCGGCGCGTCCGAGGGCTTTGTCCCGGAGGACGCGGAGATCTTGATCGAGGGCACGGAGACGGGCACCACGCTACGGGCCAACCGGCTGACTATGATCGATGTGATCATGGAGTCCACCAACTGCGCCATTGGCGCGGCCACCAGGCCTGCGGGCCGGCGTGGCGACCTGCGCGACGACTTTGTCGCGCGCATGGCGACTGCGGCGGCCGCAACCACGGCCGGCTAGGCGCGGACGCGGGAAGGCGAGGGCAAGGGACGCGGGCATGCCATCGCTGGGATCGCACCTCAAGCGAGCGCGAATCGTCGCGGACCGCCTCGACCTCCCGGAGATCGAGGCGGACCGGGGTGCGTTCTACCTGGGGGCGACGGCGCCGGACATCCGCGTGATCACCCGGCTTGACCGGGAGGTGACGCACTTCTTCCGCCTGTCCGAACTGGGCGCGCAGGATTCGGTGGCACGCATGTTCCGGGAGCACCCCGGCCTGCAGGCCCCGTCCGGGCTGGACGCGGCCACCACCGCGTTCGTGGCCGGGTATCTGACGCACCTGGTGCTAGACGAGTCGTTCATCGGCGAGATCTATCGCCCGCACTTCGGGGCGTTCTCCGACAGGGATGGCGATCCCAAGGCGAACGTCCTGGACCGCGCGCTGCAGTACGAGTTGGACCGCCGCGACCGTGAGGACAGCGGCATGATGGAGGAGATCCGGGCGGCCATTGCCCGGACGGCGCCCGTGCAGGGCATCCCGTTCATCCAGGACCAGCACCTGGTGGAATGGGCCATCGTCTCGGAGGACGTGGCGGCGCAGCCGGCGGACTACAGCCGCTTCCGCCGCATGATGATGCGGCACCTCCAGACGGCCGGGTACGACGAAGCAACCATCGAACGCGAGTGCGAGGCCCCCACGGACCTTGTGCAGGAGGCGTTCGCGATCGTCTCGGAGGAGCGCATCAATCGCTTCTGGCGAGACGCGCAAGACCAGATGACCGAACGCGTGAGGGGCTACCTCCGATGACAACTACATCCCCGACCACGGGCGCACTCCGCATTGTGGAGGACGTCCAGCAGGCACGGGAGACCGTGCTGAAGCGTGAGCCCGTGGCGGACCCGGTGCTGCCGGACGCGCTCCAGCAGTCCATCAACGACCTGTGGGGCGAGCCGGTCTCCCCGGCCGACCACGTGCGACGCATCATCGAGGCCGTCCGCACCGAGGGCGATGCCGCAGTGAAGCGCTTCTCCGAGCAGTTCGACGGGTCGTCGTACACCTCGATCGAGGTGCCGCCGGAGGAGATCGCGGCGGCGTTCGAGCAGGTGACGCAGGAGCAGCACGACGCCATCGCCTTCGCGGTGTGGCGGGTGCGGCGATACCACGAGATGCAGATGGAGCACGCGCCCACGTCGTTCAAGACGCGCGGCGCCGGGATGATGGTGCGCCCGCTGAAGATCGCCGGCGTCTACATGACTGGCGCGGATGCGGCGCTGCCCTCGTCCGTGGTGCACACGGCGGTGCCCGGCAAGGTAGCCGGCGTGGACGACATCATCGGCGTGACATCCGCACGCGCGGACGGCAGCGTGAACCCGCTCAAGATCGTGGCGGCACGCCTCTCCGGTATCGAGCGCATCTTCCGCGCCTCCGGGGCGCAGGGGCTCGCGGCGCTGGCGTACGGCACCGAGTCGATCCCGCGCGTGGACAAGATCTTCGGGCCCGGCGGCGTTTTCGTGACGCTGGCCAAGCAGCAGTTGTTCGGCAAGGTGGGCATCGACGCGCTCTACGGCCCCACGGAGACGCTGGTGCTGGCGGACGATAGCGCCTCGCCAGACCTCGCCGCTGCGGACCTGCTGGCACAGGCCGAGCACGACGTGCTCGCCACGCCGGTGCTGATCACGCTCTCCCGAGGCATGGCGGAGGCGATCGCGGAGCAGGTGGACCTGCAACTGCCCGTGCTAGAGCGTGAGTCCATCGCGCGCGCGGCTATCGCCCGCGGCGGCGCGGTGGTGGCCGCGGACCTGGACCAGGCGCTGGAACTGGCCAACGAGTTCGCGCCGGAGCACCTCTGTCTGCTGGTGCAGGACGGTGAGTCGCTGTTGCCTCGGATCCGCTCCGCCGGCGGGGTGTTCGTGGGCGAGTCGTCTCCGGAGGTACTGGGGGACTACACGGCCGGCCCCAGCCACGTCATGCCCACGGGCGGGTCCGCCCGCTTTGCCTCGCCGTTGTCGGTGCTGGACTTCCTGCGCGTGATGTCCGTGGTGCACCTGGACGAAGAGGACGTGCAGCGCCTAGGCCCGTTCGCCGCCGACCTGGCGCGGGCGGAGGGCCTGACCGCGCACGCGCACAGCATTGAGCGACGGCTGGAGGGCCGCTGAGGATGGCGACGTTCAACCCGCGAGAGGCGCTCCGCCGTTCGCTGCAGATGCTCCCGGAGTACGCCGCGCTGGAAGACCCCGCGGCGGTCGCCGCGCAGTTCGGCCTGGACCTGGCCCGCGTGGTGAAGGTGGACGGCAACGAGAACCCGTACGGCCCCTCCCCCCGGGCGCTGGAGGCCCTCCGCGCGGTCGAGTACGAGCCGAACCGCTACGGCGACGCGGACCAGAAGGCGCTGCGCGCGGCCATCGGGCGGTACCTGGACGTGCCACCGGAGGCCGTGGTCTGCGGCGCCGGCTCGGACGAAGTGATCGAGTTGATCTTCCGCCTCTTCATGGAGGAGGGCGACCGCATCGTGACGTCGTCGCCGACGTTCGGGATGTACGCGTTCAATGCGCAGGTCGCCGGGGCGGAGGTGGTGGACGTGCCGCTGCTGGAACAGTGGGCCTTCGACACCGAGGGCCTGGTGGACGCGGCGTTGCAGGCGAAGGCCACCTTCCTGCCCAGCCCCAACAACCCCACGGGTAACCCCGTGCCGGTGGGCGTGGTAGACGCGTTGCTGGAGACCGGCAACATGCTCGTGCTGGACGAGGCGTACATCGAGTTCTCGGACGCGCCCTCGCTGGCCAAGCGGGCGGCGGAGACACCGGGGCTCGTGGTGCTGCGCACGTTCTCCAAGTGGGGCGGCCTGGCGGGACTGCGCATCGGCTATGCGGTGCTGCACCCAGAGACGGCCGCCATCCTGATGCAGGCGAAAGACCCGTACAACCTCAACGCCGCCGCAGAGGCCGCCGCCCTCGCGTCGCTGGAGGACGTCGCCGTCCTGGACGAGCGGGCGTGCCTGCTGGCGGCGGAGCGCGAGCGCGTGTCGGAGGCGCTCGCGGGCCTGGGGTGGGTGCACCCGTACCCGTCGCAGGCGGTCTTCCTGCTGATGCGGCTGGACGGCCGCAGCGGGCGCGCGGTGCGAGACGGGCTGAGGCGCCGCGGCATCTTCGCCCGCTACATCGACCACCCGCGTCTCCAGGACCATATCCGCATCTCGATGGGACTACCGGAACAGAACGACCTGATCATCCAGGCGTTCACTGACATTGGCCGTAAGATTGGTGAGGAGACTGCGAATGCCTGACCTGGTGCAGCGCCAGCGCCGCGCGACCGTGGAGCGCAACACGGCGGAGACGCAGGTGCGTGCCTCCGTGGACCTGGACGGGACGGGCGTGGCGAACGTCTCGACCGGCCTCGGGTTTTACGACCACATGCTGAACGCCTTCGCCCGCCACGGGCGCTTCGACCTGGATGTGCAGGCCACGGGCGACCTCCACATCGACGCGCACCACACCATGGAGGACGTCGCGCTGTCCCTCGGCCAGGCGTTTGACGAGGCGCTCGGGGGCCGCGAGGGCATCGTGCGCATGGCAGACGCCGTGGTCCCGCTGGACGAGGCGCTGGTGCAGTGCGTGATCGACATCTCCGGCCGGCCCTTCGCCGCGACCTCCATGGAGTTCGGCGGCGAGCGCATTGGCGAGGTGCCCACGGAGATGGTGTCCCACGTCCTGCGCTCCTTTGCCACCACCGCAAAGATCACGCTGCACGTCCGCCAACTGGCGGGAGCGAACGACCACCACATCGCGGAGGCGACCATGAAGGCCCTGGGCCGCGCCATGGACGCCGCGACCGCCTTCGACCCGCGGATTGCGGGCCAGGTGCCGTCCACCAAGGAAACACTGACGACTTAGGCGGCACGCAGGATCACCCGTCCCCCCGTCCGGTGTTCCTGCCAACAACATTGTCCGAGACGAACACTGTCCAGAACGCCCTGTTCCCCTTCCCCGTTCCTCCTGCGCCTGTCGAAGGACGAACGGGGACGGGAGCCCGGACGCAGACCCGGAGGCTGAGATGACGTCCACGAACGCCCTGGAAGAGGGCACCGCCCTCACGCTGGACTTCCAGAAACTGGCCAAGGCCGCTGCCTCCTCGGACGTGCTGCCGTGCGCCGTGCAGCACGCCGACACCGGCGAGGTCATCCTTGTCGCGTACGTCAACGACGAGGCGTTACGGGTGGCCCGGGAGACGCGGAGCGCGGTGTTCTGGAGCACCTCCCGCAACGAACTCTGGGAGAAGGGCAAGACCTCCGGCGAGACGTTCGACCTGCTGGAGGTGCGGGTGAACTGCGAGCAAAACTCGCTCGTCTACATCGTGCGGCCTCAACGCGGGGGGATCTGCCACACGAAGAACGCCCAGGGCGAGCCCCGCAACTGCTACTACCGGCGGCTCAACCTGGAGACCGGCGAACTCGAGAACCTCGACCCGTAGGCCAGTGCATCGAGAGCGAGCATCCATGACCCAGACACAGCCGTCCGCCACCCCCGAACTCCGAGACCTGCTCGCCTTCGCCCTCGAACTGGCGGACGAGGCGGACCGCATCGCGATGTCGTTCTACCGAGGCGACCTGGGGACGACGACGAAGGCGGACGGATCGCTGGTGACCCTGGCGGACAAGGCGGTGGAGGCGCGCCTGCGCGAACTGCTGGCGGGGCGCTACCCACAGCACGCCATCCTCGGTGAGGAGGAGGGCTACACCGCCGGCGAGAGCATCGACGATGGCCGCTGGATCCTCGACCCGATCGACGGCACGCACGGCTTCGCGCGCGGCCTGCCGGTCTGGGCCTGCCTGGTCGCGTACGAGCGAGGCGGCGAGGTGCAGGTCGGGGTGGCGTCCGCACCCGCGCTGGGTACGCGCTGGTGGGCAGCCCGTGGCCTGGGCGCCTACCGAGGCGCCACCGGGGGCGGACACGCCGGCGAGCGCATCCACGTCTCCTCGATCGCCACGGTCGCGGAGTCGCACGTCCTGAACGGGAGCATGAAGTACGCGCTCCAGCGCTGGCCGAACGCGCAGGCCGTGAACGACGCCGCCTGGCGCGAGCGCGGCTACGGCGACTTCTGGTCGCACTGCCTGGTGGCGGAGGGCGCCGCCGAGGCCATGTACGAATACGGCCCGCAGGCGTGGGACCTGGCGGCGCTCCAGGTGATCGTGGAGGAGGCGGGCGGCCGCCTCACGGACGACCAGGGCGAGCGCGCCATCGACCGCGGGCATGCGGTGACCTCGAACGGGCTGGTGCACGACGAACTGCTCGCGGTCCTGACCGCCGCGCCGTCGCGCTAGCAGCCGAGGCGCTCCGCGAGGGCCACGAGGCTGTCCGCCACCACGTCGAACTCCGCGCGCGGGGTCAGGTCGCGGGCGGCGCCTGGGCCGTACTCCAGCGGGCGGGGGATGAAGGCGGTGCGCACGCCCGCAGCGTCGCGCGCGGCGATCAGGTCGCCCTGGTGCGCGGCCACCATCATGCACTCCTCGCCTCGTAGCCCCAGCAGGCGGCAGGCCTCGCGGTAGCACTCCGGGTCGGGCTTGTAGTGCCCCGTCACCTCGGCGCCCAGCACGCAGTCCCACGGTAGGCCGGCACGCTTCGCCATGTTCACGATCAGCGCGATGTTCCCGTTGGACTGCGGCGCCACGATGTAGCGCGCCTTCAGCCTCGTGAGTCCTTCCACGCTGTCTGGCCACGGATCGAGGCGGTGCCATGCCCGGCTGAACTCGTCCACCTCGGCGGCAGGCAGGTCCTTGATGCCGAACTCCGCGAGCACGGCCTCCAGGTTCTCTCGGTGCAACGTATCCAGCGGGACGAAGGGGCGGCGTCCGCTGCGCACCTCCTCCATCGCCGGCTGGTACAGCGCGCGCCAGCGGTCCGCCACCTGCCCCCAGTCCGTGCGCGGCAACCCCAACCGCGAGGCGAGCGCCTCGCCCTCGCGGGCCACGCCGGAGCGCCAGTCCACGACGGTGCCGAAGACATCGAACAGCAGCGCGCGCAGCGGAGGCTCTTTCATTGCGGCACTGTAGCGCGCGGCAGCCAGCCGGGACGCCTCGCTGCGGGTGCCCGGTGCGGGTGCCCGGTCTGGGTGCTGGGTGCGGGTGCTAGGGCGCCGGCGCGACCTCATCGTAGAGGGCGGCCATGTGGCGGGCGTAGACCGGGACGGCGTGCTCACGCTCCCAGCGGGCGCGCCCGTTCATGGCGAGGCGGGCGCGCAAGTCCTGGTCGCGCACCACGTGCTCCAGCGCCCCCGCGAGCGCTTCCACCTCGCCAGGCGCCACAAGGAGGCCGCTGGTCCCGTCCTCGATTACCTCGGGGATGGCGCCGACGGGCGTGGCGATGACGGCGAGGCCGTGCGCCAGCGCCTCCAGGACGGAGAGTGGCAGGCCCTCGGCGTAGGAAGGCAGCACCATCACGTCCGCCCGCGCCAGGAGGCGCTGCACCTCCGGCTCGTCGACCCAGCCCGTGAAGTGGATGCGCTCGGCGAGGGCGTGCTCCGTAGCGCGTGCGCGGTACACCTCCACGTCGCCGTCGCCAGCCATGGTCGCCTCCCACGGCAGCGCGGCCACGTCCGGACGCGCGAGCGCGTCGATGAGGTCGCCCGCACCCTTACGCGGGCCCAACTGGCCCAGGAAGAGGATGCGCAGGGTGCCCTCGGCTCGACGAGCGGGGAGTGCCTGCGGCCCGGGGACTGCGTTCCGCATGACGAGCACGCGGTCGTCCTCCAGGCCCAGGGTGTCCCGGACGTACGCCGCCCATATGTCGCCCAGGACGACCACGCGGTCGGCGCTGCGGAACATCCACCGCACCAGGGCGAGCATTGGGGCCGGGAGGCCGTCCAGGAAGTCCCGGTACTGGCTGCTGTGCAGGTGCAGGATCACGGGCGTGCGTCCGAGGCGTGCGATGACCACCACGAAGAACGCGCGCGCGGTGCTGCCTCGCTGCGTCATGTTCACGTGCAGCAGGCGGTGCCGCCGCCGCACCACGCTCCAGGCGATTTGCCCGAGGGCAGCCGCGAACACCGAAAGCGAGGCGGCGAGGCTGCCGCGGCCGCGTAGCGCCAGCCGCTCCACGCGAGGGGCGTCCGGCGTCGCCTCGAACTCTGCGGCCAGGTAGTCCACGGCCCGCTGGATGCCGCCGTGCGTCCCGTCCTCCACCAGGAGCACGGGACGGGGTCGTGCGTGGCCTCGTGGTCCCCGAGGCCCTCGAGGCCAGCGAGGCGTGGCGGCGGGGGTGGGCGCGGGGGTGCCGGTAGGGGCGGTCATGCGCCGCCGGACCATCTCGCCTTCGCGACCATCCACAGGAAGCGAGTGTTGGTCTCCAGGTAGCGCCGGCCCAGGCGACGCGGTTCCTGCAGCAGCCGGTGGAACCACTCCAGGCCCGCGTGCTGCATCCACAGCGGAGCGCGCGAGGCCCGGCCGGCCACCACGTCGAACGAGCCGCCCACGCCCATGGCGAACGGGACGTTCATCTCCCCCAGCCAGCGGTGGATGAACCGCTCCTTCCGAGGTGAACTGATCGCGACGAACAGGACGTCCGCCTGCCGCTCGCGGATGGTGGCGGCCACCCTCGGTTCTTCGTCCTCGCTGAAGTAGCCGTCGCGCCAGCCGGCCACCTGCAGGTTGGGGTACCGGTGGCGGTAGATCTGGACCACGCGCTCCACCACCTCCTCTCGGGCGCCCAGGAAGTAGATGCGCCACCCGCGCTCGGCGGCGCGCGCCACCACGGCCTGCATCAGGTCGATGCCGGCCACGCGTTCCGGTACGCGCTGGCCCAGCAGGCGCGCGGCCCAGACCACGGACTGCCCGTCCGCGTTCACGAGCGGGCACTGCTCGACGATGGAGCGCAACTCCGGGTCGCGCGCCATGGTCACCACCTTGGCGGCGTTGATCACCACGTGCTGGTGCGGCCGCCGCGAGGCCACCTGTCGCTCCACCTCCTCCAGCGTCTCCTCCGTGGTGAGGGCGTCCAGGGGGTAGCCGAGGAAGTCAATGCGTCGCATGGTGGTCATCAGCCCAGCGCCTCCGCCAGCGTCTGCACGATTCGTTCGGCGGCGTGGCCGTCGCCGTAGGGGCTCTGGGCCTGGCTCATGCGCTGGTAGTGCGCCCGGTCCGCCAGGAGGCGCTCCACGCCGGCGACGATGCGCCCCCGGTCCGCGCCCACCAGTTCCACGATGCCCGCCTCCACCGCCTCCGGCCGCTCCGTCACCTCTCGCATCACGAGCACGGGCTTGCCCAGGCTGGGGGCCTCCTCCTGGATGCCGCCGGAGTCGGTCAGGACCAGCGTGCAGCGGTCCATCAGGGAGACGAAGGTGCCGTAGTCCAGCGGGTCCAGCAGGTACAGGTTGGACTCCTGGTGCACACGGTGGGAGGCCGGGGCCAGGATCGTCTCCACCGGGCCGCGCACGTTGGGGTTCAGGTGCACCGGGTAGACGAAGTCCACGTCCGGGTGCTGTTCCGCCAGCACCCGGATCGCCTGGCAGATCTGCACGAAGCCCTCGCCGAAACTCTCGCGGCGGTGGGCCGTAATCAGCACCACGCGCCGCCCCGGCCGCTGACGCCAGCCGCGCGCCGCCAGCCGCGAGGCGTACCGGTCGCCCTCCCGCGCCACGCGCGCACGGGCGTCCAGGAGCGCATCGATCACGGTGTTGCCGGTGACAAAGATGCGGTCTTCCGTGACGCCCTCCGCGCGGAGGTGGCAGGCGCCCGTCTCCGTGGGGGCGAAGCAGAAGCGCGTCAGGCCGTCCGCCAGGCGGCGGTTGCCCTCTTCCGGGAAGGGCGCTGCGAGGTTGCCCGTGCGCAGGCCGGCCTCCACGTGCCCCACGGGGACGCCGGCGTAGAACGCCGCGAGCGTGCTGGCCAGGGTGGTGGTGGTGTCGCCGTGGACCAGCACCACGTCCGGCCGCGCCTCGCGGAGGGGGGCCTGCAGGCCCTGCAGGACCAGCGTCGTGATGTCCGCCAGGGTCTGGTCCGGACGCATCACGTCCAGGTCGTAGCGGGGGGCGATGCCGAAAAAGTCCAGCACCTCGTCCAGCATCTCGCGGTGCTGGGCGGTGACGCAGACCACGCTCTCGAAGCGGGGGTCGCACTCCAGCGCACGCACCACGGGGGCCATCTTCACGGCCTCTGGCCGGGTCCCGAAGACGGAGAGGACGCGCACGGGACTCATCGCCGGAACATCCCGCAGGTGTCGATCACATGGCGTCCGGCCAGGTCCGCCGGGGCGATCTCACGGAAGCACTCGTGGCCCACGAGGCCCACGATGACGTCGGCGCGCTGGAGCACCTCGTCCAGCGTGGAGAGCGGCGGGTACTCGAGGCCGGGGACGAGGGGATCGCAGGCGAGCGCGCGTGCGCCCAACTGGTTCCGCAGTTCGCTGGCGATGCGCAGGGCGGGCGACTCGCGCAGGTCGTCCACGTCCGCCTTGTACGCGAGGCCGAGCGAGGCGACCACGGCGTCCGGGCGCTCGCGCAGCGCCGCGTGCACCTGCTCGATCACCCAGCCTGGCTTCGCGTCGTTCACCTTGCGCACCGCGCGGATCAGCGGCGTGCGCTCCGGCGACGCAGCCACCAGGAACCACGGGTCCACGGCGATGCAATGGCCACCCACGCCCGGCCCCGGCTTCAGGATGTCCACGCGGGGGTGGTGGTTCGCCAGTTCGATCAAGTCCCACACGTCCACGCCCTGGTCATGCGCGAGCACGGAGAGTTCGTTCGCGAAGGCGATGTTCAGGTCGCGGTAGGAGTTCTCCGCCAGTTTCGCCATCTCCGCCGTGCGCGCCGTGGTGCGCAGCACCTCGCCGGTCACGAAGCGCTCGTAGAAGGCGGCGGCGCGCTCGGTCGCCTCGTCGTCCAGGCCGCCCACGATGCGGTCGTTCTCCACCAACTCCACCAGGATGCGCCCCGGCAGCACGCGCTCCGGGCAGTGCGCGAAGTACGCGCGCGAGTCGCCCCCGGCCGAATCGCCCTGGCCCGAAACGCCCTCGCCCGAAATGCCCTCGGCCGAATTGGGGGCCAGGTCGGGGCGCGCTCGGCCCACGGTGGCGGCGATGCGCTCCGTGGTGCCGGGCGGGCTGGTGGACTCGAGGATCACGAGGTTCCCGGGCCGCAGCACAGGCACCAGGGCCTCGGCCGCCGCGTCCACGTAGGACAGGTCGGGCGCGTGGCCGGCCCGGACGGGGGTGGGCACGGCGATGATGAACACGTCTGCGGGGACGGGCCGGCTGCCGGCCTGGAGGTTGCCGGAGTGCACCGCCGCGCGCACCATGCCGTCCAGGTCCGGCTCCACGAAGTGCACGCGGGCGGCGTTCACGGACTCCACCACGCGCTCGCTCACGTCCACGCCGTGGACGGCGAGGCCGTGGGTGGCGAGGAGGCTCGCCGTGGGGAGGCCGATGTAGCCGAGGCCAAGGACGCAGACGTCCGCCTCCTCGCGCTGCCGCGCTGGTGATAGGACGGACAGGGACGTCGCCATGCAGGGACCCTTCAACATGGCGCGGTCGAGGCGCCGGCGTCGGAAGGGCCTCGGGCGTCGGGGCCCCTCGGGATGGGGGAGGCGAGTCGTCACCGTGCGGGAGCGGCATTGAGTTCGCGTCGAGGCTTCGTCCAAGCGTGAGAACCGGGGGGTGCGGGCCGCGAGGGGCCGGGCGTGCGAACGCGTCTGGAATAGGGGCAAACCCCACTCAGGAGCCCATCACATCCGTCGGTGACGCCTGTCCGACCCCACCCGGCGATCCGGACGGCCACGGTCGCCACGCCTGGGAGCGCTTCGACACCGGGCGAGGCGTCGCTGGCCCTCGGGGCTGGATCTCGGGGCTGGGCCGCGGGGCTGGGCCTCGGGCGGGTACGCTCGCCGCAGGCGGACACCTACGTTGAGGTCGCCTCGATCACCCGCGTCGCGCTGCTCCAGTGGCCGCCACGAAGTGGCGGGGGGGTTAGTCCTGCTGCGCCTTGCGCATGCGGCGCTCGGTAGCCAGTCGCGCGGCCTGGGAACGGCGTTCCACGCTCAACTTCGAGTAGATTTGCGACACGTAGTTCTTGATGGTCTTCTCCGCCAGCGAGAGCGTCTGCGCGATCTCACCGTTGGTGAGGCCGTCCGCGATCAGGCCCAGGATGCGATCCTCCTGCGGCGACAGCGAGGCGAAGGCGTCGTCCGCCGGGTGCGCCGCCTTGCCGCTACGCAGGCGCTCCAGCACCTCCGTGGCCATCTGCGGGTCCAGGAGCGATCCACCCTCGCCCACCGTGCGCACCGCGTCCTGGATGCGCTGCGGGTCCAGGTCCTTCAGCAGGTACCCGGAGGCGCCCGCCATCACTGCGGAGAAGAGGGCGTTGCGGTCCGCGTGCGACGTAAGGATCAGCACCTTGGTCTCCGGGCGGGCCGTGCGGATCTCCCGGCACGCCTCGATGCCCGATCCGTCCGGCAAGCGCAGATCCAGCACCACCACGTCCGGCTCCGTGGTGCTGGCGACCTGGATCGCCTCCTGGACCGATCCCGCCTCCCCGACGACTGAGAACTCGCGACGCTCCGCGAGGAGGTCGGCCAGGCCGCGACGGACGACCGCGTGGTCGTCCACGATCATGACCCGGATCTGTGTGGTGACGTTCGCCATGGTGGTTGCCCTCGATGCGTCCGCGTGGGGCGGGCTTTGACCTCGGTTCGTCCCGTGGGTTCGTCCCGGTGCTGATGTTCCTTATCATAGAGAGACTGCGGGCGGCGCCCCCGTCACGAAGGTCCCGTTGGGGCCGGGACTCCGGTCACTGCTTCCGGAGTCCACGTCCGCGTGCCAGCCGCGCCTGGTGGCGACGGTGCACGACACTGGATGGATGCGCGTATGTCCCTGCCAGCCTCGCTCTTCCGGACGCTGGTCCACTTCGCCCCGGACGCCTTCCTGGTGGTGGACCCGGCGGGCGTCATCGTCTTCGCCAACGCGCAGGCGGAACGCCTCTTTGGCTACGAGCGCGAAGAACTGGTGGACGCCTCCGTGGAGATGCTCGTCCCCGGACGCATGCGCGACATCCACGAGGGACACCGGGGCGGCTACTGGAACAACCCGCACTCCCGGCCCATGGGCAGCGGCCTGGCCCTGCACGCCCGCCGCCGTGACGGCAGCGAACTGCCCGTGGAGATCAGCCTGAGCCCGGTCTACACGGACGACGACATGTACGTGGTGGCCACCGTGCGCGACGTCACGGAGCGTCGCCGCATCGAGGAGGCGCTGCGCGCCAGCGAGGAGCGCTACCGGCTGCTTGCGGAGAACGCGGAGGACGTGGTCTACCGCATCTCGCTGGAGTCAGATCCGCCCGCATTCGAGTACCTGAGCCCGTCCGTGGAGGTCCTGACCGGCCATCCCGCGGCGGAGTTCATCCGGAACCCCCGGCTGATCGCGCGGATCACCCACCCGGACGATCGAAGCCTCCTCGAACAGTGGCTCACGGCCCCGGACGAGGTGGACGGGGGGCTGATCCTGCGCGCGGTGCGGCCGGACGGCAGCGTGGTCTGGTACGAGCAGCGCTTCCGCACCCTGCACGACGAGGACGGCGCACTCACCGCCATTGAGGGCATTGCGCGGGACGTCACGGCGCAGCGCCGCCTGGAGGAGGAGCGCCGCATGCTCCTGGCCGAGACCGAGATCGACCGGGAGCGCGAACGCATCGCGGCCGACCTGCACGACGGCGTGATGCAGACCATGTACAGCGTGGGCCTGCAACTCTCGAGCATCGTGCGGCGCGTCAGCGACCTCCCGGAGGAGACTCGTACCGGCCTGCAGGAGGCGATCGCGGCGCTGGACCATGCGATCCGTGACATCCGCGGATACGTCATGGACCTGCGCCCGGCCGACTTCACCGGGGACCTGGGCGAGTCGCTGGAGGCGCTGCTGCGCCTCTTCGAGTCCACGTCCGGCATGGAGATGACGTTCCACGAAGACCCGGAACTGCCCCGCATGGACGACTCGGTGGCGCTGGAACTGTTCCTCCTCACGCGGGAAGCGCTCTCCAATATCCGCCGCCACGCCCAGGCCGCCTGCGTACGGGTGGCGCTCAAGGCGGACGATGACCATCTGCACGTCACCATCGGGGACGACGGCGTGGGCTTCGACGCCACTCGTCAGCGCCGCGAGGAGCAGTTCGGCCTGCGCAACATGGAGACACGGGCGCGCCTGGTGGGCGGCGAGTTCAAGATCACGAGCGCCCCGGGCGCCGGCACCACCGTCGCCGTGACCATCCCGGTCGGGCGTCTGCAGCCGGGAACCGCCGACACCTACGGCGCCCCGCCGGTGGTGGAGGGCGCCCCCGCGTCGGGCGGCTGATCCGGCCCCACGACTACGCAACTCTGCGCGCTCAGGCGGCGGCGGGCGAGCCCTCGCGCCTGCGTCCCAGCACCAGCCCCGCCACGATGGCGGCCGCGAGCACCAGCACGGAGATCACGTTGAGCGAGCCGCCCAACTCACGCAGGGTCGGTTGCTCGGCGAGGTTCGCGGCCACCCTCAGCGCCAGCGAGCCGTGGAGGAGCGCGAGGCCGGCGGGGAAGAGCAGCGTGTAGCGCACGGTCAGGCCGGTGATGGCCGGCAGGATGATAGGCGCGTGCGCGAAGATCGCACCGAAGACGAAGCCCAGGAAGAACGTGTGCAGCGTGGTGTCGTAGTGCAGGCCAGGCTCCAGCGCCCACGCCAGCAGCGCCAGGCCGCTCACGCTCAGCCACCCGTAGGCCGCCAGCAGCGCGACGCCGGCGTAGGACGCGAGCCCACCTCGACGGTAGGTGCGGCGAGCGGTGTCGTTCTTGACAAGCCAGAGGCCCAGCGCCAGCACCCCCGCACCAGCCAGCCGCAGGCCCGCCTCTTCCGAAGCGAACGCGACCAGTGGCCCCACGAGCAGCACTCCGGCCGCCCCCCACAGCGTGGCCCGCGCGGGCCAGCGCAGCGGCAGGAAGCGCGTCAACTCCAGGCGCTCCCCGGCGATGGTCAGCGCGAGGAAGGCGATCCACCACGGCAGGATGAGACGCGGCGCCCAGCCCTCCACCATCCACGTCACGTTCCCCACGCCCCAGCAGGCCACGCCCACGGTCATCACCGCGAGCGGCGTGGCGAACTGGCGGCGGAGGAAGGCGAGGAACAGCAGCACCACCGCCACGGCGCTTGCGACGAACAGCACGGGCGCGCCGTCCCACGACGGCGCCGCCACCAGCGCCAGCGCACCGGCCGCCGAGAGCAGCGGCCCGGCGTACGCGGCGGGCCGTCCCATGGCCACCGACCGCTCGAGGCCGATCACCGTGCCGACGACCCCGCTCACCATGAGCGCGCCGTGGTTCACGGTCAGGAACCGAACCAGCGCCGGCACCTCCACCCCGATCCGCGCGAGGCCGGACCACAGTCCCGCGATCAGCGCGATGGCGATCGGCGCGACCAGGACGAGCACCGCCGGCGGCACGCTGCGCTCGAACGGCCGCCGCGCGGCGGCCATGCCGCTCGCCGCATACCCCGGTGCGTTCTCCCGTGCCTGGACGTCCATGCAGCCATCATGCTCCCCGCGCCCACCCGATGCGAGGGCGAGAGTCCCGAGGGGTACGTGACCTTCTGCCCTGCGGGTTGCAGCGGGGGCACGCATGATGAGGCCTGGACGTGACACCGGCTGACATGATGGGGGCACCATGAATACCGGTGGAGACGGGAGCGCGAGATGGCGTCTGAGAAGGCTGTGAAGTCGGACGCCGGTCGACAGGACCGGGTGCACGTCCCCTTCCTGTACGCCTCGCTCTTGCTGGGCGTCTTCGGAGGCTTCAGCCTCGCGGTGAGCCTGCCGATCGAGCGGGCGATGGGCGGCTTCGACGTCTCGTGGGTGTCGCACGCCCAGGTGCACGGCCACCTGCAGGTGGTGGGCTTCGCCGGGCTCTTCGTCCTGGGCATGTCCATGCGCCTCTCCCCCCGCTTCGGCCGAGGCGACCTGGCCTTCATGCCGCTGGTGACGCCGGCGTTCGTGCTGCTCGTGGCCGGGCTCCTTATGCGCGCCCTGGGTCAGCCCCTGACCGACCACGGCTTCTTCGCCGCGATGCTGGTAGCCGGGCTTGCGGCCGAACTCCTGGCCGCCCTCGCCTTCGTCTTGATCATCGGAGCCACCCTGGCGCCGGCCCTGCGCAACCCACAGCCGCACGCGGTCCTGCTCGTGGGTGCGCCCGTGTGGCTCGCCGTGCAGGCCGCCCTCGGCATGTGGTGGCTGACGGACCTCGCGCGCGACGGCGGCACGATCGTGGAGCATGGGCGGAACACCGCGCTGGTGAACCTGCAGTTCTTCGGCGTGGTGCTCAGCGCCCTCCTGGGCGTGGGGATGCGCTCGTTCCCCACGTTCTTCGGGATGCCGCCCACCAGCCGCCCGCTGGGACTGGTCATGGCCACGCTGCTGCACGCCGGCCTGGCGGTCTGGGCGGGTGCGGCGGTGATCCGGGTGGTCAACGGCGTTGGCTCGGACACGCTGAACGTGGTCGGGTCGGTGGGTGCGGCGCTGGTGGGGGTGAGCATCCTGCTGGCGGTGGCGGCGTTTGGCCTCGGGCGACGCAAGCACCGGCTGGCCGCGGCCTCGCGCGGGTTCGTGTTTGCGCTGCAGCCCGTCCTGGCCTGGCTCGCGTTCACGGGCCTGGCGCTGATCTGGGCCGGAGGCCGCGCCGCGGTCGAGGGCAACCCCATCGGTATGCAGGAGTTGGACGCGGTGCGGCACGTCTTTGCCGTGGGCGTGATCACGCTCGCCATCGTGGCCATGGCGCAGTTGATGCTGCCGGAGTTCGCCAGCGAGCGCATCGTCAACCCGCCGGTCCCCTGGCGGGGGGCGGCGTTCGGCCTCGCACTCTCGGCCGCCGCAGTGCTGCGAGGCGTGCTGCCATGGGCCGGCCTCGCGGGCGACCACGCGGACTGGGGGATGGCGCTCGGAGGCGGGATCGGCATCATCGCCGTGGCCGTGTTCGGCTACCTCTACTGGCGCGCGCGCCGAGGCCACGTGGCGTACACCCAGCGCATCGCCGCCATGAGAGCCCGTAATACGCCGATCACCACGGTGAGCAGTTAGGAGCGGGTGCTGCTCGGTAACAGACTGGAAACATTACGGGCGGATGCTACGGTGGACGCCCGAGCGGCAAGATTGGAATGACTGACGATGGCTAAGCACACCTACCTCCGAACCCACGACCTGTCCGGCGAGCATCTGCTGATCGACCTGGGCGAGGCCGTGACCGACCTGCACTCAGATTCGGAGGGACAGGACCGTCGAGGCGTGACGCTCGTGAAGCAGGGCGGGCTGTCGGTGGTGCTGACCCACCTCCACGCCGGCGCGACCCTGCAGGAGCACGCCGCGCCGGGCGCTGCCACGGTGCAGGTGCTGGACGGCCGCGTCCACGCCAGGGTGGGCGACCAGGAGATGGAAGTCCCCCACGGCCGCGTCCTGGCGTTCGACTCGAACGTGCGCCACAGCATCGAGGCCCTCGAGGATTCCACGCTCTTGCTGACGCTGGCGGATCCTGGTTCTGATGGCCGGTCATGAGATGGCTGGCGTGAGGATGGGAGGCCGTCCGATGAGGATCGGATGCGGCTGGGCTGAGTTTGTAGACCCCACCCGAGAAGATGTCGTGGCGCGCGGCTCGGTATTCGCGGATGCCCCGCCCAACGTCCTGGACACACCCTGGGACGGCGAGGTGCGCCTGATCCGCGGACACCAGGCCCTGATCGAACGAGGCACGAGCGTCTGGATACTCCGCTTCGAGGAGGGCCAGGTGCACCGCATCATCGAGTTGCAGGGCGTGGATGCCCACTGGGCGCCCTCTGGGCTGCGCGGCACGGCCCAGGTGAGCAGTTACGACGAACTGGCTCCCGCCGCCGCCAACGAACTCGGCGGCGAGTAGCCGGCCAGTCAGTCCAAGACCGCCCACCCCCGCGGGCGAGGCGCTGGTCGTGACGCACCAGCACGGCGTGGCCGGCCACCTGGCGCGCCGTCGTCGCCTACGGGCGCGAGGCCACCTCGAGTCGTCCGTGGGCCGCAGTCGCCCGCTGGCCGGAGGCGCGCAGGAGCGTGGCGCGCTGGAGGGCGGCCATGCCCTGCCGCAGCGCCTCCAGTTCCTCCGTGCTCAGGTGCTCCAGCACCTCTCCGAAGGCGCGCATGTTGGCGGAGAGCAGGGTGGTGACATAATCCGCCCCGCCCTCGGTCAGGCCGACGAGCACGGCGCGGCGGTCTGCCGGATCCGGATCGCGGCGGGCATAGCCCTCGTCCACCAGGTGATCCAGGACGGCCGTGGTGGCGTTGGGGGAGAGCGCCACTGCACGCGCCACCGCACCCACGCGCACGGCGCCCAGGTGGTGCAGGACGATCAGTGCCTTCAACTGCGTCATGGAGAGGTCAAGGTTCAGCCACGGCGTGGGACGCGTAGTGGCGTTGGCCGCGCCCAGCGCTGACATCAGCGCCTGGATTTCCTGGACGAGGTTGGTCTTCGAAGTCATCCTGGCGCCCCCTCTCGGATTGCCCGTATTCGACGGGTTCTGGATACTCGCAGTCTATCGAACTATCGCCTCGCACGGTACGATGTCCGTCATCGATCTCGGGTGGCTGGCACGTGCTGTGATCCGGAGAACCGTCCCCCTTGACCCAGGTGCAGCGTCCCCCTCAACCCCCGTTCCCGGTAGGCGGCCAGCGGCCGTCCCTGCGGAAGGCGTTCGTCGCCTTCCGCAACCCGTACTTCCGATGGCACTGGGCGTCCACGCTGGCGTCCTTCTCCGGGATGCAGATGCAGATGATCGCCCTGGGCATCCTGGGGTGGGAACTGTCGGGATCGTTCGCCGTGGTGGGCGTGCTCCAGGCGGCGTTCGCCATCCCCATGGCGCTGTTGTCCCTGCCGGGCGGCGCCGCCGTGGACCGCGTGGAGAAGCGCCGCCTGGTGGTGTTGTCGCAGGGGGCGTTCGGCGCACTCGCTGCGGTGATCGGTTTCCTGGTGCAGGTGGACCTGATCACGGTGGTGCTGCTCTTCGTCGGCGGTGTGGTGCAGGGCAGCCTGTTCAGCGTGAACGGCCCGGCGCGCATGGCGCTCCTCACCGAGATCGTGGAGCCCGAGGAACTCACGGCCGCGATCTCCCTGCAGAACATGGCGATGAATGGCACGCGGGTGGTGGCCCCCGCCGTCGCCGGCCTGATGATCGCCTTCGTGAGTATCGAGGGCACGTACTACGTCACCGCCGCACTCTACGCGTTCACGGTCTTCGCCATGCTCCACGTGCCGCGCACGTCCTCCCACATCGGGCGGGCGCGCACGGCGCTGCTCGCGGACATGGGGGCGGGTCTCGGCTACGTCTTCCGTGACCGCACGCTGCGCTCGTTGATGTTGTCCGGCCTGGTGATCGCGCTCTTCATCTTCCCGTACCAGGTGATGCTCCCCGGCTTCGCGGACGGCCTGGGCCACGCCGAACTGTTCGGCGCCATGGTGGCCGTATCCGGCATCGGCGGGCTGCTGGGATCCCTCGGCGTGGCCGCGCTCTCCGAGCACCCGCGCAAGCCCTACCTGCAGTTCCTCCTCGGGCTGACCGCTGGAGGCGCGCTGGTGGTGCTGGGCGCGCTGCCCGCGGTCATGGGCCCGCCGGGGGCGTTCCTCGCGCTGGCGGTTGTCGGCGCTGGCGCCACGGCGTACATGACGCTGAACCAGACGATGCTCATGACCGAGGCGGTCCCCGACTACCGAGGGCGGGTGATGAGCATCTCCATGCTCACGTTCAGCGCGATGCCCCTGATGGCGCTGCCCCTCGGCATCCTGGCGGACCAGATCGGCGGCGAAGGCGCATTCATCACTCAGGGCATCATCGCCGCCGCCGTGATCCTTCTGATCGCGATGGCCAACCGCCGCCACACCTTTCAACGCCAGGAAGGCCAACGCCCGGAAGGCCAACGCGGGGAGGGCCAACGCCAGGAGGGCGGCCGGACGGCCTGATTACGACACCTGATTGCGACACGGGGATGGGAGGGAGCCCCGACCGGCGGCGGGGGGCGCCAACCGGTCAGGACTCCGTCAGAACGCCACCCCCCCAGGAGACGCGAGGGTGGCGCGCGGAGTAGGGCTGGCGAACCAGATCCTGCACAGCGCGGGGGCTGCGGCACAGGATCCGCTTGATGTTCCGCTGCGCTACCCCGGTGATGCGGGGGCGAGGTGTTTCAACCACAGTTTGTTTCAGCGTCCGGGATGCTACCGTCCGTCGGGTGGATGAGCAAGCGCTCGCTTGTCTCGCTGCGGCCGGCAGGGAAGGCCCGTCCGGCCCTCATGAGGCCGAAGACGGCCCCGTAGTATTGCCTCCGTAGCCGAGATCGGGTCGGGCATCGCCGAGCCCCGCGTCTTCGACGTCTGTCGTGAGGCCGTGCAGGAGCATCGTGACGAGGGTGTCCGAGATCTCCTCGACGCCGAGGCGGCCACCCTTCTCGTACCAGCGTGTGAGCCAGTTGCTCGCCCCGAGCAAGCCAAGCGCGGCGACCTTCGGGTCCAACTCATGCCGGAACTCGCCGGATCGCTGGCCGTCCTCGACCGCGCGGGTCACCAGGGCGGCGTAGCGGTGGTTCAGCCGCTCCGCGTCCGGCGGCGGTTCTCCTCGAGTCCGTGGAGTCCGGCGGGTGGTGGTCGTCATCGGCTCAAACCACTGCGACGACTCCGGGTGGTAGAGGTCGATGAAGCGAAGGTGCTCCCGCAGTATCCGTTCGAGTCGCTCTCGAGCCGACGCGTGCGACTCCAGGATCGTGCTCACGTTGTCGATCAACTCGCTCAGACGGCGCCCGTTGATGTGCCGGAGTAGGTCAGCCTTGCTCGACGTGTAGTAGTACAGGCTGCCCTTGAGGACGCCGAGTTCCCGGGCGATGTCGTCCAGGCGGGTGGCCTCGTAGCCGCGCTCGCCGAAGAGGCGCGCCGCAACGTCGAGCACCTGATCCAGGTCGCGCACCTTGGTCACGGCGCCTCCTGAATGATTCCGATCCGTTCCGGTCAGTATAGGGAGATTGATTATGACTGCGGGCACTATCGGCCGCTGGCGGGGCCGGGCCACCCCGCGAGCATCCGCCTACAACAGGATGCGAGGGCCGGCGGGGCGGACGTGGCCGGAGCGCTGGGCCTCTTGCATGACGGCGTCTGCCACCGCGGTGGCGACGGCGGGGTTGAAGGTGGAGGGGAGGATGTACTCCTCGCTCAGCAGGTCGGCGGGGATGGAGTCCGCGATCGCGCGGGTGGCGGCGGCCTTCATCTCCGGGGTGATGCGGGTGGCGCGTGCGTCCAGGGCGCCCCGGAAGAGGCCGGGGAAGCACAGGATGTTGTTGACCTGGTTCGGGAAGTCGGAACGGCCGGTAGCCACCACGCGCGCAAGGCCTTCTATCTCGCTGGGGAGCACCTCCGGCTCGGGGTTGGCGAGGGCGAACACGATCGGATCCGGGGCCATCTGGGCCACCCACTCCGGCTTCAGGAGGCCGGGGCCCGAGAGTCCGAGGAAGATGTCAGCGCCGCGGAGCGCCTCTTCCAGCGAGCCGGTGAACTGACCCTGGTTCGTGTGGTCTGCGAACCACTGCTTGTTGCGGTTGAGGCCCTCCATGGCCTGGTGGATGGCGCCCTCGCGGTCGAAGCCGATCACGTCCTGGATACCCAGGCGCATCAGGCCCTGCGTGCACGCCATACCAGCGGCGCCGAGCCCGAGGACCACGAGCCGCACGTCCTCCGGCCGTTTCCCCACCACCCGCAGGGCGTTCAGCATCGCCGCGCCCACCACCACCGCCGTCCCGTGCTGGTCGTCGTGGAAGACGGGGATGTCCAGGGCCTCCTCCAGGCGTTCTTCGACCTCGAAGCAGCGAGGCGAGGAGATGTCCTCCAGCAGGATGGCGCCGAACGAAGGGGCAAGCGCCGTCACGATGCGCACGATCTCGTCGGGTTCGCGGGCATCCAGGCAGATCGGCCACGCGTCGATGTCCGCGAAGGCCTTGAAGAGCATGGCCTTGCCCTCCATGACGGGCATGGCGGCGGCGGGGCCCACGTCTCCCAGGCCCAGCACGGCGCTGCCGTCCGTGACCACGGCCACGGTGTTGGAGCGCGAGGTGACGCGCCAGCCGACCTCCGGGTGTTCCGCGATCTTGCGCGCCACGGCCTCCGAGCCGGGGTGGTGCACCTGGGCCAGGTCCGCCGCGTTCCGGATCGGCAGGCGGCTCTGCACCTCGATCTTCCCGCGGCGGTGGAGTTGGAACGTGCGGTCGGAGGCCATCTGCAGTTCCACGCCGGGCATTGCGGCGACGGCGGTGGCGATGAGGCGCGCGGCGTCCTGGCTGGGGCAGAGCACGCGGATCAGCCGCGTGATGGCGGTCACGCTCACATCGACAATGTCGAGGTTCACGATGCTGCCACCATGCGCGCCGAACGTGGAGGTCAGGCGGCCCAGCACGTCTGGTTGGCGGCTCATTGCGACGCGGAGGAGGAGTTGGTAGCCGCCAGCGGAGTCTACATAATGCTCGACAGGCTCAGGTGGCGGGGCGGCGTCGCGTGACCCGTGGCGCAGGGCGCGCGGTTGCGCCGGCGTCGGGCCCGAGCCACCGAGGCGGCTCATCGAGTCCCTCGAGCCCGTGAGATGTGCTTGCGCCATCGAATGTTGACTGTAGTTTGTTTTTCTTGCAGCGACAATCTGGCGACGACTGGAAGGCCTGGGCGAGGGTTCTGATGCTTGCGATGTTCCGGGCGATTCCGCAGGCTCTTCTGCGGGCTATTCTGCGCGCCGGACCCAGATGCGGCGGGCCGCCGGGTATCCCATGACCACCGAATTGCCTGCCACGGACAATTCGATGGTGCCACGCACCGGCGAGTGAGCCTCCACCCGCAGTGGCACGCACGGTCGTACGCCCACCTCTTCCAGGAATCGTAACAGTTCCTGATCCTCCTCGAAGACCCGGTCCACCTCGGCGTGGTCGCCGGTGGTGAGGTCGGCGACCGTGGCGCTGGAGCCGGGTGCCGGCGGTGCGCCGCAGGCGGCGGGGATGGGGTACCCGAAGGGCGAGTGGCTGGGCGATCCGAGACGGCGGTCGATGAGCGCCTCCGTGATCGGCGAGATCGCGTGCTCCAGCAGGTGCGCCTCTTCGTACGCCCGCCACCACTCGAGGCCGAGCACGTCCACGAGGAGGCACTCCGCCAGGCGGTGGCGCCGGATCATCTCTTGCGCACGCTCCAGGCCCGGTGGCGTCAGGGAGACCCGCTTGCGCTCGTCCAGCGCCACCAGCCCGTCACGCTCCAGGCGGCGGAGCATGGCTGACATGGAGGGCGGCGTAATCTCCAGGCGCTCCGCCAGGCGCGCCGCGATCACCTCCGCCTCCTCGTCGTACTGGAGACGGTAGATCGCCGTGAGCGCGTCGTCTGAGGCGACGTTCGTGACCTGGCTGGGCACGGCTTGCTACTCCTCCACGCGGCGGCGTCGAGGCCTGGGCGGCGGGCGGGACGAGGTGGAGTCGGTGGCCCTCGGCGTGGAGCCGCCCCGGATGCCGGCGCGCGGGGTGGCCTTGGCGTGGTCGGAGCGCTCCGTGTACGTGCCGCGCTCCAACGCCGCGTCCACCTCCGCCAGGTCACGGAACGAGGTGGCGCTCAGTTCCGTGGTCAGCGCCTCCTGCGCGCGCTTCCAGTGGACGTGTAGAGGGCAGGCGTGCTCCCAGTCGCACGGACCGCCTCGCAGCACGCATGACTCCAGGGCCACGGGGCCCTCCGCCATCTCCACCACCTCCAGCAGCGTGATCTCCGCAGGGTCCCGGACCAGCGCGTAGCCGCCGTCCGGCCCGGCCACGGCGATCAGGAGGCCCTGGCGGACGAGGTTCGCGAGGATCTGCGGCAGGTAGCGCTCCGGGATGTCCATCTCGGCGGCAATCTCTCGCGCCTTGCGGCGGCCCTGGCCGTGGTGCCGCGCCAGGTCCATGACCGCCCGCACCGTGTAGTCCCCCTTGCGTCCCAGTGTCACTTGCATCACAACCGCCTCAACGATGACCAGCGAAGTGGATGATACACAGCATGCCATGCTGGACGCCCGCGTGAAGCGGCGGCTGGCGAGGAACGCGGCGAGGGAGGAGCGCCGAGGGCGAGCGCCGTGGGCCGGCCTCCCGCAGAGAGTCCCGTCCGGGAGGCGACCTTCTGCCCTATGCCGGCGCCGATACGAGTGGAACCGTGGAACTGATGAGAGCATCGATAGATGGACCGATGGATGGAGGTGCGGGCATGAGCCTCAAGCAGCGGACGATCGCGGAGATCTCCATGCGCTGGCCGGAGGCGGGGCCGGTGCTGGAAGCCCACGGGATCGACAATTGTTGCGGCGGCGCTCATACGCTGACCGAAGCGGCAGAGGCCCACGGCGTGGCTGTGGACCTGGTGCTGACGGAACTGGAGGATGCAGGCGTGACTGAGAGTGACGAGGCGGCAGCCGGCGCGGAGCCGGTGGTGGACGTGCGGCCCCTGCCCCCGCGGGAGAAGCACCCCAAGGTCTTCGCCACCTTCGACGCGTTGCCCGTGGGCGGCGCGCTGCAGTTGGTGAACGACCATGACCCACGGCCGCTCTTCTACCAGATGCAGGCGGAGCGGCCGGGCCAGGTGGGCTGGGACCCGCAGGAGCAGGGCCCGGAACGCTGGGTGATCCGCATCGCCAAGGTCGCCTGACCGGATCGCACCGGTACGGCTCAAAACCAGGGACGCCCTCCTCGTGAGGGCGTCCCTCGTTGCGTCCGTTGCGTCCGCCCGGCGGCCGTGCCGGCTCGAGCGCTGGTCGCGGCAGCGGGTCACGCGTCTTGCCTTCGGAAGATCGCGTTGGCCGCGACCAGGGGGAGGACGGCCCAGGCCAGCACCGCTGCGGTGAGCACCACGGCGCTGGTGGCCGCGCCGAAGCGCACGTGCATGTACGCGCCCAGCGGTCCCAGCACGTGCAGATCCGGCTCCAGGCTGAGGATCGCCAGGATGCGCACCGCCTCCACCGGGTTCAGCAGCGTGCTGAGCAGCAACGTCTCCCCGGAAGACGCCACCGAGAGCGCCATGCCGATGCCCACCAGGTTGTAGAACAGCACCAGCACAAACCACGTCACCACTGCCAGCGCCAGCGCCTTCGACCGGCCGTCGGACACCACCGAGATCAGCACGCCGATGCTGAGCATGGCGCTGGCAAGGCTCGCCGACAGCACCACGAACAGCAGGTAGTGCCCGAAGTCCGTCACCGGACTGACCAGGGCAATGAGCAGGCCGGCCGCGCCGAACCCCAGCATCACGGCGGCCCACACCGCAGCCGTCAGGCCCAGGTACTTCCCCAACAGCAGTTCCGTGGCGGTGAGGGGCTGCGCGAGCAGCACGCCCAGCGTGCCTCGGTCGCGCTCGCCGGCTATGGCGCCGGCGCCCAGGATGAGGGCCAGCAGCGGCACGAGCAGCAGGCACAGGTTGATCAGGCTGGCCGTGGTGCGGTTGAACCCCTGCGACGCCACGCCGCCTTCCTGCTGCACGAGCGCCAGTCCCACCGCGACCAGCGCGAACGTGGCCGCGAACGCCACCAGCCAGCGGCTGCGCACCGCGTCCCGCAGTTCCTTCGCGAAGATCGTGGCCAGTCCGGCGGTGCGCGGGACCGCCGGTGCGGCCAGCCCCGTGGCCACTCCCGGCGTGCTGATCGGGGCATTCATCGGGGTACTCACTACGGGCCTCCCACTGCTTGAGGATCGGCCGTGGTGGCCTCCTCCACTCGGAAGTCCAGGATGGTGATGCCGCCCTCCACCAGGGCCTCGAAGACCTTCACTTTCTCGCCGGTGGGGCAGGTGACTGCCAGCCAGTCGCCGTTGCGGGCCACCTCCTCACCGGCGGCGGCGGCGATCAGGGGGATGGCCTGCGCCGTGTGGCCGTTCAGGCGGAAGAACAGGCGGCTGCGCGCGGCGTTCGCACGCACGAACTCGGACGAGGGCCCGAGGAAGGTCGTGCGGCCCTGGTCCAGCACCAGGACGTGATCCGCCGTGGCCGGGACATCCTCCAGCCAGTGGGTGGAGAGCACCACGCTCTTGCCTCGCGCGCGCTGGGCGCGGATGAAGTCGCGCAACTCCAGGCGTGCCGCCACGTCCAGCCCCGTGGCGGGCTCGTCCAGGATGAACAGCGCCGGGTCGCCCATCTGCGCCACCGCCAGGCCCAGGCGCTGCCGCATGCCGCCCGAGAGCGCGCCCACCATCTTCTCTGCGTGCCCGCCCAGGCCCACGGCCTCCACCGCCTCGCGCGCCCGCTCTTCCGATGCGCCGCGCAGGCGCGCGTAGAACATGGCCGTCTCGCGCACGCTGAGGTCCACGTGGAACGCCGGGTTCTGCGCCAGGTAGCCGATGCGCCCGCGCGCGCGCTTGCCGTCACGGGCGACGTCCACGCCGTCCACCAGGATGCGGCCCTGGAAGCGCATCAACCCCACGATGCTCTTGATGAGTGTGGACTTCCCGGCGCCGTTGGCGCCCACCACCGCCAGCACCTGGCCGCCCTGCAGGTCGAACGTGGCGCCGTCCAGCACCGTGGTGTTGCCGTATCGCTTGGTGACTCCCTGTGCGCTCAGCATGATGGCGTCCACTGCCTTCCCATGGTGCGCTTCGCTGCGACGAAGACCGACAGCGCCGCGGCGGTCAGGGCCAGGCTGACCAGCGCGGGGATGACCTCGAACGTCCGAGGCGTGCCGGAGGCGAGCGTGATGGTGGGCGACATCAGCGGGTGCTCGTCCACCACGCGCGGCGTCACGCGGTAGACGGGGAACCAGCGGGCCGCCAGATCCAGCGCGCTGCGCGCCGGCGTGAACGAGTATGCGCGCACGGCCGGGCTGCGCTGCACCAGTTCGTCGTACGTGCCCTCGTAGCGGTAGGCCAGGTCACCGATGCCGTCGCCGTCCGCGTCGAAGCCCTGGTAGTCGTCCCAGTAGTTGCCGCGGCCCTCCACGGACCAGCGGTTGCGGTGCTCCAGGTTGCCGCCGCGCGACTCCACCTGCTGCAGGTTGCCGATGAAACTGTTGCCCAGGAAGGAGACGTCCGTGGTGGTGAAGAGTTCGACCGCGATCTGGTTGGAGGCGATCAGGTTGCCCTGGACCGTCACGAACGTGCCCGGCGTGCGAGGTGCGCCCTCCATGGTCATCCCCAGCCGGTTGCCGTGGATGCGGTTGCCCTGCAGCAGCACGTCGTCCATGTCCTTCAGGAGCAGCCCATAGCCCGAGGCCAGCGAGCGGTTGCCGCTGAACTCGTTGTCCACCACGGTCAGCCGCTGCGAGTACATCAGGCTGGCGCCGGCGATGTTCTGCCGGAACACGTTGCCGGAGGCGTGCAGGTCCTGCGCGTACATGGTGTGCAGGCCGTAGCGCACGTGCGTCACCACGTTGTCGTGGATGCGCGTGTTGCGGGCGAAGCCGGCAAAGATGCCGTCCTTGGCCAGGGTGATGGTGTTGCCCTCGATCAGGTTGTCCGTGCTGTACCAGAGGTAGAGCGCGTGGCCTCGGCGTTCCGGAGCCAGGTCCGCCATGCTGCTCACGTAGTTGTCGCGCACCACGTGGCCGCCGCTGCTGAGCAAGGAGATGCCGTAGAGCACGTCCTCAACGCGGTTCCCCTCCACAGTGGCGTGGTTGCCGGACAGGCGGATGCCGGTGGGCTCGTCCGAGACGTTGCGGGCGGAGTTGCGGACCGTGAAGCCGCGGAGCGTGACGCCGTCCGCGGTGACCTGCACCACGTCGCCCATGCCGGCGCCGTCCAGCACCACCGTGCCGTCCGCCACCAGGGTGAGCGGTTTGTCCACCACCACCGTGCCCACGTACGTGCCCGCCGGCACCGCCAGCGTGCTCCCCTCCACCGCCGCCGCGATCGCCTCGTTGAGGTCGGCCGCGGCGAGGGCTGGCGAGGCGGCCGCGGTGGCCGAGGGCAGTGCGAGCGCGGCGCCCGTCACCAGCAGCACCGCGACGGCCGCGGCGCCGGTGTTGCTCCAACTCTCGCGCACGAAGCGGACCACGCGGGGGCCGGCGGCCAGCAACAGCGCCGCTCCCACAAGCATCCAGAACCCGCTATCCACCATGGTCTCCGTGTGGAAGTTCACCACCGTGGTGGTGCCCAGCACCTTGGGCGTGAAGGGCTCCAGGCGGATCGGCGCCGAGGGGGCCAGGTCATGGCCATACTGGTAGAGCCACCACTGCAGGTCCACCAGCATCCCCAGCGGGACGGAGACCACCGCCGCCGCCAGGAGCAGCCGCACACGCGTGCTCCGAGCCCACACCGCACCCGCCAGCAGCAACAGCACCAGCCCCGCGATGACGAACGGGAACGCCTTCAGTTCCAACAGCGTGTCCGGGTCGATGGGCCGGATGCCCACGTAGTGGTTCAGCGTGTTGATCTCGGACAGGTCGCCTTCCATGTGCGTGCCGTAGGCGTAGAGGTGCAGGCCGCCGGGGTACTGAGGCGCCAGCAACTCCATGCGCCACAGCGGGCGGAAGGCCGCCGCCAGCACCGCCAGCGCCGCCAGCACGGCGCACACGCCCCACACCCGGTCGATGCGAGACCACGCCAGGCTCACCGCGCTCCCCGCCTCCCGAGGCTCCTCGGCCGTCCGTTCTGGACGCTCCCACGCCCCCGTGTCCTGTCGGGTAGCCATTACCGATGCTCCTGCTCCGTCGCGTGGCCGCCGCCTTCGGGGCCGTGGGAGGGCTCCCGGTAGGGCCCGTGTTCGTGGATGTGCTCCGTCAGGGCGTGCCAGGCGACCACCGTGCCGCCCATCTCCTGGGCCAGGCGGTCGGAGGCGTCCCGGTCCGGCGCTGCCGCAGCGCCGAAGGCCATGGGGCTGCGGATCTCTGCGGACAGCACGAAGGTCGCCGTCTCCACCGGCGCCCACGCCTCCTCGACGTAGGTGTTCACCCAGTGGCGAGCGTCGCCCGGCGCGGGGCGTTCAGCGGCCTCCAGCACCAGGCAGCCGATGTCGTCGAAGTGGACTTCGCCGGACTCTGTCGTCCAGGCGGCGGCGAAGCGCGCGTCGTCGATGATCATGCCGCAGCGCGCGCACGCCTCCTCGCCGTAGCGCACCACGGGCTCGCGGTCAGGGTCCAGGTCCTCGCCCTCCAGGAGGGCCGGCACGGCCACGATGGCGACCCCGACCGCACCGGCCGAACCAGCCAGGATGAGGAACCGTCTTCGAGTAACCATGGTCGTCACCTCCTGAGGTGTCCCGCGGGGTGTGTGCCGGCGGCCCCCCTCCGCCGGCACACGGATCCCCCGCTACGCGACGAGCATCCAGCCCTGCATCTCCAGGTGGAGCGCGGAGCAGAACTCGGTGCAGTACATGGCGAAGGAACCCTGGACGTCCGCGACAAAGTCGATGCGCGTGTACTCACCCGGGTCGAGGCTGACGCTGACGTTGTGGCGCGGGATGGCGAACCCGTGCGTGGCGTCCGGCGTGGTCTCGATGTTGGTGAGGTGCAACGTGACCTGGTCGCCCTGGTTCAGGCGCAGGATGTCCGGCTTGAACTGGGAGCGCGTGACGGACATGAAGACCTCCACGCGGTTGCCGTCCCGCTCGATGCGCTCCTCGCCCTGCGCCACGGCGTTGGGGTCTGGCTGCATCGTCAGTGGGTTCGTGCCGGGCGGGTACAGGTCCCACGCCTTGATGCGGTCCGCGCGGATCGCCTGCACGTAGTGCGGCTCCGCCATGCCGATGGGCGTGTCCGACAGCACCTCCATCACCTCGCCTCCGAGGTCGACCAGTTGGAAGTTCTGCGGGTTCAGCGTCCCCACCGGCGAGTGGCGGTCAATGGACCACTTGTTCAGCGCGATGAGGTACTTGCCCTGGGGCTTGGTGGTGTCGCCTTCCATGGTGCAGAGGTGGCCGATGTTGTAGTGGACCGGCACCTTGTCCACGAGTTTGTAGGCCTGGTCGCCGCTGAAGTACGGCTCGCCCAGGGTGAACTTGGCCACCGCGCTCTCCAGGAAGAGGCTGGTGTAGCCGTGCCCGTCCGCGTCGTACTGCGTGTGCAGCGGGCCGGCGCCCACCTCCACGCGGCCAGAGACCACGGAGTCGTAGTTCAGGACGGGGATGCCGTACTGGTCGCGCTTCTCGAAGTCTTGGGCCTCAATCGCGGCCAGCATCTTCTCGAAGGAGTAGATGGTGACGTACGGGTCCAGTTTGCCGGCCACGCAGAGGTAGCCGCCGTCCGGGCTCACGTCCACGCCGTGCGGGCTCCGAGGCTCCGGCGCCAGGAAGAGGATGCCCTCCTCCACCGCCACGTCCAGCGGGATGACGCGCATGCCGTTGATGACCACGGACCGCGAGCCCACCACCTGCTCGGCCTTCTGCCAGTTGATGATGTGCATGTAGTCGAAGTCGTTGGCGGACGCGCCCACCTCAATCGGGGGCTTGCCCTCCAGGTTGCCGCCCGTGGCCATCTCGCTGTTGTAGGAGTTCAGGAACACCCAGCCGTGGCTCACCAGTTTCCCGGAGTCCGCCAGGTCCTGCGTGTACGGCGGCAACTCCACCTGGAAACTGCGTGCCAGGTCAAAGCGCCCCGTCTCCTGGTCCACGGCCAGGAAGGTGGAGTAGCCGCGGTACACGTCCGCGAAGTTCTCCAGCGACGTGGCCGGGTCCGCGCCCTCTATCAGCGTGGGCGTCTTGGTGGAGATGTGCGCGTACTCCGTGTTCTGAGTGACGAACACCCCCCCGTGCGAGGACTGCAGGTTGGGCACGTCGTAGATCTGCTTCGTCTTGAAGTCCCGCATGTCCACCATGGCGATGCGCCCGTTGGCGCGGTCGTTGATGTAGACGAAGCGGCCGTCGTACTCGCCCTCCGTCTCGCTGATCGCGGGGTGGTGGGTGTCCGCCCAGGAGAGGTACCGGTGGGCCGAGGTGGACGGCCCGCCGGCGGACGTGGTGCCCTCCGCCAGCAGTCCGTCCGACTCGTTGCCGAAGCCGAAGCCCTGCCACGGCTCCGGCGTGAACACGCCCACTACCTTCTTGATCTTCATGGACGGCACGCCCATGACCAGGATCTGGCCGGAGTGGCCGCCCGAGGACAGGATGTAGAACTCGTCCATATCCGGTCGTCCGGGCGGGACCACCGTCTTGAGGGCCTGCACCACCTCCGCAGGCGAGAGGCCGCGGGCCTCCGCCACGCTGTTCGCGTCGCCCGTCAGTCCAGAGGGCCCGGAGGCCCCGTCCCCCTCGTCGCTGAGCGTCTTGCCCAGCACCCCGCCGACCACCAGGCCGGCAGCGCCGGTGGCTGAACCCGCAATGAACTCTCGCCTCGTGACCGCCATCTGCTTGCTCCTTTGGCCGCCGGTACCGCGCCGGCTACGCCTCGTTCGCTACTCGACGATGACTTCGCCCACCATGCCTGGCAGGTGGAAGTCGCACTGGAACGTGAAGGTCCCGGCGGTGGAGAACATCACGTCGAATGAACTGGTCTCGCCCGGGTTGACCAGGGGCGCGCTGGCGAAGTCCTTGCCTTCCGTGGCGTTGCTCAGGATGCGCATGTTGTGGATCGCCACGCCCTCGTTGACCGCGTTGATGGTCACGGTCTCCCCGACCTTCAAGCGGATCTCGGTGGGTTCGAAGAAGTTGTCCTTCATGAGCACGTCGATCTCGCGTTCCGGCGTGCCGGGGGTCGTCGCCCCCTGCGTGGCCGTCGGCGCGGCGGTGGTCGCGGCGCCGCCGTTGCCCCCGTTGTCTCCCCCACAGGCGACGCTCGCCGCCGCGAGGATCGCAACGGGCAGCAGGGCAACCCACTGTTTCTTGATCAGACGCATCGGAACGTTCCTCTCCCCCTCGGTGCCATCTTGTGACTGACATCACAAGAACCTTTAGGCACAGACTAAACGTTACCCGCGTGGTAACGAGGGACGATGGTCCCGGAGAGTTCAGTACGTCGGTGATGAAACCTCAGCGGGCCTGGGGAAGTGGGAGGCCGGGCGCAGATCGGTGCGGAGGGAGCCCCCCGCCGTGGCGTGGCGCCGTGGCGCCGCCGGAGGTTGGCTAACGCCCTCGGTACGAGCGGCCGGCCACGAGGTCGTCGCCGAGGAGTTCCGAGACGGTGACGACGTGCAGGCCCCGGCGGTCGAAGTCGGCCAGGATGGCCGGGACCGCGTCCACCGTCGTCTCGTGGATGTCGTGCAGGAGCACGATAGAGCCGCGTCGGGCGTTCTCCGCCACGCGCTGCGCCACCAGCGCCGCGTCATGGTCAGCCCAGTCGCGCGGGTCCACGGACCACAGCACCATCGGCATCCCCACCAGCGCCGCGGTGCGTTCGTCCATGGCGCCATACGGCGGACGCAGGAGTCGAGGGCGCTGGCCGGTCGCCGCCTTGATGGCGTCGTTCGTCTCGTCCACTTGTTCCTGGAGCGCGTCTCCGCCCAGTTTCGTGAGGTCACGGTGGTTGAACGTGTGGTTCCCCACCTCGTGGCCCTCGTCCACGATGCGGGCCACCATCTCCGGGCTGTATTGCACGCTGACGCCCACCACGAAGAACGTGGCGCGGCTGCCGTGCGCGGCCAATATGTCCAGCAAGCGTCCGGTGGGGCGGCCGGGGCCGTCATCGAACGTGAGGGCCACACACGCCACCTGCTCGCAGTCGACCGTGCCGCCCGGTGGGACCGAGGCGCCCGGCGTCTGGGTGGGGCCGGCGGTGGCCGTTGCCGTGGGCATCGCCGTTGCCGTGGGCATCGCCGTTGCCGTGGGGCTGGGGCTCGGCGTTGCCGTGGGCGGTGGGGGCGTCGGTGTCGGGGTCGGGGTCGGGGTCGCGAGCACGATCTCCGCGCTCGGGTTGGTCACCTCGCGCTGGGCCCGCAGCCCAAACTCCGAGAGCAGCGGCGCCACCGTGGCGTTCGGAATCACCACGCGAGGCTCCCCGGACGCGCCGGGGCCTACCTGGTACTCGTCGAACTCGATCAGCAGGTCGCCCTCCGGCGTGAAGCCGATCGCGTCGTAGTTCTCCTCCGTGGGCGCGGTGCCGCGCTCCATGAACTCCACATCCATGAGGTCCGGGCGTTCGTTCCGCAGCGTGTCCCGCACGATCTCGACCACCTGTTGTAGCGCCGCTTCGCCGTCCAGCAGCGCCGTGGCGGGCACGCGTTGGTGCGCGGCGGTGTCGAACCAGACCGTGGTGGCCAGGTTCGCGCCGCCCGCGCCGAAGAACTCATACTGCTCCAGGCGCACGCCGATCACCGAGCCGGACGCCACGATGAACTCGAAACTGACGTTGAATTCAGGCATCGCCAGGGAACCCTGTAGCGGCGGCCCCAGGTGCTCGTCGAAGGCCGCGCGCGCGGCCTGGATGATGGCCCACAATTCGTCGCCCAGCAGCGGGTAGCCGTCGATCACTGGCCACGTGGCGTAATAGTTGAACGGGTCGCGGAGGCGGCTCGCGGCCTGCGTGTCGAGGCCTTCGATCCACTCCGGGACCACCCGGGCATACTCCGCCACCGCGTACTCCTCGGCCGTGGGCGAGGGGGGCGGGGTCGCCTCGCGCGTCGGGGACGGCGAGGCGCTGGGCGTGGCGTCCGAGTCGCCGCCGAGGCAGCCGCCCGCGAGCAGGGCGACGGCGCCGAGGAGTAAGAGGCGCGCGAGGAGGTGGGCGCGCGCGCGCCGCAGGGAGATCGCCAATGGGGGCTCCGCTCAGACCCGGGAACACGTTCCGGCCCTCTAGACGACCACATCCCGATGACTCGCGCGAGTCATCAGGATGTGGTCGGCCATCCCATGGGGTGGGCGTCAGGCGCATCCCTTCAAGATCCCGTTCCAGTACAGCCGTCGTACCTCGCGGCGTCCGGGGCGCCTCGGACACCGCGAGCAAGTTCGTCACGAGCGTGGGGGCCTGTTTGCGGATGGCCGCGCCGGTCTTGCTCGCCGGCAGGTTGCGCCGATTGCCCCCAGTGCGACGGCGTCGATACACTCGCAGGCACGCCCCCGTAGCTCAGGGGATAGAGCACCGGCCTCCGGAGCCGGGTGCGCAGGTTCGAATCCTGCCGGGGGTACCACTCGCTCTCCGGGCGGACCAGCGCGCCGGACGATGCTTCCTCACCTATGAGACAAACCGAGACCTATACCGAACAGATCGCCGCCACACGCGCCTTCAGATGGCTCGTCTGGGGCGTGGTAGCCGTCTCCGTGGGCATCGGCGCGGTGGTGATGGTGATCGAGGGCGACCGCTGGGCCTCCGCGCTCAGCATCGCCTTCGCCGTGGCGCTGCTGCTGGTGCTGGACCGCTGGTTCATGACCCTGCACGTCCGGGTGGACTCGGACGGCGTGGTGGCGCGCTTCGGGCCGTTCTCCAAGCGCCTGCGGCCCTCGGACATCGCGGACGTGGTGGGCGAGCCGTACCGGTGGATGTTGTACGGCGGCTGGGGGATACGCTGGGGCTTCGGCCGCCGGCGTGCGTGGACCGTCCCGTTCCTGAACCAGGGCGTGGCGGTCGCGCTACAGGACGGCTCGCGATACTTCATTTCCAGTCGGCAGCCGGAGCGCCTGCGCTCCGCCATCGTCCAGACGATCGAGGCACGCGGGGGGACTCGTGGGTAGAAGCAACCGAAGGCGGCGCCGCCGGCAGCAGGGCGAACTGCACGAGCCGATCGGCCAGGTCGAGTTTCCCGGCGTGATGGGGTGGATGCAGCGGAACGGGAAGGTCCTGTTCCTGCTCGGCATCGTCTTCATGATCCTGAGCGTGGGCGCGGGCGCGTTCGCCAGCGGCCTCTCGTCACCGACCGAGGTGGCCCAGACCCCCACGCCGACCGCCAGCCCCACCGTCACGGATCCGGACGCCACGCCCACCGAGCCGCCCATCGAGCGTCGTTACTCGGCGGCGCCGGAGATGGCGCTGGAGGAGGGCGTGGACTACCGCGCAGTCATCCGCCTCGAGTCCGGCGAGGTCACGATCGACCTGCTGGAGGACGAGGCGCCGGGCTTCGTCAACAACTTCGTCTTCCTGGCGCAGAACCACTTCTATGACGGCCTGACGTTCCACCGCGTGATCCCCGGCTTCGTCGCGCAGGCGGGGGATCCGCTGGGCAGCGGCACAGGAGGTCCCGGCTACAACCTGCAGGACGAGGCGAACGCGCTCACCTTCGAGCGCGGCGTGCTCTCCATGGCCAGGTCCAGCCAGGGCGTGAGCGGATCGCAGTTCTTCATCACCCTGGGCCCCGCGCCGCACCTGAACGCGGACTTCACCGTGTTCGGCCGCGTGGAGGACGGCATGGACCTGCTGGAAGCGCTGACGCCGCGAAACCCGGACCGGCCCGCCCAGCCCACGGGCGACACCATCCTGAGCATCGAAATCCTGGAGGAGTAGCCACATGGCCAAGCAGTACGAAGCCGCACCGGCGATGACGATCGACCCGGGCAAGTCCTACACGGCGGTCATCAAGACCGAGCATGGCGAGATCCGCGCGCGTCTGCTGACAGACGTGGCCCCCAACACCGTGAACAACTTCGTCTTCCTTGCCCGCGAGGGGTTCTATGACGGCACCACCTTCCACCGGGTGATCCCGGGCTTCGTGGCGCAGGGAGGCGACCCCACGGGCAGCGGCACCGGTGGCCCCGGCTACCGCTTCCCGGACGAACTCTCTGACACCCCCTTTGTCACGGGCGTGCTGGGGATGGCCAACGCCGGCCCGAACACCAACGGCTCGCAGTTCTACCTCATGCTGGGCGACGCCCCCCACCTCACCGGCCGCTACACCGCCTTCGGGCAGGTGGAGGAGGGCCTGGACGTCCTGCAGGCCATCCGCACCCGCGACCCGGAGTCTGACCCGAACCCGGGCGACCAGATGCTCTCCGTCACCATCGTCGAGGAGTAACGCGGGCCTCGCGGCGTAGCGAAGACCTCGAGGCGTAGCGCGCCTCGAGGTCGCCGCCGGTCCCCACCGCCTTCGTCAGACGTCCCACCGTACGGAGCCAGCCCCCAGATGCCGATAGTCCCGGCGAAGGGGGAGGCGTATGCCCGGCGGTGGCCGACACGCATGGCCTGAATTGGACGCGCCCGTACTGCTCGCTGGCGACGCCGAGGCAGACCTGGGCGCGCTGGCGGAGGTGCTCGCCCGCAGAGACCAGTGGGGCACGCCTCACAGCATCGCCAGCGGCATCCCGGCCGCCTGCGCGGCGCTGCGCCTCTCCGAGTTCGCCGTGGTGGTCGCGGACGTGGGCACCACGGACGAAGCGCTGACCATCCTGCGCGCCGCAGGCCGAGGGCGCCCGGCGGCGCGGGTGATCTGTCTCCTCCCGCCGCACTACCAGATCGCCCCCGGCCTGGAGGCGTACATACAGGGTGCGGCGTTCGCCGTGCTCCGCCACCCGTTGCCCGGTGTGGACGTGCGCGCCCTTGTCCAGATGGCAGGCCAGGACTACGCGCGCGAGCGCGCGGGGGTGCGTTCGGCACACCCACACGGCCCGCACAGCACAAGCACCCACGGCACACGCACCGACGGCGCAGGCACGGACGGGGACCGCTGGCGGCATGCGCAGGACCACCTGGCCGCGGCGCTGCGCCTCATGGTGGAGGAGTCGACCGGCCAGCCCTCGGCTCCCGAGACCGAGGTCGTGATCATGCGGGCCGTGGCGGCGGCCTCGCGTGCGGCGCGCACGGGGGACGACGGTCCGGGGCTGCTGGAGGCGGTGGCGCGGGCGCTCCTGCCCCCGCAGGCGCGGGGCCGAGATGCCGCGTAGGTCAGGGAGGGGCGGACGGTTGGGCGGCGGACGCGGTCAGCGCGCTGCGGCGGCTGCGCGGTCCTTGCTCGCCTTGCGCTCCACCAGCGCCATGATCCCGAACGAGGGGATGAAGAAGGCGAACGCGATCAACGACGGAACCCACCACGCCCCGATCAGCATCAGCAGACCCAGGGCGAGTGAGAACGACATGCCCAGGATCGATCCGATCCGGGCGACGAGGACGTAGGCGGGAATTCCTTCTGGCATGGCTCTAGGACGAATCGTAGCAACGGCCGGGGGTGGGGACAACGCGCAGGCGTCGTCCTCCGTCACCACGTCCCCGCTGGGCGACATCCGGGCGCTCTGGCGCGCCCACCGCGTGGTCAGCGCGCTCATGCTGACGGTGCCGTTCCTGACGTGGGCCACCACGGGGCAGGTGCTCCCCGCGCTCTTCGTCCCCGGCGTCCTGTTCATGATCCTCACGCAGGCGGAGGCGGTGCTGGTGCCGCGCCTGTCCGAGGGCTCCCGTGTGTGGGTCGTGGTCGCCTTCCGCGTGGTCTACATGGCGCTGGTGGTGGTGGGGGTGCCCGCCATGGCCCCGTGGCCCTGGCTGACGCCGTCCCTGCTAGGCCTCATGGTGCTCAACTCCGCGCTGATCCTGCCGGGGAGGGCGCTGGCGGTGCTGACCACAGGCGCCTCGCTGGCCAACGTGCTCGCGGCGGCCCTGCCTCGCTGGGGCGGCATCCGCCTGGCAGAGGGCCTCACCGAGCGCATGGCGGAGCCGCTGGAGGTGCTGGTCTTCTCCGCCGTGGTCTTCCCGGCCTGCGCGCTGTTCCTCCACGTCCGCGGCCGCCGCACGCGCGAGATCCGAGGCCGCCTCGAACGGACCATCGGCGACCTCCGCGCGGTGCGCGACGATCTGGAGGCCTCGCAGGAACAGTTGCGGCGCTGGAACCGCCAGTTGAACGCGGAGGTGGACCTCCAGACCAACGCGCTGGAGGAACGTAACCGCTACCTCTCCATCATCAACGCGGTCTCCTTCGCGCTGGCCGAGCCCATGGACGACTCGCGTGCGCTGGAGCGGGCCGTGCGCCTGGTGGCCCGCCTGCTGGGCGTCCGCGCGGCGCAGGCCTACACCCGTGAACGCGCGGGCGAGGTGGTGGATCTCTTTGTGACCGTGGCGCCAGAGGACCTGCACGCACCGCGCCTGCCGGAGGCGCTGCTGCGTTCTGTTGCGCGCACCGGCCGCCCGCTCACCTCCACGCACCCGGACTGGGAGCCGGACGTGGAACTGCCGGACCTGGGCGAGCCCTACCACGTGGTGCCGCTGGTCGCGAAGGGCCGCGTGCTCGGCTCGTTCGCGCTCATCGGCGACGGAACGCTCACCAGCGACGACGACGGCCGTCACTTGCTGCTGCTCGTGGGGCGAGAGATGGGCGTGGCGCTGGAGAACGCCCGGCTCTACCAGGAGGCGGTCGAGAAGGCCGCGCGCGAGGAGTTCCTGGCGGAGGTCACGCGCCTCCTCAACGGCGGCGCCCGCGGCGAGCGCGCGCTGCCCGGCGTGCTGGAGGCGCTCATCGGTCAGACCGGCGCGCGGGAGGCGCTACTGGTGTCGCTGCCCGAGGGCTCACGCGACTTCGTGATCGCGGGCACCGCCGCCGTGGACGACGCGCCCTCCTGGCTCGAACCGGTCGCGCGCTCGCTGACCAGCCTGGTGAACGACCGCTCGGCGCCGCTGGTGCTGGGCGCGGGTGGCGAGAGCCCGCTCTCCGGCGCGCTCGTGACCCGCGGCGTCACCTCGGTTGTGGTGGCGCCCATCTTCGCCACGCGCAGTGGGGTGATGCCCACCCTGCGTCGAGGCGGCGCGGACGACGGCTCCGGCGACCTGCGTCCGGGCGTCTCGCTGGCGGGCGCGCTCCTCGTGGCCTCCGGGTCGCCCGAGCCGTGGGGGGAGGATCAGACGTCGCTGCTGCACCGCGTGGCGGAGGTGATCGCGCGGCGCGTGCAGGCGGACGAACTGGTGGCCGTGCAGCAGCAGCGTATCCGTGAACTGACCGGCCTGGCGGAGGTGGCGCGCACCATGCAGTCCGGCGCGGACGTGGAGCGCCTCTACAACGGCTTCGCCACCGCCCTCCATCACCTGCTCCCCTACGAGCACCTCTACATCGCCCGCCTGGACGAGGCCGGCCTGCTCACCGGCGTGCCGGCCTTCGGGCTGCGCGGACGGCCAGACACGCCCGGGCCCTCGCTTCCCGCAGACGGCGCCCATCCGTGGTTCGCCTCCCGCGAGCCCATCCTCTGGCGACGCGGCGAGGGCCACGCGCCCGCCTTTGTGCCGGAGGACGCGCGGAACGCCGTGGTGGTGCCCATGCGGCCCAAGGGCCAGATGCTGGGCGTGGCCGTGGTGGTGGTCCCGCGTCCGCTCCGGAGCGACCAGGTGCACATTGTGGAGCAGGCGGTGGAGCAGTTGTCGCTCGCCCTGGACGGAGCCTCGCTCTACCAGCAGGCCACGGCGCGCGCCTCGCACATCCAGGCGCTGAGCAACTTGGCGCGCATCGTGGCGTCCGTGGTCAATTTGCGCGAGGCGTTCGCCGCGTTCTCGGAGGAGGTGCGCTGGCTGATCCCCTTCGACCGGGCGGTGATGTTCTTGCTGGACGAGAGCGGCGAGGCCGTGGAGCCCTACGCCACCTACCCGGAGGACGTGCAGCCAGAGGGCCCCACGCCCACCGCTGGCTCCGTGGCCAGCGTGCCCATTGCCCTGGGCTCTGCGGTGACGGTGCGCCGCGACGACCCTCGCCACGCCGGGCTCGACTGGTCCCTGCTGGGCGACGACGCACGCGAGGTGGCCGCGGTGCCCGTGCGCCAGGGCGAGCGCACCTCTGCGGTGTTCGCGCTGGTGAACAACAACGTGGGCGAGTACGACATGAGCGAGTTGGACGCGCTGGAGGAGGTGGCCGGACTGCTCGCGGTCACCATCGAACGGCTGCGCCTGTACGAGCACGCGGACCACAGCGCGAAGCACGACCTGCTGACCGGCCTGCCGAACTACCGCTACCTGCAGGAGCGCCTGCACGACCTGCGGCTGGGCATCACGGACGTGGGGCGCAGCGCGGCCATGGTGATCGACATGGACAACCTCAAGACCTTCAACGACCTCCTGGGCCACGAGTCCGGCGACCGCGTGATCGAGATTGTGGCGCGAGAGTTGCGCGCGGCCTGCCGCCAGCAGGACTTCGTCGCGCGCACCGGGGGTGACGAGTTCGTGATCGTGATGGAGGGCGCCGGTACGGAGGCGGCCTCCGCCGTGGCGGACCGCATCCACGAGGCCTTGCACGAGGCCCACCTGGAGATCCCGGACGCCCCGGTGCGTATCGGCGTGTCGATCGGCGTGGCGGAAGCCCCGGCGGACGCGGAGACCACGGGCGAACTGCTGCAGGCCGCAGACCAGGCGATGTACGACGCCAAGGTGGGCGGCGGCCAGCGCACGCGCACGGCGCGGGCCCACCACGGCGGCTCGGACTCCCTGCGCTCGCTCCGAGGCCGCGAGGTGCGCCTGGCAGAGACGCTCTTCCACGCCCTGACCTCCGGCGCCACCGTGGAGGAGATGTCCGCCATCAGCACCGCCGCCCGCTGGCTGGGCGCGGTCATCCTGCGCGCGGGCACGCCGCCGGAGGTGTTGCCACAACTGCGCCTGCTGGTCGCCTCCCGCGCCTCGAGACGCCTAGCCGCGCCGTCTACCAACCAGGACCAGTCGCTGGCGCACTACCTGGTGGGACGGATCTACCGAGACTGGAAGAGCATCAACCTCGAAGCGTCGGAGACCGTGACGCTCCTCATCCCCGCCATGCTGGACATCGCCTGGATGATGCTGCCGCGCCCGGCGGGGGAGGGCCTGACCGTGGAGCGCGCTCTCGCGCGCTACCTGGACATGTACCCCCACGCCGCCATGCACAAGGACTGGCCCACCATCGACGAGATCGTGCGCAGCAACATCGACCGCCGCGCACAGGACGCAGCCTGAGGGACACGAGAGGTCAGGAAAAGTGGTCGGGGCGCGCGGATTTGAACCGCGGGCCTCTGCGTCCCAAACGCAGCGCTCTGCCAGGCTGAGCTACGCCCCGATGCCGGCCGCTCCGAGGGCTGGCCGCTTCCTATCTTCGCCGACAGCGGCGTGTCAGTCACGCCCCGCCAGTCTGCGCTCCCGCAGCGAGCGCTAGTCCCGGCGCCTCGCCACGCCTCGGATCTCGTCCACGCAGGTGACGCCCTCGGCGGCGCACCACGCCTCGAACTCCGCCAGGATGGACCACGGCGCGGCGGGGTCGAGGAAGGTGGCGGTTCCGACCTGCACCGCCGTGGCGCCCGCCATCACGAACTCCACCACGTCCAGCCCCGTCATCGCCCCGCCCGAGGCCACCACGGGAATGTCCACCACGGACGAGGCCAGGTAGACGTTCCTCATCGCGATCGGCTTGACCGCCGGCCCGGAGAGGCCTCCGGAGCCCGTGGAGAGCACCGGCCGCCGCGTGCGCACGTCGATCGCCATGGCGGGGATGGTGTTGGTCACGGTGAGCGCCTGGGCGCCCGCCGCCTCCACCGCCATGGCAATGGGGCGGATGTCCGAGACGCTGGGCGTCAGTTTCACCAGCATCGGCAGCGTGGAGTGGGCGGCCACCTCGCGCACCACGGCGGCGGCCTGTTCGGGCACCTGGCCGAACTCCAGCCCGCCAGCCTCCACGTTCGGGCACGACACGTTGACCTCAAGGCCGGCCACGCCCGGGACGCCCTCCAGGCGGGCGGCCAGGGTGCCGTACTCGTCCAGGGTCTCGCCCATGATGTTGACGATGGCCGGGACATCCCAGCGCTCCCAGACCGGCGCGATAGTCTTGATCAGCGCGCTCACGCCAATGTTCTGGAAGCCAATGGAGTTGAGCATCCCCGCCGCCGTCTCCGCCGTCCGAGGCGTTGCGTTGCCTCGACGCGGGCGGAGCGTGGTGCCCTTGGAGACGATGGCGCCCAGCGCGTCCACGTCGTGATACTTCGCCAGTTCCAGGCCGTTGGAGAAGGTCCCGGACGCGGTCATGATCGGATTGCGCAGGCGCAGTTCCGTCTTGTGATGCGGGGCAAGGTTGACGGTCAGGTCCATGGGGCTCCCGGGATCGCCTCCATCATACGGTGCGCGTGCGGAACGGGAGACGTGCAGAAGGGCGGCTCCCGCAGGAACCGCCCTTCGAATATCTCGGACGTTCCGAGGCCGTCCTCCGCACTCCGGGAGCGGGCACTCCGGGAGGACGAGGTGTTACGCCTCGTCCGCCAGGGAGTACTCCTCCGTCTTGGACGAGCGGTAGGAGCGGTTCAGGTCGTTGCGGAGCGTGTTGGTCTGCTCCCACATCACCTGCTCGGTCGAGTTGGAAAACGACTTGTGGGCGCCGCAGCGCTTGCACACGCCGCCGCTCTCCCGGCCATTCGGCGTCTCGATGATCCAGTGATGCACGCAGTTACGCGGCGACACCGGCTTGATTTCACGGTCCTCGGTCTTCGACTGAGTCGTGGCCTGGCTCATGATGCTTTCTCTGTCCTCCGAAGCGGTGACGACACCCCGAGTGTGCAGCCTGTCGTCGCCTCTGCGGGCTACCCGACCTTCCCTGGGCCGGCCCGGGGACTGCACGTCCCCCTGGGAGATGCATGATCCCGCCCGTTCCCAAGGAGGGTCAATGTTGTTGTGTTAAATAAGTGCCCAACTTCGCTAATGTGTGCTATCGGGTCTGTTGCAGGCCTGGGTTCCGGGGCCAAAGCCCGGCCTGCTGCCACGTTTCGCCCTTGAGAGTCCGCTTCCGTATACTTGTTTGAAGCACACTGTGGCGCGCTGGACGCGGGCCCCGAAGCCCCATCAGGCATCCGTTGTCACATTGATAACGCTCCTGGCCCGCTGATGGTTCCCGCGTCCCTCCCGACCCCCGGGAACGCGCTTGTTTACGTAAGGATCGTCATCTTGCTCGACCAAGACGCGGTGATGACCGCGCTCAAGACGGTGCAGGACCCGGAACTGCATCGGGACATCGTTTCTCTCAACATGGTGCGGGACCTCAAGGTCGAGGGTGGCCGCGTGGCCTTCTCCCTGGTTCTCACCACCCCCGCGTGCCCCCTGCGCGAGACCATCGACCATGACGTGCGCGAAGCCCTGGAGGGCATCGGCGGCGTCGAGGAGATCGACATCGACTGGGGCGCCGAGGTGCGCTCCACGTTCCGGGAGGGCGGCCCCACGCCGATCCCGGGCGTCCGCAACGTGATCGCGGTCGCGTCCAACAAGGGCGGTGTGGGCAAGTCCACCGTGGCCGTGAACCTGGCCGTGGCGCTGGGCCGCCTGGGCGCGCGCGTGGGCCTGCTGGACGCGGACATCACCGGCCCCAACATCCCCACCATGCTCGGCATCCAGGGCGGCCTGCAGGCCAGCGGCCAGCAGGGCCTGAGCCCCGTGGAGGCGCACGGCATCAAGGCCGTCTCGCTCGGCTTCGTCGTCCCGCCCGGCACCCCCGTGGTCTGGCGAGGGCCCATGATCGGCTCCGGTGTCCGCCAGTTGATGCACGACGTGGACTGGGGCGACCTGGACTACCTCATCATCGACCTGCCGCCCGGCACCTCGGACGCCTCCATGAGCATGGCGGCGGAGGCCCTGATCGCCGGCACGGTGATCGTGTCTACGCCGTCCAAGGTCTCCATCGAGGATGCACGCAAGGCCGTCGGCATGTTCGACCGGCTGGGCGTGCCCATCTTCGGCGTGGTGGAGAACATGAGCAGCGACGTCTTCGGACGTGGCGGCGCTCGTGAGGCCGCCGACGAACTGGGCGTGGAGTTCCTGGGCGAGATCCCACTGGACGTCACCGTCCGCGAGGGCGGCGACGTGGGCGTGCCGGTGGTGGTGGGGCACCCGGAGTCGCCCCAGACCGCCGCATTCATCGAGTTGGCCGAGCAAGTGGCCGCGCGCTGCTCCGTCCTGCAGTTTGCCGGAGAGGCAGGCACCCGTTGACCCCACCCTTGGAACCCGTACTGGAGGCCGCTGACGGTGGCACCTCGCCGCGTTCGCGTCGCCTCGGCTCCATGATCGCCGGACGCCGCAAGGCGGACGAGGCCCCCGCCGAGGACCGCGAGGGGCGCGAGGGGCGCGAGGGCAAGGCGGAGAAGGCGGAGAAAGCCGACAAGGCCGACACGCCTGCCGAGAAGCCTCGCGCCGCCAGCCGCCGTACCAAGGCGGACGACGACGAACGGCCCGCCCGCAGCACCTCGCGCGCCGCGGCGGCCGAGGACGACGACGAGGACGCGGACGACGGCAAGCCGCGCGTGCGCCGCAGCCGCCGAGGCGGCGCCGGACGCACCCGCCGGACGTCCGAGGCCTCCGAGCCGGCTGACGACGCGACGGAAGACCAGGCGGAGGCCAGGGATGCGGCCCCCGCTGCGGCCGCCCCCGCCGAGACGGTGGAGACCGAGGACGAGCCCGCCGAGGTGCGTCCGCGTCGCGCCGCCACGCGTCGAACCGCCTCGGCAGCGGCGCCCGCAGAAGCACCGACCGCGCTACTGGACGAGATCCAGTCGCTCCGCGCGACCATGTCGAAGCAGGAGCGCATGCTGGAGGTGCTGGCGAGCGGCATCGACAACCTGGGCGAGCGCATCACGTTCAGCGGCTACCGCCCACGCATCGCGATCTTCGTGGACGTGCCGAACCTGATCTACGGCTACGAGGGCGACGGCACCCTGAACATGGGCAAGATCCTGGACATGCTGACGGAGGGCCGCGACCTGGTGCGCGCCACCGCCTATTCGCCAGTCTCGGACGACCCGCGCGAGCCCATGGAGCAGCAGCGCTTCGTGGCCCCCTTCGTCCCCTACGAGTACCGGATTGTCACCAAGCCGCTGAAGCGCTTTGCGGACGGCTCCATCAAGGGCAACTTCGACGTGGAGATGGCCATCGACATGGTGTTGATGGCAGACCGCGTGGACGTGATGGCCTGTGTCTCCGGGGACGCGGACTTCGCCCGCGCGGTGGAGGCAGTCCAGCAGAAGGGTGTGCGCGTGGAGGTCATCGCCTTCGCGGGGAGCACCTCGCTGGAGATGCGCGCCCTGGCGGACCACTACCTGGAGTTGGGCCGGGTCGTCGACAAGATCCTCTAGGCACGAGCCAAGACCGATGTGAGAGGGTGTCCAACAACACCCTCCCTCCAGGCTTCCTCGGAGCGTGGCGCCCCGTCTCCGTCAGGCCTCGTCGTCCCCGTCGAGCCAGGGCGCGGCGCTCTTCCCGCGGCCGCCTGGACGCGAGCGTCCGGCGGAGGGGCCGCTGACCAGCGAGTCGCCGCTGGCGATGGCCGCGAGGAACGAGCCCCCCATCAGCCCGATACCGATGCCAAAAAGCCAGCCCAGGTAGGCCGGCTGGGTGTCGATGATGGTCGCCGCGGCGAGGATGCCGAGGAGGAGGCCGGCCAGGATGGGCAGGAAGGCTGGCTGCAGGTAGCGGCTCATGCGTAGAGGTCTCTCAGGTCAAACATGGGGCCGTCAGTGCATACGAGTCTAACCCCACCCTTTCGGGGGAAGACGGCGCACGAGTAACAAATGCCCAGACCGCATGCCATCCGTGCTTCCAGCAGGCCCTGGATGGGCTTGTTGCTGCCGGCGTCCCGGGCCACGCGATAGAGCGCCTCGAACATCGGGTCCGGGCCGCAGGCGAAGGCCTGGTCACACCAGGGGAGGAGCCGCTCGAAGGGCGCGGTCACGCGCCCGGTCTCGCCCAGCGAGCCGTCCTCCGTGGTCACCACCAGTTCCACCTCTGACGGCAGAAGGGCGGCCGGAAAGATCTGCGCCTCCGTACGCCCGCCCAGGACCATGGTGACCTCGCGACCTTCCGCGACCAGGGAGTCCGCAAGCCAGATCAGCGGCGCCACGCCGATGCCGCCGCCCACCAGCAGCATCTTTTGGACGCGCTCGCGCGGCTCGAAGCCGCGGCCCAGCGGGCCCACCAGGCGCACCTGGTCGCCCTCGCGGCGGCGGGACAGCCAGTCCGTGCCGCGCCCCACCACGTCGAAGAGCACGCCGAACTCCGGGCCCCCGGGCCCCCGCCGCACCCGGAAGATCGAGAACGCGCGGCCCAGCAGCGGGTCGTACGACTCCCCCGCATAGGCCATGAGGAACTGCCCGGGGACCGCGGACGCGAGGTGATCCGGGCTCCGCAGCCACAGCGCGTGCGTATCGCCGTACAGCCGCACGCTCTCCGTGACCTCCGCGAGGAACGACTTCATCGACTCGTCCTCACAAGGCCGTCTCGGTCGGCCGGCGGCTGCCCACCAGGATCGGCGCGACCTGGTTCAGGTGGTCCACCACGTGCGTCGCCCCCTCGGTGATCAGCCGCTCGCGCGACCGCGATCCCAGCAGGGCTACCACCACCGGGATGCCCGCGTCCCGGGCGCAGTTCATGTCGAACTCCGTGTCGCCCACGAACGCCGCGTCCTCCGGCGGGACGTCCAGGCGCCGCAGCGCAGACAGCGCCGCCTCCGGATCCGGCTTGGGCGCGCCAGACTCGCGGCCGTGCACCACGGCGAAGAGGTCATCCCAGCCCTGCGCCTCTACCATCAGGCGCGCCCCTCGGTCGCGCTTGTTGGTCACCACCCCCATCAGCACGCCGGCGTCGTGCACCTGGCGGAGGAGCGCCGCGGCGCCCTCGTGCGGCGGGGTGCGCTGGATGAAGCCGTGTTCGTAGACGCGCAGGTAGTCGGCGTTGACCGCGCGGGCCACTTCCGAGGAGACCCCGAAGAGTTCTTGCACCAGCACGTCCATGGGCGCGCCGATGTGAGGGACGATCGCGTCCGGCTCCGCGTGCAGGCCGTGCATCCGTGCGGCCTCCGCCATTGCCTGCGCGATCGTGGGTAGCGAGTCCACGAGCGTGCCGTCCAGGTCGAAGAGCGCCGCGCGCACGGGCCGGCCGTCCGTCGCGGTCACTGCCCGTCGCCGTCGCGATACTCAAGCAGCGGGCGCACGTCGTAGTCGCCGCCGGCCCGCAGCGCGCCGATCGCCGCCGCCGCCGTCTCCAGCGAGGTGAAGCAGGGGATGCGTACCTCCGTGGCCGCTCGGCGGATGTGGAAGCCGTCGCGCCGCGCGTCTGCCCGCCCACCCTCGATGGTGTTGATGACGGCGCCGACCGTGCCCTCGCGGATCACGTCCACCACGTTCGGGTGGCCCTCGTTCAGGCGCTTGGTCACCATCTCCACAGGGATGCCGAGTTCCTGGATGAGCGTGGCCGTGCCCTCCGTGGCATAGAGGCGGCACCCGGCCTCGTGCAGGTCGCGGATCAGCGCCGTGGCGCGCGCCTTGGTCTGGTTCGAGACCGAGATCAGGAACGGCGTGCCCGGCGCCACCTCCAGCCCCGAGGCGATCATCGCCTTCCGGACGGCAGGGGCGAAGGAACGGTCCACGCCCATGACCTCGCCCGTGGACTTCATCTCCGGGCCCAGGAACGTGTCCACGTCCACCAGTTTCTGCATGGAGAAGACGGGCGCCTTCACCGCGACCAGGTCGCCCTCCGGCCACAGGCCAGGCTCGTAGCCCTGCTCGCGCAGGGACTGGCCCAGCATGATGTTGACGGCCAGTTGCACCATGGGCACGCCCGTCACCTTGGAGAGGAAGGGCACCGTGCGCGAGGAGCGCGGGTTCACCTCGATCACGAAGACGCCGGGGCCCGTGGGGTCGCTCTCCGGCGCGATCACGAACTGCACGTTCATCAGCCCCCGCACTCCAAGGCCCAGCGCCATGCGCGTGGAGTAGTCCACGATCGCCTCGCGCTGCTCCGCCGTCAGGCGCTGCGGCGGGTAGACGGCCATGGAGTCGCCGGAGTGCACCCCTGCGCGTTCGATGTGCTCCATGATGCCCGGGATGAGCACGGTCTCGCCGTCGCAGATCGCGTCCACCTCGACTTCGGGTCCCACCAGGAACTTGTCGATGAGGACGGCGCCGGTGTTCTCCGCCAGCGCGGCGGCGAAGAAGCGCACGAGTTCGTTCGCGTCCTGCACCACCTCCATCGCGCGCCCGCCCAGGACGTAGGACGGCCGCACCAGCACCGGATAGCCAATGGCCTCCGCCGTGCTCAGCGCGTCCTCCAGCGTGGTGACGGCGGTGCCCGGCGGCTGGGGGATGTCCAGTTCCGCGAGCAGCGTGCCGAAGCGGCCCCGGTCCTCCGCCAGGTCGATCGCGTCCGCAGACGAGCCGGCGATGGGGAGCGCGGAGGCATGCAGCGCCCGCGCCATGTTCACCGCCGTCTGGCCGCCGAACTGCACGATCGAGGGCGGCGCCTCGCCGTCTTCGCCCGCCTCGTTCTCCAGCAGGTCGCGGATGGACTCCTCGTCCAGCGGCTCGAAGTAGAGGCGGTCCGAGGTGTCGAAGTCGGTGGAGACGGTCTCCGGGTTGGAGTTCGCCATGATCGACTCGATGCCCGCCTCCTGCAGCGCGCGGGCGGCGCGCACCGAGCAATAGTCGAACTCGATGCCCTGGCCGATGCGGATGGGCCCGGAGCCGATGACGAGCATGGACTGCCGGCCGGTGGGGGGCGCCTCGTTCTCCTCCTCGTAGGTGGAGTAGAAGTAGGGCGTGACGGCGTCGAACTCCGCGGCGCAGGTGTCCACCATCTTGTAGACGGGGCGCACGTCCCACTCGTCGCGCAGGGCGCGCACCTGCTGCGGCAGGCGGTCCGCCAGCGTGGCGATGTCCCGGTCCGCGAACCCCAGGCGCTTGGCCTGGCGCAGCAGCGCCGGCGTCAGGTCTTCGGAGAGCAGGCGCTTCTCCATCTCCACGATGCGCGCCAGGCGCTCCACAAACCACGGGTCCACGCCGCAGTCGCCGGAGATCTCCGCCAGCGGCACGCCACGACGGATCGAGGCGAGCAGCGCCCAGATGCGTTCGTCCGTGGCGGTCAGTGGCGGGTGGTCGCCCCACTCCGGGTGCTGCCACAGGATCGACCGGCTGCCGAACTCCAGCGAGCGGATCGCCTTCTGGAGGGCGCCCTCGAACGTGCGGTCAATGGCCATGACCTCGCCCGTGGCCTTCATCTGCGTGCCCAGGCGGCGGTCACCGCTGATGAACTTGTCGAAGGGCCAGCGGGGGATCTTCACCACCACGTAGTCCAGCGCCGGCTCGAAGGCCGCCGTGGTGCGCTTCGTGACCGCGTTCTCCACCTCGTGCAGGCGCTTGCCCACGGCGATCTTGGCGGCCACACGCGCGATCGGGTAGCCCGTGGCCTTGGAGGCCAGGGCGGAAGACCGCGACACGCGCGGGTTCACCTCGATGACGTGGTACGGGAGGCAGTCCGTCTCGCCCGCGCCCTCCCAGCCGACCACGTCCGGCCGAGGCGCCAGCGCGAACTGGACGTTGCAGCCGCCCTCGATGCCCAGGGCGCGGATGATCTTCAGGGCGCTGTTCCGCAGCATGTGGTATTCGCGGTCAGACAGGGTCTGCGAGGGGGCGACGACGATGGAGTCGCCGGTGTGGACCCCCATGGGGTCCAGGTTCTCCATGTTGCAGATGGTGATACAGGTGTCGTTGCCGTCCCGCATCACCTCGTACTCGAGTTCCTTCCAGCCCAGGAGGGACTGTTCCACGAGCACCTGGCTGATGGGGGAGGCCGCGATGCCGCTCTTGCAGATGCGCTCGTAGTCCTCCTCCGTGTAGGCCACGCCGCCGCCGGTGCCGCCCAGCGTGTAGGCCGGGCGGATGACCGCCGGCAGCCCGATCTCCGTGAGGGCGGCCCGCGCCTCCTCCCACGACTCCACGATGGCGCTCCGCGGGGTGGGTTCGCCGATCTCGTGCAGGAGGTTGCGGAACAGTTCGCGGTCTTCCGCGAGTTTGATCGTGCGCACGCTGGAGCCCAGCAGGCGCACGCCGTACTTGTCCAGCACGCCCGCCTCAGCGAGGTCCACCGCCAGGTTCAGACCAGTCTGCCCGCCCAGCGTGGGGAGCAGCGCGTCCGGCCGTTCCCGCGCGATGATCCGCTCCAGCACCTCCACCGTCAGGGGCTCGATGTAGACCACGTCCGCGACGCCTTCGTCGGTCATGATCGTGGCCGGGTTGGAGTTGACCAGGATGGAGCGGATGCCCTCCTCGCGCATGGCCTTGCAGGCCTGCGTGCCGGCGTAGTCAAACTCCGCCGCCTGCCCGATCACTATCGGCCCGCTCCCGATGATCAGGACGGAGCGAGGCTTCTCGAACGGGCGCGTATCGGCATCCGCCGCCGGGGCGGGGGTGGGTGTGGAAGCGGTAGTCGTCAGTTGTGGTACCCCCCACGGTGGGCAGCGCCGAGCATCGGGATCTCCGCCACGACGTCAATGGTCTCGTAGTGGTTGTAGGGGAGGATGGGGACTCGGGCGAGTTTGGCGTGCGTCAGCGGCGCCGTCCCCACCTCCAGGTCACGGAAGGGCTCCAGCGCCTCGATCACGCGCTGGCGTTCGCCCTTGCCGGTGAAGTAGGCGATGTCCATGGTGGGGACGAACTGGTCGCCGTCCTCCGTGATCAGCGGGTCGTCCTTCAGCACCTGGCCCACCAGCGGCACGCCCAACTTCGCAAGTCGGCGCGCCTCCCGGAAGGCGCCGCCATCCTCCACGCCCATGTAGATGCGCTCGCCGTCCCCCACGGAGACGCCTCGGAGCGTCACGCTCAACGGTTCAAGGCGTCGCAGACGCGGCGCGGCGTTCACGTAGAAGGACTCCACCTGCGACCACATGATGTCCGTGGACATGAGAAAGCCCACGCGCACCCACGTGGTGTGCAGCCACTCCGTGGGGACCACATCCACCTCGGGCATCTCGCGCAGGCGCTCCAGCACCGGCTCAAGCCCCTCGAAGGCCGAGGGCGTCTCCAGGCCGATCGGCTGCAGGAACTCGATGGGCACGCGCCAGCCGTGCGAGCGCTCCTCCCAGAGCGCCCAGTAGTCCGGCAGCGGTCCGGTGGCGTTGACGAACGCGTTCCAGTCGCGCTCGCGCTGCTCCGCGTAGGCCTGCGCCAGCGCCTGGGTGTCGTTGGTGTCCGCCGTCATTCGTCGCCCCCGTTGCGCTCGCCCTCCTGGTAGATCGGCAGTTCGAACGTGGTGCCCGGGTTGAACAGCGGCACGAGTGCGCCGATGGAGGAGAGGTAGGAGAGCGCCGGCTGGTTGTCCCGAGGCAGCCGCGCCTTGATGCGGCCGTACCCCTGCTGCCGGGCGAAGGCCAGGCTGTACTCCGCCAGCGCGGTGCCGTGCCCCTGCCGCCGGTTCTGCTGCCGAATCCACGCGCCGAAGGTAGCGGCGTCCGGCTCCGCGGAGTTGAAGTCCACCGTGGCGAAGCCCAGCAGGCGCCCGCGGTCGTCTTCCACCACGAAGAACGCGCCGTGGTCGCCCTGGCGGTCCATCCACTCCTCGATCTCCTGGGGCGTGCGGGTGCCGGCGAGGGCCACGGGGTCCGGCTCGCGTATCAGTTCCGCGATGATCTCAGAGATCTGGCCTGCGTCTGCCTTCGTGGCGCGCCTGATCGTCGAGGGCATGGTGGGTCTCCTCTGTGTCGCTTGCAGGCGCGGCCGGCCGGTGTCCGGACGGGCGCCCCCTCGCCGCGTCCTTAGCGGACGCCGGGGCGCAAGGATCGCACGCTGTCTAGGAATCGGTCGAACAGGAACTCCGTGTCGTTCGGCCCCGGCGACGCTTCCGAGTGGTACTGGATGGTGAACACCGGTTCCTCGCGGTGCAGCAGGCCCTCCACCGTGCCGTCGTTCAGGTGGACCTGCGCCACCTGGACCGGGGACACAAGGTGGTCGCCGTCAATCGCGAAGCCGTGGTTCTGGGAGGTGATGTGCACCTTCCCGGTGATCTCGTCCCGCACGGGGTGGTTCGCGCCACGGTGGCCGAACTTCAACTTGTAACAGGAGGCGCCGAAGAGCCGGCCGATCACCTGGTGCCCCAGGCAGATGCCCATGATGGGCGTCTTGCCCACCAGCGCGCGCGAGGTGGCCACCACGTGATCCAGCAACATGGGGTCGCCGGGGCCCGGCGACAGCAGGACGCCGTCCGGCCGGAGCGACAGGATCGCCTCCGCGTCCGTGTCGTGTGGCACGGTGGTGACCGTGCAGCCGCGCGCGCGCAGGATGCGCATGATGTTGCGCTTCACGCCCAGGTCCACCACCACCACGTGCGGCGCAGGCCCGCCGTCCGGCGCCACGCCGAGGGGTACCCGAGGGTCCTCGAAGTCGTACGCCTCCGCCGTGGAGACACCGGAGACGTAGTCAATGCTGGCGTAGTCCGGCGCTGCACGCAGCCGCGCCAGCGCCTGCTCCGGCGTCTCGTCCCGCGTGATGGTGCCCATGACCACGCCGCGCGAGCGCAGGTGCCGCGTCAGGGCGCGCGTGTCCACCTCCGCGATGCCAGGGATGCCGCGCGCCTCCAGGTATTCGTGCAGGGTGTGGACGGAGAGCCAGTGCGAGGGCAGGTCCGTCATCTCCCGCACCACGAAGCCGCGCACCTGCACCTGCCTGCTCTCGTCCGAGAACAGGCTGGTGCCGTAGTTGCCCTGGAGCGGGAAGGTCATGCTCAGGATCTGTCCACTGAAGGACGGATCGGTCAGGGCCTCCTGGTAACCGGTCATGGCCGTGGTGAAGACCACCTCGCCGGTCGTGTGTCCGGCGGCGCCCACGCCCACGCCCTCGAATACCCGGCCATCGGCCAGGACGAGGCGGGCGGGCGGTCGCACTCCGGTGTTCAGCAGGCTCACAGGGTCCCTTTCGATGCGGTCAGTCCCAGTCTGTGACCGCCGCGCTACAGCGCGACGATGCGTTCCGTCTCATGCACCAGCGCGCCGCCGTAGATGGTGGCCACCACCATCCCCTTCAGCGTGCGGCCGCCCAGCGGCGTGTTCTTCCCCTTCGACGCGAACGCGGCGGGGTCCACCGTCCATTCCGCGTCCGGGTCCAGCAGTGTCACGTCTCCCAGCGCGCCCGGCGCCAGCGTGCCCAGGCCCTGCAGGCCCTCCAGCGCGTCCAGCCCCCACGCCCGCACCGGCCCGATGCTCATGCGTTCGATGAGCGTGGGCAGCGTGAGCCGTCCCTGATGCACCAGCCGCATGCTGAGGCCGAACGCAGTCTCCAGCATGGTCAGGCCCGGCGATGCGAGGTCGAATTCGATGTCCTTGTCCGTGGAGGCGTGAGGCGCGTGGTCCGTGGCAATGGCGTCGATCACGCCGTCGCGCAGGGCCGCTGTCAGCGCCTCCAGGTCCGCCTCCTCCCGCAGGGGCGGGTTCACCTTGGCGTTGGTGTCGTAGCGCAGGTGGACGTAGTCGCCGTCGAAGGCGACCTCCTCGTGCGTCAGGGTGAGGTGGTGCGGGGTCACCTCCGCCGTGATGTGCGCGCCGCGTTCCCGGGCGGCGGCGATCAGGGCCACCGAGCCCGCGGTGGAGACGTGGCAGATGTGCAGGTGCGCGCCCACCAGTTCGGCCAGCGCGATGTCCCGCGCCACCATCGTCTCCTCCGCGCTGGCGGGGCGCCCGCGCAGGCCGAGGCGGGTGGCCACCCAGCCCTCGTGCATCTGGCCGTCACGCACCAGGCTGGGGTCCTCGCAGTGCTGCGCCACCGGCATGGCGAACTGCGTGGAGTACTCCAGCGCATGCCGCATCAGGCTGGCGTCCGCCACCGCGTCGCCGTCGTCCGAGAGCGCCACCACGCCCGCGTTGCGCAACTCGCCCTGCGGGGTCAATTCTTTGCCTTGGCGGCCCATGGTGATGGCGCCGATGGGCAGTACGCGCACGCGGCCCGTCGCGTCCGCCTCGCGCAGGACGGACTCCACTGCGGGGCGGCTGTCCAGCGCGGGCGTGGTGTTGGGCATGGCGCAGACCGTGGTGTAGCCCCCGCGCGCCGCCGCCGCCGTGCCAGTGGCGATCGTCTCCTTGTGCTCCTGCCCGGGCTCCCGCAGGTGCGTGTGCAGGTCCACGAAGCCGGGCGCCACCACCAGCCCCGTGGCGTCGATGCGCTCGGCGTCGATCACTGCGTCGCCCTCTCCGGGGCCCACGCGGGCGATGCGCCCGCCCACGATGACGACGTCCGCGATGCCGTCCTGGCCCAGCGCCGGGTCGATCACGCGGCCGTTGTGGATGGCAATGGTCGTCACGAGCGCGCCTCGCTACCCGCACCGGGAACGCTGCCAGTACTCGAGCCAGTACTCGAGCCAGCACTCGATGCAGGACTCGAGTCCTGGCCGGGCAGTTCAGTGCGGCCGGACAGCAGGTAGAGCAGCGCCATGCGGATGGCCACGCCGTTCGTGACCTGCTCCTCGATGATGGAACTCTGTCCAACGGCGACCGAGCCCGCGATCTCGATCCCCTCGTTCTTGGGGCCGGGGTGCATCAGCACGTGGCCCGGCTTGGCGCGGGCCAGACGCGCGGCCGTCACCTGGTACATCTGCGCGTACTCGTGTAGCGAGGGCAGCAGGCCGCCCTCCTGGCGCTCGCTCTGCAGGCGCAGGGCCATGACCACGTCCGCGCCCTCGATCGCGCGGTCAATGTCCGTCTCCACCGTGACGCGGGGCAGGGCGGCCTCCGCGTGGGCGGGGCGGTCAGAGGTCTTCAGGCCGCGCGGCATCAGCGTGGGCGGCCCGCAGAGGACCACCTCCGCCCCCATCGCCGTGAGCCCCCACATGTCAGACCGCGCCACGCGGGAGTGGGCGATGTCGCCGATCATCACCACGCGCTTGCCCTCGATACTGCCGAGGCGGCTCTGAATGGTGTACAGGTCCAGCAGCGCCTGTGTGGGGTGCGCGTGCGCCCCGTCGCCGGCGTTGATGATCGAGGCGTCCGTGTGCGCGGCCGCCAGGTACGGCGACCCGGCGATGCTGTGGCGCATCACGATCGCGTCCGCGCGCATCGCGCGCAGCGTCCGCACCGTGTCGATGAGCGACTCGCCCTTCACCACGGAAGAGGTGGAGGAGGCAACGCTGATCACGTCCGCGCCCAGCACCTTGCCCGCCAGTTCAAAGGAGACGCGCGTGCGCGTGGAGGGCTCGTAGAACAGGTTCACCACCGTGTAGCCGCGTAGCGCCGGCACCCGGGCGATGCGGCGGTCCAACGCCTCCCGCATGCGCTCCGCGGTGGTGAGCACCGTCTGGATCTCGTCCACCGTGAAGTCGTCCAGGTCCAGGACGTGCTGGTGGTCCCAGGCCGGCTGCCGGGTGGCCTCGCCGTGCTGTCCGTCCTGGGTGTTGTGGGGGGAGATGGATGCGGCGGCTGTCATGCCTCGATCCTCCCTGGGAGGACGATTACCGCATCGCGGCCGTCCTCCTCCTGCAGCAGCACGCGCACGTCGTCCTCGTGCGCGGTCGGGATGTTCTTGCCGACCATGTCGGCGCGGATGGGGAGTTCGCGGTGCCCTCGGTCCACCAGCACGGCCAGGCGGACGATGCGAGGCCGGCCGAAGTCGTTCAGGGCGTCCATGGCTGCGCGGATGGTGCGGCCGGTCATGAGCACGTCGTCCACCAGCACCACCACGCGCCCGTCCACGTCCGGCAGGCTAGAGGGCATGGGCGTGGGGTGGCGGCGGTCCAGGTCGTCGCGGTGCAGCGTGATGTCCAGCGCACCCAACTCGGGCCGAGCGCCCTCGATAGTGGCGATGTCCTCCGCGATGCGCTCCGCGATGATCGCGCCGCCGCGCTGGATGCCCACCAGCACCAGGTCGTCGACACCCTGGTTGGCCTCCACGATCTCGTGGGCCAGGCGCCGCAGGGCGCGGCGCACGCCGGTCGTGTCCAGCAGCGGCGCCGTGTTCACCACGAGGCCGCCCCCGTGTCCCTGAGCCATGCGGAGGAGGTGACATAAAAAGACCTCCCCATCAGTGGGGAGGCAACGCCGCAAACCGGGCCGGGGGAGGAATAGCCATGGAAGCACTCCGGAGAGTGCGCGGCCAGAAGTGCGCCGGAGCGCGGGGTCCTCATTCGAGCGTTCCTTCCCGGCCTCACTGGACCGGCTTAAAGACAACGCGAGGTGCGTTCAGAGCAGTCTACGCCTCGTCCCGCCGTTCGCTCAAGGGGAACGGCTGATCGGGGTGAGCGATATCAGCGATATCCGGGAAATAGGCGTCAGTCGTCCTGCTGGCCGCCACGCTGCTCGCGCAGGAAGCGCTCCAGGTCCTCCACCATGTCTTCCGCGTCTGGAAGTTCCTCGTGCGCCCGCGGTTCCTCGGTGGCCTCGTCGTCGTCATCGTCCACGCCGTCCGCCACGCGGCGGGCGTACTCCGCGACCTCCGGATTCTGCTCGATGTCCGCGGCCACCTGCGCCTCGAAGCGCGCGGCGAAGACCTCCAGGTCGTGCAGGGTGAGGTCGAAGCCAAAGCCCCGGTTCAGGCGCTCCAGCAGCGCCAGGCTGCCCTTGGGGTTGGGGGTGCGTTGCACGTAGAAGGGGATGTTGGCCCACAGCGACGCGGACGGGATGCCCTGGTCACGCAGCGTCTGTGACAGCACGCCCACAATGCCCGTGGGCCCCTGGTACGTGGAGGCGCGAGGCTCGCCCAGGCCCAGCGCGTCCGAGAGCCACGGCTCCGTGGCGGAGCCGAAGACGCGCACCGGGCGGGCGTGGCTCGCCTCGCCCAGCAGCGCGCCCAGCACCACCACGCCGGCCACCTCGAACGTGCGGCACACCTGCAGGATCTGCTCGATGTAGGTGCGCCAGGACAGGTGTGGCTCAATGCCGGAGAGCAGGATCACGTCTCGGTCCAGGTGCTCCACGCGTTTCGCCGAGAAGACGTTGGGGGGCCACTCCACCACGCGCTCGCCGTCCTTCAGGCGGACCTGGGGGCGCAACTGGGAGAAGTCGTAGAACTCCTCCGGGTCGATCTCCGCCACGGTCTCCGCGCGCCAGCGGCGCTGGATGAAGCGCACGGCGCTGCTGGCGGCCTCGCCGGCGTCGTTCCAGCCGGAGAAGCCCGCGATCAGGATGGGCTGGCGCAGGTGCGGTTGCTGAGTGATGCGGAGCGCTTCGAAGTCCGGCATCGGCCTCCCTCATCCCCTTGCGGCGCCCCACCGGGGACGCGTGCGGACAGGATAGCCCCTCGCGGGAGGAAGCCTCTCCACCGCCGGCGCCGCCTCGGACGCCGTCTGGCGAGTGTGGACGTTAGAGGCTGATCGAGGTGAGGTCGATGTTGGGCGCGGCCCTCATGGAGCGTGAGACCGCGTTGTCCACGATCTGCGCGCCGCGCTCGTGCGACAGGTCCAGCGTACCGATCAGCAGGACGCCACGATGCATCACCCACAACTGCCCCAGGACGTAGTCCCGCCGGCAGTCCTGCAGCGAGTAGCCGCGCACACCCGCCTCCACGAGCGCCTCGTGGTAGGCGTCCACCAGCCCCGCCTCGTGCGCCTCGGCGTCCTCGGTGGCCATGTTGGGGCGGAGGAAGTAGGCCACGTCGATCATTGGGTTGCCGGTCATGACGCCCTGCCAGTCGATGATCGTCATCGGCTCCGGGCCGTCGTCGTGGAACATGATGTTGTCCGCGCGGAAGTCGCCGTGCAGCAACGTTCGAGGCGAGCGCGACACGCGGTGGATCAGGTCCGGCCCGTGGACGTCGTTCCAGGCGGAGATGGCGCGCATCTCCGGCGTTAGTGCGTCATGGAAGCGCTGCTCGAAGACCGGCCAGGCCCGACGGTAGATCGCGTGCTGCACCGCCACCGCGTCGTCCGCCGGCAGGAGCCACGTGCGGTCGAGGAGCGGGCTCTCCCAGAAGGCGGCGTGCAGCCGCGCCAGCGTCCGCAGCGCCAGTTCCGCCTCGGCCGGCGTGCAACCCTTCACCTGGTCGCCCACGCGCGCGGCGCCCAGGTCCTCCAGCAGCAGGCCGAAGCGGCGCTCGCTCTTGCCGGCCTGCGACATCAGGGAGTTCAGCAGCCGGATGGTGACCGCGTCCGGGAGGAAGGCCAGCACGCGCTGCACCACCGTCTCGGCGCGCTTGCGAGTCTCGAACTCGCCGAAGAAGCACTGGGGCACCTTCACCGTGAAATGCGGGCCCAGTTCCCGGTAGGCCAGGATCTCCTTCTCGTAGGAGCCAAAGGTCATGCCCAGCGCTCGGTTCTCCGGGATGGGGGACGGGAACTTCGCAATCACGCTGGCCGGGCCGGCCCCGTCCACGTAGGTCAGGTGGACGCGCCCCAACTCACCGAGGAACCCCTCACCCTCGCCCAGTTGCTTCACCTCAATCGCCGCCACGCTGCACGCATCGCCCAGCGCCCCGCAGTTCCGGAGGGCGCCCGTGAACCACTCCGGCGTCAGGTCCGTCAACCGCGAGGGGATCCGGGACATGGGTGGGGTGGTGGCGGTAGTCGTCGTCATGGCGGTAGCCCTCCTCGCGCGGCGGTGCGTGCGTATCACGACTGCAATGTTATGACTCACGTAAAGAGGGGGCACGCCGCGGCCTCGCGCAGGTTCGAGCGGACTCGGCTGGCGCGCGCTTGCAATGATGTCGCTGTGGTGTCATATTGACACCATCGTTACCCCCGCGCCCAGAGAGCCCAGAGATCCGCGCGCGGAAAGGCCGAGGGAGGCCGGCATGAAGATCGACACCGACGCCATCTTCGAGGCGTTCCAGCGCACCCTGGCCCTCGTGGACGACGCGGAGCGACAGCGGCTGGAGCGCATCCTGCACGCCAGCCAGGACTCCGTCCAGCGCGCCGTGGTGGACCTGGTGCGCGCCATTGCCGAGGAGGTGAACGCCGCCGCGAGCCACCTGCACGCGGAGGTCGCGTACGGCCCCGACGGCCCGGAGTTCACCGTGGACGCCGCACCGGCCGCGGAGGAGGGCGCCTCCATTGAGTTCGAGTTCGATACCGGGGAGATCGAGCGGCTGACGCTGCGGCTGCCCTCCGAGTTGAAGGAACTGGCGGCGCTGGCGGCGGAGCAGCACGGCGTCTCCCTCAACACCTGGCTTACGCGCCTCGTCAGTCGCGAGGCGGCCCGACGCGCAGCGCCGGAGCGCGGCCGCGAGCGGGAACGCCGAGGGGGACCCGGCAGTCGTGGAGGGCGGGGACCGGGCCAGAGCCTGAAGGGTTGGATCGGCGGATAGCGGCCGCCCTCCGGAGGCGCCGCGCACGCAGAGGGACCACACGCCAGGGACAGCCGTGGAGGCACGCGAGTGCAGTATTACCGGAACATTGAACGCACCTTCCCTGCCCAGGACAGCAAGCGCCTGCGGATCGCCAACCGCAGCGGCGAACTCACCGTGATCGGGGAGGACCGGCAGGACATCTCCTTGTCGTTGCAGGTGGCCGTGGACGCGGACAACGAACGCGAGGGCGAGCGCCTGCTGGACTCCATCCACGTCCCCATGGCCGCCGCCGGCGGCGGCGTGGAGGTGGGCCCGCCAGAGTTCGAGGAGCGCCGGGGCACCGTGGTGGTGCTGGGCCTGCGCATCGGCTCGCTCAGCCTCGGCGGGTCGGGGACGCGCCTGAACATGGTGGCGCGCGTGCCTCGCGCCTGCGCGGTGACGGCGGAACAGCGCTCCGGCCCGCTACGCGTGTCCGGCCTGCAGGCCGGCCTCCGCGCCGAGTCCCGCAACGGCCACAGCGAGGTCACGGAGGTGGCGGGCGACGTCGCGCTGGAGACGCGTAGCGGCACCACGGAGGTGCGCAAGGTGCGCGGCGACCTGGCCGTGGAGGCGCGCTCCGGCCGCCTGGAGGTGGAGTCCGTCACCGGCCACACCCGCCTCCGCAGCCGCAACGGCAACGTGCTCATCCGCGACATCGGCGGCGAACTGGAGGTGGAGAGCCGCTCCGGCCGCGTCCAGATCGATGACGTGCGCGGCCCCGTGCAGGTGCGCGCCCACTCCGGCGCCGTGGAGTTCCGAGGCCGCATCCAGCACCCCGTGGACATCGAGGTGCACAGCGGCCTGGTGAAACTGGCCGTCACGCGCGACTCGCGGTTCTTTATGGACGCGGAGACGCACGTGGGATCCATCCGCTCCGAACTGCCCGTGGACTACCTGGAGCGTCCTCCAGAGGACGCCCCGGTGGTGCGTGTCCGCACGCACGCCGGCGCCGTGCGCATCGTGACCGCATAATCGTGACCGCACAATTATGACTGCGGGCTGAACGCCCCGGCGCGGGAAGGGGCGCGAGGGGTGCTACTCGCTGACTTCGGCCTCGCCAGCGTCCGTGAACGTGATGTGCATGGTCTTCACGACCTCGCCATCGGCGTCGACCAGTTCGACGGTGCACCCGTCCACGATGCTGCACTGCACGACCTCAGGCTCGGCGACGAGGGCTTCGGTGCCCGCATCGGCTTCTCGCTCGGCGATGAGGTTCTTCACCCAGTCCGGCATGCCACCCGCACCGTCCGTGCCATCCGCCAGCGTTGGTCGCGCGAGGTCGGCATTGGGCGCGTCACGGAACGGCCCCTCCGCGTTTGCCGTGCTGAGCACGCCACCGGCGAGGATGCCGACCACGAGCGCGAGAGCGAAACCGGCGGTGATGCCGGCAGTCTTGATGCGAGTCATAACCCGACCTCCAAGCAGCAACGCGACCGCGAGCATATCAGCCGTGTTGGCGACGGACGAAGGGCGACGGCGAATATGACCATCCAGGAATTCGAGCGCCAGCAGCCTGTTCAGGACAGACGCCTGGACTCGCATGGCGAGGACATCGAGAGCATCAAGATCTGGCGAGCGAAGGTGCAGGGCTCCCTCCTCGCACTCAGCCACCCCGGGTAGTCGGGGGTGCACCGGACGATACGGCCTGTAATAGACTCCCCTCGTTCCAACCGGGACCTGGCGTCGCCCCCCGGCGCGCAACCCGGAGGAGGGGGTACGAGATGTCACTGAACCTGGGCGCCATCCTGCAGGCCTCGGCCGCACGGCACGCGGACCGGCCCGTGCTGATGCTGGGCGACTACTGCATGACCTATCGCGAGTTGGACCGAGCCGCCCGTGGCTTTGCGGCGGCCCTCCGCCAGAAGGGCATCCAGCCCGGCGACCACGTGGCGGTCATGCTCCCCAACGTCCCGCAATTCCCGGTGGCCTACTTCGGCGCCCTGTACGCGGGCGCGGCGGTGGTGCCGCTGAACGTGCTCTTCACCGCTGACGAGGTGGAGTACCACCTGAAGGACTCGCAGGCGCGCCTGCTGGTGGGCCACCCGATGTTCGAGGCCCCCGCCCGCTCTGGCGCGGAACGCGCCGGCGTCCCCCTGATCTGGGCGGACGGCGAGGGCGAGACCGTGGACACCCTGGCCGCCGGCGATCCGGTGGAGGGCCCGGCGCAGACCGCCGCGGACGACACGGCGGTGATTCTCTACACCTCCGGCACCACCGGCCGCCCCAAGGGCGCGGAACTGACGCACTCCAACCTGCTCATGAACTGCAAGGTCGTGGTGCCGGACATGCTGCCGCTGAGCCCGGACGACGTGGCGCTCGCCACGCTGCCGCTCTTCCACTCCTTCGGCCAGTCCTGCGTGATGAACGCCGCCATTGCCGCCGGCGCCTCGTTCGTCCTGCTGCCGCGCTTCACCCCACAGGATGCGCTGGCGCTGGTGCAGCAGCACCGCGTCACCTTCTTCGCCGGCGTGCCCACCATGTACTTCGCCATCCTCGGCTTCCCGGAGGCGGACCAGTACGACGCTTCCAGCCTCCGCCTCTGCGTCACGGGCGGTGCGCCCATGCCGGTGGAGGTGCTGAAGGCGTTCAACAGCAAGTACGGGGTGGAGATCCTGGAGGGATACGGCCTCTCGGAGACCTCGCCCGTGGCGTCCTTCAACCGCCTGGACATGCCCCGCAACCCCGGCTCCATCGGCTACCCGGTGTGGGGCGTGGAGATGGCGATCATGGACGAGCAGGGCGCCCTGCTGGGCGACGGCGAGCGCGGCGAGATCGTCATCCGCGGCCACAACGTCATGAAGGGCTACCTCGGACGCCCCGAGGCGACGGCCGAGGCGATCGACGCGCAGGGGTGGTTCCACTCCGGCGACGTGGGCGTGCGCAGCGCCGCCGACGGCTCATTCGCGATCGTGGATCGGCTGAAGGACATGATCCTGCGCGGCGGCTTCAACGTGTATCCGCGGGAGGTGGAGGAGGTCCTCTACCAGCACCCCGCCGTGGCCGAGGCCGCGGTGCTCGGCATCCCGGACCAGGAGCACGGCGAGGAGGTGAAGGCCGTGCTGGCGCTGAAGCCCGGCGAGTCCCTCACCGCGGAGGAGGTCATCGCCTACTGCAAGGAACACGTAGCGGCCTACAAATACCCGCGCGTGGTGGAGTTCATGGACATCCTGCCCAAGGGCCCCACCGGGAAGATCTTGAAGCGGGAGATGCGCTAGTGCCTCACGCCACCGTCAACGGCGCCCGCCTCTGGTACGAGGACGCGGACGCCACCTCCGGCCGCGAGCCGATCCTCTTCCATCACGGCTGGACCGGCAGCCGCGTGAACTGGGCGCCGGTGGCGGAGCGGCTGCGTGACCGCTACCGCGTGATCCTCATGGAGTGTCGAGGCGCTGGCGAGAGCGAGCACACGGAGGACGGCTACACGCTGGAGCAGTACGCCGCAGACGTGGCGGGCATGGCCGACCACCTGGGCCTGGAGCGCTTCACCTACGCGGGCCACTCCATGGGCGGCGGCATCGGCTACCGGCTCGCCCTCGACCATGCGAGGCGGCTCGAGCGGCTCGTGCTCATGGCCCCCATCCCCGCCGACGGCATCAGCGGCCCCATGGCCCAGGTCACCCGGCCGACCGAGGCCGACCACGATGCCGAGGTCGAACGCGGGCGCCGCATGCGCTTTCGGCCGGACATGGAGCCGGATGCCTGGCTGGAGGACCGCTTCCGCCACCGCCGCTCAGTCTCGGACGGCCATTTCGTGCAGTCCTGGGCGGCGATGCGCGCGCTGAGCGTGGGCGACCGCCTGCCGGACGTGCAGACGCCCACCCTGATGATCGCCGGGCGGGCGGACGGGCTGTTGGGCGCGAACCTGAAGGACTTCCAGCGGCTGCCCAACGCCACGCTCCAGGTCTTCAGCCACGCCGGACACGAGGTCGCCATCCACGAGCCGGACGGCGTGGCAAGGTGCATCGACCAGTTCATGCAGATGGGGGTGGTGAGCGCTCGGACGCTGGCGGAGCGCCTGCAGGACTGAGCCGGCGCCAGGCTCTGAGGGTGAGCCCGGGCGCCCCTCGGGTCTTACGCCTTCGCCGGCTCCGCCTCGGCGCGGGGCGAGGCGGCAGTACGAGCCTTCGCGCTCGGCTGACGGTAGACCTTGCGGATGGCGTCGAAGACCGCGTCGATCTCCGCGACCAGCCCGGTGTCGTCGTCCGTGTGCTCCAGCCAGCGCTGCGTGCCCAGGTCCAGCGCGTCAGCGCCGAGCGCGGCCACCAGGCTGGCGGTGGTGTCCACCGCTGGCAGTCCCAGCCGCGCGGCAAGGATCCCCGCCACGCGCGTTTCCATCCTCGCGTTGATGCCCAGTTGGCGACAGCGCAGCGAGGGCGTCCCCACGATCAGTCGTGTCAGGGCGCGCGCCAGGGGCGTGTCCTGCACCTCGTCCACAAGGACCTCGCGCATGGCGTTCTGCAGCGCCCTCAGCCCCGGCTCGCCGGCCGGACGAGACTCCAGCGCGCACGTGATGCGGTCCGCGAGGAGCGCGATGTACTCCAGGATGGCGTCGTCCTTGGTGGCGAAGTAGCGGAAGTACGTGCGCCGGGAGACCCCCGCCTCCGCCGCGATCTCGTCGATGGTGGTCTCCTCGAAGCCCTGCTCCAGGAAGAGCCGCACGGCCGTGTCCGCAATGGTCTCGCGCACCCTCGCGGTGCCGCGAGGCGGTTCAATCGGCGTCACGCCAGCAGCGGCCTGAGTCATCGACATGCGGGGATAGTACGCACACCGGCAGCGTTTGGATCGCGCGACCGTCACTTTGTCAGACCCCGCCGTTGAGCCAACGCTCACTCTGCGCGCGCACGGCGACGATGTCGAAGCGGCGCATCCCAGCCGCACGCCCAGCCCCACCGTACATTCCGGAGGAGCCCCGGACGCCCGAGCCCCGAGGAGCGCGGGGACGCTGCCTCGGGGCCCGGGGTCGCGCTTGATCTGAGGTTCGGCGCTAGGCGGCGGCTTCGAGGGCCGCCGCGACCTCCACGTCCACGTGCAACTTGATCTTGCGGCTGACCAGGACGCCACCGGCCTCCAGCGCCACGTTCCACGTGAGGCCAAAGTCCTCGCGGTCGAACTCGCCGGTGAGCGAGAAGCCGGCGCGCCGGTCGCCCCACGGGCTGGCGATGGGGCCCGTGAACTCACCCTTCAGGACTACCGGGCGGGTCACGTCGCGGATGGTGAGGTCGCCCGCCAGTTCCAGTTCATCCTCGCCGATGCGACGCACGGAGGTGCTCTGGAAGACCAACTCCGGGAACTCCTCCACGTTCAGGAAGTCCGGGCTCTTCAGGTGGGTGTCGCGCTCCTCGTTGCCCGTGGTCAGGCTGGCGGTGGCCACCCGGGCGGCCACCGTGGACGCCTGCGGCTGCTCCTCGTCGATCTTGATGTCCGCCTGGACGTCCGTGAAACGGCCCTTCACGGTGGCGACCATCATGTGCTTGGCGGAGAAGCCCACCTCCGCGTGCGTGTGGTCCAGGGTCCAGGTGGTCATACGATGCTCCTTCACAGGTAGTTCTGTTTGCGCGTGTTGGTTCCCATCAGGAACTGATATCATCATGAGTGACCGACAGCCCGGTGTGAAGACGGCACTTTGAGGTGCCCCAGTCACCCCCGGGTAACCATCGACCGATCGGCAGGCGACCCCCATCGACGGGCGCACCGCCAGAGACGAGGCAACCATGACGACCAGCCAGGTGCGCCGCCCGCTGACCCCGCCCACCGCGTGCGAAGTGCGCGAGGTGCTGGACCGTGTGGGCGACAAGTGGTCCGTCCACGTCATTCACATGCTGGGCACCGGCACCCATCGCTTCAGCGAACTGCGGCGCGGCATCGACGGCATCAGCCAGCGCATGCTGACCGTCACGCTTCGAGGCCTGGAGCGTGACGGCCTCGTCACCCGCACGGTCCACCCCGTGGTGCCGCCTCGCGTGGACTACGCGCTCACCCCGCTGGGCGAGACGCTGCTGGACACCGTCTGTGCGCTCATCGGCTGGGCCGAGGCCCACCGCTCGGACATAGACGCCGCCCGTGAACGCTACGACGCCCGCGAGGAGTAGGTCGGGCGTGGGCGGCCGGGGGTGCCGGTGGCCCATCGGACAGCGGCTCGCCTCGGCACGCGCGGGAGGTGAGAACCCGAGGGCGGTCGCTGCGCCCCGCAAGCGCCCCCGCCCTTCCCGCTACGGCCTCTTGTGAATGACCAGGGGCATCACGGTGCCGGCGCCCGCATCGTGGAGGAGGGCAGCAGCGACGGTGAGGGCCCAGCCGGTGCGCATGTTGACCGCGCACAACAGCACTGGCCCCGCAGGGAGCCCGGCCCGCTGGTCGAGGTGAATCGCCGCCTCCAGGTGTGAGACGGTGGGTGCGCTCGACGAATCCGTGGGTGCAGGGCCGCCCTGCCACGAGAAGCAGTCGACAACAGGAAGTCTCCCGACACGCCCGATGTGCTCCGCCAACTGTCGGTTCGCGTCCATCGCGTCGCCGTAGGCGGGAGCCGGGACCACGGCGACCGGGCGAGACGGCCACGTCTTGCGCCAGCGGGAGAGCGTCGCGACGGCCCCCTCGAGCAAGCCGTCGGGGACTTCCCGGTAACGACTGCGCTGGAGTACCGCGATCTCGTCGACCCAGCCGGGATCGTCGGCAAACGCGACAGCCCGTCCCTCGCCCACCCCGTCGATAGTGCCCTTGCGCGAGACACCCGAGGGCCACCGCTTGCGCGTTTCGATCGGATCGTCGGTGCCTCTCATGAAGGTTCTGGCCCTGACGATGAGCGCGTCACCAGGTCGGGCGCCGGGAGACGGGAGTTCCCCCGTGCACACTGAGCATCGGCCACAGGGAGCGGGGTTCGGATCGTCGAGTGCGGTCTGTAGGTAGGCCATCAGGCAGCCCTCGCCGCGAGCGTAGCGTCGCATCAGGTCCGCCTCGGCCATGCGGGTCGCCTTCAACGCGCTCCACTTCTCGTGGTCATTCACATATGGCACGCCGCTCGCCCGCCACTTCGCCCCGTCTTTCGAGACAACGTCGTCGACTGCGAGGATCTTGAGGAGGGCCTCCAGGCGCCCTCGGCGAATCCCGGTCATCCGGTCAAGGTCAGGCACGGAGGAGGGACCGGAATCGAGTGCATCGAGCACCTTCGTGACGGCCGCTGGTTCGGGAATTGACGCCGTTGCGAAATACTCCCAGATGGCCTCGTCGCCGGCGCCCGGGAGCAGCACCGCTTCGGCGTGTGTGAGCGCGCGCCCTGCCCGTCCAACTTGCTGGTAGTAGGCAACCGGCGTGCTGGGTGACCCGACGTGCAGACAGAAGCCGAGGTCGGGCTTGTCATACCCCATGCCCAGCGCGGAGGTGGCGACCACCGCCTTCACCTCGTTCCGTCGCAGCCGCTCCTCAATGTGCACGCGCTCCACAGAGTCGAGTTGGCCGTTGTAGGCAGCCACGTCGAAACCAGCGTCCTGTAGAAAGGCCGCGAGACGGACAGTCTCAGAGACCGTGAGCACATAGATGATGCCTGACACCGGCAACGCATCGAGCGCCTCCGCAACCCACGCGTAGCGCTCGACCGCCGAGAGCCCGGGCACCACCGAGAGTCGCAGTGACGTCCGGGCCAACGTACCGCGGAACGTGACCGCCTCGGCCCCGAGTTGCCGTTGGACATCGCTCGTAACCCGCTGGTTCGCCGTCGCGGTGGTGGCGAGCACCGAAGCGCCTGGCGTGCTCAAGAGCGCCCGCGCAAGACGCTGATAGTCCGGACGAAAGTCGAAACCCCAGTCGCTGATGCAATGCGCCTCGTCGATGACGATCAGCCCGACACGGGCGAGCAACGCGGGGAGGCGGTCAGCAAAGCGAGGGTTTCCCAGTCGCTCCGGAGACACGAGGAGCACGTCCAGTTGGTCGGCCGAGAGCGCGCCGTACACCGCATCCCAGTCCTCGATATTGGTGCTGTTCACCGTCGCTGCGCGAAGCCCGGCTGCTTCAGCAGCGCTGACCTGGTCTCGCATCAGCGCCAGGAGCGGTGAGATCACCAATGTCGGGCCGCCGCCCGCGCTCCGCATTGCGGAGGTAGCCGCCCAGTAGACCGCTGACTTACCCCACCCCGTCGCCTGCACCACGAGTACCCGCGCAGCCGGTGCCAGCAGCGCCGCAACGGCCTGGACCTGGTCACCACGGGGTGTGGCCTCCGGACCGGCAAGTTGCCGAAGCACCTGGGAGAGATGGAGTCTTGCTTGCTCGAGGAGCGGGTCGTTCACGGCGGTCATGATCCTCCGTTCGGGGCTCAGCCTCGCACAATCTCCCGCTATCGCGGAGCACCCACCGGCACGTGGAGCGTTGGGAGTCTTCGCCCGGCCTGAAGATCCGATCCGAGCGGCGTAGCGTCCTGCGCCATGACGTCGATCCCCGTGGCGCGTCGAGGCCCGCCACGCCGAACGCGAGTGCCGTGAGGCCGCGGCCAGCGAGATCGAAGCCGGCCAGGAGGCTGGCCAGCGCCACTCGAAGTGTGAAGAGGAAGCCAGGTGATCGAGCGTGTCCGCAGAGGAGGCTCCGGATGCACACGGAGGGCTCGGGGCACCCTGGGAAAAGGTGGCTCCTCGACGTGGATTCGAACCACGAACCTACCGGTTAACAGCCGGTTGCTCTACCGTTGAGCTATCGAGGAACGGTGGGGTTCCAGTTTGCCGCAGGCGAGGCCAGCAGGCAAGGTGTGCGACCCCCGCGTGAACCTCGAATCCTCCGATCTCGGTAACCCGAGGGCTATCGAGGTTGCGCGCTGGCGAGGTTGCGCTGGCTGGCGGACCAGGGATCGAACCTGGGCTAAGGGATTCAAAGTCCCGTGTGCTACCGCTACACCATCCGCCAGCGTCCTCCCAGCGTCGCAAATCCCGCAATTGACCGCCACTCGGCGCCCACGCTGCGCCAACCTCCGAACTCGTGGCGCTCCATGGCGGTCGTGCGTCTCTTCGCGACCCGGGGGCAGGGTAGCAGTCGAACCGGGGCTATCTCGACAGGTGTCGGCGCCGGAGGGTACCCGGGGGTTCCCCCATCCTGCCGCCGTGCGCGCGGCCGATGATCGTCGCGTGAGGAGCGCGCATTTGACCACGCAGCATGATCGGACGCCCGAGCAGCAGGAGGCGATGGATGACCTGATCCGCGAGGTCAAGGAACTGCGACCGCTGCCGGCCATCGCCCTGCGCCTGATCGCCATGGCGGAGGACCGGCGCTTTTCCGCGCAGGACCTGGCCGCCACCATCCGTACCGACCAGGCGCTCACCCTGCGCATCCTGCGCCTGGCGAACTCCCCCGCGTTCGGCCTCCCTCGACGCATCACGAGCCTGCGCGAGGCGATCGTGCTGCTCGGCTTTCGCGAGGTGCGCTCGCTGGCGCTGGGAGCGTGCGTGGTGGACGCGAGCGTCCGCGACCGCATCGCCGGCGCCATGCTGGACTACGAGGTCTTCTGGGTGAACTCGCTGGTGGTGGCGTACTTCTCGCAGGTGCTCGCGGACGCGGAGGGACTGGACCGCGACGAGGGCTTCACCGCCGGCGTCGTCCACAACGTGGGACGCCTGGCACTGGCGCAACACCGGCCGGACTGGCTGCGCGACGCGGTGATGCTGGCGCGGGCGGAGGGCTTCGCCGTCCATGACGCTCAGGTGCACCAACTGGGCTTTACGGATGCGGAACTGGGCGCCGCCGTGGCCCGCACCTGGAGTTTCCCGCCCACGCTGGTGGAGGCCGTGGAGCGCCATGCGTGGCCGCTCTCCCAACTGGGCAAGGCGAGGGACCTCGACGGCATCGTGGCGCGGGCGCGCCGTTTCGCGCGGGCGCACCGGGTCACGGACGGCGTGGACGTGGTGGGCCACACACTGTCGCCGGACCGGGACTGGATGCTGCCTGCTACTGCGGAGGCGCTCCGCCGTCTGGGCGGCGTCCCGGGCGTGCTCCAGCGCGCCCGCGCGTTCCTCGTGGAGGCGGACGCTGCCTGAGCATGGGGAGGGCATGAGGCGTGGAGGGAAGATGGTGCCGGGGGCGGGACTCGAACCCGCATGGACTCACGCCCGGCGCATTTTGAGTGCGCTGCGTCTGCCGATTTCGCCACCCCGGCGTGGAGCCTCCATCGTAGCAGGACGCGGCCCCAGACACGCGGCCTTCTTGGCCCGTTATAGACTGCGAGGCCGACCGACAGGAGGCCGCCATGCCCGACCCGAACCCCATCGTCTTCTGGCAGATCGCCACCACGCCGGAGGGGCGCGCGTTCTACCAGGAGTTGTTCGACTGGCAGGTGACGGACGACGGCCGCATCGATCCCCGCGGCCCGGGCGACTTCGACCCGAAGGGCTCGTTCCTACCGGTGAAGGAGGGCCAGCAGCCGTTCTTCAGCCCGTGGTTCCGCGTGCTGGACCTGCGGGCCACCTTCGAGAAGGCGCAGGCCCTGGGCGCCACCGTGGTCATCCCCGTCCGCCGCCAGTTCGAGGGCGGTCCGCACATCGCGTTGGTGCGCGCGCCGGATGGGCAGTCCATCGGCCTCGTGCAGGCGTAGAAGCGCGCGACCGCCTCGATGCCCCGCCTCCCGCTCTTCCTGCGTCGCAGCCCGCCGCCCGAGGCGATCCGCTGGGTGGAGCGCTCGCTGGGACGCGGCTACCGCGTGACCTCGGTGCGTCGCCTGCGCGGGGGCACCTCGGCGGCGGTGCACCTGCTCCAGGTGCGGGATGCCCGCGGCGAGACGCAGGCAGTTGTGCTGCGACGCTTCGTGCGCAGCGACTGGTTCGAGGAGGAACCGGACGCAGCCGAGCGTGAGGCGCGTGTCCTGCGGGCGATCGAGGGCCTCGATGTGCCAGCGCCACGACTCCTGGCTGTGGACCCCACCGGCGCCGAGTGCGACGTGGCCGCCGTCCTGATGACCCGCGTCCCCGGCGGCACCGAACTCGTGCCCGCGGACCTCGATGCGTACCTGCGAGCGCTGGCGGAGCCACTCCCCGCGCTGCACGCACTCGGCCCGATCGAGGGCGTCCCGTCCTACTACCCGTACTTCATGGGCGCAGACTCTGTGAGTGGAGACCAGCCGCCGCCGGAGCCGCCCTCGTGGTCCCGAAAGCCTGACCTCTGGCGGGCCGCCGCCCGCATCGTCACCCAGCCCTGGCCCCAGGTGCGCCCCACATTCATCCACCGCGACTACCACCCCGGCAACATCCTCTGGTCGCGCGGACGGCTCAGCGGCGTCACGGACTGGGTGAGCGCCTCGAACGGCCCCGCGGGCATGGACGCCGCGCACTGCCGCATCAACCTCGCGGGCCTCTTCGGCGTCCCCGCCGCCGAGGTGTTCCGGCAGGCCTATGAGGCCATCGCCGGCGTGGAACACCACCCCTTCTGGGACCTCCTGGACGCCCTCGACACGACGGGGGGCGAGCCCGGATGGCACGACGCCGGCCGCCACGACCTCACGGCAGCCCTCCTCCACCAGCGCGACGAGGAGTACGTGGAGATGCTGGTGCGGCGGCTGTGTTAGGAGGTGAGGGCACACCTTCCCGCTCGGATTGGTGACGCCGGTCATCACTAACGTGCCAGGGTTTGACAAGGCGGCACCAACCCAGCGACCCACCAACCCAGCGGGTGGAACGGTCGTAGTGAGGTGTTTCATGAAGGAGCATCCAGTGCTCACTTCCGCCGAGCGTCGTGTCCTGGTCGCAATGAGGGACGGTGATCCCGTTGGGCGGGTAGCGGCGCGGTTCGGCGTCACGGGATTGGCAAACCTGTGTTGCTGATAACTCCGGAGCCTACGACATCTCCGGTTCCATTACGGAGTACAACTGCCAGGACAGTTGAGGGCTGCCGAGGCTGAGGGAGCGCCTCGATTCGACTTGATTACGCCGGAGTCCGTCGAGGACTGGCCGGGGCTGTGGGATGGTGCTATCGAGCAGCCACCCCGCAAGGAGCGCTAACGACCGCGCCTTCGCCTTGCCCGACAACGGAAACGGCCCGCCTTCCGGCGGGCCGTTTTGCGTGCGATGGAGCGGAAGACGAGGGTCGAACTCGCGACCTCCTCCTTGGCAAGGAGGCGCTCTGCCACTGAGCTACTTCCGCACGACCTCGATCATAGCGGCTCGTACACCGTGGGCAAGCGCGGGAAGTTGCGAGGACGCGCGATGGAGGCTCAGGCGTCCGCCTTCGGCTGCTCCTCTGCGGCCTTCCGGGCCGCCTCGCGGGCCAGACGCATCTGCTCGCGCTCTTCCTTCGTGTCTTCCCACCACTGGTGCCAGCGGGACCTCGGCAGGGTGCCGGCGCGGTGCTGCTCCAGCGTCTCCTCCACCACGCGGTCAATGGACTGCTGGAGGGCCTCCAGCGTGGTGTTGTTCATGAACAGGCGGTCGCTGGCCGGCTCGCGGTCCTGCCACTTGCGGGCGGCGTCCAGGCGCTGGCGCGCCTCCGCCTCCGTGAAGTTGTTGCGCGCGATGAGCCGAGGCAGCGCCACGTCGTAGTCGGCGGCCACCAGCCAGGTGGCGTCGCACCAGCCCGAGTAGCCCGCCTCGATGAGGTTCACCGCCTCCAGGATCGCGAACTGGTCCTCCGGCAGCGTCTCGCGCCACTCGTCGATGAGGCGCTTCATTTCGCCGCCGATGTCACCGATGGCGGTGGTGAGGGCGCCCATGCGCTCCGCGTTACCGAAGACCTTGCTCCCCAGCACCTTGCGGTCGATGTACCCGTCTTCGCCCACCACCTCGTCGCCAAACTCCGCGACGATGCGGTCGAAGCCGGGCTTGCCCGGGTCGTACATGCGGTGGACCACCTTGTCCGCGTCCGCATGGACGGCGTTGTAACGTTCCACCATGTACTGGCAGAGGTAGGACTTGCCCGTGGCAATCGAGCCACTGACTCCCAGGACGATCGGCATTGCGACTCCCCTCGCTCGTCCGGTTCACCTCGACATTCCGAGGCGGGCGCAGACTAACGGAGCGCACGCCCGCAGGCCAATCCCCCGCAGGTGCTGCCGCATCGCCGGTCGCGCCTACCAGGTGTGCTCCGCCTCGTGCGGGGGGTACTTCGTGCGGAGGACGGCGTCCCAGCGCTCGAGCACGCTGGCGTCGCGGATGTCCTCCAGCAGACCCGCGCGGTGGGCCTCGGACGCGGAGTAGCGGCCGAAGGCGAGGGAGGCGAGGGTGTCCGGCGTGAGGCGCAGGTCCACGCCCTGGCCGTCGATGCGGCGGGCCTCGGCGCCCTCGGGGTCGGTGGTCAGCGCCCAGCGGCCGGCGTTCCACTCGCAGAACGCGTCCACCAGGTCGAAGGTGAGTTCGGAGGCGACGGGGTAGGGGCGCTGCGCCAGGGCGTCGTCCACGTTCACCAGGCGGGCCATGATGCCGTCGCGGATCTTGCGGTTGAGCATCCGGGGCTCGGCGAGCATCAGCACGAGGGGATCGTCCACGGGCGCGTTGTCCCAGCGGATCTGCGCCACGTTGTCGTAGCCGCCCACCACCCGCCAGAGCGCCTGGATGGCCTCCGGCGTGAGGGCCACCAGGTCGGTGATGCGGAGGTACTGGCCGGCGCCGACCGAGTCGCGCTCGTAGCCTGCGCCGTGGTGATAGATGACATAACCCAGAGGATCACCGTCCTCCTCGTAGGCGAGGATCACCTGGCGGTGGTCCTTCGGGGGAGCGCTCGCGGGGCCCGCGTCCCACATCGCACGGCCGCGGTGGACCAGGCCGTTGCGCTCCTCGCGGTAGCGACGGTACACGTCCACCAGCAGGCCGAACTCGGTCTCCATATCCACCTCACGTACGCTGCCTCGCGCCTCCAGGGGGTGGTGGAACTGCACCTGCGCCGGCTCGATGGCGTACGAGGTGCGCTGGGTGATGGAGCCATAGCCGTAGCGCTGGTAGATGCTCATCCACGCCGGGTGCAACGCCGCGATGGCGACGTGCTTGCGTTCGTGGATCATCTCGAAGTGCTTGCGTGTGACGGCGCGCAGGTAGCCCTTGCGGCGGTGCGCCGGGTGCGTGGAGACCCACGTCACACCGTCCACCGGGACGGCGGGGCCGTTGAAGCGCACCTGCAGCGGCCAGAAGCCGTAGGTGGTCACCACCTGCCCGTCCACCAGTGCGCACATGGTCCAGTCCGGGGACAGCCCGGCAAACATCGCGGGGTCGTTCCCCAACTGCCGCGAGGCCTCCCGCGCAACGGTGGGCATCTCCTCCGCGGTGGCGGGGCGGATCTCTACGTTCGGCACGGCGCTTCCTTCCAATGACGTCGGTGATGATACGGCCGGATGCACGCGGGCACGCGCATTGCGAGGGCGAGCGCGGGTGATCGTTTGCCGGAGGCATGCCGCAGCAGGCATACTCGCGCGCAGCTTCACGAATGTGCTCACACGCCCCCCTCACTCCCCAGGAGGACGCCCGTGCGACCGATTGCCGACGTAGCAGGCTCGTTGGGCCTGTCATGGGACGACCTGGAGCCCTACGGCCGCGACAAGGCGAAGGTGCCGCTGGAGCGCTTCCCGCAGACCACGAATCCCGCGCGACTGGTGGTGGTCACCGCGATCACGCCCACCCCGGCGGGCGAGGGCAAGACGACGACGAGCCTGGGACTCACGGACGGCCTCAATGCCATCGGCAGGCGGGCGGTGGCCGCCATCCGGCAGCCCTCGCTGGGGCCGTTGTTCGGGCGCAAGGGCGGCGGGACCGGCGGGGGCAGGGCCACCGCAGAGCCGGCGGTGGACATCAACCTGCACTTTACGGGCGACTTTCACGCCATCGAGTCCGCCCACAACTTCCTGGCGGCCATGACGGACAACGCCGTCCGCGAGGGCATGGTGCGAGGCTTCTCGCCGGAGAACGTCACGTGGCGCCGCGTCACGGACGCGGAGGACCGAGCGCTGCGCCGCATCGTCACCGGCATCGGCGGGCGCGTGGACGGCCCGCTGCGCGAGACGGGCTACGACATCTCCGCCGCCTCCGAGATCATGGCGATCATCGCCCTAGCCCGAGACTACGAGGATCTCCGAGAGCGCCTCGGCGACATCGTGCTCGGCTGGACGCAGGCGGCCGACCCCGTCCGCGCCGCCGAGGTGCGGGCGGTGGGTTCGATGATGGTGCTGCTGAAGGACGCGCTGAAGCCCAACCTGGTGCAGACGCAGGAGGGCAACCCGGTCGTGGTGCACGCCGGGCCGTTCGGCAACATCGCGCACGGGTGCTCCTCCATCGTCGCAGACCGCCTCGCCACGTCGGCGTCCGAGTTCGTGGTGACGGAAGCGGGCTTCGGGGCGGACCTGGGCTTCCAGAAGTTCATGGACATCAAGGTGCGGCAGGGCGGCGTGCACCCCTCGGCGGCGGTCATCGTGGCCACGGTGCGAGGGCTGAAGTGGCACGGCGGCGTGGAGATGAAGGACATGGCCACCCCGAACGTGGCGGCCGTCCACGCTGGCAGCGCCAACCTGCGCCACGCGATCGCCATCACCCGGAAGTACGGCCTGCCCTCGGTCGTCGCGATCAACCGCTTCCCGGACGACCACCCGGACGAGATCGCCGAACTGACGCGCGCCGCGCTGGAGGCGGGGGCGATGGCCTGCATCGAGGCGAAGGGCTTCGCGGACGGCGGTGGGGGGATGACGGACCTGGCGCATGCCGTGGTGCAGGCGGCGGAGTCCGGCGAGGCGAAGGTGGACCTGCTCTACAACGACGAGGAGCGCATCACGAAGAAGGTGGAGACCATCGCCTCCAACCTCTTCATGGCCGGCGACGTCTCCTGGGGCCCCATGACCCGCACCACGGCGAAACGCTTCGAGGACAACGGCTGGGACTTCCCGATCTGCATCGCGAAGACCCATCTCTCGATCTCCGCGAACCCGCGCCTGCGAGGCGCCCCGGAGGGCCACACGTTCCCGGTGACGGAGTTCCGCATCGCCGCCGGTGCGAAGCAGATCATCTGCCTCGCCGGCGACATCATGACGCTCCCCGGACTGCCCGGCGACCCCAACGCCTTTGACATCGACCTCACGTCCCAGGGCGAGGTGGTGGGACTGCTGTAGTCCTTCGACGAGGCGTAGGGCTACGCGTCCAGGAGCCGTCGTTGGATTCGGCGGAACGCATCGAGCGGCGGGTTATCGGTCACGGTTGCTCCTCGGCTACCGCACGAAGAGTCGCAGGGCTATTGAGCGAGTAGGGGGGCGCTCAGTACGGCGTCGGCCGCGTCACGCCAGCGTCGTGCAACTCCGCGAGGTCGCCCTCCGCGAGGCCGAGGAGGCCCGCGAGCACCTCGTCGGTGTGCTCGCCGAGGAGCGGCGCGCGGTCCTGCTCCACCAGGCCGTCCATGCGCAGCGGGTGACGCATCAACTTCACCGTCCCGTTCACCGGGTGCTCCACCTCCTTGATGAAGTCGCGCGCCAGCAGGTGCTCGTCCGTGAACAGGTCCATCGTGTCGAAGACGTAGGAGCAGGGGACGCCAGCGCCCGCAAGCGTCCTCATCACCTCGCGCTTGTCGTGCTGGACCGTGTACTCGCGGATACACTCGCGGAGTTCGGCCAGGTGCTCGCTGCGGGCGCGGGGGGACTCGAAGCGTGGATCGGCGAGCAAGTCCGGGCGGTCCATGGCGGTGCAGAGGGCGTCGAACATCCGGGTGGTGGCGGGGAAGATGAACACCCAGTCGTTGGGGCCGCCGCCCCTCGTCGGGTAGAGGCCGCCCCCCGCCCGTCCGCGCTCGTTGCCGTGGCGTCCGGCGGGGCCCTTGCCCCACTGCGCCAGGTCCAGCGTGCGCATGAACATGGTGACCGCCTCCTGCATGGAGAGTTCGATCACCTGCCCCCGTCCGGTGCGTTGCTGCTGCACGTACGCGCCGAGGATCCCCAGAGCCGCCTGCATCCCCGTCCCGGAGTCGCCCATGGTGGGCCCCACGATCGAGGGCGGGCCCTCGGTGTCGCCGGTAGCGGAGAAGGTGCCGGCGGAGGCCTGCGCCACCCAGTCGTAGACTTTGAAGTCCTTGTACGGGCCTGAGAGGCCGAAACCCTTGATGCGCGTGTAGATCAGACGCGGGTTCAACTCGCAGAGCACGTCCGGCGTCAGGCGCAGCGACTCGATGACGCCGGGGCCGTAGTTTTCCACGAAGACGTCGAAATGGGGCACCAGGTCCAGGAAGATCTCTCGGCCGCGCTCGGTCTTCAGGTTCAGCACCACGGAGCGCTTGTTACCGCTGTAGTTCATGAAGTACTGCGGATCGCCGGGGTGGCCGTCCAGTCCCTTGCCGGTGTAGCGGCCGGGGTCGCCCGTAGGCCCCTCCACCTTCACCACGTCTGCGCCGAGCCAGGCCAGGTACTGCGTGCAGGACGTGCCCGCCTCGTACTGCGTCATGTCCAGGACACGCATGCCGTCCAGTGCTGCCATGGTGGACCTCCTGCCGGCCTCCGGTGGCCGGGATTCTAACCGAGTGACGCCAACACCGAGGCCACCCGCGGTCGGGGACCTCGCCGAGGGGCGTGTGGCTCGCGATCTAGTCGCGCTGCTGTGCCCGGAACGTCGGCTCGTCCTCCAACTCCACGCCCATCTCCCGGGCGGCCGTGCGATAGATGCCCACGGCCATCGTCGACCGCTCGAGGGCTGCGCGACGGGCGTAGATGTCGCCTCGGATGGCCCGGATCGCCTCGTCGTCCGGGGCGGCCATCCAGGCCCAGTCCGCCAGGTGGCAGGCCGTGGACAGTTCGTCCGCGTCCGCGAGCGCCTTCGCGCGCCCCGCCAGCGCTTCCGGCGACCCCGCAATGCGGGCCACCTGCGTCGCCAGGTCGGCCTCCGGCGCCGGCTTCAGGTGCGAGGGGATCCCGTCATACCAGCCGCCGTAGAGCCGCCAGATGTTGCGCACGATGAAGTCCGGCTCGTCGTACACCGGCTGCAGGTACGGCCGGCCCAGGAGGTCCGCCGGCGGTGACACGCGCTGGAGCACCTCGTCCAGTGGCAGGCCCTGGTTCATGGCGGCCAGCGTCTGCTCCTCCAGCGATTCGAGGTAGCGCGCGGTGTCTTCCAGCGCCTGGCGTACCCGCTCCGCGCCCACGATGGGCACGCCGTGGCCGGGCAGGAGCATCCCCGCGCCGGTGGCCGCCATTCCGCGCAGGGCCACGGCCCATTCGCCCGCGTGCCGCTGCACCTTCTGAGGGTTGCCCGCGTTCGGCGCCACCCACACGAAGAGGTCGCCCGTGACGAGTACGTCCCGGTCGGCGGCGTAGATCCACGTCGCGTCGTCGGTCTCGCCTCGGGCGTGGTGCAACTCGAAGCGCTCGCCGCCCAGCGTGAGTTCCAGGTCGTGCCGGTACGTGGTGTCCGGGCGCACGTGGTCCGTGGGCCAGGAGGGCGTGCCCAGGCCGCCTCGGAACTGGCGGATGTTGATGATGCCGTTGTAGCCGGCGGTCTTCGTGTAGCGCTCGAAGCGGTCGATCACCGCCTCGTGGGCCACGACTCGAACCTGCGGCCAGCCCCGCTCGCGCGCCTCCGCCTGGTAGAGGTCAGCGCCCCAGACGTGGTCGTGGTGGCCGTGGGTGTAGACGACGGTGTGCACCGGGCGGTCGAGCACCCCCCGGACCTGCTCGTGCTTCTGGGCGGCGTTGTTTTTCGCGCCCGGGTCGACCAGTAGCAGGCCCTCGTCTGTGTCGAAGACGGTCATGTTGGCGAACGAGGAGGCGAACCAGGTGCGGGGCGCGACCTCCTCCAGCACGTTGAGGGCACGCCAGGGATGCTGGCGACCGTCACCGCGCCATGTCTGCTCCGCCAGGTCCAGGATTGCGCCCACTGCATGCCTCCGTGCGGTCTTCGGGGTGGTGCCGGATGGCGCCGGGTGATGGGGGTGCGAGTCGGCGAGTCTATCGCATGGGCGGGGCGCCGAATGTCAGAAATGCCGGACGTGCGCGCGCCAGGTGCGAAGCGAATCCGGTGGGGCTACGCTCCCCCTCGACCGCGCAACTGGCGCGGGAGCGCACGCATGGAGGGTCCCCGTGTCAGACGTCCTGCAGATCGAAGATCGCGGCCACGTCCGCGTCATCCGCCTCAACCGGCCGGAGAAGAAGAACGCGCTGTCGCTGGAACTGGCGTGGGGCGTGGTGAACGCGGTGCAAGACGCCGCCCACGAGGAGGACGTGTGGGTGGTCGGCATCACGGGGGTGGAGGACGCCTTCTGCTCCGGCCTGGACCTCTCGCCGGATCCTCCCACGCAGTCCTACACGCGCATGAACCCGCAGGACGAGTACCTGGACGAACTGAGTTGGGTCAGCCGCTTCCCCATGGTGCTGCGCCAGGCCTGCGACAAGCCGGTGGTTGCCGGCATCAATGGCGTGGCGGTGGGCGCCGGTCTGGGACTGGCAATGGCGTGCGACATGAAGATCATGGCGAGGGGTGCGCGACTGATCGCAGGCTACCCGCGCATCGGCGGGTCGCCGGACGGCGGCCTGTCGTGGACCCTCCTGCAGTCGATGGGCTACGAGCAGGCGCTGCGCTTCCTGCTGGAGAACCGCACGGTAGAGGCGGACGAGGCGCACCGCCTGGGCATGGTGGGCGAGGTCGTGGACGCTGACCAGTTCGAGGCGCGCTTCCACGAGTACCTGGACTCCCTCACGGACCTCTCCCCCATCACCGCGCGGCTCTCCAAGCGCGTGGTGCGCAACGCGGCCCAGTTGCCGGACATGGAGGGCCACTTCCGCTACGAATTGCTCAGCATTGGTAGGGCCTTCGGCAGTGAGGACGGCAAGGAGGCGCGCCGCGCCTTCCTGGAGCGCCGCGCCCCGGAGTTCAAGGGCAAGTAGCGGCAAGTACCACGCACAGCGGAAAGCGAAGGGGGTCAGCCTCGTGAAGATCGGTGTGACCACACTCGGTTCGGGCGGCATCCTGGGGATGGCGCAAGAGGCGCAGGAGGCGGAGGCCGCCGGCTTCGACCTGTTCGTCGTGCCCAGCATCTACGGGCATGACCCGATCAGCGTCGCCACCGTGGCCGGCCTCCAGACCTCTCGCATCAGGCTCCTGACCGGCGTCGCCCCCATCTACCCGAGGCACCCATCCGCCATGGCCTCCGCAGCGATGAGCGCGGGCGCGGCCTCTGGCGGGCGCTTCACGCTGGGCATCGGCCTGTCGCACCAGGTGGTGGTGGAGGGCGCGCTCGGCATGTCGTTCGACCGCCCGGCCGCGTACATGCGGGAGTACCTGGACGTGGTGCTCCCCCTCCTCCGCGGCGAGACCGTGCGCCACGAGGGCGAGCAGTTCACGTATCGAGGCGCCCTGCGTGTGCGCGACGCGGTGGAGGTGCCGGTGATCATCGCCGCCATGGCGCCGGTCATGCTGCGCATGGCGGGCGAGCGCACGGACGGCACGGCGCTGTGGATGACGGGCGCGAAGGCGATCCGCGAGCACGTTGCCCCTCGCATCAACCGCGCGGCCGAGGCCGTCGGGCGGCCGGCGCCGCAGGTGGTGGCCATGCTGCCGGTGGCGCTGACGGACAATCCGCAGGAAGCGCGCGAGAAGGCAAACGAGCAGTTCGAGAACTACGGCCGCCTGCCCTCCTACCGCGCCATGCTGGACAGGTCCGGCGCCGAGACCCCGGGCGACGCCGCGCTCGTGGGTGACGAGGCGGCCCTGCGCGCCGCGCTCACGGAGTTGAGGGAGTCCGGCGCCACCTCCTTCGCCGCATGGTCGTTCGAGGACGGCTCGGACTCCAGGCAGCGCACGCGGGAGTTCCTCGCCTCGCTGGCGCCGGACTTCTAGCGCGACTCGAACCAGCCCAGCCGGGACACGGCCTCGATTTCCGCGCCCAGGCGGCGTAGGCCGGCCTCGTGCGTCAGGCGGCTCGCCTCGGAGGGATGGGGCTCCGCCGCGCCGATGGCGAACACGGCGGTGGCGAGGATGAGCGAGATGGCGTAGTCCCGCCGCAAGGCCGCAGCCCCGGCGCCCGTGACGCCTCGCGACGCGAGGGCGTCCAGGTAGCCCGCCAGCAGCGACTCCCGCTGCGCGGCGAGCAACCCCTGTTCGAGGTCGAGCGCCAGGAAGTACGCCACGTCGTACACGCCGCGGGCGCGGCAGGCGAACTGCCAATCGAAGGCGACCACCTCCAGGTGCGGCGCGGTGAGATCTGGCGAGTCGTCGAAGAAGACGTTGTCCAGGCGGTAGTCCCCGTGACAGACCGTGACCGGGCCGGTGGCGACCTCCGCCAGGAGGTCCGGGTACGCCTCGACGCCGCGGTCCAGCACCCCCTGCGCGACGGCCGGGAAGCGGTCCCGCACGTGCTCCCACGCCCGGGCGAAGGCGCTCTGCACTGGCCCCGCGCGTTCGAGGCCGACCGTGGTGGAAGGGAGCCACGGATGCGCCTGCGGCTCGGACTCCCACCAGCGCGCGTGCAGCGCGGCCACAGCATCGAGGGCGGCTCGGGCCTCCGCGAGGCTGCATCCCCGGACCTGGTCGCCCTGCCGCAGCGCGCCCAGGTCCTCCAGCAGCAGCACGTAGTCGTCGTTCGCCGCGATCTCGGCGGAGAAGCAGCGAGGGGTGCGCATGGGCGTGTGCGGCGCCAGTTCGCGGTAGAAGCGCACCTCGCGCTCGTACCAGCGCTGGTACTCCGCCACCCCTCGGGACCGCGCCCCCGGCAACTTTGCTATCACGGAGGCCGGCCGCGCGGGATGCACGGCTGTGTGGGGCGCCTCGTAGGTCAGGTGCAGGCGTACCGTCTCGCCGTTGAGGCCAGAGCGGTCCGTGATCGGCTCGCGTCCGAGGTGGGACACGGGCGCGCCGAGGCGCGAGCCGACCCAACCGGCCGTGATCTCCTCCGGCGTGGTGGGCAGCGTGTCCGGCATGTTGCGATCGGTGCTACAGGTGCGCCTGCACGGCGGCGGCGGTGGCCAGGAGCGCCTCATCGTCCCCGAAGCGGCCCACCAGTTGGAGGCCGACCGGCAGGTGTTCCACCTCTCCGGCGGGCAGGCTGATGGCGGGCACGCCGGCGTGGCTCCACGGCACGTTCATCACCGGCCGCCCGGTGCTGCGCAGGCCCTCCGGCGCGGGCCCCGGCGCGGACGGGCTGATGAGCGCGTCCAGGCCCTCGCGGTCCATGAGTGCCGACACGCGTTCACGCAGTTCCATGCGGCCCTCGCGGCCGGCCTCGATCTCCGCGTCCGTGACGCGCACGCCCTGGTCGTAGTAGCCCGCCTCCGTCCCCGTGTAGAGCGCGCCCCAGCGTGCGAAGCGCTCCGCGTGCACGCGCGCGTACTCGCCCATCATGAGGCGCGAGTGGCGGTGATGGACGGCGTCCGCGTCCTCCAGGAACGGCACGCGCCGCACCTCCACCCCCGCCGCCACGAGGCGCCGGACGCTCGCCTCGAACGCCTGGAGGCCGTCCTCGTCCGCCCAGCGCAGGTACGGGCCGTCCGGCACTCCGAGCACCGGCGCGGAGGTGCGCGCGGCCTCGGCGTTCCAGCCGTCCACCACCACGGACGCGCCCAGGGCAATGCCCTCCAGGTCCTGGGTGAAGATGCCCAGCGTGTCTACGGAGGGGGAGTGGTAGAGGACGCCATCCACGGGAATGCGTCCGTAGGAGGGCTTGAAGCCCATCACCCCGCAGAACGCCGCCGGACGGATCACCGATCCGCCGGTCTGGGATCCCACCGCGAGCAGGGTGTAGCCGGCTGCCACGCCCGCAGCCGATCCGCTGCTGGACCCACCGGGCGTGCGGCCCTGGTCGTGCGGGTTCGTCGTCGCCCCGGGGGAGGCGGAGGCGAACTCCGCCGTCACCGTCTTGCCCAGGACCACCGCGCCCGCCTCGTGCAGGCGGGTGACCACGCTCGCCTCGGGCATCTGCAGCGCCTCCGGGGTCAGGGCGGAGCCACCACGCGTGGGCAGGCCGTCCACGGCGATGATGTCCTTGATACCCACCAGCACCCCGAACAGCGCCGGACGCGAGGCGGGATCGGGATGGCGGCGCCGCAGCGCCTCCACCTGAGCACGTACGCGCGCCTCGCGGTCCCGTTCCGGCACCAGCGCGCGGAGCACCGGCTCCATGCGCTCCACGCGGTCCAGCGCGCCGTGGACGTAGCCCTCCAGGTTGAGGGCGCCCGAACGCAGCGACTCCGCGAACGAGGCGAGGGGAGCGTGGGCCAGGGTGGAGTGAGCGCGACGGGGCATAGGCGGCATCATAACCCGGCGTTGACGATCACCCCGTCCCGGAGGCGAGAGAGGCCCGCGGCGCCTCGGAAGGCCTCAGGCGGCGAGGGGCTCCGCGGGGCGGTCGAACTCCTGGTCGAAGCCATCCGCGAGGTAGTCCTCCAGCGCCTCCGGGGGCAGAGCCTGGGCATAGAAGAAGCCCTGCACGAGGTCGCAGCCGACCGCGCGGACGATGTCCAACTGCCGTTGCGTCTCCACGCCCTCCGCCACCACCGCCATGCCGAGCGCGTGCCCGAGCGCGACCACGGCCGCCACGATCGCGATGTCGTTGCTGGACGCCTCCACGCGCTGGACGAAGGAGCGGTCCACCTTCAGCGTGCGGATCGAGAACTGCTGGAGCCGCCCCAGCCACGACTGGCCGATGCCGAAGTCGTCGATGGCAGTGGTGACGCCAAGGTCGATCAGGCTGTCCAGCATCCCGGACACCACGTCCAGGTCCAGCATGCCGGAGGTCTCCGTCAACTCCACCTCCAGCGCCTCCGGCGGCAGTCCAGACGCGTTCAGGGCGGAGCGGACACGAGCGTCCAGGTCTGACACCAGGAACTGGCGCGGCGACAGGTTTACCGCCACCCGCAGGTTGCGATGCCCCGCGTCGTGCCAGCGCTTGCCCTGCGCGCAGGCCTCGTGGAGGACGTAGTCACCCACCTCTACGATCAGCCCGGTCTCCTCCAGCAGCGGCACGAACTCGTCCGGCCCCACCTGCCCGCGCACCGGGTGGTTCCACCGCAGGAGGGCCTCCAGCGCCCTGATCTGGCCCGTCCCGGGGTCCACCTGCGGCTGGTAGGCGAGGTACAACTCGCCGCGCTCCACCGCCAGGCGCAGGTCCGCCTCCAGTTCCAGGCGCCGGCGCGCCGGGTCGTTGGCGTCGTCCGAGCCCATGCGGTAGCGGTTGCCGCCCTCCGCCTTCGCCTCGTGCAGGGCGGCGTCCGCGATGCGCACCAGCGTCTCCGCCGCGTCTGCGTGCACGGGGAACACGCCCACACCTGCGCTGGTGGAGACCTGCAGGAGGTGGCCGTCCAGTTCGAACGGTGCGTTGAACGCCGCGATCACGCGTCGGACGGCCGCGTCCGCCGCCATCGCCCCGACCAGGTCGGGGCAGAGCACCAGGTACTCGTCACCGGAGAAGCGCGCCAGCAGGTGTCGAGGCGGCAACTGGCCCTGGAGTCGCTCGGCCACGGCCTTCAACAGGCGGTCGCCGGAGGCGTGACCCAGGGTGTCGTTGATCAACTTGAAGCGGTCCAGGTCCAGCAGCACCACGCCTACCTGCGTCTGCGCCGCGCGCGCGTCGATGAGCGCACGCTGGAGGTGGCGCTCGAAGAGGTCGCGGTTGGGCAGCCCGGTCAGGCGGTCGTAGTCCGCCATGCGCCGGATCGCCTCGGACGCCCGGCGTGCCTCGGTGAGGTCGCGCACCTCGATGAGGACGCCGGTGGTGTGGCCGCGCTCGCGGAAGGCGGCCAGTGAGACCTCCGCCTCGATCAACGCGCCGTGCTGGCCCAGCAATTGCACCTCGTAATGGCTCGGTGCGGCGTCCGACCACGCGCGAGAGGCCATGAGGGCCATCAGTTGGTCGACGTAGGCCGGATGCACCAGGTCAGCCAGGGTGCGGGCCTGCATCTCCGCAGCGGAGTAGCCCAGCAGCGTGCGGAGGGCGTCGTTCGTGAGCAGGAGTTTGCCGTCGTGGGTGACGAGCATGATGCCGTTCTGGGCCGCGTCCAGCACGCGACGGAAGCGCGCCTCGCTCTCGCGCAGGGCGGTCTCCGCCGTGAGGCGCTCGGCCTGGTCCCGGATCACGCCTCGGAAGCCAGCCAGCCGTCCGCGCTCGCCCCAGAGGGGCTGGAGGATCACGTTGAGCACCTTGCGCGTGCCGTCCGGCAGGTGCCAGAGCGTGGTCCAGGATACGTGCTCCGCGCCGGGCTCGAAGGGCGGCATGCGGTCCCGCGTGAAGTCCGTGATGCTCATCCCGCGCGCGTCCGCCGGCTCTGTGAGCAGCACCTGTCGCGTGGCGCGGCTGACCGAGGTGAACACGCCCTCCGGGGTGGCCTCGAACAGCACGTCCGGCAGGTGGGTGGTGATATGGCGGAGCAGTTCCCGCTGGCGCCGGCCCGCTGCCCGTCCTCGCACCGCAGCCTCGAGGGCGACGAACGCGCCGGCCAGGCCCAGGCAGGCGGAGGCCTCCACGGCCCACCAGTGGGCCGGGCTCAGCGCAAAGGCGAGCAGCGCCGCGCCCAGCGCTCCCAGGAGCGTGGCGATCCAGGCGGCGGCCGGAAGCCAGGGCGTTGACCAGCGGATGCGGCACCTCCCCCCGAGACGCCACCCTCCACCCGCGCGGGCGCAGGAGGGTGTGACGAGATCATCGGCCGCGCCCCCGCATCTCCACAGCGCAGCCGCAGGCGCCTCGACTCGAGGTCGCACCGCCTCCCCCGGCCAGGCCGACCCCGAGCACGCCTAACCGCGGCCCCACCTATCATCGGTCGATGCCGGACGCGGACCGCCCTCCCACGCTTGCCGAGGCCCAGGCCTCGCCGTCCTCGGACGTCCGCCCACCCTTCCGCCTGCGCTCGCTGGGCCTCTCCGTGTACGTCCCCACGTTCCTGTTCGCCGTGGGGCAGGGCGCGATCATTCCCACGATCCCCCAGTTCGCGGACAGCCTGGGCGCGTCCGTGGCCATGGCCGCGATGATCGTGGGCCTGCGCGGCGTGGGCACCATGTTGTTCGACATCCCGGCCGGGGTGCTGGTGGGCAAGTTCGGCGACCGCTACGCGATGGTCATCGGCACCTTCGCGCTGGCCGTGGTGGCCATCGGCGCGTCGTTCAGCCGGTCACCACTCGTCTTCGCCGTGCTCGTGTTCGTGATGGGCTGCGCGTGGTCGATCTGGCTGCTGGCCCGCCTTTCCTACGTCACCGAGCAGGCGCCCGTGGAGGTGCGAGGCCGCGCGCTCTCGCTGCTGGGTGGCGCGAACCGCATCGGCAACTTCGTGGGCCCGATCCTGGGCGGGTACATCGCGCTGGCCGTGGGCCTGGAGTATGTGTTCTGGCTCCAGGCGGGGATGGCCGTGGCCGCCAGCGCGATGATGTTCATGCTGCTGAGCCCGAGCGAGGACGCCAGGGAGATCCACGACAGTTCGATCTACTCGCGCGTGGCCACCGTGGTGGTGGACCATCGCCGGACGTTCGTGACGGCCGGGTCTGCGGTGATCTGTCTGCAGGTGATGCGCAACGCACGGCAGGTAGTGGTGCCGCTGTGGGGCCTCCAGGTGGGGCTGGACGCCGCCCAGATCGGGCTCGTGATGGGCCTCTCCTCCGGCATCGACATGCTGCTCTTCTACCCCGTGGGATCCGTGATGGACCGCTTTGGCCGCAAGTGGGTGGGCGTGCCGTCGCTGGTGGTGCTGGCCATATCCATGGCGCTCATCCCCGTCAGCAACTCGTTCACCACGCTCATGCTGGTGGGGCTGGTGGCCGGGCTGGGCAACGGCCTGGGGGCGGGCATCGTGATGACCCTGGGCGCGGACTTTTCCCCGGCACGAGGCCGCGGCGAGTTCCTGGGCGTCTGGCGCCTCATCGGGGACATCGGCACGGCGGGCGGGCCGTTCGTGGTGGGAGGGCTCGCGGCGGTGCTGTCGCTGGGGGCGGCCTCGGTGGCCACGGGCGGCGTGGGCCTGCTGGGGGCCGCGATCATGTACCTCTTCGTCGCCGAGCCGCTGCGGCGGCGCACGCCCGTCGAGCCCCTCGCCCGTGCCGAGGGCGGCGCGGCGCGCTGAGGGCCCGCCGCGCCCGGCCCCCCGTCGCTACTCTTCCACCGGCCCGAACTCCGCCACCTGCGCCTCGATCGCCGAGCGGTCGCCGACGAGGATGATCGGCATGCCTGCCGGGTCCAGGTACGCCTGGGCCAGGCGCTGTACTTCGGACGGCGTGACCTCGCGCACCTTCGTGACGTAGGACGCGGAGTAGGAGGCGTCCAGGCCGTGCAGGTCCAGGAACTCCAGGTGGTTCAGGATGCCGCCCGGCGTCGCCTGCCGGATGACGAAGGCGCCCGCGACGTAGTTGAGGATGCCCGCCAGTTCCGCCTCGGACGGCGGCTCGGCGCGGAGACGGTCGATCTCGCCCAGGATCTCGCGCAGGGAGGCGCCGGTGACAGCGGTGGTCACGTCCGCCGCCTGCACCCAGTACGCGTCCCCGGGGCGCGAGGAGACGGAGGAGCGCGGCGAGTAGGTGTAACCCTTGTCCTCGCGGATGTTCAGCGTGATGCGCGAGTAGAACGATCCGCCGAGCAGGGCGTTGAGCACCTCGAACGCGACATAATCGTCGTGCCCGGGCGCGGGCACCCGGCGGCCGATCTGCAGCGTGGTCTGCTCCGCGCCCGGCCGGTCCACGATGCGGATGACGCGCGCCGTCTCCACCTCGGACGGCGGCACGGAGGCCGCGGCGCCCTCGCTCCAGCCCTCGAACCCCGCGCGGGCGGCCTGGAGGACAGCGTCTTCGTCGAAGAGCCCGGCGGCCATCAGGCGGGTGCTCGCCAGGCCAGCGCGCTCCGACCAGAACGCGCGGGCGCGGTCCACGTTCAGGGCGGCGAGGTCCTCCGCTGTGGGCAGCACTCGGCCGTACGGGTGGTCGCCGTACAGGGCCTGCCGGAAGCCGGCGTGCGCGAGCCACTGCGGCTGCGACCCGGCGATGTCCAGCGTGCGTTCAAGGTCCTCCAGCAGGCGCTTGGCGGACCCGGCGGGGAAGCGCGGAGTGCGCGCCAGTTCCGCCAGCAGCGTGACCGCCGCCGGGGCGTGCTCGGACGGTACTTCCGTGCTGATCGTGGTCGTATGTGCGTCGCCGTCGATGTCCAGCCGCCCACCGAGGGCGGCAAGGGCGCTCGCAAAGGCCTCGGCGTCACGGCTCTGCGTGCCCTCGCGGAGGTACTCGTGCACCAGGCGGTCGAGCCAGGTCTGGCCCGCGGGCACATGCGCAGAGCCCGCGTGCACCACCAGGCGGATCGCGGCGATCGGCACCACGCCCGCCGAGACGAGCGTGGCGGTCATGCCGCCGGGCAGCGTCTCCACGCGACGCGCCGGCAGCGCGGATGAGGCGAGGGGCGGCACTTCCGGACGGGGGTGAGTGGATGACTGGGTCACGATGCGGCTCCCGCTTCCAGCGCCAGCACGTTGCGGTTGGAACGCCTCAGGTACTCCTGCGCCGTGCGGAGGAGCACCTCGGGCGTCACGGCCGCGAAGCGTGCGTCGATCTCGTTCACCCTGCCGGCGTCGTCCTCCAGCAGTTCGAAAACGGCCAGGAGGTCCGCCACGCCGAAGCGTGGGTAGGCGCCGCCGGCGATGGTGCGGAGCAGGCCGGAACGCGCCTTGGCCTGCAGGCGATGCACCACGTCCTCGCCCAGCGGGCGGTCCAGCAGCGGATCGATCACCGCGTCGTACGCCTCCAGCAGCGCGTCCACGGTGACGTCCTGGTCATGGATGAGGCTGGAGGTCCAGAGGAGCGGCGTCTGGGCGTTGTGCATGTGGCCCAGGAAGTTGATGCCGCCGTCCACCTCGCCGGTCAGGCCGCGCTTCAGCACCAGTTCGCCGTGCAGCAGCGAGTCCTCGCCCTGCGCCAGCGCCTGGTTGAGCAGGCCCATGGCGTAGTACTCCGGGGTCCCGCGCGGCGGCACGTGGTAGGACACGGCCAGGGCCGGGCGAGTGGCCAGCGGGTCCACGTAGGACCAGCGCTCCTCCTCCTCCTGCCGAGGCTCGCTCAGGTCGGGCGCCGCCGGCGGCGGAGCTGCGGGGATGTCCTCGAAGTAGCGCCTCGCCAGGTCCAGCGCCTGCCCGGTGTCCACGTCGCCGGCGACCACGAGCACTGCGTTCGCGGGCGAGTAGTAGGAGTCGAAGAAGGCCTGGACGTCCTCCAGGCTGGCGGCGTCCAGGTCGGCCATGTCGCCGTAGCCGTTGTGGCTGTTGTGCCAGTTCTCGTAGGCGCGGGCCTGCATCTCCAGCCAGGGGAAGGACCCGTACGGCCGGTTGGTCACGTTGACGCGGATCTCGTTCTTGACCACGTCCCGCTGGTTGTCCAATTCGGCCTGCGTGATGACGGGGCCGCGCATGCGGTCCGCCTCCATCCACAGGGCCAGGTCCAGGGCGTTGGAGGGCATCACCTCGAAGTAGTTCGTGAAGTCGTAGCGGGTGGACCCGTTCAGGGTGCCGCCGTTCTCCTGCACCAACTTCACCAGTTCCATCTTTCCCATGTTCTGGGAGCCCTGGAACATCAGGTGCTCGAACAGGTGGGCGAAGCCGGTGCGGCCGGGCGGCTCCAGCCGCATGCCCACGTGGTAGTACACCGCCACGCAAACGATGGGCGCCGACCGGTCTTCCGAAAGCACCACGCGCAGGCCGTTCGCCAACCGGTGCCGCTCGACCGGGATGTCGAGGGCGAATGCGGGCATTGCGGTCATGGGCGAGCCTTCCGGGCTGGGCACGGCCGACGTCCGGCCGCGAGACGTCCTCCAGCATACCGGGCGTGACGCGCCTGACCGGGCGGCGGATCGTGCAGCGGCGGTGGGGGCCGATCCCGGTGGTGATAATCTGTCTTGTATGGAACGGGCGACACGGGCCTTCCTCGTAGCCGGCGGCGCTGCGGCGGCCGCCGGGCTGGCCGGGCTGGTCGCGGCCCCGTGGTACTACCAGCCTCGTCCGCTGACCCGCGCCATGCAGCGCACGTGGCCGGACATCGTCTTCGAGGTGGACACGGACGAGCCGGCCATTGCCCTCACCTTCGACGACGGCCCGCACCCGCCGTACACGGAGGCGGTGCTGGACACGTTGGCCCGCTACGGCGCCCGCGCCACGTTTTTCGTGATGGGCGAACAGGTCGAGCGCAACCCGGGCCTCTTTCGCCGCATGGTGGACGAGGGCCACGAGGTGGCCAACCATTTCTACGACGGACGCGCCACGCTCCTCCTGACCAACGAGGCGATCCTGCGGTCGCTGGAGCGCACGGAGCGCATCCTCGGCGACCAGAACCCCTCGCGCCTCGTGCGTCCGGCCAGCGGCGTCGCCCGCGTCACGACGCGGGAGATGCTGCGAGAGCGGGGCTACACGCTGGTGATCGGCTCTGCCTACACCTCGGACTGCACGAAGCCGCCCCGGGCGTACATGCGCTGGGCGTTCCGGCAGATGCTGGAGCCCGGGCGCATCCTGATCCTGCATGACGGCCGCAAAGAGCGCTCCCGCACGGTGGACGTCCTGCCGGACGTGCTGGAGGGAGCGCTGGAGGCCGGCCTGCGTCCAATGACCGTGAGCAGCCTGCTCGCGCTCGGCCGCCCGCAGAGCGCGGCCTGAGGGCCACCACCTGACCCCTCACCACCCCTGACGGCGTCGCTGGAGCAGAGTACGCTGCCGCGCAGCATCAGTGAGATGTAGGGAGTGGCGACGTGCGAGAGGTCGGCGTGCTCGGAGTGCTGCGCCTGGACGAGTTCAAGAAGTTCCTGATCCGCGGGAACGTGGTGGACCTGGCCATCGGCGTGCTGATCGGCGTGGCCTTCAAGTCCGTGGTGGACTCGCTGGTGGCGGACATCTTCACGCCGCTGATCGCGGCGGTGATCGGTGAGCCGGACTTCTCAAGCCTGGCGATCACCATCAACCACTCCCAGATCACCTACGGGAACTTCCTGAACGCCGCGCTGTCGTTCGTCATCACGGCGGCCGTAATCTTCTACCTGATCATGACCCCCGTGAACCACCTGCTCACGCGCCTGAACCAGGAAGAGCAGACGCCAGAGCCCACCACCCGCAAGTGCCCGTTCTGCTGGCAGGAGATCGCGCGCCAGGCCTCGCGCTGCCCCGCCTGCACGTCCGAGGTGGAGCCGATGGCGATCGGCTAGCGCTGCGCCGGAAGGCCTCGAGGGGTTCCGAGGTTCCGCGGCGTCAGGAATCCTGTCCGGCCGGCGCGTCCAGCGCGGCCAGCACGGCGAGCAGGGCCGCCTCCACCTCGTCGCGCGGGGCGAAGCCCTCGAAGCGGGCGGCGACCAGGCCGTCCGCGTCCACCACGAAGGTCCACTCGTCCGTGTGGATGCCCCACTCCTCCAGCACCGGCGTGCGCCGGGCCACGGAGAGGTCGCCGCGGATCTCCGTGGGGTTCTCGTACAACTCCACGTGGATGAACTCCGCGCGGTCCTCGTACTCCCGCGCCAGTTCGCTCGTCACCTCTACCTGTGGCCCGCACAGCGCGTTGGTGCAGAACGCGGGCGAGGCGAAGGTCACCACGAACGGTCGCCCCGCCTTCAGCGCGTCCGCGATGGTCGTGTCGTACAGGGTCGGGTCCGGTTCGGTGGAGGTAGTGAGTTCGGCCATCTCGGTATCCGCGCTGGTGCGGTTGTTGCTCGCGGGGACAGAGGACCCTACCGCCGGCGCCACGGGGGCCGCCGCGACCTCCACCGGGAAGAGCACCGTTGTCTCGGCGCGCGGGGGCTCCTCGGCGCGGGGGATGCGCGCCTCGATGGCCCAGAGGCCGGGCGCGTCGAAGGTGAGGGTGCCCGTGTAGATGCCGCGGCCGCCCAGCGGGAAGGGGTGGAAGCGTAACGAGGTCTGCTCGCCCGGTTCGTAGCCGTCCGTATCGTCGGCGTAGAAGCGCGTGGCCACGTCCACCGTCGGCAGCGCCACCAGCCCCTCACGGTCGAAGAGGGCGAACGAGACGCGCGAGGGCCCCACCCCCAGGTCCGGCGTGCCGAAGACCACCGTGATGCCGCTCGCCTCGTCCTGGTAGGTCGGATAGCCGCCCGAGAACGGGTCGTCCACCCATTGCGCCCCGCCCTCCACCTGTGGCGGGCTCGCGGTCGTCGCGCCGCCCTCGCTCGTGTCGCACGCGACGAGGACGAGCGCCAGCGCGAGCAGGCCGAGCGGCGCGAGGGCGGACATGCGTGGACGGAAGATGGGCATCTGCCATCCAATGTACGGGCGCGAGGCGGGCCGGTCATGTCCCATTCCGCGCAGACGGAGAGGATCGAGGGCATGACGGACGCCAGCGGTGGCCTCGGGCCGGTCGTCGCCGTGGACATCGGCGCCACCACCACGCGCGTCGCGCTGGTGCACGTCGCGGGGCCGGCGGCGGAGGTGCGCGCGCGCGAACGGTTCCCCACCGAGGCCGCACGAGGGTTCGAGGACTTTGCAGGACGCCTGGATGCACTCGTGCGGAGCGTGGCGGCGGGGGCGTCGCCCGTTGCGGTGGGGGTGTGCACGGCGGGGCCGGTGGACCCGGCCACGGGCGAGTACCGTTTCCCACCGAACCTGCCCGGCTGGCACGGACGCTCGCTGCGGCCTGGCCTGGAGGCGTCCCTTGGGCTGCCGGTGGCAGTGGGGCACGACGCCACCGTAGCGGCGCTGGCGGAGACGCGCTTCGGCCACCGTCGAGGGGCGCGCGACCTGGTCTACCTGACCGTCAGCACCGGCATCGGCGCGGGCATCGTGTCCGGTGGGCGCGCGGTCACCGGACACGCCGGCGGGGCGGGCGAGGCCGGCCACCTGATCGTGAACCCCGGCGGCGCCGCCTGCGGTGCGGGCTGTCCGGGCTGCCTGGAGGGCGCGGCCTCAGGAGCCGCCCTCGCCGCCGAGGCCGCGCGACGCATCGAGGCCGGCGACCGCACCGCGCTCGTGCGCGGCGCACGCGCCGAGGACGTGGTGCGCGCCGCGGAGCAGGGCGACCCCCTCGCCGACGCGATCATGCGAGAGGCCATCGGCCACCTCGGCGCCGGCATCGCGAGCCTGCTGGCGCTGCTGGACCCGGAGGCCGTGATCGTGGGCGGCGGCGTAGCGCGCGGGCTGGAGCCGCGCTGGGCCGAGGTGCTGGAGGCCGTGGAGGCGCGCGCGCTGCCTCGGTACCGTGGCGGCGCGCCCGTGGAGCCCACCACCCTGGGAGACGACGCCAGCCTGCTGGGGGCGGCGGTGATCGCGCTGGAGGCTGCGCGAGGCGCCCACGCCTAAGCAAGACCTCCGGTAGCCTGATCGCATCGTGATCTACGCAGAGAACATCTGGAAGTCATTCGGCAACGTGGACGTCCTCACGGGCGTCACGTTTTCGCTGGGCGACGGCGAACGCGTGGGCCTCGTAGGCCCCAACGGCGCCGGGAAGTCCACGCTGCTCGAAATCGTGGCGGGCGTGGACGAGGCGGACGAGGGCCGCGCCGGCGCACGCGGCGGCGACCTCTCCTTCCTCCAGCAGGAGGCCGGCCTCGATCCAGGCCGGCTGCTGGTGGACGAACTCTGGACCGCCTTCCCGGAGGCCCGAGCCGTGGAGGCCGAACTCGCGGAGGTCGCAGCCCTCATCGAGCAGGGCGACGGCGACCTGGACACGCTGATCGAACGCCAGTCCACGCTCTTCGAACGTTTCGAGGCGTTGGACGGCTATCGCATCGACCAGCGCATCGGCCGCGTGCTCGCCGGCCTGGGCTTCCAGCCGTCCGACCGCGACAAGAAGTGCGGGGCGTTCTCCGGCGGCTGGCAGATGCGGGCCGCCCTCGCCAAGGTGCTGGTGCATCGCCCGCCGAACCTGCTGCTGGACGAGCCCACCAACCACCTGGACGCCGCCTCGCGCGACTGGCTGGCGCTGGAACTCTCGGAGTACCGCGGCACCGTCCTGCTGGTGACGCACGACACGGAGTTCCACGACGTGGTGGTGAACCGCGTGCTGGAACTGAAGGACGGCCGCGTGCAGTCCTACACCGGCAACTACACGGACTACCAGCGCCAGAAGGCCGCGCGCATCGCCCAGCAGGAGCAGGCCGCCTCCCGCCAGGAGCGCGAGATCGAGAAGCAGACGCGGTTCATCGAGCGCTTCCGTGCCAAGGCCAGCAAGGCCACCGCCGTGAAGTCACGCGAGAAGGCCGTCGCCCGCATCGAACGCGTCGAGCGCGTGCGCACGGAACGAGGCGTGGCGTTCAACCTCAAGTCCTCCGGCCGCAGCGAACTGCGCGTCCTGAACGTGGACCACGTGGGACACGCCTACGGCGACCACGTCGTGCTGGTGGACGTGAGCCTGCAGGTCGAGCGCGGCCAGAAGGTCGTGCTGATCGGGCCCAACGGCAGCGGCAAGTCCACGCTCCTCAAGATCGTCGCGGGACTCCTCGAACCGTCGGAGGGCACAGTCACGTGGGGTGACCGCACCCGCGTGGGCTACTACGACCAGCACCAGGACGAGGCGCTGGACGCGGGCCGTACCGTGCTGGAGGAAGTGCGCACCGTGGCCGGCCAGGACACCGGCGATGGGCCGTTGCGCGCGATCCTCGGCCGGTTCCTGTTCACCGGGGACGACGTGTTCAAGCCCGTCTCCGTGCTCTCGGGTGGCGAACGCAGCCGCGTGGCGCTCGCCAAGTTCCTGATCCAGCCCTCCAACGTGTTGCTGCTGGACGAGCCCACGAACCACCTGGACGTGGGCACCCGCCGCCGCCTGGTCGAGGCGCTCGAGGGCTACGACGGCACCATCATCTGCGCCAGCCACGATCCGGCCATCCTGGAGCGCGTCGCCACCCGCGTGTACGAGGTGTCAGACGGCGAGTGCCGCGAACTGGAAGAGCACCGACGGGACGTTGGTTAGCCCGCGCTCGCCCCTCGGTCTTTCGAGGCAACCCAAGGCAACGCGGGACAACGCGGATGGAGCGCGGGCGCCCGTCAGTCTGCGTCCTGCGGCTCCCAGCGCTGCCCCCACGCGACGATCGCCTCGATCACGGGGCGGAGCGCCTCGCCCTTCTCCGTCAGGCGGTACTCGGCGCGTGGCGGGTGCTTGCTGTAGAAGACGCGCTGCACGATCGTTGCCTCCTCCAGCCGCTTCAGGCGATCCGAGAGCAGGTTGGGGGAGATGCCCTCCAGCGAGTCGAGGAACTCCCCGAACTTCGTGCGCCCCAGGCCCAGATCGCGGATGACGAGCAGCGTCCAGCGGTCGCCCAGCACGTCCAGAGACCGGGCAACGGGGCAGTGCTGCTGTGTCTCATAGGTGCGCGTCACGGCGCCTCCACCAGGTCCAGGTCCAGATCCAGGTCCAGATCCAGGCACCTGGAGCATATCCGAGACTGATACCAACTACCAATCCGATAGCGACCAGCAGCCGCCACCGGCCCGCCTCAGCCGGTGACCCGCAGCACGAACTCCGAGGCCAGCCGCGCGGCCTCGGCGAGGTGCTCCGCCTCCGTGCGCCCCGAGGACTTCCGAGGCTTGAGCGAGTGGTCGCCATCCTCGAACCAGCGCACCTCCACCTGTTCGGACAACCGGTAGCCCTCCACCTCTGCGCGGGCGCCGAAGATGTCGCGCTCGCCCTGCAGGATCAGGACGGGCGTGGCGATCTCCTCCAGGTGGGCGGTGCGCAGGCGGTCCGGCCTGCCCGGCGGGTGGAAGGGATAGCCGAGGCACACCACGCCGGTCACCCGCTCCGTCACGCTCGGGTCGTCCGCCACCATCGAGGCGATGCGTCCGCCCATCGACTTCCCGCCGATCACCGTGCGCCCCCTCGTCCCTGCCTCCGCCACGACGCGCGTCCAGGACTCCCGCAGCACCGGCTCGCGGTCCGGCCCCGGCCGCCGGCCCTCACGGCGTGCGGCCATGTACGGAAACTCGAAGCGCACCACCCGGATGCCCTGCGCCGCCACCGCCTCCGCGACCGTCGTCATGAACGGGTGGTCCATCGGCGCCCCCGCACCATGCGCCAGGATCAGCGTCCCCCGCGCACGGGCCGGCCCGTTCACCAACGCCGGCAGTCCGGCGATGCGTCGGGGAGCGCGGGCGGCGCCGTCCATCGTCCTGCCGGCCCTACCGCACGATCAGGACGGGCATGCCAGCCGGGAGGCCGTCCAAGAACCGATCCAGGAACGGCTTGAGCACGAACGCCGCCGCCCCCAGGTGGTAGCCGAGCCAGTCGCCGTCCACCGCGACCCAGACCGCACCGGCGGCGGCCACTTCGAGGCGGTCGTAGCCCCCACCCTGCCAGGCCGTCAGTGTCACCCCCGCGGTGAATGGCGTCGGCGCGAACGTCCCCCAGCCCGCGGCGTGTAGCACGCTGAACAACGTGAAGTGCGTGACCTCCGCCGTGAGCGTCGCCGTGCCGTCGGAGGCGATGACCACGCTGGCCGGCGCCTCCACCCACATCGTCCCGTTCCAGTACACCAGCACCAGGGAGCGGTCCGCAGCCTCCGCAGGCAGCGTGCCAGCGGCCACCACGAACTCCAGCGCCACCGGCTCCGCGAACTCGGCGGAGACCAGGTGGCCCTCCGCATCCACGAGGTGCACCACGAAATTGGCGAGGTACGCTGCGTTCGGCGGCGTGGGGAGTGGTGGCATGGCCGTCCCCAGGTCCGCGACGGCCGCGACCTCCAGCGTCAGCCCCTCGGCATCCTCAGGAGCCAGTGCGCCCGCCGGTATCCGCACGCTGACCTCGGAGCCATCGGGCGCGCTCGTGGATGCCGAGGCGCCGGCCGCGACGTCCAGGACCGTGGATACGCGGTTGACCACCGGCACGCGCACGCCGCCGCCGGTGTCCACGACCTCCGGCGGGGGAGGCGTCGGAAGTTCGAAGACAGGCGCGGCTGCGATGTCCAGGATGTACGGCTGATGGGCCGAGCCGCCCGCGTTCGTCGCGGTGACGGTGAAGGCATAGTTCCCAATCGCGGACGGCTTACCCGTGATCGTCCCGTTCGGATCCAGCGTCAGGCCGGGCGGGAACGTCCCGGAAGTGACCGCGAACGTCGGTGCCGGGTACCCGGACGCGGTGACCACCTCCGTATAGGCGCTGCCGGCCTGGCCGTCCGGCAGCGCGGCGGTGGTGACCGAGGGCGCCTCGGAGAGCGTGACGACGCTGACGGTGCCCGCGACAACGTTCGTCACGTAGGCAACGGCGTTATCCGGAGTGATCGCGATTCCTTCGGGTCCGTGGAATCCAGTGACCTCGCTGCTCACCGTGTTCGTCGCGGTGTCGATGACTTGCAGCGTCGAGGCCGACTGATTGGTGACGTACGCGCGCGCGCCATCCGGACTGACCGCGACCCAGTATGGCTGTCCGCCGACTGCAATCGTCTTCACGACGGTGCGGGTCGTGGTGTCGATCACGGCCACCTCGCCCTCATCGCGGTCCGTCACGTAGAGGTGATCGCCGTCCGGGGTCACGGCGATGCCGTAGGGGTCAGTGCCGTAGGTAATGGTGCCGACCTCCGCCTTCGTCGCGGTGTCGACCACGCTCACCGTGCCGGACTGGCTGTTCGTCACGTAGGCGAGTGCGCCGTCCGGCTCGAAGACCACCCTCACGGGGAACGTTCCTACGGGGATCGTATCGGTCACCGTATTCGTGGTCGTATTGATCACGCTCAACGTATTCGCGAAGGCGTTCGCCACGAACGCTGAGGCCCCATCTGGACTGAGGGCGATGCCCTCCGGGTTCTTGCCGACATCGATCGTACCGATCAGGGCCTCAAACCCAGAGGCCGTGCTGATGACAGACACGTTGTCGTCGTGGGAGTTCGTCACGTATGCGCGAGTGCCGTCGGGAGTGACCGCAATCCAGATCGGGCTGTTTCCGACACTGATGCTGGCGGTCACGTCGTTCGTTGTCGTGTCAACCACGGAGACGGTGCCATCGCGGTAATTGGTGACGTACAGGGCGCCGCCCGGTGTCAGAGCGACCGCTATGGGGAAGTCGAATCCGGAAACCGTGCCCACGACTTCCGCACCCCGTGCGTGATCGCTGGCGGCGAAGAACGCGAGGCCTGCCGCGATTAGCAGCGGCAATGCGTGGGTCGGGCGCGGGATGCGCGTGGAGAGGCGGCGAGGAGCCATCAATCTTCCTTCCGGTTCGGTGGCGAGACATGCACGTTCCACCACGATGCGCGGACAACAGGTGGCCGCCTGCCGCGCACCGAACCAGAAGCCGATTGCCCGCTGCGGCCCCCCCCCATATATCGGGGCCGTGATGACTATACGACCTCCTACCAGCACCGCTCAGCCACGAGGGTCAGCCACGAGGGTCAGCCACGAGGGCTGGCCGTGCAGCCGTTGCCGTGCTTGTCACCGCCTCGACTTCCGGACACCAGACGCATGCCCTGCCACGCATGGCGGCGCCCGCCTCCAGACCGTGGCCCCTTTTCCCAGTGAACCCCGCCCGCTACTCTTGGCATTCGGCTTGCCGAGGTAGCTCAGTTGGTAGAGCACACGACTGAAAATCGTGGTGTCGCCGGTTCGATCCCGGCCCTCGGCACCAGCCTCCCGACGGAGGTTTGGCGCGGCATGTGAATGGGTGGGGCATGAGCCGGATCGTCGTTGCGAACGCACACCCGCAGGCGGGCGCTACCACCATTGCTGCAGGCCTGGCCCACCGCCTCGCCTACGCCGGACGCAACGTGCGCCTCGAACGCCTCGAGGGCGACGCTCGCGCCGAGGCGGACGCGACCACCTTCGGCATGATGGAGATCGCAGACGCCACGGCTGTGCCGGTCGCGGAGGCCGCCGTCCCCGCCGATGCCCCGGACACCGTCACCATCATCGAAGCGCCCGAGGGCGCCTCGGACGCAGAGGCCGGCGCGCTCGCGCAGCGGCTGGGCGCGCGGCTCGTGCTGGTCGCCCTGGAGCCGGTGGACGCGCCGGCCGAGGCCACGGTGATCCTGAACCACCAGCGCAAGCCCGGCCCGAACGCGGTCGCCGAAGATCGCCTGCTGGCCGCGCCCACCGTGGCCCGCCTGATCGAGGCAAGCCGCGCGCGTGTCCTCGCCCGCTCGGAAGAGGGTGACGAGGCGATCCTGGAGCACCTGGTGGTCGGCGCGATCTCGCATGACCCGGCGGACGAGCACTTCCGGCGCTTCCCGCGTCGCGCGGTGATCTCGCGCGTGGAGAAGGTGGACCTGGCGCTCGCGGCGATGCTCACGGAGTCCGAGTGCCTGATCCTGACCGGCGGGGAGGAGCCCAGCCCCTACCTGCTGGATCGCGCCTCCTCCACCCGGCGCACCACGCTGTTGCTGGCGCCCGAGGGCACCGTGGAGACGCTGCGCGACGTGGAGGGCGTGTTCGGCACCACCCCATTCGCGCACGAGGCGAAGGTGGAGCGCATCGGCGCGCTCATCAAGGCGGCGCTGGACGACGCGACGCTCGCCTCGATCGCCGGCTAAACCTCGCACCCCTCGCCCACACGTCCGGCGACGGTTCGCCCGTGGCGCACGGTGCGTGGACGCCATCGCTGGGCGTCAACGCTATGCTGCATTCATGGACATCACTGGCGGCTTCCAGATCGCGAAAGTCCGAGGCATCTCGATCCTCGTCCACTGGTCGTGGTCGCTGATCTTCACGCTGCTCACGTGGACCGTGGCGCAGAGTTACTCCGCAGGCTTCGAGGAGTGGAGCGAGGCCCAGGCCTGGGTGGGCGGCGCCATCACCGCGATCGTCTTCTTCCTGTCCGTGCTGCTGCATGAACTGTCGCACGCGTTCGTGGCGCAGGGGTACGGGCTGCCGGTGCCCTCGATCACTCTGTTCATCTTCGGCGGGGTCTCCAGCATTGCCGCGGAGATGAAGTCCGCGCGCCAGGAGTTCTTCGTCGCCGCGGCCGGGCCCGCCATGTCGTTCCTGCTCGCGGTCCTCTTCATGGGCTCGTCGATCGTGGTGGGCGGGAACATCGGCTCAATCCTGTTCTACCTCGGCTTTGTGAACGGCGTCCTGGGCGTGTTCAACCTGCTGCCGGGGTTCCCGCTGGACGGCGGCCGCGTCTTCCGGGCGATCATGTGGGGACGCACGGGCAGCCTGGCGAAGGCCACCCGTATTGCCTCGCGCGTGGGGGTGGGGATCGCGTGGGTGATGATCGCCATCGGCGTGGTGGTGACCCTCACGCTCACGCTGTTCGGCCTGTGGTGGATCTTCATCGGCCTCTTCCTGAAGCAGGCCGCAGACGCCGCCTACGGGCAGTTGATGGTGGACCGCGCCCTGGCCCGCATTCGTGTCCGAGACCTCATGAGGCCGCCCCCAGAGCCAATGCCGGAGTCCTCCTCCGTGCAGGTGCTGGTGGACGAGCGCATCCTGGCGAAGGGTGACCGCTGCATACTGCTGGAACGGCAGGGCCGCGTCACCGGCCTCCTGACCACTACGGACCTGGCGAAGGTGCCTCGCGACGCATGGATGACCACCAGCGCCCGCACGGCCATGGCGCCGGCGGAGCAGGTGGCCACCGTGCCGCCCGGCGAGTTGGTGACGGACGCGGTGCGCGTGATGGCGGAGCGGGACATCCACCAGATGCCGGTGATCGACCAGGGCCAGTTGGTGGGCCTGCTCACCCGAGGCGACATCCTGAACCACATCCAGACCCGCATGCAGTTCGGCGAGATCCCCCCGGCCCCGGACGAGGCGCCCACGGAGTCCCGCGAGCCGTCCGAGGTGGGCCGCTAAGTCCAGCCCGGATCCCTGATCTGCTAGGCCACCGCCTCCAGGCGCGCGAAGGACTGGAGCAACTTCTTCACGCCCTTCTCCGGAAACGCCACCGTCACCTGCTGGTCGCCGGGGACCAGGGTGCACGCGACCACCACGCCGATGCCGAAGGAGTTGTGCCGGACGCGCTCGCCCGCGGTGAACATCGGCTCCGTGTCCTGCACCTCCTCGCGGCGGGCGGAGGCGGCAGCACGGAGCCCGCTCTCCGTGAGCGAGGCGCCTCGACGCGTGGCCCCGAGCGGCGCGGTGACGGCGTCCTCCGGCAGGTCGCCCAGGAAGCGCGAGGCAGGGTTGGCGCGCACGTTGCCGTACATGAAGCGCCGGCGCGCCCGCGTCAGGTAGAGGCGCTCCCGCGCGCGGGTCATGCCCACGTAGCAGACGCGGCGCTCCTCCTCCATCTGAGACGGGTCGTCCAGGGCGCGCAGGTGGGGGAGGAGGCCCTCCTCCATCCCCGCCACGAAGACCACGGGGAACTCCAGGCCCTTGGCGGCATGCAGCGTGATCAGCGTCACCGCGTCCGGCTGGTCCGCGCTCGGGTCGTCAATGTCGGACACCAGCGCGATCTCCTCCAGGAAGGACGCGAGCGTGGCGTCCCGCTCCGCCTCCGCGTACTCGGCGGCCACGGAGCGCAGTTCCTGCACGTTCTCCCAGCGGACGTCCGCCTGCTCGCCGTCCGTGGTCTTCTTCAGGTGCTTGCGGTAGTCCGTCTCCGCCAGCACGTTGTCCAGCAGTTCCGCGATGGTGGCGGTGTCCCGCAGCGCGGCCAGGCGGTCGTACATCTGCAGAAAGCCGATCAGCGCCCCCCGCGCCCGCGAGGCGAATTGCGGCACGCCGGGCGAGGTGTCCCCGCTCGCCGTGCGGTGCGCCACGGCAATAGGCGTCAGGCCCAGGTCCGACGCAGCGCCCAGGATCTCCCCCACCGTCTTCGCGCCAATGCCGCGTGTGGGCACGTTCACGATGCGCTCGAACGCCACCGTGTCCGCCTCGTTGTGGACCAGGCGCAGATAGGCGATCAGGTCGCGGATCTCGCGGCGGTCATAGAACCGAGTGCCGCCGACAATGCGGTAGCGTACGCCGGAGGAGATGAACGCCTCCTCCACGCCTCTGGACTGGGCGTTGGTGCGGTACATCACGGCGAAGTCGCTGGGCTGGTAGTCGAACTGACGGCAGAGGCGACGGATCTCAGAGGCGATGAACTGCCCCTCCTCGTCGCCGTAGTCGGCCTCGTACTCCACCACCGGGTCGCCCTGCGGGTTGTCGGTCCAGAGGTGCTTCTCCGGGCGCCCCTCGGCGCGCTCGATCACGGCGTGGGCGGCGCGCAGGATGTTGCCCGTGGAGCGATAGTTCTGCTCCAGCAGCACGACCGAGGCGTCCGGGAAGTCCCGCTCGAAGTCCAGCAGGTTGCGGATGTCTGCCGCGCGCCACGAGTAGATCGACTGGTCGGGGTCGCCCACCACCGTCAGGTTGCGGTGGGTGGCGGACAGTTGTCGCGACAACTCGTACTGCACCAGGTTCGTGTCCTGGAACTCGTCGATCAGGACGTGCAGGTAGCGCTCCGCGTAGCGCGCCTGCACCTCCGGGTGCGACTCGAACAGGTCCAGGGTGCGCCCCAGCAGGTCGTCGAAGTCCACGGCGCCAGAGCGGCGCAGGGCGGCCTCGTACTTCTCGTAGACGCGTCCCACGATCTCCTCGAAGTAGTGGTCGGCCTGGCGCTGGAACGCCGCCGGGTCGCGTCGCGCGTTCTTTGCGGAGGAGATGGCGGACAGCACGGACCGAGGCGTGTAGCGCTTGGGGTCGATGTGCAACTCCGCCATGATCGTCTTGACCAGCGCCATCTGGTCGTCCGTGTCGTAGATCGCGAAGTCTCGAGGCAGCCCCAGCACCTCACCGTCGCGTCGCAAGATGCGCGCGCACACGGAGTGGAACGTGCCCATGGAGAGGTCGTGAGCGTCCGCGCCCAGCAGTCCCTCCACGCGCTCGCGCATCTCCCTGGCGGCCTTGTTCGTGAAGGTGACGGCCAGGATGCGCCACGGGTGGACGTGCTGTTCTCGCACCAGGTAGGCGATGCGGTGGGCGATCACCCGGGTCTTTCCGGAGCCGGGGCCGGCCAGGATCATCAGGGGGCCGCTGGGCGTCTCCACGGCGCGCTGCTGCGCCTCGTTGAGGACGCCGGACGATGTGGACGAGGGTTGCGAGGGGTGGGATGAAGAAGTGGTCACCCCCCGATTGTACGTGGATCGCCCGTGCGGGCCTCCGCGGACGGTGGCACACGGACGGCCGCACCGCCGCGATCCCCCCGTCCCAGGGCGTGGCGATATCCGGGCGACCGTGGGAAAGAGCCGTGCTAGCCTGAATCACAAGCGGGGGGAACACGGAGGACCGTGTGGACTTGGACGCGATCCCTTGGCCAGGGGGTGACTGGCAGGCCACGCTGCGCCTCGGTGGCGCGCTCATCGGCGGGTACCTGCTCGTCCTCTGGTTCGCCTCGATCCTCTGGGTCTACCGTGACATCCAGGCGCGCACCCGCGACCCGATCACGCAGGCGATCGGCGTGGGCATCTCCGTGGTGTTCCCGCTGCTAGGCCTGCCCGTGTACTGGGTAGTGCGCCCGCAGGAGACCCTGCAGGAGGCCTACGACCGGCAACTGGAGCAGGAGGCGATCCTGTCCGAGTTGCACTCAGTCACGGGCTGTCCCAACTGCCGCCGCCCAGTTTCTGACGACTTCATGGTGTGTGCGTTCTGCGGCTCGGCGCTGAAGGCGCCCTGCAACTCCTGCGGTCGCCTGCTCCAGTTCTCCTGGCGCGTCTGCCCCACCTGCGCCACCCCCAAGCCCCGCCCCCAGCCCGATCCGGCCGAGGTGGCCCGCCAGCGCGAGGCACAGCAGGCACAGCAGGCGCAGCAGGCGCAGGCAGGCTCCCAGCGTCGCCGCCCGCCGCAGGCTGCGGCCCGCAGCGCGGAGCCGCGTGGCTCGACCAACGGCGGCACCCGCGCCACCGGCGGCACCAACGCCCGCACGCCACGCACCCCGGCGCCCCAGCCGTCCGATGAGCCCACCCCCGCGCCCGTGCGCCCTCGCACCGCACGCCGCACGGCGGAGGACGAGTAGCACACCACCGCCCCGCCACTCGCGCCTCGCACTCCCGCGACACGAAACAGGCCGCCCGTAAGGGCGGCCTGTCCGTTGTTGTGCGTGCCCGTCCCGAGGAGTCGACGCTAGGAGAGGGCTTCCTCCACCAGCGCGCGCAGTTCGGCGACCTGGGAGTCCCGCCAGCCCTCCGCGAAGTCCCACGTCTTGGCCTGGTACTGCTTGCGCGCCTCTTCCCACTCGGGGGTGTCGCGCTCCTTGCCCGCCATGATCTCGCGCAACTGGCCCATCTCCGAGTTGGCGAGGTCAGAGCGCTCGATCCAGTGGCCCAGGTAGTTGTGGTCGCGGTCGTAGAGCACGATCGTCGGGATGGACTCGAACTCCCCGTCCTTGAGGAACTCCGCCATGATGTCCTTGTTCTCGTCGCGCGGGAAGAAGCGGACCTCCATGCCGGTCAACTCGCCCAGGCGGGCGGCGACGGGCAGGCCGCGCCAGACGTCCGGGCACCAGTCCTCTCCCAGCACCAGCGCCTTCAAGCCGTGCTGCGAGACCAGCGCCTTGATGGCGTCCACGTCCGCCTGGTCCGGCTCCCACTCGTTGTAGTGGCGCTCGAAGGTTTCCTTGTTCTTCTCGATCGCCGCCTGCCAGGACGCGAACGAGTCGAGGCCCTGCGCGAACCGCTCCGGCGTGACGACGGAGTCAGGCTTCGCCGGGCTGGCCTTGCGGGTGATGGTGGAAGTCGCGGTCATCGGTACTCCTTGGAACCCTCTGTTCGAACCGGATGCTGAGCATGCACAGCCGCGACGTGCAGGACGGCGGCGTGCGTGCGGTGGTGACGGCCGCTGGCGGTGTGGCGACCAGCGGCCATACGGTATCACGCCAGAAAATTTACAGTGCCCCCGGTCCAAGGGCCACCGTTGGGCTATCCCTCCAGCGAGCGCCACACCTCCTCGTGCCGGTCCGCAGGCAGCGCCGCGAGGTCGGCCTCGTGGCCGGCGCCGGCGGCCCGCGCCTCGCGTTCGAGGGCGCGGAAGGCCAGCGTGAACCGCTGCGAAGCCTGCCGCAACGTCTCCTCCGCGTCGATGTCGGCCGCCTGTAGCAGGCGCGCCAGCGCCGCCAGCGCCAGCGGCCACGCCTCGTCCGCCACGGCGTCGCGAAGGGCGTCCAGGGGCGCCTCGGCGGGTGGCCGGAGCCCGGCCCGCCCCGCCCGGCGGAAGAGCGCCTGCGCTCGGGAGAGCGAGGGCGCGGCGGCCGGCACGGAGTCCAGCGCGCCCTCGGACGCGGCGTCCTCGCCAGCCTCGCTGCGGGCGGCCCGTTCCTGGGCCTTGATCTCTTCCCACTTGCCCAGCAGCGCCTCCGGGGTGTCCGTCTCCGCGTCCCCGAAGACGTGCGGGTGGCGACGCACGAACTTGGCCGTGGCGTACGCCACAGCGTCCTCCAGTTCGAAGGATCCGTCCTGCTGCGCCACGGCGCCCTGCATGAACATGTGGGCCAGCACGTCGCCCACCTCCTCAAGGAGTCCGTCCATGTCGCCCTGGTCGATCGCGTCCACGAGTTCGTAGGTCTCCTCCAGCAGGAAGGGCCGAAGCGTCTCGTGCGTCTGCTCCCGGTCCCACGGACAGCCGTCCGGGCCGAAGAGGCGCTCCATGGTCAGCCGCAGCCCCTTCAGCGAGCGCAGGTCCTCGTGAGGCAGGAGCGCGGGCAACAGCCACGCCGCCGCATCGAACGGCAGCGCCGCCACCCGTGCCTCCTCAACCGCCCGCCCCCGGCCGCCCTCACCCCCCGTCAGCACCGACGTCAGCACCGAGGCGACGGCGGCGGGTGGGTAGCGACGCCGCACCAGCGGCCGTGCTGCCTCGAACTGTGGAGCGAGCACGAGCAGCGGGCGCTGGGCGTCGAAGTCCGGGAAGGCGGGGTCGAAGGCGTGCACCTGGTGCGCGGCCAGCCCCAGGGCGTGCGCGACCTCGTCCAGCGAGGGGTCAGAGTCAGGACCAAAGTCAGGGCCAGAGTCTGAGGTGGGCGCAGGGTGGGACTCGGGGCGATCGGGTTCAACCATGGAGCCGAGTATACTTTCCGGATGCTGGCGCTCCGTTGGACGGCTACCGCGCTCTTCCTGGCCTGCATCCCGCTGTTCCTGGTCCTGACCAACGTCCGGATCGCGGCCTCGTGGGAGCGGGTGTACGACTACGCCTTCGCGCAGTACGACGTCCCCGCCGTCACCGGCATCGAGCGCCCGGAACTGGACCGCTCCGCCCGCGAGATTGTGCGCTACTTCCAGGCCTCGGAAGACGGCGCGCTGCTTGACATCCGTGTGCAGCGCGGCGAGGAGGTCGTCCCGCTGTTCAACCAGCGCGAGATCCTGCACATGCGTGACGTCCGCGACCTCTTCCGGCTCTCCTTCCGCGTGCAGGAGTTCGCAATGGTCTACATCGTGGCCTACGTGGCGGCGGTCTACCTCTGGTCCCGCGAGCGGTCGCTGCGACGCCTGGCGCGCGAGGCGATCACGGCAGGCGCAGCCACGGTCGGGGTTCTGGGCATGGCGGCGGTGGCGGTGATGCTGGGCTTCGACACGCTCTTTGAGCAGTTCCACATCCTGTCGTTCAGCAACGACTTCTGGCAGTTGAACCCCGCCACAGACCGCCTGGTGCAGATGTTCCCCATGAACTTCTGGTTCGACGTCACCCTCGCCGTCGGCGTCTTCACCGTCCTGCAGGGCGGCCTCGTCGCCCTCGCCGGCCTCTCCTACCTCATCTACACCGACCGCCGCGAGGAGCGCCGCCGCCTCCAGCGCCGCCGCCGCCGCCCCGTGCCCGAGGGCGTGCCGGGGGTCTGAGGCTCGTCTACCGCCGGGTGTTGTGCTCGAGTTTCGAAGCGTGGTTGGCGATGCGGCAGACGACGACCACGAACTCGAGCCAGACGTGCGCCAGGATCACTTACAGCAGGAAGACGATTCGGAACGAGCAGCCGCCCCAGCACCAGCGCCGCGTCATCTCGTCCGATTTCGCGAGGAATACAGGCGCCGCTGTCGACCAGCGGGTCACAACGACGAACGCCCCAGCGCGAGCCGGGGCGTTGCGTTGGCCTCGAAGCCTCGAGGTGGGGTGCTAGAAGTCGTCCATGTCCAGGCCGCCGAAGTCGTCGTCGCCGCCGTAGCCGAAGTCCTCTGGGTCACCGTCGCCGGCCATGATGTCAGGGGCTACGCCGGTGATGACCGCCACGCGCTGGATCTCGATGCGTTTGGGGGTCTTGGAGCCGCACTGGGGACAGGCCGCAGCGTCGTCGCGCTTGGCGACGCGTCGGATCAACTCGAACTTTTCGCCGCACTTCTTGCAGCCATACTCGTAGATCGCCATCCGTACCGTCTTCCACTACCGATGCTGACCGACGTGCGGGGCGCCTCGACTCTGCGAGGCGCCCCGCTGGACTGTGCCTGGCTAGTCTCGACTAGTCCAGGTAGTCCTTCAACTTCTTGGACCGGGTGGGGTGGCGCAACTTGCGGAGCGCCTTCGCCTCGATCTGGCGGATGCGCTCGCGCGTCACGTTGAACTCGCGGCCCACCTCCTCCAGCGTCCGCGAACGCCCGTCCTCCAGGCCGAAGCGCAGTTCCAGCACCTTGCGCTCGCGGGGGGTGAGGGACGACAGGACGTCCATCACCTGCTCCTTGAGCAACTGGTGGCTGGCCGCGTCCTGCGGCGCCAGCGCCGTGGGGTCCTCGATGAAGTCGCCGAGGTGGGAGTCTTCCTCCTCGCCGATCGGGGTCTCCAGGGACACCGGCTCCTGCGAGACCTTCAGGATCTCGCGGACACGGTCGGGCGGCAGTTCCAGTTCCGCGCCGATCTCCTCGGGCGTCGGCTCGCGGCCGTACTCCTGGACCAGGCGGCGCTGGATGCGCACGAGTTTGTTGATCGTCTCCACCATGTGCACGGGGATACGGATCGTGCGGGCCTGGTCCGCAATGGCGCGGGTGATGGCCTGCCGGATCCACCACGTGGCGTACGTGGAGAACTTGAACCCCTTGCGGTAGTCAAACTTCTCCACCGCGCGGATCAGGCCGATATTGCCCTCCTGGATCAGATCCAGCAGGGACATGCCCCGGCCGATGTACTTCTTCGCCACGGAGACCACCAGGCGCAGGTTCGCCTCCGTCAGTTGGCGCTCGGAGCGCTTCCCGTCGTAGATGATCTTCTCGAAGTAGTACTGGTACGCGCCGCCGCGCTCCGGCTCCAACTTCTCCGCCAGGTTCTTGGGCGGCGGGAACAACTTGGACTCCGTGCCCACCACCTCAGCGGCCCAGCGGATGTGTTCCGGGCGCAGGATGTGCGTGATGATGGAGTGGCGGATCAGCGCCTCGTGTGCCTTCTCCTGGTCCCACTTCAGGTCCTTCATCAGCGCCTCGCGTGCGCCCTCGTCAATCTCGCCGTCCACGGTGCGACGGAAGTCGTTGTCGCGGATGCGCTCGGACACGGACTGGCGCGGCAGGTCCAGGTAGCGCGAGACGGACTGGTAGACGGCCCGATCCGAGTGGAACTGCTTCAGCAACTCCACGAATACCTCGGACCACGTCGGGTCGTCGCCGGACTCCTCGTGGTAGTCCTCCACGATGGTTTCGACGTGGATCCAGTCCTCGATGGCTCGCGACAGACGCTTCTCGTCGTCCGCCGTCAGCAGCGAGACCTTGCCGATCTCCCGCAGGTACATACGGACGGGGTCGTCGATGCCTGAGACTTCGTCCACGATGCGCTTGGCGGCCTGGACCACCTCGTTCGCCTCGCGGCCTACGGGGTCCACGCGGACGGAAATGCCGTTCTCTGACAACTGGGCGATGACCGCGGACAACTTCTCCGCGTTCAGTTCCGCCTCTGGAATGGCCTCGATGACGTCGTCCGCGCTTACGTGACCGGAGCGGCGGCCCTTGGAGAGCAGCGCGTCCAGGCCGGCGTCAGCCAGCGCGGTATCTTCGAATGCCTGGGTCATGGTTCACCTCTCTCGTCCAGGTCTTCGTCCCCGCGGGATCGAAGCCCGGCAGCGACCTGGTATGCGCGCGTCAGCGACCGCTGACGGCGCGTCGTCTCTACAAATTCGTCGGCAATGTCGCCGACCACAGATACCGGAGCCGCCGGCGCCTCTGGCGCGTGCGCTCCGTCCGAGGCGTCACCGGCGGTCTGTGCAGCCGGCGCGCCTTCGCCCAGGCGGGCGACCTTCAGGGCCTCCGCCTGTTCCCTGGCCACGGCCAGCAGGCGCTGTGCCTGTCGGCGGGTGCGGACCTCGCGGGCCATGGCCTCCACCATCTCCGGGACGTGCCGAGGCTCGTACTCCGGCAGGGTGGTCGCGCATAGCGCCTGGTAGCGCTCGCGCACCTCGTCACTCATCTCGTCGGCCTGTCCGGCCACCTGCTCCGCCAGGTCGACGTCCGCCGCCCAGGCGTCGTACACGGCGCGGTTCAGTGAATCCTCGAACAGACCAGGGTCGATCGAGAGGGCCGTGCCACGCGCTTCGTGCCGCTGCACGATGAGCGTGAGCAGTTGCGTCTCCCCGTCCGGCGGGGCGGCGCGCTCCTTCTTCGCGGCCGTCACCTCGCGCTTCGTCGCCACGGGCCGAGGGCCCTCCTGGAACGCGCGACGCTCCGTGAGGCGGCGCACGATGGTGGCCTCGTCCACCTGCGCGAAGCGCGCGAGCCGCTGGACATAACTCGATCGCACCACCTCGTCGCCGACGCGGCCGAGGTAGGGCACCAGTTGCTCCACGACGCGCGACCGGGCCCGCGCATCGAGGGGGTCGACACCGGTGGTGGCCACCTCGAACAGGTGATCCAGCACGGGCTTCGCGCCGTCCAGCAAGGCGCGGAACCGCTCGGTGTCCCGGCGCACCAGGGAGTCCGGGTCTTCGCCCTCCGGGAGCGCCACCACGCGGATGTCTGCGTCCAGCACCTCCTGGTAGGAGATCAGCCCGCCGTAGCCCAGGGACACGGTGGTGCGCTTCTCCGCCACACCGGCAGCCACCTCCACGCCACGCAGGGTGGCGGCGGAGCCGGCGTTGTCCGCGTCCAGGGCCAGCACCACGTTGTGCGTGTAGCGCTTCAGCAGGTCCATCTGCTTCTGCGTGATGGCGGTGCCGTTAGAGGCCACCACCTCCGTGAAGCCGAAGGCGTGCGCCGCGATCACGTCCATGTAGCCCTCGACCACCACGGCGCGGTCGCCGCGGCGGATGGCGTCGTTCGCCCGATCCAGGCCGTAGAGGTTGCCGCTCTTGTCGAAGAGCGGGGTCTGCGGCGTGTTCAGGTACTTCGGCTCGTCCTCTGCCCGCAGCGCGCGCGCGCCGAAACCGATGAGGCGGCGCCGGAAGTCCCGAGTAGGGAACATCAGGCGGTTGCGGAAGCGGTCGTACACGCGGCCGGTCTCGTTCCGGATCGCCAGGCCGGCGTCCACAATGTCGTCCTCGGTGAAGCCGCGCGTCAGGAGGTGATCCGTCAGCGCGCGCCAGTCGTCCGGGCCGTAGCCCAGTTGCCAGGTCTCCACCGCCTCCGCGTCCAGACCTCGACGCTCGCAGTACGCGCGCGCCTCTGCGCCCCCGGGCGCGCCGAGGGCTGACCGGAAGAAGATCGCGGCGGCCTCGTTGGCCTGGAGCAGGCGTTCGTACTGTTCGCGCTGTTCCACTTCCCGGGCGGTGGGCGGACGCAACTCCACGCCGGCGCGGTCCGCCGTCAGGCGGAGCGCCTCCTTGAAGTCCAGGCCCTCCCGGCGCCGCACGAACTCGATCACGTCGCCGCCGGTGGAGCACGAGCCGAAGCAGTGCCACGTCTGGCGTTCGGGATCGACGACGAAGGACGGTGTCCGCTCGTTGTGGAACGGGCAACACGCCTTGAACGTCCGACCGGACTTCTTGAGTTCTGGGACGTAGCCGGACACGACATCGACGATGTCGAGGCGGGCCTTCACGTCGTCAATCGTGGTCATCTACCTAGTTAGACCCCACGACCGACGATCCGTTACGCATCCCCAGGGGGATTACGGGCGAATTACCGGCATTTCGGGCGGTGGCGGCAGCGGTTTCAGTTTCGGACGCTCGCGCACCCGCCGTGCTGCCTCGGATTCGCGCTGTTCGGCCGCCTCTACCAGCGTACGCGCGGTGTCCAGGTCCGCGGTGGGGGAGTCGAGGTAGCGCGCGGTGCGGTACCTCGCCCCGGCCAGCGCGTGGATGACCTGCGGTGGCAGCGGCTTCTCCACCGTGCGCTCCTGCGTGACCACCCCGAGCGCCTGCGCCACCGCGTCCCGTTCCTCCGCCGCCACCCGCGCGAGCAGTTGCACCACGGTCTCGCCGCCCACGTCGCTGCTGAAGTCGCGCTCCGTGACGCCCTCCAGCGCCGCGAGGAGCACCGCGCGGGAGGCGTCCAGACGCTCACGGAGTCGCTGGCGTTCGTCGGGGTCAAGCATCGTCTCTGGTGGCTCCTCTGGTCAGCGGGTGCTCCGGTCAGCGGGGGAACACGTTGTTCTGGATGTCCGCGTCCAGGATGGCGTTCATGTGCACGTTGATGGTGATCTGGGACAGGCTGACGTCCGTGATGTCCTCGAACTCGAACTCCATCAGTTCGTCGGGCGGCATGACGGTGGTGAGGGACTCGCGGCCCAGCAGGGTGGTACTGGGGAGCGTCTCGCGCACGGTGATGATGAGCGAGCCCACGAGCGGGATGGGCGAGTTGTTGCGCACCACCACTACCAGTGTGTCGTCCGGCGCCTGGATGGACGCGCCCACCACCTCGATGTCGTTCGGCTGGTCGGGTTCCACGAAGCCCTGCCAGTCGTTGTTGGTCTCGTCCTCCTCCGGACGGTTGATCGAGGGCACCAGCCGCAGGGTGACGCCCTGCCTGAGTTGCAGCGTGAAGTCCGGGACGGGCGCCTCCAGCGCTTGGCCGGCGCGCAGCGGTTCCCCGGGCTTCACGTCCAGCGCGATCGGGTCCGCGCCGTTCACGGAGAGCAGGAACTCGCCGCCTGCGTCGCCCGCGCCCTGGTTCAGGATGCGCACCATGAGCCGGTTGTCCCGCGAGAATGCGTGCTCGATCACCAGGTCCGGCAGGTCCGGCGTCAGCGTGCCCCCCGGTGTCGAGGTCGCCTCCGAGCCCGAGGCCACGACCGGGAGGGCGTCCACGTCCTCTACGCCGCCCACGGCGTCCGCCGGCACCCAGCCCACCATGCCGGGGCGGTCCACCAGCCCGACGGTCAGCCACGCCGCGTCCTGCGAGCGTCCGACAATGCGGATGGCGTCCGTCTCCGCCAGGCGCGTGACGATGGCCACGCGCGGATCCGGCCCCGAGCGCAACTCGATGGCGCGGGTGAGCCGAGGCCCCTCGGGCGGGGGAGGCGTGGCGTCGCGCTGCGGGCTCGCGTCCGGGGTGGGCGTGCTGGTGGCGGCCGTCGCGGGAGGCCCGTCGCTGCCTGCGGGCAGGATGACCACCACGAAGAACGCGACCACGGTGGCCACCACCACGAAGGCGATGGCCGCGCCGATCAGTTCGAAGCGTTGGCGTTCCTCCGCCGGGTCTTCGATTTCCACGTCGGTTACGAGCCCGTCCCCACCAGCACCACGCGCCGGGAGTTGTTGAATTCGCTGGACTCTTCCACCTGGTTGTTGGGGTCCACCTCGATCACGAAGAGGCCGGTTTCGCGCACCACCACGCCGGTGTTCACGGACGCGCTGCGGCCCGAGCCCAGCGACTCCAGCGGGCCGATGTCCAGCGCCCCCACAATCTCGCCCTCTGCTGTGGTGACCCGCAACGCCACCGAGCCGGAGAACGCCCCGCGTCCCACGTTGGTGATGCGCACGGTGAGGATGCCCGTGGCGCCCACGTCCGCACTGCTCACGGTCAGGTCCGGCAGGCCCGGCTCGTCCACGAGCGAGCCGCCGCCGTCCTCGCCATCTGGCCCGCCGATGGTGGCCACGTCCGGCACGGCGGCCAACTCCGGCAGGCTCGCCTCCACCAGGTTCGTGGCGGGGAGCCAGCCCTCCAGCGTGGAGGCCACGGGGTAGATCACGCGGATCCAGGAGGAGTCGTCGCTGCGCCCGGTCACCCGCACCTCGCGCCCCTCCGGGACGATGGCCACCAGTTCACCCGCGCGCGAGGGCGCGCCGTAGAGGTTCGAGGTGAGCGCCACGCGTGCGCGGGGGCCCTCGATGACCGCGGTCTCGGTAGCGGTGGGGCCGCCGTTGGGCGACGCCTCGCCCTCCGTGCCGCCCAGGGCCCACACGCCCGCGATGATCACGCCGGCGACCAGGATCACCAGCGCGCCCGCGATGGTCGGTGGACGCATCACTTGTCCTCCCCCGTGGACTGACTACCAGCAGTCTGGCGGCCAGCGGTCTGGCGGCCAACGGCCTGGCAGCCAACGGCCTGGCAGTGGGTGACGTAGTCGGTCACTGCGTGTGTGACAGGTCGGATGCGGGGAGAGCAGCCGCAGGACATGGTAGCCGTCACCGCAGCAGCCCGAGTGCGCGCGCACGGGTCAGCGCATACCCGTCCGTCATGCCGGAGACGTAGTCCGCCGCCCGCCGCCACGGCGGGTCGTCCGGCATCGAGAATCCGGTGATCTCCTGCGGGTGCGACTCGTAGTAGCGGTACAGGGCTTCCACCACCTGCTGGCCGCGGCGCGCCTCCACCAGCGTGTCCTCGTGCAGGTAGACGCGCTCGAACATGAACTCGCGTAGGGCGTCCGTGGCCTGCAACGCGGCGGGCGAGAGCCGAATGCGAGGGTCGATCTCGAACGTCGCCGCAGAGGCCTCCACCACGTCCGTCACCAGCGTCTCGATGCGCTGCGAGTGCGAGCGGCCGAGCGCCTGGTGCACTAGGTCCGGCAGGTCGGACTCCGCGATCAACTGGGCGCGGATCGCGTCCTCGATGTCGTGGTTGAGGTAGGCCAGCGAGTCCGCGAGTTTCACCACCTGGCCCTCCAGCGTGGAGGCGAATCCCCACGCCTCAGCCGCCACGGACTCCCGCACCTTGCTGTGCTTCAGGATGCCCTCGCGCGTCTCTGCGGTCAGGTTCAGGCCGCGACCGCCGTTCTCCAGCACCTCCACGATGCGGAGCGACTGCTCGTTGTGGCGGAAGCCCTCTGGCAGCAGGCCCGCCAGCGTCTCCTCGCCGGCGTGGCCGAAGGGCGTGTGCCCCATGTCATGCCCCAGCGCGATGGCCTCCGCCAGGTCCTCGTTCAGGTTGAGGGCGCGCGCGATGGTGCGCGCCACCTGCTGCACCTCGATGGTGTGGGTCATGCGCGTGACCACGTGGTCAGAGTCCGGATGCACAAAGACCTGCGTCTTGTGCTTCAGGCGGCGGAACGCGCGCGTGTGGATGATGCGGTCGCGGTCCACCTGGTACGCCAGCCGTGTGGGATCCGGCGCTTCCGGGAGGTCACGGCCGGCCGAAGTCGCTTCCCGCGCCGCCAGCGGGTGCAGGGCAGCCTCCCGCGCCTCCAGCACGGGGCGCACGCGGGCGAGTGCGGGCGAGGGTGAGGGTGACGGTGACGGCTGCTCGGGCATCCCGGCCAATCTGTTGGGGCGGATGCAGCGCCTGACGGGGGCCGCATCGCAAAACGATAACGGGAGTATACGATCAGTCACGCTTCATTCACCCATCGTCGATGCCGGAAGCGCGCCGCCCTCGTATACTTCGAGCAGGGATCGGCCGGGTGTGAGCACCCTGTCGACCGCTGTTGCCACTCCCCACGGCCCCGATGAACGTGCGAGCCCGGCGTGATGGCCGGAGGCCTCGTTCCGGGCGTGGAATCTGCTTTCGCCGTCCCCAGGCCCACGTCGGCCTCCAGGGGGCGACGCCGATTTGGAAGGTCCGCCATGACACTCGCATCAAAGGAGACGGACGCCCGACTATCAGAGCAGATGGTCCACTTCTTTGGTGACGGGAAAGCGGCCACGGCAGACCGTACCGTGCTGGGCGGCAAGGGCGCTGGCCTGGCGGAGATGAGCAGCCTGGGCATTCCGGTGCCCCCCGGCTTCACCATCACCACGGAGGTCTGCTCCGCCTACTACCAGAACGGACGCCAGTTCCCGGCAGGACTGGACGAGCAAGTCGCCGAGGGCATCCGTGAGATCGAGGAGCGCGTAGGCACGCGCTTCGGCGATCCGGACAACCCCCTGCTGGTCTCCGTGCGTTCCGGGGCGCGTGTCTCCATGCCCGGCATGATGGACACCATCCTTAACCTCGGCCTGAACGACGCCACTGCGGAGGGCCTGACCGCCCGTTCCGGCAACGCGCGCTTCGTCTACGACTCCTACCGCCGCTTCGTCCAGATGTACGGCGACGTCGTGCTGGGCGTGGGCAAGGCCTCCGAGACCGACCACGACCCGTTCGAGGCGCTCTTGAACGCGAAGAAGGCCGCCCGCGGCGTCTCCATTGACACCGAACTGAGCGCGGAGGACCTGAAGGAACTGGTGGCGGAGTACAAGGCGCTTGTGCTGGAGCGCACCGGCTCGCCGTTCCCCGAGGACCCCAAGGAGCAGTTGTGGGGCGCCATTGGCGCCGTGTTCTCCTCCTGGGAGACGCCTCGCGCCGTGGTGTACCGGGAGATGCACGGCTACCCGGGCTGGTGGGGCACCGCCGTCAACGTGCAGGCCATGGTCTTCGGCAACCTGGGCGACGACTGCGCCACGGGCGTGCTCTTCACGCGTAACCCCAGCACCGGCGAGGCGCTGATCTTCGGCGAGTTCCTGGTGAACGCGCAGGGCGAGGACGTGGTGGCCGGTACCCGCACCCCGAGCCCCATCTCGGAGGCCGCGCGCGGCCCGCACGATCCACCGTCGCTGGAAGCCCAGATGCCGGAGGCGTACCGCGACCTGGCGGCCGCCTGCGCCACGCTGGAGAAGCACTTCCGCGACATGCAGGACATTGAGTTCACCGTCCAGCAGGGCCGTCTCTGGATCCTGCAGACCCGCAACGGCAAGCGCTCCGGCCAGGCGATGGTGAAGATCGCCGTGGACATGGTGCAAGAGGGCCTGCTGAGCGAGCGCGAGGCGCTGCTACGGCTGGACCCGGAGCAGTTGAACGAACTCCTGCACCCGGTCTTCGAACCCCGCGCGCGTCGCGAGGTGATCGCCTCGGGGCTGGCGGCATCGCCGGGTGCGGCCGTGGGCAAGGTGGTGTTCACCCCGGCGGACGCCGTGCAGTGGGCCGCCCGCGGGGAGGACGTCATCCTCGTCCGTGACGAGACGAGCCCGGAAGACATCGAGGGCATGAAGGAAGCCCGCGCCATCCTCACGGCGCGCGGGGGCATGACCTCGCACGCGGCGGTGGTGGCGCGCGGCATGGGCAAGTGCTGCATCACCGGCTGCGCCGACCTGGAGATCGACTACGCACGCCGCGAGTTCCACGTGCAGGTGGAGGGCCAAGGCTCCGTGGTCGTCCGGGAGGGCGACGTCATCTCCCTCGACGGCACCTCGGGCGAGGTGATGCTGGGCGCGCTGCCACTGGCGGAGGCGCTGTTCCCGCCGGAGTACGACGAGTTGATGTCCTGGGTGGATCGCGAGCGCACGCTGGGCGTCCGCGCCAACGCGGACACGCCGGAGGACGCGGAGCGCGCTCGCGCCTTCGGGGCGGAGGGCATTGGCCTCTGCCGGACGGAGCACATGTTCTTCGGCACGGATCGCATCCTGGCCATGCGCCAGATGATCCTGTCGCAGTCCGAGGAGGAGCGCCGGGCGGCGCTGGAGAAGATCCTGCCGTTCCAGCGCGAGGACTTCGCCGGGCTGCTGCGGGCGATGTCGCCGTTCCCCGTGACCATCCGCCTGCTGGACCCCCCGCTGCACGAGTTCCTGCCGCACACGCCGCCAGAGGTGGCGGAACTGGCCGCGGCGCTCGGCCTGAAGGCGGCGGACGTGGAGGCGCGCGTCCACAACCTGAGCGAGTTCAACCCCATGCTGGGACACCGAGGCGTGCGCCTGGCCATTACCTACCCGGAGATCTACGAGATCCAGGTGCGCGCCATCATGGAGGCCGCCTGCGCCCTGAAGAAGGAGGGCCTGGAGGTCCACCCGGAGATCATGATCCCGCTGGTGGGCATGGACACGGAACTCCAGGTACTGCGCGCCCTGACCGAGGAGACCGCGGACCGCGTCTGCGAAGAGATGCAGGTCACCGTGGACTACACCGTGGGCACCATGATCGAGTTGCCTCGGGCATGTGTGGTGGCGGACAGCATCGCCGAGCACGCGGACTTCTTCTCGTTCGGCACGAACGACCTGACGCAGACCACCTTCGGCCTGTCCCGGGACGACGCGGGCCGCTTCCTACCGTCCTACATCAAGCACCACCTGCTGGAGCGCGACCCCTTCGTGGAACTCGACCGCGAGGGCGTGGGCGGCCTGATCCGCATGGGCATCGAGCGCGGCCGCAGCGTGAAGCCGAAGTTGAAGGTGGGCATCTGTGGCGAGCACGGCGGCAACCCGCCCTCCGTGCACTTCTGCCACGAGGCCGGCCTGGACTACGTCTCCTGCTCCCCGTACCGAGTCCCCATCGCCCGCCTCGCCGCCGCCCAGGCCGCCCTGGACGGCGACACCCTCGAGGGCCTGCCCAGCGCGCACTAAGAAGCCGGATCCGCCCTCAGTCCCCCCGGCGCCCCACGTAGACCACGTGCGAGCGGCCTCGCTTGCCGTGGGCGGGGAGGCGGTGCTCGGAGGGGGTGAAGCCGGCAGCCCTGAGGCGACGCTGGGCCGTGCCGTCCGCGCCGACCGACCAGATCGCGAGGGCGCCCCCGGGGCGGAGCGCGCGCCGCGCGGCGGCCAGGCCGGCCGGGGTGTAGATCGCGTAGTTGCCTCGGTCAGTCAGGGAGTCGGGGCCGTTGTCCACGTCCAGCAGGATCGCGTCGAAGCGGTCGCGGCTGGCCTTGATGAGGCGGCCCACGTCACCCACGTAGACCTCGGTGCGCGGGTCCTCCAGCGGGCGGCCGGCCAGGTCGCCCATGGGGCCGCGGTTCCAGTCCACCACCTCCGGCACGAGTTCCGCGACGAGGACGGTGGAGGCGGCGTCCACCTGCTCCAGCGTGGCGGCCAGCGTGTACCCCATGCCGAGGCCGCCCACCAAGACGCTGGCGCCGGGCGGCGGCTCCGGGCACGCAAGGGCCATCATCGCCTGCTCAGAGTTGCGGGCGCGGCTCGTCATCAGGTCGTAGCCCTCGGCGCGGATCACGTACTCGCCGTCGTGGTGCACGAGCGTGAGCACGCCGCCGTCCGGCAGCCGCGCCTCCGCGAGGTTCTCCCAGGGCTTCACCAGCGCGCGCTTCTCATACCCCCACGGTAGCCCTCGCCGCAGTGGGGGGCGACGGGCCGGGGCTACGCGGCGGTGAGGGTGGGGAACGCCTTCAGCGCCGCGCTCACCTCGTCCGCTCGGGGGACGTCGGCCAGGTTCACTCCCTGCGAGACACCGCGGAACTCCACGCCGAGCAGCGCGCCGCCCGCGTCGTAGTCCACCTGCCGCCCGTCACCGATCTCCTCGGTCCGGGCGACATCGCCAGGCTGGCGATCGGCGAACACGACGTAGAGGGCGTCAGCCTCCGGATCGAAGCGGATGAGGATCTGGCTCACCTCAACGGCCCTTCTGCGTCCACCATGCTGTGATCACCCGGGGACGCACTCCTCGTTCGTCCACGATGACGGTCAGCATCCGCCCATCGGGGACGATTCCATCGTATCGAGTTCCACGAGAGGTGGCAGGCGAACGCAGCGGGTCCGAGAGAACCGCGTCCACCATGGCCTCGGTGACCAACCGCTCCCGCATCTGATCCTGCGCGTGCCCTGTGAGTTCAAACTCGCTCGTAACTTGCCTCGGGCGGCCTGGGGCGAATAATGAATGTGCTACGCGTAAGGCCTGCCGAACCGCCATGACTGGACTCATCGAACGTGAACTGCCGCTTGCCCTCTTGCAGGACGCGCTGGCCCAGGTGGGGCGCGGCCAGGGCAAGGTCGCGCTGGTCACAGGCGAGGCCGGGGCGGGCAAGACCAGCCTCCTGCGCGCCCTCGTAGACACGAGGCCGGCCGGGCGGGTGCTCCTCGGCGCCTGCGACGACCTCACCACGCCTCGCACGCTGGGGCCGGTGCGGGACTTCGCGCTGCAGGCGCCGGACCTGCGGGACGCGCTGATGGGCGGCAACCTGGACCGCGATCACGTGATGGCGCAGGTGCAGGCCGAACTCGGCCGTGGCCCCCACCCCACGCTCGCCATCATCGAGGACATCCACTGGGCAGACGACGCCACGGCGGACGTGCTGACGTTCCTCATCCGCCGTATCGAGTTCCTCCCGGTGTTCCTGGTCCTCACCGTCCGCGAGAGCGACCTGGACGAGACCTCGCGCGTGCGTCGCTTCCTGAACGCGCTGATCGCCGCGCGCTCGTCCATCCGCGTCGCCCTCGGGCCGCTGACGGAGGGGGCCGTGGTCACGCTGGGTGAGCAGGCGGGCCTAGACGGCGCGCTCCTCTACCGGGAGACCGAGGGCAACCCGTTCTACGTGAGCGAGGTACTGGCCGCACGGACGGAGGGCGTGCCCGCCGCAGTCCAGCACGCCGTCCTTGCGCGCGTGGCGGCGCTGCCGGAGGCGGCGCGCGATCTCCTGGAGTTGCTCTCGGTCACGCCGGGGCGCACGGACACCTACGTCCTGGACCACTGTCAGCCGGGGTGGACGGACGCCGTGGAGCCCGCAGAGCGGCGCGAGATGGTGAGGCTGGAGGGCCACGCCCTGCGCTTCCGGCACGAACTGGCGCGACGCGCGGTGGAGGCAGCCCTGTCGCCCTCGCGGCGACAGTTGCGCCAGCGTCGGATACTCGGCGCCATGCGCGAGCGGGGGCGCGACTGGGCGAACATCATGCACCACGCCGTAAACATCGGAGACGTGGAGGCGATCGTCCAGTTCGGCCCGCCCTCCGCGAGGCGTGCCGCCCAGGCGAGCGCGTTCCGGCAGGCGAAGGCGCACTTCCGCAGCGTGCTCCCGCACGCCGAGCGCTTCGACCCCGCGGAGCGTGCGGCGCTGCACGAGGAATACTCACTGGTCTGCTTCAACACAGAGGACCGCGCGGAGGCCGTCGCCTCGGCAGAGGAGACGCTGCGCCTGCGGGAGGCCCTCGGAGATGCCGAGGCGCTCGGACGGGCGTTGCGCTGGCGCGGGCGGGTGGCGTGGTGGGACGGCAGGACGGCGGACGCGTGGACGTACGGCGACCGGGCGATCGAGACGCTCGAACCGCTGGGGCGCAGCCCGGAACTGGCGCGCTCCTACGCCTTCCGGGCACAACTGGGCGTCATCACCCAGCGCCTGGACGTGGTCGCGGAGTGGGCGCCCCGGGCGATCGACCTCGCAACGGACCTCGGCGCGGACGGCGTCCGAGGGCTGGCGATGATCGCCCTCGGCCTGTCGGGCCTGGTGTCGGCGCGGCCGGGCGCGGACGAGATGGTGATGGAGGGTATTGCGCTCGCGAAGGCGGCCGGCCTCCATGACGAGGTAGCGCGCGCCTACATGAACTTGGCGTTTACGAAGAACGCGTTCCGCGACTATGCGGCGGCGGAACGCCTGTTGGAGGAAGGCTCCGCGTTCGCCTCTGACCACGAACTGCTCTCCTACCTCGCGGACATGACGGCCACGCGCTGCATGTTCTGCCTGGACGTGGGGCGCTGGGACGAGGCGGTGGAGGCGGCGCGCCCCTTCGTCGCGCGCGACGACCTGCCGGTCACGGCCTTCCCGACGCTCTACGTGTCCGCGCGCATCCTGGCGCGTCGAGGCGACGCGGCGGCGGCGGCGCTGGTGGAGCGCACCTGGGCCACCGCCGAGCCCACGGGTGAACTGCAGCGCATCGGTCCGGCGGCCAGCCTGGCGGCGGAACTGGCGTTCCTGCAGGGCGGCTCACTCGCCGCGTCCGTGCCGCGCCTGCGACAGGCGCTGGCCCTCGCGGAGGCGGGGCGCATCGGACGCGTGGCGGGCGAGGCGGCGATGTGGCTGCAGCGCGCGGGAGCGCTCGAGGCGCCGCCGGCGGTGAGCGAGCCGGCCTACACCGCGATGATCGAGGGCAGGTGGACGGAGGCGGCCCGCATGTGGCACGACCTCGGCTGCCCGTACGAGGAGGCGGACGCTCTGGCCTGCACCGGCCAGCCCCAGGCGATGCAGGAGGCGCTGCGCATCCTGGAGGGGCTGGGTGCGGGGCCGCGCGCCGCCATGGTGCGGTCGGACCTCCAGCGCCGAGGCGTCACCGTGCCCCGAGGGCCGCAGCGGGCGACGCGGGCGAACCCGGCCGGCCTGACGCGTCGCCAGGTGGACGTGGTGCGGCTGCTGGCCTCCGGACGGACGAACGCGGAGATTGCGGACGAACTTGTCCTGTCGACGCGCACGGTGGACCACCACGTGGCGGCCATCCTGCAGAAGTTGGACGCCCGCAACCGCCGCGAGGCCGCCCGCCGCGCGGGCGAACTGGGCCTGCTGGAGCCGGCATCCTAGGCGCTCAGCACCTCCGAGCCTGCCCGAAGATACGTCTCCGCAAGGCGCAGCACCTCCCGTCCGGCGCGAAGAGGCCGCTGGTTGCCACGTCGGACGAGGCGCACGGCCCGTCGATGCCGCTCCACAGGAGGAGGGCGCGCCGGGCGGCTTCCTTGTGGCTCCAGGAGACGCGTTCCGCCGTCCGTGCGTGGGCGGCCTGGTGTGTAGTGGATGGGATGGCCGCGTGGCGGTCCAGGGCGATGGTCTGTTCCATGATGCCCGCTCCCTTTCGTGATGCGGGGACTCGTTGACTGATGTCATCTTGCCCGCGAAGGCGGCGGGCCTCGTCGGCATCCATGCCCATATCGCCGGGGGCGGTGCCTAGATCCTCGGGGGTAGGGAGGGGCGCACGGGGCGGGTATGACGACATAAAAAGGAGCGGCGCCGCCCGTGAAGGCGACGCCGCTCGGCCGTACCCCTGCCGCACGACCTGGGGAGCGTCGGCGGTGGTTGAGTGCTGTGACGTGTGACTACTCGACGGTCACGGTCTTCGCCAGGTTTCGAGGCTGGTCGACGTCCGCGCCGCGGCTGAGACCAATGTAATAGGCCAACAGTTGGAGGGGAACGGTGCTCACGATCGGGCAGAGCAACGCGTCCACCTCCGGCAACTCCACCAGGTGCGTGGCTACGCCCTCCAACCCGCGGTCGCCGTGGGAGACCACGGCGATCACCTCGCCGCGACGGGCGCGCACCTGTTCGATGTTGGAGCGCATCTTGTCTGCCACGTCGTCCTGAGGCGCCAGGGCCACGGTGGGCATCTTTTCGTCGATGAGGGCGATGGGGCCGTGCTTCATCTCACCGGCGGCGTAGCCCTCCGCGTGGATGTAGGACACTTCCTTCAACTTCAGGGCGCCCTCCATGGCCACGGGCAGGCCCAGGCCGCGTCCCAGGAAGAGAAAGTCCTCCGCGCCGGCGTACTGCTCCGCCAGCGCCTGCATCTGCGGAGCCAGGTCCAGCGCCTCGCCCACGGCGGAGGGCAGCCGCAGGACGGCCTCCACCTGCTGCGCCTCCGTCTCCACGGACAGGGCGCCGCGCAGCCGGCCGAGGTAGAGCGCCAGGCTGTGCAGCAGCACCATGGATGCGAGCATGGTCTTGGTGCTGGCCACCGCGATCTCAGGGCCCACGCGCATCAGGATCGCGCCGTCCGCCACGCGCGTGGTCTGGGCGCCGGGCGTGTTGCAGATCGTGATCTGCGTGCAGCCCGCGCGCCGCGCCTCGTCCATGGCGGCCAGCGTGTCCACGGTCTCCCCGGACTGCGCGATCGAGATCACCAGCGTGCGCTCGTCCAGCACCGGCTGGCGATACCGGAACTCCGAGGAGTTGTCGACTTCCGTGGGCAGGTTCGCGAAGCGCTCGAAGTAGTGCCGGCCCACCATGGCGGAGTGCATGGACGTGCCCATACCCACGATCACGATGCGGGAAAGGTCGCGCGCCCAGGTCTCGCTGAAGCGCTCAGGCGGGAGTTCCGCGGAGAGGTCCACGCGGTGGGGGTGGACCAGGTAGCGGCCTCGGATGGCGTTCAGCACGGCCTCCGGCTGCTCGAAGGTCTCCTTGAGCATGAAGTGCTTGTACGGGCCCTTGGTGGCGGAGACCGGGTCGTAGGAGAGCACCTCCACCTGCTTCGCCAGGTCGGCGCCGTCCAGGTCCACGTACCGGACCGCGTCCGCGGTGATGTCCACCAGTTCGCCCGGTTCCAGGAACGTCACGCGGCGGGTCTGCGACAGCAGCGCGTTGAGGTCGGACGCAAGCAGGTGTTCGCCATCACCCACCCCCACCACGATGCCGCCCGCATTGCCCACGCGCGCCGCCACCAGGCGTCCCGGCTGGTCCACGGCCATGACCACCACGGAGAACGCACCTTCCGCCTCGCCCACCACCTCGCGAAGGGCGTCCAGCAGGTCCAGGCCGGCCTCCACGCGGGTAGCGAGCATGTGGGCTAGGACTTCCGTGTCCGTGTCGGAGGCGAAGGGGCCGCGCGCGTACTTCGCGCGCAGGGCCTCGAAGTTCTCGACGATGCCGTTGTGGATGACGGCCACGCGGCCGTCCGGGTCCAGTTGGGGGTGGGCGTTGCGGTCGCTGGGTTCGCCGTGCGTGGCCCAGCGGGTGTGGCCCAGGCCGGACGTGGCGGGCGGGTAGTGCCCCTCCACCTTCTGCACGAGCGCATCGAGTTTGCCCGTGGCCACGGCGACGTACATGCGCTGGTCATCGTCCGTCAGGGCGATGCCGGCAGAGTCATAGCCGCGGTATTCCAGGCGCCGAAGGCCGTCCAGGAGGATGGGCCCCGCAGGGCGGCGCCCCGTGTAACCGACGATCCCACACATCAGGCAGACTCCCGCATCTTCCCCGGCGCCCGCCTGTCAGAGTGTAGAGCAGTCCCCCCGCGGGCGCGCGAGACCAGGTTGAGTGCCGGTGCGCCGCCCGGCGTGACGAGGCGTATGAAGGCGCGCGAGCGGTGCTCGCGCCTACGCGTCAGAGGCTTCGGGCGGCGGTTCCTCGCCGGGTTCGGCGCGTTGGCGGGCGATGATGATCTGGCCTTCCGTCTCCGGGCCGTATGCGCCTTGCATTTCCGGCGGCAACAGCGCGGCCACGCGGCGCATCATCAGGTCCGTGCCTGCCTCGGCAGCCCGCCCGTCCGAGGACAGGCCGGTGAGGTCGAACGGCTCGCCGAAGGTCACGGAGATCTCCGGCCGGCGGCGCCAGATCCATTGGAAGAAGACCGTGGGCAGGCTGATGCGCGAGCCGGTGATGGCCACCGGGACGATCGGCGCCTTCGCCAGCAGGGCGACCATGCCGGCCCCGGGCAGCGCCGGCCGCATGCCGGCCCTGGAGCGGGTGCCCTCCGGGAACATCAGCACCGTTTCACCGTCGCGAAGATAGTTGCGGGCCACGCGCAGCGCGCCCATGTCGCCGGAGAAGCGCCGCACGGGGAAGGCCCCGTAGGCCCAGAAGAACCACCCGATGAGCGGCGTCTCGAAGAGTTCTCGCTTGGCCATCGGGCGCACGCGGCGGGTGGAGGCGGCGCTGACCAGCGGCGGGTCCAGGATGTGCGCGTGGTTCGCCACCAGGATCAACGGGCCGCTGGCCGGCAGGTGCTCGGCGCCCCTCACGGTCCAGCGCGCGAACAGGAAGATCACGATCCGTAGCGACCAGGTCGAGATGGCATAGACGACCGAAGAGAGGCGGTTCTTCATCCCGGTGTCGCCATCTCCTCGCCAGGCCTCCAGGCCGAGTGCTACGCGCCGTTCGAGGCGCGATAGTGCGCCAGGGCGCTCTCCACCACCTGGTCGATGCCGAGCGCGTCCGTGTCGATGACCAGGGCGCCCTCCGCGGCCTGGTCGCGCTTGATGGCGCGATGGCCGCTGTTATCCAGTTCGTCCCGGCGCCTGGTGGCGTGCAGGACCTGGTCGAACGTGGAGGGGCGTCCGGAGTCCAGTTCCTCGCCCAGGCGGCGGCGTGCGCGCACCTCGGCGGAGGCATCCAGGAAGATCTTGGTGCGCGCCTCTGCCAGCACGCGCGTGCCGATGTCGCGGCCGGCCATCACCACCGGCTCCCGGGAGGCGATGGTGCGCTGGCGACGCACGAGTTCGTTGCGGACCTCCGGGATGCGCGAGATGAGGGAGACCTGCTGCTCGATCTCCGGGGTGCGCAGCACGCCGGTGACGTTCTCGCCCTTCAGGATCACCTGCGGTAGCGTGGGGTCGTCCCAGCGCATGTCCAGGTCCAGGTGGCGCACCAGGTCCGTGACCGCCTCGGCGTCCTCCGGGTCCACGTCCGCGCGCATGACGGCCAGGGTGCAGGCGCGGTACATGAGGCCGGTATCGAAGAAGCCAATGGTCAGCGCCTCCGCCAGGGCGCGGCCCACCACGCTCTTGCCAGAGGCCGTGGGCCCGTCGATGGCAACGCTACGAGCCAGGGAGTCCGAAATCGTTGCCCTCCGCATCTTGCCCGCACGGCCGGGAGGCCTCCGGGCTCGCCGCATCATAACCGCGCCGGGAGTTAGAGCCGAGTGCAACCGCCTGCTACGGCGTCTCCGGCCCGCCAGAGGCGTCGAGGCCCACGAGTTGCCTGAGCGCTCGCTCTTCGGACGCCGTGAGCGGCCTCGACTGGCCGAGGGGCAGGGTACCGAGTTCCACCGGGCCCACGCGGCTGCGTCGCAGGCGGAAGACCGGGTGGCCGATCGCGTCGAACATGCGCCGGACCTGGCGGTTGCGGCCCTCGTGGATCACGAGGCGCACACGGGTGGGCGGCTCCGGCCCGCGCCAGCGGTCGATGCGGGCGGGGGCGGTGACGCCGTCGTCCAGTTCCACGCCGCGCCGCAGTTGTCCCAGGTCACGCTCGCTCACCACGCCCTCTGCCCACGCCTCGTATTCCTTCTCCACCTCGTAGCGTGGGTGGCTCAGGCGGTGAGCGAGTTCGCCGTCCGTGGTGAGCAGGAGGACGCCAGAGGTGTCGATGTCCAGGCGGCCCACGTAGCGCAGGTGCGCGGGCGCGCCGGGGAGCAGGTCATAGACCGTGGGGCGGCCCTCCTCATCGTGCGCTGTGACCACGTGCCCTTCCGGCTTGTGCAGCACGATCGTGGACTCGCGTGTCTCGAGCGTGATGGGCTCTCCGTCCACCTCGATACGGTCGCGTTCGGCGTCCGCTTTCGTGCCGAGCGTGGCCACGGCGCCGTTGACGCGCACGCGGCCGGCGCTGATGACGCCCTCCGCCGAGCGCCTGCTGCCGAAGCCGGCGCGCGCGAGGATCTTCTGGAGGCGTTCTTCAGGCAATGGCTTGGGCTTCAGGCAATGGCTTGGGCTTCAGGCAATGGCTTGGGAGGGGCCGGGGGTGTCAGCGGGAACGCGTGACGCGCTCGACGACGGTGGTGTGCGTCACCACGACGCGCGTGACGCCGTCCTGGACCGGGCGGGCGCGCACCAGGCCCGTGCGTTCCGCCGCCCGCAGCGCCAGGCTGGCCACCGCGCGCTCCGCTGCCAGCGTGGCCAGCGCGGTGCCTACGGACGCCGTCACCAGCGGCATCGCCCGCCGCGCGATCGGCGCGAGGGCGCCCACCACCGTGGAGCGGGCCACGGGGTGCGCGGTCACGGTGGTGGGCGTCATGGACTGACCGGTGGCGGACACGCGAGGCTCCTGGGGGAAAGCGCGTTGGCGGTGTCTTCGGATTGGGAGCGTACTACACGAGGGGCGTTGGGCGCCCCTCACCCCTTCGTTCCCCCGGTGCGCGTCAGCCGTCGCCCAGGCGGCGGCGCACGTCCTCCGTCAGGTCCAGGGGGGCGGACTCGTCGAGGGCGTCGAGGTTGTCGAGGCGCAGGCGTCCGTCCGCGAACGCCTGCAGCGCTGCGGCCAGAAACGGCGCCTCGTGGCGGACCTGCGCGGCGCGGAGCGCCTGGAACAGCGCGCTCGCCTCGAGCGTCTCATCGTCGACGCCGGGATCCAGGGCGGCCCAGGCGTCGTCGAAGCCCTCGCCGCGGGTGGCGTAGCGGGCGAAGGCGGCCACGGGCCCCATGTCCACCTCTGGGATGGCCACGTTCAGCATCACGCCGCTCTCGGAGGCTCCTGCCCGGATCAACTCGCGGATCACCTCCACGTAGGTGCCGATGGGGCCGCCGGGCAGCGCCGGGTGCAGGTTCACCATGGGATGCGAGTTGGCGAAGTCCTCCGTGAAGATCAGGAGGTAGCCGGCCAGTACCCCGAGGTCCGTCGGGTAGGCCTCCACCAGGCGGGCCACCTCGGCGTCGTACTCCGCGCGCCAGGCGGGGAGCGGCTGGCCGGGCCGGGAGCGCTCGCCCCCGCGCGCCTTGCGAAACGCCACCGATCCGAGCGTGATCAGGGGGACACCCTCCGCCCGTACGAGGTCGAAGAAGGCGTCCGTCACGGGATCGTCTCCGGGATCGCGGTTGGAGAAGACGTAGGCCACGTCCGCGTCCAGGTCGCCGGCGCGGATGGCGCCCAGGACGGCCTCGAACATGGCGCGCGAGGAGCGACCGCGGGTGGTGTACCAGCCGATGCGGAGGGTCATGGGCGTGCCAGGGGGCGCGTCACGGGCCGGGCCTACGCGCCGTTGGCGCGCTGACGCAGCACCTCGATGCGCTGCTCCACGTCCGTCAGCAAGCCCTGGCACTCCTCGGCCAGACGCATGCCTTCCTCGTAGAGGGTGACGGACTGCTCCAGCGTGAGGTCGCCGGCCTCCAGGCGCTGGGCCACCTCTTCCAGGCGGGCGTAGAGCGCCTCGAAGGTGCCGCCCTCCAGCGCGAGTTCGGACTGCTGGCCCGCCGGCTGCTGGCCGGCGCGGTAGGCGTCGTCATATCCGGGATGGTCGTTGCTCACGGCGCCCCTCACTGCCCTGACTCTACACGCGCCGCGCGCGTACCGTCCCGCCAGCGGATCGCTACGCGGTCGCCGCCCTGCGTGCCGGCGGCGTGGGAGACGGGCGTGCCGTCCTCGCGGTTCACCAGGGCGTAGCCGCGGTCCAGCGTGGCGAGGGGGGAGAGCGTGCGCAGGCGCGCCGCGACGGAGGCGATGTGCTCCCGCGCTTGGGCCACGTCGCGCCCCACGGCGTGCTTCATGCGGTCCGCGCGTGTGGAGACGCCACGGTGCAGCGGTCGGGTGTCCGACAGCCGCCGGTCCAGGCGCCCCACCACGCGGTCCACGTTCTGCCTCGCCGCGGCCACGCGACGTGTGACGCGCATGAGGTTGCCCGCCGAGAGCGACTGCACGCGCCGCGCCACCTCGCTGCGGTCGGGCGCAACGAGTTCTGCGGCGGCGGAGGGCGTGGCCGCGCGCCGGTCCGCCACGAGGTCCGCGAGGGTGGTGTCCGTCTCGTGTCCCACGGCGGAGACCACGGGCACGGGGCAGCCGAAGATCGCGCGGACCACCGGCTCCTCGTTGAACGCCCACAGGTCCTCGGTCGAACCGCCACCGCGTCCCACGATCAGCACGTCCGGCCACAATTCTGGCCGGCCCTGGGGCGCGATAGACCGGATCGCATCGGCAATGTCCACCGCGGCCTCATCACCCTGCACGGCCGCGGGCTGGAGGAGCACCGTGGCCAGGGGCCAGCGGCGTTCCAGGACGGTGGTGATGTCGTGCAGCGCGGCGCCCTTGGCGCTGGTCACCACGCCGATGCGGCGCGGGAACAGCGGCAGGGCGCGCTTGCGGGCGGGGTCGAACAGACCTTCCGCCTCGAACTGGGCGCGGCGGCGTTCGAACTCCGCCTGGAGGGCGCCCACGCCGGCCGGCTGCACGAAGTCCACGATGAACTGCAGGTCGCCCCGCTCCGCGTAGAAGGAGACCAGCCCGTGCGCGACGAGCGAGGCGCCCGCCTGCATGTGCTTGCGGTGGGGCATGTTCTGGTTGCGGAAGAACACGCAGCGCAAGGCGCCGCCCTGGTCCTTCAAGGTGAAGTACATGTGGCCAGAGGACGCGATGGTGAGGTTGGAGACCTCGCCACCGATCCACAGGTCACGCAGGGCCGGATCGCCCTCCACGCGCTCGCGGAGGTAGCGGGCGACCTGCCAGACGGCACGGACCTCTGGCGGCACTGGAACCCCGCTTTCGCCTCAACAGGCTCGGGTGCGCGCAGACGTGCTCGTGCGCACCCGAGCGCTCGGTCGCGGGCTACTTGCCCTTGACGCGCTCCAGGTACTTCCCGTCAGAGGTGGACACCTTCACCACGTCGCCCGGCTCCAGGAAGAGCGGGACGTTGACCACCAGGCCGGTCTCCAGCGTGGCGGGCTTGGTGGCGCCGGTGGCGGTGTCACCCTTCACGCCGGGGTCGGATTGGGTGATCTCCAGTTCCACGGCGGCCGGCAACTCCAGGCCCAGCGCCTCGTCGCCGTAGAGGATGACCTGCACCTCGTCGCTCTCGCGGATGAAGGGCAGGGAGTCCTCCACCACGGCGCGGGGGATCATGACCTGGTCGTAGGTCTCGGAGTTCATGAAGGTGTACTGGTCGCCGTCGCCGTAGAGGTATTGCATCTTGCGGCGTTCAACGCGGGCCACGGGCAGTTTGTCGCCCGCGTTGAAGGTGCGCTCCGTGATGTGCCCGGCGCGGAGGTCACGCAGTTTCACCCGGTAGACGGCGGACTTCTTCGTCTTGACGTGGTGCACGTCCTCCATGCGGTAGAGGGAGCCGTCCACCTCCACGGTGGTGCCCTTCTTGAAGTCCGAGGTCGAAATCATGTGTCCTCCTGCGTTGTCGGGACGAACAGGTTAGAGGTCGATCTTGGGCGCGGTCGAGATCACGCGCAGGCGGCCGTCCTCCATCACGCATTGGTCCTCAATGCGGATACCGCCCCATCCAGGGATGTAGATGCCCGGCTCCACCGTGACCACGTGGCCGTCCGCCAGCGGGATCTCGCCGGAGGGCGCCAGCCGAGGATCCTCGTGAATGTCGAGGCCCACCCCGTGGCCCAGGCCGTGGCCGAAGTGCTCGCCGTGGCCGGCCTGCCGGATGACCTCGTGGGCGATCTCATGGCCCACCTTCCCCAGCATACCCGCCTCGATGCGCTGCTCCGCCGTCTCCTGCGCCGTCAGCACGATGTCGTAGATGCGCGTGAACTCGGCCGAGGGCCGCTCGCCCAGCCAGACCGTGCGCGTCAGGTCCGAGCAGTACCCGTCCACGACCACGCCCATGTCGATCACCACGCCGGTCTCCACCTGCAACGGGGTGTCCGAGGCGCGCCAGTGCGGCAGCGACCCATGCGCCCCGCCCGCAACGATCGAGGCGAAGGAGAGGCCTTCCGCCCCGCGCTGGTGCGCGTACTCCTGGATGATCCAGGCAACCTGCTTTTCCGTCATGCCCGGTTCCAGGCGGCTCGCGGCGTGGCGGAAGGCGTCGTCCCCCAGCAGGACGGCGCGCGTGATGGCGTCGATCTCCTCGGCGTCCTTCACCATGCGCAGGTCCTCAATGGCACGGGGGGCCGGGACGAACGCAGGGCGGGAGTGCGCGGGCATCTCCGCCAGGGCACCCGTCCACGCCTCGTACCCCGCGTAGGACAGGTCCGCGGGTTCGAAGCCGACCTTCAGCCCGCCCATGCCCTCCAGGACCTGCGGGGCCACGCCGGTGTTGGCGCCGCTCACCTGCACCAGGGTGTAGCCGTGGCACTGCTGCCCCACCTGCTCCCAGTACCGCGAGTCCGTGGCGAAGCGCGCCTCGTCACGGCTCACCAGCGCCATCCCGGCGCTGCCAGTGAAGCCGCTGATCCAGCGCCGGTTGGAGGGGGTGGTCACGAGCAGCGCGTCCACACCCAGCGTCTCGAGCCGTGCGCGCAGGCGCTCCAGGCGCGCGGCGATGGTGGCGGGGCCGCTGGTCATGCCCGGTCCGCCTCGGCCAGGTGGGCGTGCAGGAGGTCCAGCGCCGCCAGGTACCCGCGCCAGCCGAAGCCGGTGATCTGCCCCCAGGCCACGCTGGCCACGTACGAGCGCTGGCGGAAGGCCTCGCGCCGATGGATGTTGGAGAGGTGCACTTCCACCACGGCCAGTTTCGTCGCCGCAATGGCATCCGCGAGCGCAATGGAGGTATGGGTGTAGGCGCCGGGATTGATGATCAGTCCGTCCCAGTCCCGGTGGCCCAGGATCAGGTCGATCAGTTCGCCCTCGTGGTTGGTCTGCGTGAACGCGATCTCCAGGTCGCCCAGGGCGGCTGCGCGTTCACGTACCGCCGCTTCGATGTCGGCGAGCGTCTCGCGGCCGTACACCTCCGGCTCGCGCTCGCCGAGCAGGTTCAGGGTGGGGCCGTTCAGGACAAGGATGCGCATGGAAGCCTCCCGCATGGCGTCAGGGCCGATGGTACCCGCAGCCCCGGCCCAGCGTCAGTGGGGCCCTGTCAGGGGTGCGGTCAGGGGGGCTGCCAGCGAGTGTGGTCAGCCGGCGGATCCAGCGGCGGGAGGCGTCCCGCGCTCGACCGCCCGCGCCCGCGCCAGTGCCTCCCCCACCACGCCCGCCCGCTGCCGGTGGCCCACCGAGGTGTAGACCTGCGTGGTGTCCGGCGAGGAGTGCCCCAGCAGGTGCTGCACGATGCGCAGATCCGCATTGCCCTCGATCAGGTGGGTGGCGAAGGAGTGGCGCAGCATGTGCGGGTGCACGGGGCGTGCGAGCGCCGCCTCCGTGCCTGCATTGCGCACGATGCTCTGGATCGACCGTGCGCTGAGTCGTCCTCCGGAGCGGTTTACGAAGAGCGCGGCCTGCGCCCCCGTCACGAGGTGCGGGCGCCCGTCCTGGATGTAGCGCCCGATCGCGTCTCGCGCCGGCTCTCCGTAGAGGCTGATGCGGGTCTTGTCGCCTTTGCCGGTGACGCGCACCTGGCGGTTGGCCAGGTCCACGTCCCGGACGTCCAGGTTGGCGGCCTCGCTCACGCGCAGTCCCGCGCCATAGAGGACCTCCAGGATCGCTCGGTCGCGCAGGCCGGTGGGGGTCTCCGCGTCTGGCGCGTCCACCAGTTTGCTCGCGTCCTCCGCCGAGATGAACCGAGGCAGCCGCTGGGTCTGGCGAGGGAAGCGCAGCCGCAGCATGGAGTCGCCGGGCTGGTTCTGCAGCGCGACGCCCTCCGAGTCCAGCCACCCGTAGAAACCGCGCATGGTGGTCGCGATGCGTTTCACGGATCCCTCCGCCACCGAGGCGTTCCGCAACGCGAAGAGGTATGAGCGCCCGTCTGAGCGGCCGGCCTCGTCGAACGGCGTCTCGCGCTCCGCCAGGAAGGACAGGAAGCCCTCCAGGTCAGCGCGGTAGTTGCGCAGGGTGTGGGGAGACCGCCGCCGCACACGCTCGAGGTGGGCGAGGTAGCCCTCCAGTGCCTCGCGCGCGGCGCTGGCGACGGGCGCGGGCGGCACGGGTGAGGGCGCGCGCTTCCTGGAGGCGCGTGGCGCGGAGGCACGCTGCTCAGAGACTCGTCTCGCAGGCTCTCGGTTCGGCGGCATCGGTCCATCCTCGGGTTCCCCGCCCTCGGACGTTGGACATAACTCTAGCGGCGTGGAGGGCGAGGCGCAGCCCCATAGCCCCGCAGCCTCGCAGCCCCACAGCCCCCCAGCCGAACGCTACGCCGAGCGCTTGCGAGTGCCTGTGGACTTCCGGCGGGTGGCGGGGCGCCTCGTGGTGGGCTTCTTGGCCCGCGGGTCCTTGCCCTCCGCGCGCAGTTTCTCCTCGCGGGCGGCGAGCAGTTCGATGGCGTCGTCCATCTCGATGGCCTGTGGGTCGCGGCCCTTGGGGAGGGAGGCGTTCACGGTGCCGTCCGTGACGTAGGGGCCGAACTTGCCGGAACGGATGGTGACCGTGCCCTTGTTGTCCGGGTGTTCGCCCAACTCCTTCAGGACGGAGGCGGACGGGCCACGCCGGCCGAACTTCCGCGGCTCGGCGAGGATGCGGAGGGCCTCCTCCAGCGTCAGGTCCGCCATCTGGGAGTGGCCGCCCTCGATGCTGCGGCTCTCGGTGCCGCTCTTCACGTAGGGGCCGTTGGGGCCGTCCTGTGCGGTGACGTCCTTGCCGGTCTCCGGGTGCTGTCCCAACACCTTGGGGAACTCCAGCGCCATCAGCGCGTCTTCCAGCGTGACGTGCTCCATGGTCATGCCCGGCCACAGCGAGGCGCGCCGCGGCTTCTCCTTCGACTTCGGCTCGGGGTCCGCGCCCAACTGGAAGTAGGGGCCGAAGCGGCCGGTCTTCAGCGTCACGGGCAGGCCGGTGTCCGGGTCGTTGCCCAGCACGCGGTCGGACAGTGCCTCCTGCTGCAGCAGGTGCTCCACGTCCGCGATGGTGACCTCGTCCGGTGCGATCTCCGGGGGCAGCGAGGCGCGCTCGTCCGTGTCTCCCACCTGCACGTACGGGCCGTAGCGGCCCACGCGCACAGCCACCTCGCGGCCTTCGTCGTCTGTGCCCAGGGGGATGGAGGAGACGGCGCGCGCGTCGATGGCCTCCCAGCCCTCGTTGATGGTCTTGTGCAAGCCGTGGCGGGCCATGCCCTCGTCGTCCGGGGCGTTCGGGTCGCCGAAGTAGAAGGTGTGCAGCCACGGCTTGTGTTCGCGGTCGCCCTCCGCGATCTCGTCCAGGCGCTCCTCCATGCGGGCGGTGAAGCCCAGGTCGATGAGGTCCGGGAAGTGCTGCTGCAGGAGGTTCGTGACCGCAAAGGCGACGAACGTGGGGATGAGGGCGGTGCCCTTCTTCCACACGTAGCCACGGTCCTGCACGGTCTGCAGGATGGAGGCGTACGTGGAGGGGCGGCCAATGCCGCGCTCTTCCAGTTCGCGAATCAGGCTCGCCTCTGTCCAGCGGGCGGGCGGCTGGGTCTCGTGGCCCTTGGCCTCGACCTGGCGGGGGTCCACCTCCTGGCCGGTGGCCAGCGGCGGCAGCACCCGCTCCTGGTCTTCCAGTTCCGCGTCCGGGTCGTCCGAGCCCTCCACGTAGGCGCGGAGGAAGCCCGGGAAGGTGATGACCTTGCCGCTGGTGTGGAACGTGGCGGTGCCGTGATCGCCGGCGTCTGCGGTCAGGCGCACCTGCGTGCGCAGTCCGGTGGCGTCCCGCATCTGCGAGGCCACGGTGCGCTTCCACACCAGGTCGTAGAGCCGCAGCGCGTCTGGGTCGAGTTCCCGCGCGACGTTCTCTGGCGTGCGGAAACGCTCACCCGCCGGGCGGATCGCCTCGTGCGCCTCTTGCGCGCCCTTGCTCTTGGAGGTGTACACGCGCGGCCGGTCCGGCAGGTAGGAGTCGCCGTAGAGGGCGCGCACCTGCTCCCGGGAGGCCTGGATGGCCTGCGAGGACAGCGAGGGGCTGTCCGTACGCATGTAGGTGATGTAGCCGTTCTCATACAACCGCTGGGCGACCTGCATGGTGCGCTGGGCGGAGTAGCGCAGTTTGCGGGCGGCCTCCTGCTGGAGGGTGGAGGTGATGAACGGCGCGGGGGGGCGCTGGGTGAACGGACGCTCGTTGACCTCCGCGACCACGAAGGTGGCGGAGGTGAGCCGTTCCGCGACGGACTGCGCGCGCGACTCGTCCAGCAACACCACGTCGCTGCTGGCCAGTTCGCCGGTCTCCGGGTCGAAGTCGCGGCCCAGCGCCACGCGGCGTCCGTCCAACTCCACCAGGCGGGCGCCGAACGTGGCGGCCGCGGACGTCTCGCGGGTGGCCAGGGTGGCGTCCACGTCCCAGTAGGCGGCGGCCTTGAAGCGCATGCGCTGGCGTTCGCGCTCCACGATCAGGCGTACCGCCACGGACTGCACGCGGCCGGCCGAGAGCCGCGGCGCGACCTTCTTCCAGAGGACGGGGGACACCTCGTACCCGAAGAGGCGGTCCAGGATGCGGCGTGCCTCCTGGGCATGCACCAGGTCCACGTCGATCTCTCGAGGGTTGGCGAGGGCTTCCTCGATGGCCTGGCGGGTGATCTCGTGGAAGACCATGCGGTAGACGGGGACGCGCGGCTTGAGCACCTGCAGGAGGTGCCAGGCGATCGCCTCGCCCTCGCGGTCCTCGTCTGTGGCCAGGTACAACTCGTCCGCGTCCTTCAGCAGGGCGCGGAGTTTCTTGACCTGATCGTTCTTGCTGGGAGGCACCACGTACAGCGGCTCGAAGCCGGCCTCGATGTTCACGCCCAGGCGCGCCCACTTCTCCTTCTTGTACGCGGCCGGAATCTCGGCCGCGGAGGAGGGGAGGTCACGGATGTGGCCGATCGAGGACTCCACGACATAATCGTCGCCGAGGAACTGGCCGATGGTGCGCGCCTTGGCAGGCGACTCCACGATCACCAGGCGTCGCGGGTGGTCTCCGGCGCCGTTGGAGGCGGCCGAGGCGGCTCGGCGTGTGGGGCGAGTGCTGCGCGCGGTGTCAGTGGTCAAGACGCGCGTCCATCCTTTGCGGTGCCATCAGTAGAGCGACCTGTCGTGTCCGGGGCCGAGGCCGATTCGGGAGGTAGGGAGACGTCGTAGGAAGCCTCGTCCTCGCGGACGCGGGCGAAGTTCATGCCGCCGACGTCACGTACCAGTCCTTTGAGTTCCAGAAGCGCGAGCGTACCGGAGACGATCGCGGGGGCCAAACCAGACTGTCGCACCACCTCGTCAATGTGCAAGGGCTCCCGTGTCAGGGTTGCCATGAGCGCCTGCTCGTCCGCGGACTCCGGGGGCGCTGCCCGACCGAAGTCCAGTTGCGAGCCGATCTGCGTCAGGTTCAAGGCTTCCAGGATGTCCTCCGCGCCGGTCACGGGCATCGCGCCGTCCCGGATCAGGGACAGCGGACCACGCGACTGGGGCGAGAAGATCGACCCGGGCACCGCGAAGACGTCACGGTTCTGTTCGAGCGCGAACCGCGCGGTGATCATGGAGCCGGACTGGTAGTCGCCCTCGATGATTAGCGTCCCAAGCGAGAGGCCGGACAGGATGCGGTTGCGTCGAGGGAAGAAGTCCGCCCGCGGCTTGGTGCCCAACGGATAGTCCGAGACCACGGCGCCGCGCTCCGCGATCTCGTCCGCCAGGCGCCGGTTCTCCGGCGGGTAGATCGTATCGAGGCCGTTTGCGAGCACCGCCACCGTGCGCCCGCCGGTGTCGAGGGCGGTGCGATGCGCGATCGTGTCCACCCCCCGGGCGAGGCCGGAGACGACCGTGACGCTGTTGGCCGCGAGTCCTCGTGTCAGTTCAGTGGCCGCCTGGCGGCCGTACGCCGTGGCGCGGCGCGTGCCCACGACGGCGATGCTCCACTCGTCATCCGGCGCCCACTCGCCGCGTACGTAGAGGATGGGCGGGACGTCATCGATCTCGCGCAGGCGGGACGGGTAGCCGGGCCCCGTACGCGCGTAGGGGCGCACGCCGGCCCGGGCCATGCGCTCCATCTCCGTGTCCGGGTCGATCTCGCTGCGCGCCCGGGCGACGGCCTGCGCGGTGCGCGCGTCCAGACCGCACTCCACCAGTTCGCCCTCGGACGCGCGCCAGGCCGCCTCCATGGAGGGGAAGGCGCGCTCCAGCAGGGCGAAGCGCACGCTGCCCAGCCGGTGGACGCGGTGCAGCGCCACGCGATAGGGCAGGTCTGCCGGCTGGGCGCCGGCGGCGGAGTGCAGGGCTGTCTCGTTGGCCACGGGCGACAGGGTAGGCGTCCCGGTCAACCGAGGCGGGTGTGCCTGCCGCTGGGGGCGGGCAGGCGGTGGTTACACGACCTCCGCCGCTTCGTTTGCCTCGGTCGGTTCGGGGGGTGTGGGCACGGGCTGGGGCTCGTAGCGCCGCACGTTCACCTTCTTGATGCGGCGTCCCAGGATGGACATCACGCGCAGGTGCAGGGCGACCTGCTCGTCATCCAGGTCCTCCAGGGGGGGCACCACCACCTCGTCCCCGGGGACAGCCAGGCGGCCGAGTTCGGTGACGATGAGGCCGCCCACGGTGTCGAAGTCGTCCGTCTGGATCTCCGTCAGGAAGATCTCGTTCAACTCATCGATCGTGAGGCTGGCGTCCACCACCGCCTCGTCCTCGGAGACGCGTTGGACCTCCGGGGCGGCGGTGTCGTACTCGTCTTCGATGGCGCCGACGATCTCCTCCACCAGGTCTTCCACGGTGATGACGCCGGCGGTGCCGCCGTACTCGTCCACGGCGATAGCCATGTGGACCTTCTCGCGGCGCATGTCCGCCAGCAGTTCGTTGGCGCGCTTCGTCTCCGGCACCACGTACGGCGGCCGGGCCACGTCCGCCAGATCCGGCGTGACGTTGCCGTTCTGCACGTAGGCCAGCAGGTCCTTGGCGTAGATCACGCCAATGATCCGGTCCAGCGAGTCGCGGTACAGGGGGATGCGGCTATAGCCGGAACGGGAGACCAGCCGCATCACGTCCCCAAACGAGGCCTCTGTGGAGACGGTGGTCATGTCCGTGCGAGGCGTCATCAGTTCGCGGACGGTCTGGTCGGACATCTCCAGCACGCCTCGGATCATGCGGCGTTCCTCGATGAGTGTGGCGTCCTCGTCCGCCGCCTCCAGCACGCCCACCAGTTCCTCGCCGGGGTCGATGCGTTCGGAGGTGCCCTTTAGCCCCAGCGCCCGCAGCGGCAGCGTGACGGGAGCGCTCACCGCCCAGGAGAGCGGGCGCAGCAGCGTCTGCAGCGCCATCACGGGCGCGGCCAGGCGCGCCGCCGCCGCCTCCGGGTGGGAAAGGGCGATGATGCGCGCCGTGCTGCGGGTGATGCTCACCACCACGATGGCCAGCGCGCCGGCCAGCAGCGCGGTCTGCCAGGACAGCCCGTTCAGCAGAACGGCGGACGAGAGCGCGATCGAGGTGACCGCCAGGGACGAGCCGAAGCGCAGGTGGCGCAGCATGCGCTGACGCTCGCGGACGTAGGTGCGGAGGAGTGAGGTGAGGCCGGGCGTCTCCACGCCTCGGAGTCTGCGTCTGGCCAGCGAGATGACATCCGCCTCGGCCGCGGCAATGACCGCCAGCAGGATGGCGGAGGTGATGGCGATGATGAGGAATACCAGTGAGTTTGTATCCAAAACCACGGGGCGAGGCACACGGGGCTACCTACGCCGAGTGACCTCCTTCTACCCCGGGCCGGGCTTGCGCCGGCACGCCCATCACCAGGGCGCCGTCCGGGACATCGCGCGTCACCACCGAACCACCGGCGGTGCGCGCACCTGTTCCCACGCGGACCGGCGCAATGAGCACCGTGCCGCTGCCAATTGAGGCTCCCGCGCCGATCACCGTGCGGTGCTTGATGCGAGTGCCCTCATCATAATTCGCCGTGATCGATCCGGCAGCAAAGTTCACGTCCTCGCCGATCTCGGCGTCGCCAATATAGGAGAAATGGCCAACCTGCGTGCGTGCGCCCAGGCGCGAGGCCTTCACCTCCACGTAGTTCCCGAGGTGCACGCCTTCCTCCAGCGTGACGCCCGGCCGCAGGTGGCAGTACGGGCCGATCTCCACGCCTCGTTGGATGGTGGCGGCCTCGATGGTGCTGCTGCCGATCTCCACGTCGTCCGCGATGTCGCAGTCGCGCACCACGGCGTTGGGGCCAATGCGGCACCCGCTGCCCACACGCGTCCGCCCCAGCAGGTGCACGCCCGGCAGCAGCGTGGTGTCCGGCGCCACCTCCACGCCCGCGTCGATGAACGTGGACGGGGGATCCAGGATCGTGACGCCTTCCAGCATCAGTTTGTGACGCATGCGGTCGCGCAGGACGCGCTCGGCGCCCGCGAGGTCGATGCGGTCGTTGATCTGCTGGACTTCCGCGGCCTCCGTCACCTGGTAGGCGTCCACGCCCCCCGCAGCCACGGCGCGTCCGATCAGTTCCGTCAGCACCGTGGCGCCTCGATCGTTGGAGGGCAGGGCGGCCAGCGTCTCGAAGAGCCAGGTGGCGTCCGCGGCGTAGAGGCCGGCGTTCACCTCTGGCTGGCCGCGCATGGCGGCGGGCAGGTCGGCCTCCTGCACGATGCCGTGCACGCGGCCGTTGCGACGCTGGACGCGGGCGTAGCCACGCGGGTCGTCCAGGTAGGCGGTGAGGAACGACATCACGTGGCCGGAGGCCAGGTGGCGTCCGGCCAGTTCCAGCAGCGTGCGGGCGGTCAGCAGCGGCATGTCTGCGTGCGCCACCAGCACCCGGCCGCCGGAGACCGCGTCGCGCGCCGCCTTGGTGGCGTCTCCGGTGCCCAGGGGGTGGTCCTGGAGCACCACGCGCGCCTCGCCCACCGCCTCCGCGATGGCCTCGCGCGTGGCTGGCGAGGCGACCACGATGACGTCTCGGCAGCCGGCCTCGCGCAGGAGGTCGCAGACCAGGCGCACCATGGGCACGCCGGCCACGGGATGCAGCACCTTGGGCAGGGCGGAGCGCATGCGCGTGCCCGGCCCGGCGGCCAGCACAATGGCCGTCCAGCCTTCCAGCGAGGCAACAGGGGTGGTCAGGGGGGTGACGAGCGCGGAAGCGCCGTAGGGGGGTGTCATGTCAGGCGGGGGCCGTCCTCTGGCGGGTGATCGTGTCAGGATCGAGTGCGATCGGCTGGCGGTACGTGCGGCCGATGCCGGTTTGGGTGAGACTGTGGCTGAGCCGGTCACTGAGGCTGCAACTGAGGGTTGAAACTGAGGTTGGGCGAAATTGACCACCTATCCTCTCGATTTTACACTCGACCCCCGTTCACCTCCACTGCCACCCGCCCCAATGCACCCGAAAGATCGTCAACCGTGAAGGTCGATGAACTCCGACAGACCTTCCTGACGTTCTTCGAGGAGCGCGGCCATCGTCGCATCCCCTCGTCCTCACTGGTACCGCACGGCGATCCCACGCTGCTGTTCACCACGGCCGGCATGGTGCAGTTCAAGCCGTACTTCATGGGCCTGGAGAATCCACCCGCGCGCCGCCTGACCTCGATCCAGCGTTGCTTCCGCACCACCGACATCGAGGACGTGGGCGACGAGAACCACCTGACGCTGTTCGAGATGCTGGGCAACTTCAGCGTGGGCGACTACTTCAAGGACGAGGCGGTCGACTGGGCCTGGGAGTTCTTGACGGACGTGCTGAAGATCGCCCCGGAGCGCCTCTGGGTCACGGTCTTCGTGGACGACGACTACGCGGCGGACCTCTGGCGGGCCAGGGGCGTGCCGGAGGAGCGCGTCCTGCGCTACACGGCGGAACAGGGGAACTGGTGGGGCCCGCCGGGCGACACCGGCCCCATGGGGCCCTGCTCGGAGGTCTTCTACGACTGGGGCAAGACGCCGGGCTGCCGCCACTGCGAGGCGGACACCTGTCACCCGGACATCGACTGTGGCCGCTTCCTGGAGATCTGGAACCTGGTCTTCATGACCTACTACCGGGAGGAAGACGGCAGCCAGACCGAACTCCCGGCCGCCAACATCGACACGGGGGCCGGGCTGGAGCGCCTCAACTCCGTGCTGGTGGGCAAGAAGAACGTCTACGAGACCGACGAACTCCGCCAGATCGTGGCCGCCGCGGAGGCGGCGTCCGGCCGCACGTACGAGCCGGACGAGAGCCCGGAGGTCGCGTTCGCGCTGCGGGCCATGACGGAGCACAGCCGGGCGCTCGCGTTCCTCGTGACGGACGGCGTACTCCCCAGCAACGAGGGCCGCGGCTACGTGCTGCGCCGCCTGCTGCGCCGCGCGGTCTACTTCGCACACAAGATCGGCGTGCGCGACCCGTTCCTCGCGAAGGTCGTGGCCGCTGCGGTCGACCAGTCGCTGGCGGCCAACCCCGAACTGGAGGAGCAGCGCGAGTTCATCCTGCGCATCGCCAACGTGGAGGAGGCACGCTTCCGCGCTACGCTGGAGCGCGGCCTGGACCTGCTCGAGGACGTCATGGCCCGCGAGCAGGAGCGCCGCCGCATCCCCGGCCGCGACGCCTTCACGCTCTACGACACCCACGGACTGCCGCTGGAACTGACGCTGGAGGTCGCCCAGGCCGCCGGATTCGAGGTGGATCGCGAGGGCTTCGAGCGCGAGATGGAGGCGCAGCGCGAACGCTCACGCGGCGACGAGCGCTTCCAGGGCGAAGACGACGACATCGCGCAGCGGTACGCCGCGGTGGATGTCGACTCCACGTTCGTGGGCTATGCCGCCGTGGACCACGACTCCCAGGTGGTCCACGTCAAACCGGACGTGCTCGAAGAGGGCGCGGAGGGCGAAGTGGTGCTGGGGGAGACCTCGTTCTACCCGGAGGGCGGCGGCCAGGTGGGCGACCGCGGCGTGATCCGTACCGAGCACGGCGTGTTCCAGGTGATGGACACGCATCGCTACGGCGGCGCCATCGTGCACTTTGGCCGTGTCACCGCCGGCAGCATCTCCCTGGGCGACCGCGCGCACGCCGAGGTGAGCCCCACGTGGCGGCTGGACACGGCGCGCAACCACACCGCCACGCACCTGCTGCACGCGGCGTTGCGCTTCGTGCTGGGCACGCACGTGCGGCAGGCCGGCTCGTACGTGGGCCCGGACCGCCTGCGCTTCGACTACACACACCCGGAGGCGCCCTCGGACGAGGTGTTGCGCACGATCCAGCGCACGGTGAACGAGAAGGTGCGCGCGGACATCCGCAGCGCCACCTTCGAACTCGACTACGACGAGGCGATGCGTCGCGGCGCCATCGCGTTCTTCGAGGATCGCTACACGGAGCGCGTGCGCATGGTGGAGTACTGCGACTCGCGCGGTCAGGATCCGGCGCACCGGCACACGCCGGAGTGCTACAGCCGCGAACTCTGCGGCGGCACCCACCTGGAATCCACGGGCCAGGTGGGCTCGTTCGTGATCGTTGCGGACACGTCCATCGGCGCCGGCCTGCGGCGCATTGAGGCACTCACCGGCGCCGCGGCGGAGGCGTACATCGAGGAGCGGCTGGGGGTGCTGGACGGGCTGGCGCGGCACTTCCGGGTGCCGGCGCTGGAGGTGCCGGCGCGCATGCAGGCGCTGGAGCAGGCGCTGGACGAACAGCGCAAGAAAGCGGAGGAGGCGCAGCGTCGTGCCTCCGCCGGCGCGGCGGACGACCTGGCAGCGCGCGCGGAGGACGTGGACGGGGTGAAGGTGCTGGTGAGCCGCGTGGAGGCGGCGGACGCCGGGGCGCTGCGCCCCATGGTGGACCGCCTGCGCCAGCAACTTGGCACCGCCTTCATTACGCTGGCTGCGGACATTGGCGGAAAGCCGAACTTCATCGCGGCCGCCACGGACGACGTGGTCGCCCGCGGGCTCCGCGCAGACGAGGTCGTGAAACTCGCCGCCGGCATTGCCGGGGGTGGCGGCGGTGGCCGTCCGCAACTGGCGCAGGCCGGCGGCCGCGACGCCTCGAAGATCGACGAGGCGCTCCGGGCTGCGCGGGCGGCGGTCGGTGAGCGGCTCGGGGAGGCGTAACTCTCCGTGGAGGAATTCCTGAACCGCCTGCTGGCGGCCGCCCTTCGTGCCTGGGACGCCCTTCGCGACACCGCGGAGGACGTGGCCGTGCGCCTGCGCGGCTGGTGGGCCGACCGCCGCGAGCGCCGCGCACGCAGCGCGGAGGAGAAGGCGGAGCGCGCCTCCAGCGCCGGGGCCGCGGTGGACACCCGCCGCGACCTGGCCGGCGACGCTGCCGTGGTCATCGCCACCCGAGACGACGACGTGGCCTCCGTGGTGGGGCGCATCGACACTGCCGACACGCTGGAGGTGGTGCTCGTGGTGCGGCGTGACGCCAAGGCGCTGCGCCGTCCCACCGCCTGGCCGCACATCGCGGCGCACACACGCCGCCGCGGCATCGTCCTCGGCGTGGTGGCGTCGCGAGGGGACGTGCGCTCCTACGCGCGGGACAACGGCCTGCGCGCGGCACGGACGCCCGGCGGCCTGCGCCCGGACGACTACGTGCTGCGGGTGGGCGAGCGCGACTTCACCGTGCCGCCCGTGCCCTGGGGCCGCATCATCCGCGGTTCCATGATCCTCGTGTTCCTCGGGGCCGTGCTCGTGGTGGGGTGCTACCAGGTGCCGTCCGCGGAGATCCGGCTGATCCCGGACTCGGAGGCGTTCCTCGCCTCCGGCGAGGCGCGCCCGAACGCGATCGTGGACGTCGCGGACGTGGATACGGCGACCATTGTGGCCAGCACGCTACGCCGCACGCTGGTCACCGCCGTGACCACCACCACCACCGGCGAGGTGGAGGTGGGCGACCTGGCGGCCACGCTCACGCTGCGCTTCGCCAACGCGAGCGGGGAGATGGTGCAGATCCCCCAGGGCGCGCGCGTGGCCGCCGAAGATGGCGTGGCCTTCCGCACGGACGAGGTGGTGGACGTCCCCGCGGACGGCGAGGTAGACGTGACGGCCACCGCGGAGTTCCCCGGTATCGCTGGCAACGTGGCCAGCGGCGCCGTGGTCACCCCAGAAGACCTCCCGGAGGTCATCACCGTCACCAACATCACGCCCGGCACCGGCGGGACGAACCGCCTTGTGGCCGGGGTCAGCCAGGAGGACGTGGACCGCGTGCGGGCCATTGCGGACGACGTCCTGAACGGCATTGCCGTGGCCACGCTGGAACTGGCCGTGGAGGAAGGGGAACTGGGCACGCTGATCGCCTCGTCCGTGACGGCGGCGATCTTCAGCGAGCAACCGCGGCAGTTGCTGGACGAAGCCGCAGACGTGCTGGTGGTGGAGTACACGATCATCGCGGCCGGACTGGTGGTGTCGCCGGCGCAGGCGGCCGAGTACGGCGAGTTGCTGATCCGCCGTGAGTTGCCCGCCGGGCAGGCGCTCCTGCCCGGTTCGGTGACGGCGGAGGTGATCCCGCCCGAGGAACGCGGGGGGCAGGTGACGGTCAACGCCTCCGGCCGCATCGCGGCCCTCGAGGAGATCGCCGCCATCGCTGAGCAGGTGGTGGGCATGTCCCCGGGCGACGCGAGCGCGCTGCTCCAGGAACAACTGGACCTGGACTCGGCGCCGGTGATCGACATCCGTCCCAACTTCATCCCGTGGCTCTGGCTGCCTCGCCGCGCCGACCACATCGAGATCGTGATCGCGGGCCCGGAGGTGGAGGAAGCACCGGCCGACGAGACGCCCGAGGGCGACGAGACACCGCCGGCGGAGAGCGAGCAGCCGGACGGCCTGAACGGCGACGGCGCGAGTGGTGAGGGTGGCGACGCCGTGGCCACGGACGGCGGCGACGAGGGCTGATGCGCTTCCTGGGGGTGGACGCGGGCGAGGCCCGCGTGGGACTGGCGGTCTCCGATCCGGAGGGGCGCTACGCGATCCCGCTGGAGGTGCTCCCGGCCAGCGCCGCCTTCCCGGCGATCCGCGCCGTCGTGGCCCGCGAGGGCATCGCCGTCATCGTCGTCGGGCTGGCGCGGCTGCCTTCCGGGGACGAGGGGGACGCCGCCCGCATGGCCCGGCGCCTGGGCGAGCGGCTGCGCCGGACGCTGGATGTGCCCGTAGAATACGAGGACGAAACGCTGACCTCGCAGGCGGCGGAGCAAGCCGTGGGGCGAGGCAGGGCCTCGGACGATGTAGCCGCATCGATCATCCTGCAGCAGTACCTGGACCGGCGCAGCACGCCGGCAGGAGGGCCGGCGCCGCATGACGATGCGTGATCCGCAGACCATCGCGGTGGTCATCCTCGGCGTGTTCGTGGCGGCGGTGGGCGCGTTCGGGCTGGACCGCATCGCGGCCACGGAAGACGCCGTGGCCGCCGGCATCCAGGAGCGCAGCCCGGTGACCGCTGGCCGCGTGTCCGTGGAAGGCACGGTGCGGGTCACCATCCAGCAGGGCGCGCTGCCGGACGAGATCGTGGACCGCCTCGCCGCTGCGGGAGTGGTGGAGGACGCGGAGAGCCTGCGCGCGCTGCTCTACTTCACCTCCACCGGCGGCCTCTTGCGCGCCGGCGAGTATGAGTTCCCGCTGAACACCCCGCCCGCCGAGGTCGTCCGGCGGCTACGCGTGGGGCCAGACCTCATCGAGCGCATCACCTTCCGCCCCGGCCTGCGCGTGCAGGAGATCGGCGAGACGCTGGAGCGCGAGGACCTCTTCACGGCGGCCGAGTGGCAGCAGGCGGTCGCGGGGACCCCGCCGCGGCCGTTCATGGAGAGGGAGACGGACTTCCTGGGCTTCCTCATGCCCGGCACGTACGAGATCAAGCCGGAGACCACCGCCGCCGACCTGCTGGCCGCCATGCTCGACCGCTTCGAGGAGGAGGTCACGCCGGGCCTCATCGCGGAGGCGGAGTCGCAGGGCTGGTCGCTGTACGAGGTGCTGACGCTGGCCTCCGTGGTGGTCAAGGAGGCGGTCCACGACGACGAGAAGCCGGAGGTGGGAGCCGTCTTCCGGAACCGGGTGGAGCAGGGTATGCCGCTGCAGGCGGACCCCACGGTCCAGTTCGCCCTGACGCTGGGCGAGGGCGGTCCCGCCAGCGTGGAGGAGTACGGCTGGTGGAAGGCCGGCCTGACGCTGGATGACCTGGGGCTGGACTCGCCCTACAACACCTATTACTACCCGGGCCTCATGCCAGGCCCCATCGCCAACTCGGACATCGAGGCGATCCGCGCGGTGGTGCGGCCGGCGCCGGTGGACCACCTGTACTTCGTGGCCGGGCCAGAGTGTGACGGGCGCCACCTGTTTGCCAGCACGCTGGACGCGCACAACGCCAACGTGGAGATCTTCCGCGCCTCCTCCTGCGCCGCGGAGGAGTAGCGCGCCATGGCCCCCACCTCCTCACCGCAGACGCGGATCATCGCGCTCCTCGGCCACCCCGTGGAGCACTCGCTCTCGCCGCGCTTCCAGCAGGCGGCGCTGGACGGGCTCGGTATCCCCGCGCGCTACGAGGCGTGGAACACGCCGCCGGAGGACCTGCGCATCGCCGTGGAGCGCCTGCGCTCGGGCGACCTCATGGGCGCGAACGTGACGGTGCCGCACAAGGTGGCCGTCATGGCGCTGGTGGACCGTCCAGACGCGCTGGCCGAGCGGGTGGGCGCCGCCAACACCATCGTGAACCGGGGCGGCGTGCTGGAGGCGACAAACACGGACGTGGCCGGCATCCTCCGCACGTTCGAGGGCGCCCGCGTGCCACTGGCGGGCCAGCGAGTCGTCCTGATCGGCGCGGGCGGCGCGGCTCGGGCCGTCGTGGTGGCGATGCGCATGGCCCAGGCGGCGCGCGTGACCGTGCTCAACCGCTCGCTGGAGCGCGCCGCGCAACTCGCGCCGCTGGCAGGGGACGAACTGGACCTGCGTTTCGCGCCCCTGGACGTCCAGGACGAGACCATGCGGAGGGCGCTGCGCACGGCGGCGGTGGTGGTGCAGTCCACCTCCGTCGGGATGCGTGGGGGGCCTGCGGAGGGCGAATCCCCCGTCCCCGCCGGCCTGGTGGGCGAGGGGCAGGTGGCGTTCGACCTGGTCTACACGCCGGAGGAGACGCCGTTCCTGCGCCAGGCCTCGGCCGGCGGGGCGGTGGCGATCGGCGGGCTGGACATGCTCATCCACCAGGGCGCGGAGTCCTTCCGCCTGTGGACCGGGGTGGAACCGCCGCTGGAGGTGATGTTCCAGGCCGCGCGCGCCGCACTGGACGAGCGCGAGCGCTCGACGTGAACCCGCCCGGCAAGGGACACTGACCCCAGCGACAGTCTCGAGGCGCCGCGCCGCACCTGTGCCGCGGCGCGATCGGGGACTGGAGGTTCGTGTGGGTCTCGGCCTGGCCATTGCGATCTGTGTCGCGATCTTCGTGATCGTCGGCTTCATGGTGTTTCAGGCGCGCTTCGCGGCCCGCCAGTGGCGCCGTGTGATCGCGGAGGGTGACTCCGGCGCGCTCTCCCAGTTGCTGGACGACACCTTCGAGGCGTGGCGGCGGGAGCGGCCGAAGCGCGGCACGCCGCCCGCGGACTGGCGCGCGCTGCACAGCGCTGCGCTGGTGGCCGCGGACCATGAGCGCATCCGCGTCTCGATCCTTGCGGAGCCGGACGTGCAGGTGGTGGAAGGCCGCCGGGAGGAGGTCTCCTCCGCCGCGGTGGTGGCGGAACGTGCCGCCGTGCGCATGGTGGAGCGCCTGATGTACGAGGTGCCCTACGTCTCCTTCCAGCACGCCCAGGTGGATGTGCTGACCGAGTTCCGTCAGCCGCATGGCGCGGCCGAGACGCGCTGCCTCCTGACCACGCGCGTGACCCGGGAGCAGGCGGCCTACGCCGGCTGGAACGAGGATCCGGAGCGCGAGATCCTGGACGAGTGGGACACCCGGCAGGCCTCCGGCCAGGCGTGGGCTGACCCAGACCAGGACGCCATCATCCAGCCCGGGGCGCCGGAGGCGGTGCAGGCGGCCGAGGACGCGTTGCGTGCGCCTCGCCTCGATCCGAGCGCCGACGCAGGTGACGACGATATGCACGAGAGAGACGGGGACGCATGACGGGGTTCCGCTGGCTGACCGCTGGTGAGTCGCATGGCAAGGGGCTGGTGGCCGTGGTGGAGGGGATGCCCGCCGGGGTACCCCTCTCGGCAGATGAGATCGCGGCGGATCTGGCCCGGCGGCAGCAGGGGTACGGTCGCGGCAAGCGCCAGCAGATCGAGCAGGACCGCGCGGAGATCATGTCCGGGGTGCGTCACGGACTGACGATCGGCTCGCCGATCGCACTGACGCTGATCAACCGCGACTTTGAAAACCAGGGGTGGAACGTCCGTATGGCCACGGAGCCCGTGGACCAGGACGTGGAGCGCGTCACGCTGCTCCGGCCCGGCCACGCGGACCTGGCGGGCACCCAGAAGTACGGTTTCGACGACGTGCGCCCCATCCTGGAGCGCTCCAGCGCCCGCGAGACCGCCGCGCGCGTGGCGGTGGGCGCCGTGGCTCGCGCGCTCATCCGCGCCGTCGCTGGCATCGAGGTGCATTCGCACACGCTGCAGATCGGCTCGGTGCGCGCGGACGTGCCGGGGCGCATCGACTGGGCGGCCGTGGACGCCTCGCCCGTCCGCGTCGCCGACCGCGCCGCCGAGCAGCCAATGATCGACGAGGTGGACCGCATCAAGGAGGCGCTGGACACCATCGGCGGGGTGTTCGAGGTGCGCGCGACGAACGTGCCGTTCGGCCTCGGCAGCCACGTCCACTGGGACCGCAAACTGGACGGGCAACTGGCGCAGGCGATCGTGTCGATCAACGCCGTGAAGGGCGTGGAGATCGGAGACGGCATCAGCAACGTGGAACTGCCGGGTTCCGAAGTGCAGGACGTGATTCTCCCCGCCGACGCCTGGGAGCGGAAGAAGTGGGAGCGCGCCAGCAACCGCGCGGGCGGCCTGGAAGCCGGCATGACGAACGGCCAGGACATCGTGGTGCGGGGGTTCATCAAGCCCATCGCCACGGTGCCGCGCCGCCTGCCGACGGCGGACCTCCTCACCGGCGAGGAGGCCACGGCGTTCTACGAGCGCTCGGACGTGGCCGTGGTCCCCGCTGCCGGCGTCATCGGCGAGGCGATGGTGGCCATCGTGCTCGCAGGCGCCCTGATCGAAAAGTTCGGCGGCGACCACCTGGCAGAGATGCGCCGCAACTTCGAGGCGTTCGAGGCGACGGTGGGCCCGCGCGAGGCGACCCCGCCGGAGCCCGCACCGGAAGCGAGGGCCTGATGGCGGCTGCACCACGCCAGATCGTGCTCGTCGGCCTGTCCGGCGCGGGGAAGTCCCGCGTGGGGCGCATGCTGGCGGAACGCCTGGGATGGCCATTTGTAGACACGGACGACCTGATCACGGAGCGCGAGGGGCGCTCGCCGGCCGAACTGATCCCGGAGCAGGGTGAAGCGGCGTTCCGGGCGGTGGAGGCGAAGGTCGTCGCCGAGGCCTCGCAGCGTGAGCCGGCGGTGATCGCCACGGGCGGGGGCGCCTTCCAGCGCGCGGACAACCGCCGCGCCCTGGCGGCACGCGGGTACGTGTGTTTCCTGGACGCCACTCCCGGCGAACTCGCCCGCCGCCTGCGCGAGGATCCAGAGGCCGAGGCGCGCCCCCTGCTGGGCGAAGACCTGGAGGGCCGCCTGGAGGAACTGGGCGCGGAACGTCGCGCCGCCTACCTGCTGGCGGACCAGTGGGTGCCCGTGCAACTGCCGGACCCGGAGGCCGCCGTCTCGCGCATCTTGCGCGGGTGGGCCTCGGACGGCGCGGGGGTGCTGGGCAACGAGCGCCGGCTGGAGCGTTTCGCGGCGGAGACGCCACCACGAGGGCCAGCGGCACTGGTGGACACTGGTGACTCGAAGTACCCGATCTGGGCCGCCCCCGGCGAACTGGCGCGCCTGGGCGAACGTCTGCGCCAGGTGGGCCTGGAGGGCCGCCGAGTCTTCCTGATCTCGGACGAGAACGTGATCCAGGCCCACGGCCAGGTGGTGGCGCGCGCGCTGGACGCCGCCGGCATCCCGGGCGCCTCCTACGTCATCCCCCCGGGTGAGGCCTCCAAGTCCCTCCGCCTCGCGAACGAGATCTACGCGTGGCTGGCCGCGGAGAAGGCGGAGCGCCGTGACGTGGTGGTCGCGCTCGGTGGCGGGGTGGTGGGCGACCTCGCGGGGCACGTGGCCGCCACGTACCTCCGAGGCATGCCCTTCGTGCAATTGCCCACCTCCACGCTGGCCATGAACGACGCCGCGATCGGCGGCAAGGTGGCGCTGGATCTGCCCGCCGGCAAGAACCTGGTGGGCGCCTTCCACCAGCCCACCGCCGTGATCGCGGACATCGACACCCTGCGCACGCTGCCGAAGCGCTCGTTTATCGAGGGCTTCGCGGAGATCATCAAGCACGGCCTGATCCTGGACCGCACGCTGCTGCGCATCCTGGAGGAGCACGCCGCCGCCCTCTCCTCCGGCGCGCCGGACTGGGACCTGGTGGCGCAGGTCACCACCCGCTCCGCGCGCGTGAAGGCCCTCGTGGTGTCGAGCGACCCGGAGGAGCGAGGGCTGCGCGCCATCCTGAACTACGGCCACACCATCGGCCACGCCATCGAGCAGGCCACCGGCTACCGGGAGTACCTGCACGGCGAGGCGGTGGCCGTGGGCATGATGGGCGCCGCCAGGCTGTCGGTGGAACTCGGCCTGATCGACCAGGAGACGGCCGACCGGCAGGGCGACCTGATCCGCGCCTTCGGCCTGCCGCTGGTGGCGCCGGGCGTGAACGGCACCGTGGTGCTGGACGCCATGCAGCGCGACAAGAAGGTGGAACAGGGCCGCCAGCGCTATGTGCTGCTGGAGTCCGTGGGCCGCGCCACCGTCCGCAACGACGTGCCCGCCGACCTGGTGCAGCGCACCGTCGCCGCGCTCGTGCGGGGGTAGGCCCATGCCCCCGGCGTCCAGGCCGCCCGCGCCCGCGTCCCCCGTCATCGCGCTCATGGGCCGAAGGTGCGCCGAAGAGGCTGCGTCGATGAAGGAGCACCGTGGATGGTGAACCGGAGATGGTGAACCGACGATGGTGAACCGAGGCCGCCAGCGCCAGATCGTCGCCCTGGCGAAGGGCCGAGTGCAGGGTGTGGGCTACCGTGCCTTCTGCGCGCAGGAGGCGAGCCTGCTGGGCGTGGCGGGCTACGCGCGGAACCTCCCGGATGGCCGCGTGGAGGTGCTGGGCGAGGCGGACGAGGGCACGCTGCGGCAGTTCGTCGAACGTCTGCGCGAAGGCCCGCCCATGTCTCGCGTGGAGGGCGTCACCTTCCGCTGGGAGGATCACACCGGCGACTACGTGGGCTTCGAGGCCATCATCTGACCGCGACTCCTACGCGGGCATCTCACGCCGCGATCTAGCCCCGGCGCCGGAAGCGGCGCATCACCCGTCCGAAGCCAAACCCACGCTCGATGCGCCGCTCCACGCCCGGTGAGGCAGGAGCCTCGGCTGTCTCGGGGGCAGTGGAGTCGCCGAGCACCTCGCGTTGCACGCGGTCGGCCAGGGGGAGGGCCTGCCCGGGCCCGCCCTCGGCGAAGGCCGTCGAGAGGTCTTCCGTGGCAACCACGGCAAAGAGGTCTTCCCCGTCCACGCCGTAGGGCTCCGCGCCAGCCGGTCGCACCTCGATCGCGCGGATGCCGGGCGCGTCGTCGTACCCCTCGGCGAAGACGAGTTGCACGCTGGGATCCACCCACGACACGACGGTGCCGAGGTAGGACGCGGGCACGGCCCGGTCCAGCGTGGAGCGGCTGCCGGTGCTGAGCGTGATCACCGTGGTGGCCTCACCGCGCTGGACGGCCGAGGCGGTGCGATAGCCCCGCGAGCGCAGCGACTCCGTGAGCGACGTGATCAGCAGCGACTTGCCCGCCCCGGCGGGACCCACGACTCGCAACAGTTCCGGCACAAGACACCTCCCGGTCGCCCTCGATCGTAGGGGGTAGGATGCGCGCCACCGCCGTCTGCGTAATCTCGACCGCCCATCGAGGTGCATCGAGGCGTATCGCGGCGCGACGACTTCAGCGCGATAGACCGACCGGGAGGAAACGATGAGCCGGCTCGCCCCACTGAACCTCGACGAGCAGCCACAGGAGGTACGCGACGAATATGACCATCTCGCACGCGCTCGCCCGCCGCGGCCGGACGGGACCTTCGGTGGCCCGTTCGACACGTGGTTGCGTTCGCCCGAGATGTCCCGTGCGCTCAGGCGCTTCGGCGGCCTGGTCTGGGAGCGGACCTCGCTGGACCGGGGCATCGTGGAACTGGCGATCTGCGTGGCGGGTCGGTATTGGCAGGCGAACGTGGAGTGGCGCGCGCACGAGCCTCGCGCCGTGGAGTACGGCATCCCCCAGTCCGTGATGGACGACGTACTCGCTGGCCGTGCGCCCACAACCGACCGCGAGGACATCCTCGCCACGGTCGAGATCTCCGAGGCGTTGCTGGAGGGCAAGTCGCTCTCGCAGGCCCTCTACGACCGTGGGCTGGCCGTCTTCGGCGAGCGGGGCATGGTGGAACTGGCGGCGACGGTGGGCTTCTACACCCAGGTCGCGTTCACCCTCCGCATGTTCGAGGTGGAACCGGACGGCGAGCGCATCTTCCCCCGCCCTCCGGAGGCGTAGACGCGCGGTAGCCCTCGGACGTCCGAGGGGCGCCGAAGTTCCCGGGGCCATGAGGGCGCAGCACGCTGCGCCCTGCCGGGGAGCGGAGGGAGAAGCGGAGGGAGAAGCGGAGGGTCGCGGGCGTCAGCGGGCGGGTGGAGGGATCGGGGTCTCGCGGTCCACGAGGATGACCTCGCACTCCTCGCCGGGTTCGATGGCGGGGACGTCTTCCGGGCAGATGGCGTAGGCGTTGGCCAGGGACATGCTCGTCAGCACGCCGGAGCCCTGGGGGCCGGTGAGGCGCACCTGCCAGCGGCCGTCCTCGCGTTCCTCCGCCACGCCGCGCGCATAGAAGCGGCGGCCGTCGCTGTTGACGATGCGGTCGAGCGCGACCGCGCGCACGGAGGGGCGCCGCCACGCCTCGGGATTGGCCTGCAGGCGGCCGAGCATCTTGAACATGGCGGCACGGCCGAAGAGTTCGAACGTGACCATGGCACTGACGGGGTTGCCGGGCAGCCCCAGATGCGGCACCACCCGCCCGTCCGAGGTGGAGAACGCGCCGAAGGCGAGCGGCTTGCCGGGCTTCATGCGGATCGTCCAGAAGCCAACCTCGCCCTCCTGCGCCAGCACCGTCTTCACCACGTCGAAGTCGCCGCGGGAGACGCCGGCGCTGGTGACCAGCAGGTCGGCGCGCGCCAGCCCCTCGTGGATGCGGGCAGTGAGGGCCTCCACCGTGTCCAGGGCGACATCGAGAATGACGGGCTCGCCGCCGAACGCGCGGACCTGGCTGGCGAGCGAGAAGGCGTTGGCGTCATAGATCTTGCCGGGCTGCATCGGCTCGCCGGGTCGCAGCAGTTCGTCGCCGGTGGAGAGGATGGCCACCACGGGGCGGCGGTGGCAGCGCACCGAGGCGAGCCCGAGCGACGCGAGGACACCCACCTGCGCGGGGCCTACGACCGTGCCGGCCGGCAGCACCAGTTCGCCCTGCCGCACGTCCTCCCCGGCGCGGCGGATGTTCGCGCCCGCCCGCGCCTCCACGTCGATGCGCACCTCGTCACGAGGGCGCTCCTGCCAGGCGCCAGGGTCGCGGGCCGCCTCGCGCGTGGCCCAGTCGTACTCGTCCGTCTCCTCGAAGGGGACGATGCTGTCGGCGCCGTCCGGGATGGGGGCGCCCGTCATGATGCGCACGGCCTCACCCGGCGCGACCGTGCCCGGGAAGACGCTGCCCGCCGCCAGATAGCCGATGACGCGCAGGCTGCGAGGCGACTCGTAGGTCGCGCCCACGGTGTCCTCCGTGCGCACGGCGTAGCCGTCCATCCCCGTGTTCGGTAGCGGCGGAATGTCGAGGTGCGAGCGGACGTCCTCCGCCAGCATCAGGCCCAGCGCCTCCATCAGCGGCACGTCCGCCGCCGGCAGCACCTCGAAACGTTCGAGGATCCTCGAACGGGCGTCCTCCACGGAGATCATGTCGGCGGGGAGGATGCTGCGGGTGCCGGTGGTGGTGGCGGAGTAGGTCTGCTCGTGTTCGTGCGCCATGCGCGCCAGTCTACCGCGTGTTGCCCCGCCGGACAGGACGTCATGTCCCCGCAACCGAACGTCCGAGGCCCCTCGTGCGTTCTGGAGGTAGCGCCCTCCCCAGGGAAGTGAGAGAGCCTGTGGTCGCCCGCCAGGTCCCCGAGCGGACAGACGACGTCGCCGCTACCGCCACCCCCGCCACGACTGCCACCCCCGCCATGACTGCGACGACGGGCAGCGCCGGACGTCCCGGCACGCCGCGCAACGTCGAGGCGTACACGCCGCACCGCCTGCCGGCCACCAGCGCCGCTGACCTCCACGACCCACGCGCCGAGGGCTTCGCGCTGCTGGACCGCATCCAGGCGCTCCGCCACGAGCAGCCCGCCGAGTGGTCCGGTGACCTGGACGCGATCGAATCCCTCGTCTGGCGCCTGCTCTTCCTGGACCACCAGGACTAGCCCATCCCTGGCGGCAGACCTTCCGGCCCCCTCTCCTTTCCTACGGAAGGAGAGGGTTGGGGTGGGGGCATGCTTTCGAGGCACCTCGAACCCCCGGTTGCCCGCGCGCCCTTCGACAGGCTCAGGCAGATTGCGGAGCGCTCCGCTTCTGTCCCCCCCTCTTGAGGGGGGAGGGCGAGGGAGGGGGTGGCGCCGGGCGAAGCCCAGCCCTCCGGCCCCGAGAGCCCGCTTACCCCAGGTTCACCGCCAGGCAGGTCGTGGTGCGCTGCACCCCCGGCGTGGACGCGATCTCCGAGGTAATCGTCCGCCCCAGTGCGTCCAGGTCCTCCGCCTCGACCTGCACGATGACGTCGAACGGGCCCGTGACCGTGTCCACCGCCGTCACGCGCCCCTCGCCCGCGCCGGCCCCGCCGCCGATGCGCCGGATGTGCTCCGACACCGTCAGCGTGCGTCCCACCTCGGTCTCCACCAGGACGAAGCCTCGGATCATGGTGCGCTCCTCCTCGGACTGCTGCTTTCGCCGGGAGGGGAGCATACTCGACGCCCCGAGGCGCCACGGGGGCGGACAGCCGGGTACCAGGAGGTCATGCAGTACGGGATGATCTCGTACGTGGTGCCGCTCTCGCGCTTCCCGGACACCTACAACAAGCAGCCACTGGCCCTCGCGTCCCTCGCCTCGCAGAAGAACGACAAGGCCCTCTACCTGAACAACGTCTACGGCGACGACTCGCAGGAGGCGTGGTTCAAGGAGGCGTACCGGGCGACGGGGAAGCGCCTGGACATGGGCAAGTCCTGCGTCCGCTTCCGCCACCTGGAGGACCTCCCGCTGGAGGTGGTGGGGGAAGCCATCGAACGGACGCCCGTGGAGGACTTTGTGGCGCGCTATGCGGCGGGGAGGGGTAGCGACGCCGCGTCGTTGAGGATCAATTCCGTTCGCGTGCGGTAGAATGTGCTCGTGAATCAGACGCAAATGACGTTGGACGAGTACGACCGCAGAAGGCGTCTCTTGGAGGATGCCTTTAGTCCGTTCGCTCCGGTAAGTGAAGCCGAGGTGTTTCACGGTCGTTCTGAGCAACGGCGGCTGGTAGTAGAAGCGATCCGGACGGTCGGTCGGCATGTCGTCATCTACGGCGAGCGAGGGGTTGGTAAAACCTCACTGGCCAACGTTCTGCGCCCGTGGCTGGGCCAAGCGATAGCCGTTGCCCACGTTAGCGCAACAGCTGGCGACACCTTCGAGACCCTGATTCGACGGGCGTTCGCCTCCTACCAGCTGACATTGCCGCTGCCCGCTGTGGGCTTCGTGCGTCAGCAGACTGAAGTTCAGTACGCCTTGGCGGCTGCTCTACCGGGCGAGAGCCCGCTGCTCCCCGATCAGGTCGCTCGGACGCTTGCGAACTTCAACTATGACCTGGTCGTCGTGGTTGACGAGTTCGACCGCCTCCCCACAGAGCAAGTACCGGCCTTCGCAGACTTTATTAAGTCTCTTTCTGACGACCGGTCTGGATCGACTGTCGTGATTGTCGGTGTTGCAGAATCGGTCAATCAATTGGTAGGCGAACATGGATCGATTGTCCGCAACCTCATGCAAATTCATATGCCGCGGATGTCGGAGGACGAACTCACCGAGATCGTCGATACCGGGTTTACAGCAGCTGACTGCACCAGCACAAGTCGAGTGATGAGCAGAATCGTGCGGTCGTGTCACGGCTTCCCGCATTACGCTCATCTGATCGCACAGTACACGGGCTTAGCGGCGTTAAACGAGGCGAAGCAAAAGGGACAAGCAATCGACGGGACGCTCGAGATCACCGAGCAGCACGTCGTTGGAGGAATGGATCGGGCCGTCCAGACCGCCGATCAGACGCACCGCGAGGCGTACCATCGGGCGGTCCAAGGTGGGGATGCTTCTCTGTGGGTACCGGTAGTGGTCGCATGTGCCTTGGCGTCGGCGGATGACCGTGGCTTCTTTAATTCCCGGGCAGTTCTACAGGCGTTGCAGCAGATACGCGGCCAAGAGGTCGTCCAACAGACTTTTGCCTACCATCTGGGCGAGCTGATCGCGGAAAAGCGGGGGCCACTCCTCGAACGCACTGGTCCTGAGAAGCGCTACCTCTACCGCTTTGTTGATCCCTTCATGCGGCCCTATATCATCATGCGGGCACAGGCCGAGCGGGTGGCTGACGGTCTCGCCTAACTCTCCCTCCCCATACAATCCCCACCATGACCTCCACCACTGACCGCATCGCCGAGATTGAGCGCGACGCCCTGGCGGCGCTCGCCAGTGCCGAGGATGACGCCAGCATCGAGGCGTGGCGGACGCGGGTGCTGGGGCGGTCGGGGGAGTTGACGGGCGTGCTGCGCGGCATCGGCGGGCTGGAGGCCGAGGAGCGCAAGGCCGTGGGCGCCGAGGCGAACCGCGCCAAGCAGGTGCTGGAGGCAGCCCTCGAAGCGCGGCGCGAGGCGGTCCGGCGCGCGGCGCTGGCCTCGGCGGAGGCGGACGCCCTCGACGTGACGCTGCCGGGCCGGCCAGTGGGCATCGGCCGGCTGCACCCGGTCACGCAGGTGCGCCGCAAGATCCTGGACGTCTTCGAGCGCCTGGGCTTCCAGGTCATCGAGGGCCCCGAGGTGGAACTGGACGAGTACAACTTCGGCGCGCTGCGCATCCCGGAACACCACCCCGCGCGCGACATGTGGGACACGTTCTGGTTCGACGAGGAGGTGGACGGCAAGACGCCGCTCCTCCTGCGTACGCACACCAGCCCCATGCAGATCCGCCACATGCAGTCCCACGAGCCGCCCATCCGCGTGGCCGTCCCCGGCAAGTGCTACCGCTACGAGGCCACGGACGCCACGCACGAGTGGATGCTGGAGCAGGTGGAACTGCTCGCCATTGACGAGGGCATCTCCATGGCGAACCTGAAGGGGACCCTGGAGGAGTGGGCGCGCCAGATGTTCGGCCCCGGCCGCAAGGTGATGCTACGCAACTCCTACTTCCCGTTCGTGGAGCCGGGCGTGGAGGTGGCGGTCGACTGCTTCGCCTGCCCGGGCGACGACCCGGCGTGCTCGGTATGTCGAGGCTCAGGCTGGCTGGAGATGATGGGCGCGGGCATGGTGCACCCGGAGATCATCGAGGCTGCGGGCTACGACCCGGAGCGGTACACGGGCTTCGCCGCCGGCATGGGCGTGGAGCGCGTGGCCATGGTGATGCTGGGCGTCTCCGACATCCGCGACTTCCACGCGAACGACCCTCGCTTCCTCGCCCAGTTCTGATCTGACCCCTTCGCCCTGCACAGGGTGTCCCCGTGTGTCCGACTCCGGTCGAACGGAGGGGGCTCTGCCTCTGCGAAACCCGGGCCTCTGCGAAACCCGGGCCTCTGCGAGACCCTGAAATTACGTGCGAATACTGGCGTATCGGTGTCCTGCGTTAGGATGCCGGAGGAGCCTCGAGACCCCTCGATGTGTGGGGGTGGGGGCCGGGGCTGGAGGAGGATGAGGATGCGCGAGGTCGCGATTGTGTCGCCGCTGCGGACAGCGGTGGGGCGCTTTGGTGGATCACTGAAGGACATTCCGGCCGCGGACCTGGGCGCCACGGTGGCGAAGGCGATCCTCGAACGGACGGGGCTGGACCCGGCCCGGGTGGACGACGTGGTGCTGGGCCACGGCTACCCCGGCGGCGAGGAGCCGGCCATCGGACGCATCGTGGGGCTGAAGGCCGGACTACCGGTGGAGACCCCGGGATACCAGTTGGACCGGCGGTGCGCCTCCGGGCTGCAGGCCATCCTGAACGCGGCCATGCTCGTGCAGACGGACAACGCGGACGTGGTGCTGGCCGGCGGCGTGGAGTCCATGAGCCGCGTGGAGTTCTACACCTCCCCGGACATCCGCTGGGGCGTGCGTCAGGGCGGCATCGAACTGAAGGACCGCCTCGACCGCTCGCGCACCTGCGCCGCGCCCGAGGAGATCGTGGGCTACATCTCCGGCATGATCGAGACGGCCGAGAACGTGGCGAAGAAGTACGACATCAGCCGCGAGGCGCAGGACGAGTACGCGGTGCGCAGCCACCAGCGCGCCGTGGCCGCGCAGCAGGAGGGCCGCTTCGCCGGCGAGATCGTCCCGGTCACCATCCCCCAGCGTCGAGGCGACCCGATCGTGTTCGCGGAGGACGAGGGGCCGCGCGCTGACACGACGCCTGAGGCGCTCGCGCGCCTGCGCCCAATGATGGGCCCGGATGGCTCCGTGACGGCGGGCAACGCCAGTTCCCAGAACGACGCCGCTTCGCTCTGCCTCGTGGTGGCGGCGGACAAACTGGACGAGTTGGGCCTCGAACCGTCGCTCTACCTGCGAGGCTGGGCGTCCGCCGGGGTGCACCCGGCGTACATGGGCATCGGCCCGGTGCCGGCGTTCGAGAAATTGTCGGCGAAGACGGGCGTGGGCCTGGCGGACATCGACGTGGTCGAACTGAACGAGGCGTTCGCCAGCCAGGTGTTGGGCGTGCTGCAGGGCTGGGGCGTGGCGGACGACCGCGACTTCCTGGAGAAGTTGAACCCGAACGGGTCCGGCATCTCGCTGGGCCACCCCATCGCGGCCACGGGCGCGCGCATCCTGGCCACCATGAGCCCCGAGTTGCAGCGTCGAAGTGCGCGTTACGGCCTGGAGACGATGTGCGTGGGCGGCGGCCAGGGCCTGGCGGCGCTCTTCGAGCGGCCGTAGGCCCCCTTCACCGCGCACCAGCCTCACGACGTGCCTCTGACGTGTTTCTGACGTGGGCGCCAGGCGCGGTCAGACGACCAGCCCGGCGGCCACGTAGCCGGCCATGCCGGCGATGAGCGCCCCCAGGAGCCCCCAGCGCAGCCCTGCGCCGAGCGCCAGCGCCGTTCCGACGAGGAGCGGCGCCCACACCCGCAGGGCCGCCTCGAACGTGGCCGTCGCCTCGGCCTCTGCGGTGCCCGCGAGCACGCTGGCCACGAGGGCGGCGAGGATCGCCGGGCGGGCGTGCACGAGCCAGCGGTCGAGCGACGCCGCCACGCCTCGCGCTGCCGGGATCACGATGAACACGGCGCGCATCGCGTAGGTACCCAGGGCGATCACGGCGATGGCCGCGAACTGCTGCCACACGGGCATGTCCATGCTCAGCCCTCGCTCTCGCTGCTCGCGCCGGTGGCGTCAGTGGGGGGCGAGAAGCGCGCCGCCACGATGCCCGCGAGCATGCCGAAGCCGGCCCCGGCGATGATCGAGCCCGTGTCCATGAGCGGCCGCAGCGCGACCGCCGCCGCCGCCCCCACGATCGCCGCCGCCACGGCCGGGCGGCCACGGAGCGCGGGGGCGAGCAGGCCGGTGAGGGCGGCGGGGGCCGCGAACTCCACGGGCCAGGACTCCGGGATCACGTGGCCGGCCAGCACGCCCGCGGTCACGGCCACGAGCCACACGACGCCGAGGAACCCTCCGGAGGCGACCAGGTAGCGCCGGAACCAGCGCCGGTCCCCGCGCTCCTCGGGGCGGCGGGCGAAGACCAGGGCGAAGGTCTCGTCCAGGATCAGGTGCGGCGCGGCCCAGCGGAACCAGCGCGGTTGGCCTCGGAAGAGCGGGCTGAGGGCGGCGCTGTAGATGAGCATGCGCGCGTTCACGACCAGCGTGGCCACGACCACCGCGATCCAGGCGGCGCCCTCGCCCAGCAGGGTGACCGCGGCCAGGTGCGCGGACCCGGCGAACACCAGCGGCGTAGCCACCCACCCCACGAGGTTCGACATCGCCGTCTCGGAGATGGCCGCGCCCACGGCGATGCCGAACGGCAGCACGGAGATCGCCACCGGTACGGCGTCGCGCAGGGCCGCGCCGGCAGCCCCCACTATCGAGGAAGCGCGCGCGGTTGACTCGGCGCTGGCGGAGGACTCTGGCCTGCCCAACGACGCCACCTGCTCTCACGTCCTCCGGGACGCTCGTCATCGTCCCCCAGCACGGCCTCGGTAGCCACTGAAGGACACGAAGGGAACGACGCGACACCCCGGCAGCGGGTGCAACGCGGGCGACCCCAGGCGGCGGGAGATCATCAAGGTCAACGACCACCTGATGACCGCGCTCGAATACCTCATGGAGATGGTGGACGGCCCCCGCTCGACAGGCGGCGCGGGCGACGACTACGCCGACGTGCCCGTCCTCCACTGACCACCCCCCGACTGCATCGGCCACCTACCTACGCAATTTGCGTAGGTATAACCGTCAAGTAGTGGCGCCCGCAGGTCTGGAAGCACGTTACTTGACCGTTATACTTACGCAAATTACGTGAATGGGGGGTGCTTTGCCACGTCCGTGATGAAGCACTAGGCTTGCACACATGAGCGAAGACACCACCCCCCACAACGTGAACCGCGAGCCTGCGAACCGTAACCATTCCCCGATCCCCCTGGAGGATCTGCAGGTCATCGCGCATTACCCGGCCGACTACATCTCCCGCGGCGGGCTCATCGGGGGGATCGGCACCGCCGTACTGACTCTGCTCGGCTCTGGCCCGGATCTCGAGGCTCAGGTGTGGGGACTACTCGCAGGCGGCTTCCTCGGCGGGCTGGTCGGCTTCATCGCGATGATCTTCGTGGGCGAGTTCCGCTACGTGGAGTGGCGCAACAAGCAGCGCGACCGCAACGAAGCGTGAACCGCTGGGCCCTCGCTCTCGTGGTCGTCGGCGTGTTCGCGCTCGGCGCTGCCGTCAACGCGCTCGGCCAGGACGATCCGCCAGCCGATCAGCCGGTCGTGGTGTGGAAGGGGCGGACGGGCTCCAACCAGGTCTGGACCGTTCGCTACCAGATCGCCGATGACCACTGGGCGTTGTTCACGGCGGGGCACGCTGGTTGCTACGCCGCAGCCCGGATCGGCGAACCGCTGCCGGATGAGTGCAGGGGTGGGGTCGCGGAGTTGACGCCCCGAGAGCGGGTGATCGAGCGGCTCCGGGAACGCCAGAACAACCGCTAGACCGCGACCGCCGCCTTCCGCCGCCAGTAGGTCGTCCGCCGGCACTTCCCGTACCACGCATCCACGCCTTCGGCCTTCACGTCCACCTGCGCCACGATGAACGGCTTGCCGTACTTGTCTCGGCACCCGTTCGCGCACCTGATGCCGGCCATCACCAGGTCGCTCACTGCGCCGCCTGCCTCGCCCGCAGCCGTTCGAGCACCCGCTGCCGTGCGCCGCTGGACGCAGGAGCCTCGGTGATGGCGGGGATAGTGACCTCGCGCACGCCCGGCCGAATCCCGCCAGCGGTGCAACGCGGGCGGGGGGTCGGCGGGATGTATCATCCGTGCGTGCAGGCCGCACTCGGGGGGCGGGCTCGACGTGTTCGAGGCCGACGGGTGCACGGGAGGACAGAGCAGGATGACGACAGTCGAGCAGGACGCGCAGCAGTACCGGATCATTGGCACGAGCCCACGGAGGCCGGACGGCGTCGAGAAGGTGACCGGGCGCGCCGTGTACGGTGCGGACGTGCGCCTCTCCGGCCTGCTGCACGGTCGCGTGAAGCGCAGCCCCCACGCTCACGCAATCATCAAGCGCATCGACGTGTCGAAGGCCCTCGCACTGCCGGGCGTGCTCGCGGTGGTACTGCACTCGGACTTCCCGGCGCCGTCCGAGCCGATCATGCAGACGATCCGCGGCCCCCAGCCGTCTGACTGGGACACCGAGCGCATCATTGCCCGCCGCAAGGTGCTCTTCCGTGGCCACCCCGTGGCAGCCGTCGCCGCTACCGACCACCACATTGCCGAGGATGCCCTCGAACTGATCGAGGTCGAGTACGAAGTGCTGCCGGCGGTGGTCACCATGGACGACGCCATTGCCGCCGGTGCGCCCATCCTGCACGACGACGGCAAGGCGGACATGGTGGAGGGCCTCTTCACCCCCGTGGACGGCCGTCCCACGAACATCGCGCGCACGCTGGAACTCGGCCTGGGCGACGTGGAGGCGGGCTTCGCGGAGTCCGAGGTGGTGCTGGAGCGCGTCTACGAGACGGCGATGGCGCATCAGGGCTACATCGAGCCGCACAACGCCACCGCCATGTGGAACAGCGACGGCAAGGTCACCATCTGGACCAGCACGCAGGGCGCCTTCGGCATCCGCGGCAACGTCTCGCGCATCCTCAACCTGCCGCTGGGCGACCTGAAGGTCGTCCCGGCCGAGATCGGCGGCGGCTTCGGCGCGAAGAACGTGGTCTACCTGGAGCCGCTGGCCGCGCTCCTTTCGAAGAAGACCGGACGTCCGGTGCAGATCACGATGAACCGCACGGAGGTGCTGGAGGCCACCGGGCCCACGTCCGGCACCCGCTCCTGGGTGCGCATCGGCGCGAAGCGTGACGGTACGCTGGTGGCCGCCGACATCCGCCTGGAGTACGAGGCGGGCGCCTACCCCGGCTCGCCCATGCCGGGCGGCGCGCGTTGCGCCCTGGGCCCATACTTCGTGCCGAACCAGCGCATCGTGGGCTACGACATCGTCCTGAACCGGCCGAAGGTGGCGGCGTACCGCGCACCGGGCGCGCCCGCCTCCGAGTTCGCGGTGGAGTCGCTTCTGGACGAACTGTCGGAGCGGCTACAGATGGACCCCACGGAGTTGCGCCTGAAGAACGCCGCCGTCCCCGGCACGCCTCGCAGCGACGGCGCTACGCACGGCAGCATCGGCGCGCGCGAGACCATGGAGGCGCTCGTCAACCACCCGCACTACCGCTCGGAGATCACCGGCCAGGACATCGGCCGAGGGGTGGCGGTGGGCTTCTGGCAGAACGGCGGCGGCGAGTCCTCCGCGTACGCGAATGTGCACTCGGACGGGCGGGTGACGCTCATCACCGGCTCCGTGGACATCGGCGGGCAGCGTGCGGCGTTGGCGATGCAGTTCGCGGAGGCCATGGGCATCGCGTACGAGGACATCACCTCGCTCGTGGGGGACACGGACAGCATCGGCTTCACCGGCAACACCGGGGGCAGCCGCACCACCTTCGCCACCGGCTGGGCCGTGTACCAGGCCGCCATGGACGTCCGCAAGCAACTCGAAGAGCGCATGGCCCGCATCTGGGAGTGCGATCCGTCCGAGGTGGCCTATGACCCCGAGGACGCCACCCTGAAGGGCCCCGAGGGGAAGTCGATGACCTTCCAGGAGGCGGCACGCCGCCTCCCCGGCAGCGGCGGCAACATCCAGGGCCAGGCGAACGTGGTCTCCACCAACGTGGGCAAGGTGGGCGCCTGCTACGGCGCGCACATCGCAGATGTGCATGTGGACCGGGAGACCGGCAAGGTCACCGTGCTCCGCTACACCGCCATCCAGGACGTGGGCAAGGCGATCCACCGCGACTACGTGGAAGGCCAGATCCAGGGCGGCGCCGTGCAGGGCATCGGCATGGCGCTGCACGAGGAGTACGTCTACGACGAGGACGGGCGCATGGTGAACGCCTCGTTCCTGGACTACCGCATGCCGGTGGCCAACGACCTGCCGATGATCGAGACCGTGCTCGTGGAGGTGCCGAACCCCGGCCACCCCTACGGCGTGCGCGGCGTGGGCGAGGTGCCCATCGTCCCGCCGCTGGGGGCGATCGCGAACGCCATCTATGACGCCGTGGGCGTCCGCGTCACGCGCCTGCCGGCCTCGCCCCGCGTGATCCTCGAGGGCCTCGACGCGCTCGAGGGCAGCGCGGGCACGACGACGACGGAGGCCGCGGGGTAGGGGGCCACCCCCACCCCGCCTGGCGTATGGCCATCCTGCACGTCCCCGCCTCGCTGCGGGCGCTGACAGATGGTCGTGAGCGCTTCGAGGTCCCCGGTGCGGCAACCCTCCGGCAGGTCGTGGAGGCGGTGGGCCGCGAGTGCCCGGAACTGGCGGCGCGCATCGCCACGGACGGCGAACTGCGGCCAGACATGGCGGTCGCCATCGACGGCTCGATCATCGAGGAAGGCGGACTGCTGACGCCCGTGGAGGCGGACGCGGAGATCTACCTCGTCCCGCCGATCGGCGGAGGATGACCGTACCAGACGCTGGCGGAACGCCTCCCGCAGGGGCGTTTCGTGGTGCTGCCGGGCGTCGCCCACATCCCGCAGATCGAGCAGCCGGAGGCCATCGCCGCCCTCGTACGCGAGGTGGCGAGCCAGTCCTGAGCGCGCCGGTCCAGCGTTCCTGGCGGGGGGAGGGTGGCAGGCAAGCGCCGGGTGTTCGAGACTTCGTGTGAGCCCCTTTGCTCGCCTCATCCTGCTGGGAGCCGTACATGCTGGTGTCGTTGAAGTGGTTGCGTGAGTACGTCGACATCCCGAACGACGTGGACGTGGACGACCTGGCGCACCGCCTGACCATGGCCAGCGCGGAGGTAGAGGGCATCCAGCGCCTGGGCGCCCAGTGGGACCGCGACCTGATCCGCGTGGGACACGTGCTGCAGGTGGACCCGCACCCCAACGCAGACCGCCTGCGCCTGGCCACGGTGGACTTCGGCGGCGGTGAGCCCCAGACCGTCGTCTGCGGCGCGCCGAACCTCCAGGCCGGGCAGCGCATCGCGTTCGCGCGCGAGGGGGCGCGGGTGCGGGACGGGCACTCTGGCAAGGAGATGACGCTGAAGCGCACGAAGATCCGCGACGTGGAGTCTGCGGGCATGGTGCTCTCCGAGCGCGAACTCGGCCTGTCCGAGGAACACGAGGGCATTGTCGTCCTGCCGGAGGATGCGCCCGTGGGCACGCCGCTGGCCGAGTACCTGGGCGACACGATCCTGGACGTCCACATCTGGCCGAACCGCGCGGACATGATGAGCATCACCGGCATCGCCCGCGAGGTGGCCGCCGTCCTCGGCGCCACCGTGCGCCCGCCGTCCGCCGACTACCCCACCAGCGACGTGCCGGCGTCCGAGGCCGTCTCGGTCGCCATCGAGGACCCCGCGCTGTGCGCGCGCTACGTGGCGACGGTGATCGAGGGCGTGCAGGTGGGGCCGTCGCCGGAGTGGCTCCAGCAGCGGCTGCGCTCTGCCGGGCAGCGGCCGATCTCCAACGTGGTGGACATCACGAACTACGTCATGCTCGAACTGGGGCAGCCGCTGCACGCGTTCGATCTGGACACCGTGCGTGGCGAGGTGGGCGTGCGCCTGGCGCGCGACGGCGAGACGCTGCGGACCCTCGACGGCGTCGACCGCTCGCTGGCGCCGGACACGCTGGTGATCACGGACGAGGCCGGCCCCATCGCGCTGGCCGGCGTCATGGGCGGCCAGCACACCGAGGTCACCCCGGGCACCACGCGCATACTGCTGGAGGCGGCCCGCTTCGACCCGGTCAGTATCCGCCGCACCTCCACCCGGCTTGCCCTCCGCTCCGAGGCCTCCTCGCGCTTCGAGCGCGGCCTCTCGCCGGACCTGGCGATGGAGGCCTCGCGGCGCGCGACGCAGTTGTTCGTGGAGGTGGCGGGCGGCACGGCGCTGGCGGGCGCGGTGGACGTCTACCCCGCCCCCGCCGAACGCACCGAGGTGACCGTGCCGCGCCGTCGCCTGGACACTGTGATCGGCGTCCACGTGCCCACCGCGGAGGTGGTGAGCATCCTGGAGACGCTGGGCTTCGAGGTGCTGGAGACGGACCGAGAGCAGGCGGACGGCGCGTTCCGCATCCGCGCCCCCTGGTGGCGCACCGACATCGGCATTCCGGACGACATCGCGGAGGAGGTGGTGCGCCTGGCCGGGTACGACCGCCTGCCGGCGGCGGCCATCCGCGCCGCGATCCCGGCGTGGGAGCCCTCGCCGATGCCCGACCTGCGCGACCGGGTGGTGGACGCGCTGGTGGGTGCGGGCATGCAGGAGACCATCACCTACTCGCTCACGACGGACGAGGTGCTCCTGCGCGTGATGCCGCGCGAGGACCTGGAGGTGATCCGCCCGCTCCGCCTCAAGAACACGCTCTCCTCCGACCGCGAGGTCATGCGTCCCACCCTGCGCCACGCGGTGCTGGAGACGGTCGAGCGCAGCATCCGCGCGGGTGCGGAGCGCATTGCCGTCTTCGAGTCCGGGCGGACCTACCTCCCGCGCCGGGGCGGCGACACCGAAGGCGATGGCGTGCTTCCCGAGGAGCGCGAGGTGGTGATCGGCGCGGTCTCCGGGCACGACCTCGACCGCTGGGGGCGCCCCACGGACCGCGCGCTCGACTTCTACGACGCGAAGGGGGTGGTGGAGGCGTTGTTCGACGTCCTTCAGACGCCCGTGACGTTCCAGGCCGCCGAGGCGTTCGGCATGATGCGCGGCCGCACGGCGCACCTGCTGGTGGGCGAAGCGCCCGTGGGCGTGCTGGCCGAGGTGCACCCGGACGTACTGGACGCCTTCGAGATCGGGCAGCCGGTGCTCCTCTTCGAGGTTGACCTGCCCTCGCTGCTGCCGCACGTGGGCGGGCGTCGGGCTGCGCAGTCGGTGCCGCGCTACCCGGCCGTGGAGCAGGACCTGGCGGTGGTGGTGGACGCGGAGGTGCCGGCGGCCCGTATCCAGGCCGTGCTGGAGGGCTCACCGCTGGTCACGAGCGCCCGCGTGTTCGACGTCTTCCACGACGAGCGCCTGGGCGAGGGCAAGAAGAGCATCGCCTTCGCGATCCGATACCAGGCGCCCAACCGCACGCTGACCTCGGAAGACGCGAACCGGGAGCAGGCCAAACTCCTGAAGCGCCTGGAACGCGAGTTCGGCGCCACCCTGCGCGGGTAGGCCTCGCCTCCAGCCGCTACCCTCGCCACGGACAGGAGGCGAGGACCATGGCAGGCCCGTTCCCCGAGACGCTTGCTGGCGTCCCCGAACGTGCGAGGGCGCTCCTTTACGGCGCGGTCGACCTCCATGTACACGCGGGGCCAGACCCCTTCGCTGAGCGGCGGCTGGACGCGCTGGCGCTGGCGCGCGACTACCGCGAGGCGGGGCTGGCCGGGTTCGTCCTCAAGAGCCACGAGTATCCAACGCAGGCGCTCGCCTGGGCCGTGGCGCAGGTTGTGGAGGACATCCGCATCGCGGGGGCGATCGCGCTGGACCGCGGAGTGGGCGGGCTGAACCCGGATGCGCTGGAGGCGGCGCTGCGGATGGGCACGCGCGTGGTCTGGATGCCCACCTTCGACACGGCGTGGTCGCGCGCGAACTTCGGCCGCTGGCACAGTCGGGGCGAGCCGGTGCGCGTCCTGGACGCCGGCGGCGCCCTGCTCCCGGAGGCCCGTGAGTGCCTCGCGCTGGTCGATGAGCACGAGGCGACGCTATGCACGGGACACCTCTCGCCGGAGGAGACTCTCGCCGTCGTCCAGGAGGCGAGAGGACGCGGCATCCGCACGGTGGTGACGCACCCCACGCCCTTCGGCATTCCGCGGGCGGTGCAGGAGCAGTGCGCTGCGCTCGGCGCGTACGTGGAGCACTGCGCGAACACCTCGTTCAAGGAGGACGGCGCGGAGCAGGCAGCGGCCATGGTGGCGGACGCGCGGGCGGTGGGCGTCGAGCGCGTGGTGCTCTCGACAGACCTCGGACAGGCGGGCAACCCGCACCCGGCGGTGGGCCTGGCGCTGTGGGCGGAGGTCTTCTTGGCGGCCGGCTTCAGCGAGGACGAGGTGCGCCGCATGGTGTCTGCCAACGCTCGGGACGCCCTCGGCTGGTAGGGGCGGCGAGCGCAGGATGAGCGACATAAGAAAAGCCGCCCCCATCAGTCGGGGAGCGGCTTCTCGGTTTATCTCGAAGGGTGGGCTACTGTCCGTCGGCGTCCACGAGCCCAGCGCGACTGTTCAGTTCCCCGCTAACCTGACGGGCCATCTCGAACCGGATCGGATCGTCCGTCGAGTTCATTGTATGGCTTGCCCCGTGACTGCCAGAGACGGCGAGATGGTGGCAGGTGCATGTACACAAGCCTTCGGCTTTCTCACCATCAAGTATCTCGAAGCGGTAGCCGTTGCAAAGGCGATGAAGCAAAGGCACACGGCACCACATCTGGGCACGTGGCCCTGCGAGTGAAGGCGCCCGCGACCCGGTCGCGATCTCGTCCTGGAAAAGTTGCAGGGTCCTCCTCTGGCGCTGCCAAGCCGTGAGCGCTCGCTTTTCGATGTCAGTTGCCGCATCGCCCTTAGCCATGGCCGCAGCAGCAAGGCGCAAGACCTGCTGTTCGATCTCGGCATCGGTCATGCCGTCTTCGTATGTCATTTCGGCCCCGCTCCCGATGCGAGTATAGCCCGCCATCCGACCGAATACGCGGGAACACACCTAAGAGTGGGGAGGGGGGACGCCTACGCGGCGAGGGCTGCCCTGGCCTGCTCCGCCACGCGGCCGAACGCCTCCGGCTCGCGGACGGCGAGGTCTGCGAGGATCTTGCGGTCGAGTTCGATGCCGGCGCGTCGCAGGCCATCGATGAAGCGGCCGTAGGAGAGGCCGTGGAGGCGGGCGGCGGCGTTGATGCGGGTGATCCAGAGGCGGCGGAACTGGCCCTTGCGGTCGCGGCGGTGGATCGTCGCGTAGCGGAGGGCGTGGATCATGGACTGGTGCGCGACCTTGTAGTTGGTCCGGCGCTTGCCACGATGCCCTTCAGTCAGGGAGAGGACCTTGCGGTGACGGTTGCGGGCCTGGACCCGGGAGCGGACGCGTGCCATGTGGGGAGCCTTCTGTATCTGCTGGGGGCTGGACTGCTACTCGTGAAGCCGGACTGCTACTGGCCGGACTGCTATTGGCCGGACTGCTATTGGTAACTCGGCGCCGCTAGGAGTTGGTGCTCACGCGCGGTGAGCCCTGCTCGTTCGGCTGCTTGTGCGGCGCGGGGGTGGGCGAGGCGTACGGCAACTTCCGACGGATCGCCTTCACGAGCGTGGAGTTCGCCGCCACGTTCTCGCGGTTCTGGTACATCTTCGAACGCGAGCGCTTGCTGCGCTTCGGGTTGAACGTACGCAACATGACCTTGCCCGTCCCCGTAATGCGGACGCGCTTGGCCGTACCCTTGTGGGTCTTCATCTTCGGCACGCGGGTGTTCCCCTCGGTCAGTGGCTCGTCGCGACGGCTATTCCGCCGCGACGGCCTCGGTAGGAGTCTCAGCAGTGGCTTCCGATGGCTCGGAGGCAACCGCCTGTGGCTCATTCTGCTGGCTGGTCGCCTTGGCGTCAGCCCTCTTCTGCTTCTCGTCCGCCACCTTGCGAGCGGCCGCCTTCTTGGCGGGGTCCAACGTCATGGACATGAACCGGCCCTCAAGCCGAGGCGGGCGCTCCAGGTCTGCAACGTCCTCCACGCGGGCGTAGAACTTCTTGAGCAGTTCCTCCGCCACCTCTGGGTGCGTGTTCTCGCGCGCCCGGAGCATGACGGAGACCTTGACCTTGTCGCCGTCCAGCAGCAATTTGCGGGCGGTGCGGATCTTGAAGTCGCGGTCGTGAGTGTCGATCTTGACCTTCATGCGCACTTCGCGCAACTCGACCTGCTTGGCGCCGCGCCTGGCGTCCCGTTCCTTCTTGGCCTGTTCGTACTTGAACTTCCCGTAGTCCATGATCTTCACCACGGGGGGACTGGCCGTTGGAGCGATCTCCACCAGGTCCAGGTTGGCCTCGTCAGCCAGCCGCTGGGCCTCACGGGTGTCCATGATTCCCAACTGCTCGTCGCCGCGGATCACACGCACCTGCGGGATGCGGATCTGCTCGTTCAGTCGAAGGTCTTTAGCGATCGGACATACCTCCACAGCCGCGGCCGCCTTGCCTGGGGCCGCCTACACGTCCGTATTCTACCAAAGAGGCGCGCTGAACGTGTGGCCGCCGGCACGCGATCCGTGCAGATCCCGAGACGCGACGGTCAGGCGGCGGACGCCATCACGCCCTGCATCCGCCTCGCTCGACCTCTGGAGGGCCCTCGAAGCGTCGGGGCGGGCGCTATTCCTCTGCGGGGTCGTACTCCACGACGATGTCGCCCTTCTCCACGCGGTCGCCCAGGACGGCGGAGACGCGGGTGACGGTGCCGGCCACGGGGGCCTGCACCTCGTTCTGCATCTTCATCGCCTCGACCACCACGAGCGTCTGGCGCGCCTCGAAGGTGTCGCCCTCCTTGACGCGCACGTCCACCACCACGCCGGCGAGCGGCGCGGAGACCTTGCCCGGCGGGTCGCCCATGCCGCTGGCGGCGCCGCGGCCGCGCCCGGCCGAGCCCACGGGGCCAAGGATGAACACGCGCCCGTCCACGAGCACGCGCAGGGCCTTGCCCTCGCGCGTGACGTACGCCTGGGACGGCACGCCATCACGGATGATGGAGAAGAGCCCCGGCACACCGGACGTGGTGGCGTCCACCTCGAACGGCTCGCCGCCGTCGATGCGGACGGTGAGGACGCCCTGTGTGGACTCGTCTACCTGGACGGCGTGGTTGACGCCGTCTACCTGGAAGCGCTGCCGCGTCGCCATCCGGCGGTCCCTCCTTCAATGCGAATGCCTCGTCGGGCCATGCTGCGGGCGGACTTCACCCAGCGGGTGAGCCCGGCGGGGCGTGCGCCTCCATCTGCGGAGACGCCTTGGACGAGGCCTGCCGCCAGCCCGCCGGCCGTCAGCGCCACCTCCAGCCGTGGGTCGTCCTCTGGCAGGGCGGGCATGGTGAAGTTCGACTCCAGCCAGGAGGTGTAGATGTCGCCGCTGCGGAAGTCCGGGTGATCCATCAACTCCAGGTGGAACGCCTGGTTGGTCATGGGGCCGGAGACGATCAGGTCCTTCAGGGCGCGCTTCATGCGTTCAATGGCGCGCTCGCGGTCCTCCGCCCACACGATCAATTTGCCCAGCAGCGAGTCGTAGAAGACGGGGATGTCCAAGCCCTCGAACAGCATGGTGTCAAAGCGGACGCCGGGTCCGGCGGGCGCCCGCAGGAAGTCGACCAGGCCCAGGGAGGGGATGAAGTTGTTGAACGGATCCTCGCCGTTGATGCGGCACTCGATCGCCCAGCCCACCGGGTCCAGGGGGGCGTCCGGGTCCGGCACCGGCTCGCCGGCGGCCACGCGCAACTGCATGGCCACCAGGTCCACGCCGCCGTAGACCAGTTCTGACACGGGGTGCTCCACCTGCAGCCGTGCGTTGACCTCCAGGAAGTAGAAGTTGCCGTCCTGGTCCATCAGGAACTCGACGGTGCCGGCGTTGCGGTAGCCGCAGGACTTGGCGGCCGCGATGGCGGCGTCGCACAGCCGCTGGCGGACTTCCGGGGTCACCGCGACGGAGGGCGCCTCCTCCACCAGTTTCTGATTGCGGCGCTGCACGGAGCACTCGCGCTCGCCGAAGGCGCGCACGTTGCCGTGGGCGTCCGCGATGATCTGCACCTCGATGTGGCGGGCGGGGGAGACGTACTTCTCCAGGAAGATCGTGGCGTCCTTGAACGAGGTGGCGGCCTCCGCGGCGGAGGCGCGCATGGAGTTCTCCAGTTCGTCCGCAGACTGCACCAGGCGGATGCCGCGACCGCCGCCGCCGGAGGACGCCTTCACGAGCAGCGGGAAGCCGATGCGCTCCGCCTCGCGGTGCGCGGTCTCCATGTCGTCCAGGGCGATGTCGTTGGCGCCGGGCACGATGGGGACGCCGGCCTCCTCCATCAGGCGGCGGCCGGAGATCTTGCCGCCCAGCGCCCGCATGGCCTCCGCCGGCGGGCCGATGAAGGTGATGCCCGCGGCCACGCAGGCCTCCACGAACTCCGGGTTTTCCGAGAGGAAGCCATAGCCGGGATGGATGGCGTCCGCACCCGTGTCCCTGGCCGCCTGGATGATCTTCTCGATCACCAGGTAGGACTCGCCGGAGGGGCCGGGGCCAATGCACACGGCGCGGTCCGCGTTGCGCACGTGGAGGGCGTTGCGGTCCGCCTCTGAGTAGACGGCGACCGTCTCAATGCCCATCTCGCGGCAGGTGCGCTGCACGCGGAGGGCGATCTCGCCTCGGTTCGCGATCAATACTCGCTTGAACATGCGCTTCCCGTCCGCTGGAGTGCTTGCGCCTGCCGCTGAGCGGTCGCTCTGGAACCCGGCAGGCCGCTGGTCAGACTGTCATGCAGCATGGCAGGCGGCAAGGCCCGCCGTGCCCGCCTCGACGCGTCACAGGACGGTACGAGGGACAGGCGACGAGGGGCTCCGGGAGCCCCTCGTCAGCATCGCAGTCAATACACCAGCCGGGACGGTGGGGTTCCGCCACCACCGGGAGCCGGCGGCGCCGGGACGCCGCAGGACCGGTGGTGGGCTGCGCCTACTCGGGGTCGGTGATCGTGTGGATCTGCCAGCCCAGCGTCTCGTCCTTCGTCAATTCCAGCGTGCGCACGTTGTCGTTGCTCACCTGTTCCTGGAACCCGGCGACGTCGCCAAAGCCGATGAGCCCGAGGGCGGCGAGTTCGGCGGCCGCTCCAGGGGTGTAGTTCAGCGTCACCGTGACCGTGGCCTCCGTGTCGCTCGTGGCAATGCTCTCGGTGATCTCGAAGGCCGGGTCGCCGTCCGGCGGGAAGGGCATGCCGACGATCTCGTTGAAGACCTTCTCCAGCGGCTCTTCCGTCTGGCTGCCGCCTACCTTCGCGCTCGCCACCCGCTCGCCGAGCGCGCCCCCCAGGTAGCGCCGCGTCTGCGAGGCGGCGATGGTGTCGCGTGCGGGCCCTGATCCGCGTACCCACCCGTTGATGAACCCCGCGACGGATTCCTCCACTTCCGCGCCCCCGCGCCGGAACTGGTTCACGCCGCCTTCGTCCTCGCTCCCGCATGCGGCAAGTAATCCAAGAGCGCCTACCGCCATGACGCCCATCATTGCCCAGGCTCGTGCATGCCTCATGGATTCCCCCTCTGTATTGAACGTGCCCGCGAGAATGCGCCGGACTGTAGCGCGTTCTTTTCCGGATCGCACTATGACGTACGGGGGAGAGAAGCGCCGCCATCTTTGGTCCCAACATGACGGGACTTTGTGCGGCGCTCCCCGGTTCGAGGCCCTGTGGTTGCCCTCCGTCCGAGCCCCTCCCAGGCCTATCGGGCCTGCACGGAGCGGCTGTCGCGCTCGTCCACCATGCGGTCGGAGATCTGGAAGAGGGGCATGGCGCCCAGGTCGTCGCCGGTGCGGTCGCGGACGGAAGCGGCCTCCGCCTCCTCCTCGCGGTCGCCCACCACCAGCATGTAGGGCACCTTCTGCAACTGGGCCTTGCGGATCTTGGCCCCCATGCGGTCGGCGCCCTCGTCCACCTCCACGCGCAGGCCACGCTCGCGCAGCCGCGATCGCACTCGCTGGGCGTAGTCCACGTGGCGGTCGGCAATGGGGATGACCACTGCCTGCACGGGCGCCAGCCACAGCGGGAAGTGCCCGCCCGTGTGCTCGATGTAGACGCCCAGGAAGCGCTCCAGCGATCCCAGCACCGCGCGGTGCAGCATCAGCGGCCGGTGCTCCTGGCCGTCTTCGCCCACATAGGTGAGGTCGAAGGAGGCGGGCATGGACATGTCCACCTGCACCGTGCCCAGTTGCCAGGAGCGGCCGATGGCGTCCTTGAAGTGGAACTCCAACTTCGGTCCGTAGAAGGCGCCTTCCCCGGGTGAGAGGGTGAAGGTCTTGCCGGCGTTGGTGACCGCCTCCCCCAGCAGGCGCTCCGCTTCCACCCAGTCCCCCGGGTCGCCCGCGAACTTCTCGGGACGCGTGCCCAGCCGGATCTCCGGCGCGCCCAGGCCCAGTTCGTCATAGACGCGTTCGATGAACGTGAAGACGCCGAAGACCTCGGACTCGAACTGCTCCGGGGTGCAGAAGATGTGGGCGTCGTCCTGGGCAAAGGAGCGCACGCGGGTGAGTCCGTGCAGCACGCCGGAGCGTTCGTTGCGATGGAGGCGCGTGAACTCAGCCAGGCGCAGGGGCAACTCGCGGTAGGAGTGGTGGCCGCTGGCGAAGTAGTGGCAGTGGCCGGGGCAGTTCATCGGCTTGACGCCGATCTCCTCGCCGTCTTCCGCGTCGCCCGTGGTGAAGAGGAACATGTCCTCGCCAAAGTTCTGGTAGTGGCCGGAGGTCTTCCAGAGGTCCGCGCCGAACAACTGGGGCGTGATCACCTCGCGGTAGCCATAGACCTCGTACAACTCGCGGATGTAGTCCACCAGGCCGTTGTAGAGGACCGTGCCCTTTGGGTGCCAGAACGGCGATCCGGGCGCAATGGGGTCCAGGTGGAACAGGTCCAGTTCCCGGCCCAGGCGGCGGTGGTCACGCTTCTCCGCCTCCTCCCGCAGTTCGAGGTAGGCGGCCAGTTCCTGCTTGTTGGGGAAGAGCAGGCCGTAGACGCGTTGGAGCATGGGGTTCTTCTCGTCGCCGCGCCAGTAGGCGCCGGCCACGCGGTCGAGTTTGAACGCGCCCAGTTGCCCCGTGGTCTCCGTGTGTCCACCACGACAGAGGTCCTGGAAGTCACCGTGGCGGAAGTAGCCCACCGTGTCTTCCTCGATGCCCTCGATCAGTTCGAGTTTGTAGGGCTGGTCGCGGAAGATCTCGCGCGCCCGCTCCTTCGCGATCTGCTCACCGTGGATGGGCAGGTTGCGCTTCACTGACTCCCGCATGCGCTTCTCCAGCGCCACCAGGTCGTCCGGGGTCAGCGTCCGAGGCAGGTCGAAGTCGTAGTAGAAACCGTTGTCCACCGGCGGGCCAATGGCGTACTTCCCCTCCGGGAACATCTCCAGCACCGCCTCCGCCAGGACGTGGGCGGCGGAGTGACGCTGGCGGAACAGGCGCTCCTCCGGGGGCAGGTCCTTGAAACGGACGTCCTCGCCATGTCCGGGCTCTGGTTGTCCGGGCTCTGGGCGTCCGGGCTCTGGGTGTCCGGCGTCTCCGGGGCGTGCGGACGGATCGTGCTCAACCATCGGGCGGTCTCCTCGTCGGCCACTGCGGCCGTGCCACAAACACACATGCGCCTCTGTCCCGACGGGACGCGAGGCGCATGCACGCGTGGTTCCACCCGACTTTCCTCGCGCGCACGGCAGTGACGCGGCGCGAGGCTCGTTGGCCCGGTAACGGGGGCAATCCGCCGCGGGTTCGCCCGCGGGCTCAGGGGTGGTGCCGTCTGTCCGGCCCGCTTCGGGACTCTCAGCACCTCACCGCGGCGGCTGCCTCGATGCGGATCCCGTTCTCTGCGAGCGGCCCAGGCAGGGCGTGTCCCCGTCTGCGCTCGATCTCTCGCGCCGCCCGGCCCCACGGCCGGCGGCACGGCTGCGATCACTGTACGTCAACAGTCCGACGCGCGCTGCGGTGAACGCCACGGCCGAAGCGCACGCATCGAGGCTGGCGCCAGGTGACGGACCCCGCGCGGCCCGAGCCGTCGCCGCCCCAGATCGAGGGCGGGACGCCTCATATACGTAACATTATTTCGAGGTCTTTTACGCGGCCGTGGTGTCGAGGTGTGGGCGCTGGCGTCGGAGGCAGCGGGGAGATTTCAGGAGCGGCGGGCCGGCCCCCCGGTCGCCCTCGGCGTCCCGGCCGACGGGATCGAGACGGGGCTCGAGGTGCACGCGGGAGACGAGGCGGAGGCGACGGACGCGGGCTGGAGAGGCCTCGTTGCGTTCGTTCGAGAGGGGAGGTCCGGGGGACGGGCGTGGGGAGGTACCGACGGGGCGCTCCCTCGCAAACGCCAGTGCCTGCAATGGTTTTGCGAGGCGGCGACCGGGTGAGGGAATGGTGGGCGGTACTGGATTCGAACCAGTGACCTCAGCGATGTCAACGCTGCGCTCTAACCAACTGAGCTAACCACCCACGCTGAAACTCGGTCCCGGCCGGCGGCGCCGGCAGCGAAGAAGGGACGGAGGCTGACGCTATGGTACCCTGTGGTGACCGTCAACGGCAGGCCTTGCAGCCACCCTTCGATGCGAGATTCAGGCCTGCCGTGCGGTGCACGGGCACTGTCCGCCAGCAGCCGGTGAGACGGGTTGACGGTCGGTCAGATTCGTTGACACGCCAAAACCTCACTGCTACGTTCCTGCCGAGTTCGGGCCTCTAGCTCAATGGTAGAGCAGCTGACTCTTAATCAGCCGGTTCAGGGTTCGAATCCCTGGGGGCTCACCACTCGACTCATCCGCGGCGGGGAAATCGCGGGTAGGGGCCGTTCCGCGCGGGGAAGTGTCGGAACTGGCAGACGAGCGTGACTTAGGATCACGTGCCGCAAGGCGTAGGAGTTCGAGTCTCCTCTTCCCCACCACGGCTCACTCGTGAGCCGGCGAACAGGTCACGTGGAAGGCGCCGGCCTAGAACCGACGCGGAGGGGTCCATGGCGAGGCTGCTCGAGGTCAACAACCTCAAGACATATTTCTTCACCGATGAAGGTGTGGTGCGCGCCGTCAATGGCGTGTCCTGGCACCTGGACGAGGGCGAGACCCTCGCGCTGGTGGGCGAGTCGGGTTCCGGCAAGTCCGTCACCGCGATGTCGATCCTGCGGCTCATCCCGAACCCGCCCGGGCGCATCGTGGACGGCACCGTCCTCTTCGAGGGCAAAGACCTCCTGAAGATGAGCGACTCGGAGATGCGTTCCATCCGTGGCAACCGCATCGCCATGGTGTTCCAGGAGCCCATGACGTCGCTGAACCCGGTGCTGACCGTGGGCGCGCAGATCCGCGAGGCCCTGCAGTTGCACCTGGGACTGGACGAGGACGGAGCGAACGCTCGCGCGGTGGAACTGCTGGAACTGGTGGGCATCCCAGAAGCCGACCAGCGGATCAAGGACTACCCGCACCAGTTCTCCGGCGGCATGCGCCAGCGCGTGATGATCGCCATGGCGCTGTCCTGCAACCCGAAACTGCTGATCGCTGACGAGCCCACCACGGCGTTGGACGTGACCATCCAGGCGCAGGTGCTGGAGATCATGGCCCGCCTGGCCACGGAACTGAACACGGCCGTGCTGGTCATCACCCACAACCTGGGCGTGGTGGCGCGCTACGCGGACCGCGTGAACGTCATGTACGCCGGCGAGATCGTCGAGAGCGGCTCCGCTATCGAGGTCTTCAAGCGGCCTCGCATGCCGTACACGGTGGGCCTGATGGCCTCCGTGCCGCGGCTGGACGCCACGGAGAAGGTGCGGCTGGCTACCATTGAGGGCCAGCCACCACTGCTGATCCAGGAGATCCAGGGCTGCCCGTTCCGCCCGCGCTGTGACTGGGCGATCGACAAGTGCGCCACGGATCACCCGGAACTCGAGGAGAAGGAGCCCGGCCACTGGGCTCGCTGCCACCGCAATCCCCAGACGGACGAGCGCACTCGCATGCCAGCCGGCGCGGCCGCAGCGGGCAACTAGAGCCCGGAGGATCCCCCATGACCATCCAGACGCAGACCCAGAGCAGCAAGGCGTACGAGAGCACCGTCAAGCACGGTGAGACGCTCGTGGACGTCCAGGGCCTGAAGATGTACTTCCCGGTCACCGCCGGGCTGTTCATCCAGCGCAAGGTGGCGGACGTCCGAGCCGTGGACGGCCTGGACTTCAAGGTCACCAAGGGCGAGACCCTGGGCCTGGTGGGTGAGTCCGGTTGTGGCAAGTCCACCACCGGGCGGGCCCTGCTGCAGTTGTACCGCCCCACGGCCGGCACGGTGAACTTTGGTGGGACGGAACTCACCAAACTGAAGGGCACCGAACTCCGCCGCTTCCGCCGGCGCATGCAGATGATCTTCCAGGACCCGTTCTCGTCCCTGAACCCGCGCATGAGCGTGGGCCAGATCATCGGCGAGCCGCTCGCCATCCACGGCCTGTACAAGGGCGCGGAGCGTCGCGAGCGCATCCAGTACATCCTCCAGGCCGTGGGCCTGAACCCCACGTTCGCCCGCCGCTACCCGCACGAGTTCTCGGGCGGCCAGCGGCAGCGCATCGGCATCGGCCGGGCGCTGGCGGTGGAGCCCGAGTTCATCGTCTGCGACGAGCCGGTGTCCGCGCTGGACGTGTCCATCCAGGCGCAGGTCATCAACCTGCTGGAGGACCTGCAGGGCCAGTTCGGCCTGACCTACCTGTTCATCGCCCACGACCTGGCAGTCGTCCGGCACATCTCTGACCGGGTGGCGGTGATGTACCTGGGCCGCATGATGGAACTGGCCGACCGCAACGAGTTGTACGAGAACCCGCTGCACCCCTACACCAAGGCCCTCCTCTCCGCGGTGCCGATCACGGACCCGGAACTGGAGCGCAAGCGTGAGCGCATCATCCTGACCGGTGACGTGCCCTCGCCGCTGCGGCCGCCTCCGGGCTGCGTGTTCAACACCCGCTGCCCGATCGCCGTGGACGAGTGCCGAGAGCGCGTCCCGGAGTGGCGGGAGATGGCGCCGAACCACTTCGTCGCCTGCCACCGCGTCTAGCCGCGCGGCTGTCCGAGGCTCTATCGAGAGGCCCCGCGCGAGCGGGGCCTCTCTGTTTCCGGGGCCGGTCTCGGAGTTTCCGGCGCCAGTCTCGGACGCCACGTCCGGACGGACGGGCGCCCTCGGGCGCTGCGCCTCGCCGCATACGCCGCCGTCCACGTAGGATGGGGACGTGGACGACCAATCTCACATCCGCAACTTCTCCATCATCGCGCACATCGATCACGGCAAGTCCACCCTTGCCGACCGCATGATCGAGGCGACGGGCGCCGTTGAGGCGCGCGAGATGCGCGAACAACTGCTCGACTCCATGGACCTGGAGCGTGAGAAGGGCATCACGATCAAGGCGCAGGCGGTGCGCATGGACTTCACCGCCGCGGACGGCCAGCAGTACCAACTGAACCTGATCGACACGCCCGGCCACGTGGACTTCGGCTACGAGGTCTCGCGCGCCCTGGCGGCGTGCGAAGGAGCGATCCTGGTGGTGGACGCCACGCAGGGCATCCAGGCGCAGACGCTGGCCAACGTCTATCTGGCGCTGGACCTGGACCTGCTCCTGATCCCCGTGGTGAACAAGGTGGACCTGCCTTCCGCAGAACCAGAGCGCGTGAGCAAGGAGATCCAGGACGTCATCGGCTTCAACGAAGACGAGGTTCTGTACGCCTCCGGCAAGAGCGGCATCGGCATCCAGGAGATCCTCCAGGCCGTGGTGGACCGCGTCCCTCCGCCGCGTGGGGACCGCGAGGCGCCGCTGCGGGCGATGGTCTTCGACTCCAAGTTCGACGTGTTCAAGGGCGTGATGGCCTACGTCCGCGTCTTCGACGGCGAGGTCACCCACAACTCGCGCCTGCGGCTGATGCAGAGCGCCACCCGCTTCGAGCCGGTGGAACTGGGCTTCTTCACGCCCGCCCTCCGCAAGACGGACCGCCTCACGGCCGGTGAGGTAGGCTACATCGCCACCGGGCTGAAGGGCGTCTCCGAGAGCCGCGTGGGAGACACGATCACGCTGGATCAGGGCGGGGCCACGGAACCCCTCGGCGGGTACAACCCGGCGAAGGCCATGGTCTTCGCCGGGATCTACCCGACGGACCCGGACGACTACACGGACCTGCGTGAGGCGCTGGAGAAGTTGACGCTGAACGACGCCGCCCTGCAGTGGGAGCCGGAGACCAGCGCGGCGCTCGGCTTTGGGTTCCGCTGCGGCTTCCTGGGCCTGCTGCACATGGAGATCATCCAGGAACGCCTGGAGCGCGAGTTTGACCTGGACCTGATCGCCACCGCCCCCTCCGTGGAGTACGAGGTGGTCCGCACCAGCGGTGAGACCATCACCATCGACTCCCCCGCCGAACTCCCGCCCTCCAACGAGGTGGAGGAGATCCGCGAGCCGTGGGTCCACGTCTCCATTACCGTGCCGGCGCGCTACATCGGCGCGGTCATGGGCCTGGTGGACGAGCGTCGCGGCGAGTTCGAGAAGATGGAGTACCTGGACCACGCGGAGGAGGAGGGGGACAGCCGCGTGCTGGCCGCCTACCGCCTGCCGCTGTCCGAGATCCTGGTGGAGTTCTACGACCACCTGAAGTCGCGCACCTCTGGCTTTGCGGCCATGGACTACCAGATGGAGGGCTACCGCCCTGCCCGGGTCTCGCGGCTGGACATCCTGGTCAACGGCGAACCCGTGGACGCCCTCTCCGCCATCGTGCCCACTGCGGACGCGCCCGCGCAGGGGCGCAAGTTGGTGTCCGCGTTGAAGGAACTGATCCCGCGCCAGATGTTCGACGTGCCCATCCAGGCCGCCATCGGCGGCAAGATCGTGGCCCGCGAGACGGTCAAGGCAATGCGCAAGAACGTGCTGGCCAAGTGCTACGGGGGCGACGTCAGCCGCAAGCGCAAACTGCTGGAGAAGCAGAAGGCCGGCAAGAAGCGCATGAAGATGCTGGGCGCGGTAGAGGTGCCCCAGGAAGCCTTCATGGCCGTCCTCAAGGTCCACGACTGACCGAAGGTCGCCTGTAGGCGCGCACGAAGACGTCACCGACACGCTCGGCCATCCTCACCGCATCATGATGGAGATCGGCTACCCCGAAGGCTTCCCGGGGCCGTTCAGGCGATAGGCCGTTTCGACGCTTCGTCAGTGTGCGATACAGTGCGGCGGGGGTCACGGAGGGGCCGGGTATGTCGTTGCAGGTCGTCCAACCTCGGATACGCGGGTTCATCTCGCTCAGCGCTCACCCGGACGGCTGTGCGGCCAACGTGCGTGAACAGGTGGAGGTGATCGAGCGCGCGCGCCTGGAGGGCTCGCTCGGCACCGTGCTCGTCATCGGTTCCACCACCGGCTACGGACTCGCGAGCGCCCTCGTGGCCTGCTTCGGGTACGGGGCGAAGACGCTGGGCGTGGGCTTCGAGAAGGCGCCGGAGGGCGGCAAGACCGGTACGGCGGGCTGGTACAACGCGGCCGAGGCCTCCCGCCTGGCGGCGGAACAGGGCCGCACCTACTGCACCATCAACGGCGACGCCTTCTCGGACGAGGTGAAGCGCGAGGTCGTGGACGCCCTGCGCGCCATGGGCCCGGCCGACACGGTGATCTACTCGCTCGCCGCGCCCCGACGCCGTGATCCGGACGGCACGGTGTGGAACTCAGCCCTCAAGCCCATCGGCGAGGCCTACCACGGCCGGGCCTTCGACCTGCGCAACGAGACCGTGACCGAGGCCTCTATTGAGGCTGCCACGCCTGAGGAGATCGAGGCGACGGTGAAGGTCATGGGCGGCGAGGACTGGCTCGCCTGGATGCGCCTGCTCTCGGACGAGGGCCTGATCGCGCCCGGCGCCCGGGCGATCGCTTACTCCTACATCGGGCCGGAGGTCTCGGCGCCGATCTACCGCCGTGGCACCATTGGCAAGGCGAAGGAGCACCTGGAGCAGACGGCGCCAGAGGTGGACGCGCTGATGCGCGCACACGGCGGCGCGGCGTGGGTGAGCGTGAACAAAAGCGTGGTGACGCAGGCGTCCAGCGCCATCCCCGCGGTACCCCTCTATATGTCGGTGGCCTTCAGGGTGATGAAGGCGCAGGGGGTGCATGAGGGCGTGATCGAGCAGATCGTGCGCCTGTTCAAGGACCACGCCGGCCCGGGCCGAGAGCCCGCCACGGACGAGCAGGGTCGCATCCGCCTGGACGACCGCGAGATGGCGGACTCGGTGCAGACGGTGGTGGCGGAGTCCTGGGACCGCATCAGCACGGAGACCATGTCCGAACTGGCGGACTGGGACGGCTACAAGCGCGACTTTCAGAAACTCTTCGGTTTCGGCGTGGACGGCATCGACTACGACCAGCCGAGCGAGGTGGACCGCCCGCTCAACGCCGGCGCCTGACGGACGGACGCGCCGAGGCGGCGCGGTCCTGCCTCGGGGTGGCGCCCGCCTGACCCTGCTGACCCTGCTGACCCGAACGCCTTCGGTGGGCGGGCGCAGCACGCTGCGCCCCTGCGGGGGCCGGATGGCGGAGGTCCGCCGTTACTCCTGCGCTTCCGGGGTGGCTTCCGACTGCTCCTCGGAGGCGGGCGGCGGAGTGGCCTCGAAGAGGTCGTCGAAGTCGACCAGGCCGTCGGTGGTCGCCAGGCGCCGGCGGGCCTCGGCGAGCATGGTCTCCGGGGCGCCGGCGCGGGCAGCGTGGGCCACGCGGTACAACTGCGGGGCGGTGACCAGGGCGTAGCCCACCGCCTCCGCCGCCACGCGCAGGGCGTCCACGAACTCTCGCTTGCGCTCCGTGGGGTGCGTCAGACGCTGTCCATTCGCCACCACAAGGCCCCGAGGCGCGATCGCGCGCGCCTCGATGATGCGGTCCAGGCGCTGGCGCAGGCGGTAGTGGGGGGCCATGTCCACGGCCTCGGTAGACCCGGCGACCGCGAGTTGGACCGTGGTGGCGCCGTCCGTGAGGACGGGCTCGCCAGAGGGCGCCTCCGCGCGCTTGAAGCCGATTTCCTCGGCGCAGGCGAGCACGGAAGGCAGGAGCACCGTGTCCCCCGCGGACCACAGTACCGCGCGCAACGCGTGCAGCGCGGCGGCCTCCGCCTCCGCCGCCTCGAGCGCGGCCTGCGCCTGGTCCACGGTGGCGCGCGCCTGGCGTACCAGCGTCTCGCGCTCCTCCAGGCCTGCGGGCATGAACTCCTTCGCCCAGCGCGGGTCCACCTCGTCACGGCGGCCCAGGGACTCGGACATCGCCTCCACCATCGCGGAGCCCTCGGGCCCGGCGAGCCAGTTGGCGCCGGGCTCCTTGGGGTAGGGCATGAAGACGACGCGCCCGTTCAGGACGGGGAACTCCACGCCCACCGGATCGCCGCCCGCGGCTCGGATGAAGACGCGCGCGTGCTTGGCAAAGCCGGGCGCACGTTCGTTCAACACCGCGCGGTAAAGCACCGCCTTCTCGAACGTGCCGTAGACGCCGATGAACGGATGGGCGTGATCCTCCACCGCCACCTGGGTGCCCTCTGAACCGCGCACGGCCTCCTCGTCCCATCCCATGCCGTCCGGGGCGGGGAGGAAGAAGTAGCGGTCGAAGCCGCCCAGGCCGGTGACGCCGTGGAAGCGGGACTGCGGGGCCAGGAACACGCACACGGTGGCGCCGTTCTCCAGCGCCCGCGCCATCTCGTCACGGCGGCGCTGCAAGAGCGTGGCGAGGCCGGCCGTGGCGTCCGAGGAGTCGCCGTTCACCACGGGCACGTCCGCGTGCGTCACGAACTCGCCCTGGGCTCGTGCGGCGGCGCGCACCACGTCAAAGGTGGCGGCCGGGTCCAGGACGATGGCGTGATAGTCCGCGAGGTTGGGCGCGTTGAGGATGGTGTGGTTGTCGATGCTTCGGTGCTGGAGCCGGTGGCCCAGGGAGAGGACGCGCACAGTGACTCCTCACAGGGAACGCCGCGAGCCTCGCGGCTGATCTCGCTCGAACGGACAGGCTACTCGTTGCCACCGCCTTGTGCGACGCGCGCGACGAGCAGCCACGCGGGCGTGCCGAGGCCGGCGACGATGAGGGAGCCACCAGGACCGTTGCCCGAAGGAGCCGAACATGCTGCGACGGATGAGTGCGAGGGCACCTGTCGCGACCGATCACGTGGGTCCTGCCGTCCCGAGGCCGGCGCGGTCATCGCACGCCGGGAGGCTGGGAGGGCCGTATAGAGATGGCCGATGACTTCGACACCTTGCCCGAGGAGTAGCGGCCGGATGCCGCGGAGACGGTGCCTGAGGCCGGAGCCCTTGAACCTCTTGGATCGACGGCGGGAAGGCGTCGGAATGGTGAATATCACAGGGGCGGGCCGCGGGGTCTGTCCGCTTCTTCGGATGCGCTGATAGGATCGAGGTGGTCGTGCTAGGCGGGGCCTTAGCGGCGCCCTGTACCCGCAATCCGCTACAGCGGGGCTGAATGCCCGTCCGAGAACGATCCTGAAGGGACTGCGAACGCCAGGCGGCGTTGAGAGCCTGGTCCCGTGCGGCGACGTCCAGTGAACCCCGCCAGGGCCGGAAGGCAGCAACGGTAAGCCGGTAGCGTCGGGCGCCACGGGGTCGCCGGGCTTGAGCCGGCCAGCGAGAGCAAGCCTGAAGGGCCGTCCGACGGCGGGGCACGACCACCCCACACACCACTACCACCGCCCGGTCGAGGAGGCGCACATGAGCCGCCGTCGTTCGTCCTCGGCCTCGCGGCGGAAGACCGGCGCCCGCAAGCGTGGACCGGATCAGACGCCCCAGCCGCCTGAGTACCTCAAGCGCCTGGGCGTGCATCCGCGCAAGGCCCTGGGGCAGCATTTCCTCATCGACGAGTTCCTGCTGGGCGATATCGCGGACGCCGCCGTGCACGATCCCGCCACGCCCGTGCTGGAGATCGGGGCCGGCCCCGGCGGACTGACCGAGGAACTCGCCGCCCGCGCCCAGACCGTCGTCGCCATCGAACTGGACGAGGACCTCTCCGCCCTCACGCGCGAGCGCCTAAAGCGTTTCGACGGCCTGACCGTGCTGGCCGCCGACGTGATGGAGTTCGAGGCGGTCGAACTACTGGAGGAGGCGGGCGTCGCGCCGGAGACTCCGTACGTCGCGGTCGGAAACCTGCCGTACTACATCACCCAGCCGATCGTCCGGAAACTCCTGGAGGCCTCGGCGCCGCCGGAGCGCATCGTGATCCTCATCCAGCGCGAGGTGGCGCAGCGCATCGTGGGCGGGCCGGGCAAGGAGTCGCTGCTGTCCATGAGCGTGAAGATGTACGCCGAGCCGCGCATCCTGTTCGAGGTGCCTGAGACGGCCTTCTGGCCCGCGCCCAAGGTGCAGTCCGCAGTGATCGAGATCGTGCGTCTACCCGCGCCCGCGCTGGACCTCACCCGTGGGGAGATCGAGGCGTTCTTCCACATCGTGCGGGCGGGCTTTGCGCAGCCTCGGAAGCAACTGCACAACAGCATCGTGGACGAGAGTGGCCTGCCCCGTGACCGCGTGGTCGCCATGCTGGAGGAGGCGGGCGTGGACCCCGTGGCGCGGCCGCAGCACCTGGGCCTGGAGGACTGGGAGCGCATCTTTCACGCCTTCCAGCGCCAGTTCCCCGGCGAACTCGACGTGACCGAGGGCGCCCGCGACGGAGCGCCGCCGCCCTTCGACCCCGGCGAGTGGGAGACAGACGAGGCGGACGCCGAGCATGACGCCGGGTACGACGCGGACGCAGAGCCGGAGGACGACCGTGAGTGAGGCCACGTCGCTGCGCCTTGTAGCGCCCGCGAAGATCAACCTGGCGCTGGAGGTGCTGGGCAAGCGGCCGGACGGCTTCCACGAGGTGGAGACCGTCATGACCACCATCGACCTGGCGGACCGTGTGACCGTGACGCCTCGGGAGACGGGGGCGGGGCTGGAGGTGGTGCTGACCGGCCCCTACGCCGAGGGCATCGACCCGCATGACGACCTTTCGCGCCGTGCGGCGATCCGGGTGGCGGAGGCCGCGGGGATCGAGCCGGACGTGCGCATCCAGGTGGAAAAGCGCATCCCCTCACCCGGAGGTCTGGGCGGGGGCGCCTCGGACGCGGCGGCGGTGATCCGGCTGCTCGACCGGCTCTGGGGGCTGCGCTGGAAGATGCCGCGCCTGGAGGCGATCGCGGCCACGCTGGGATCAGACGTGCCGTTCTTCCTCCACGCCGGCGCCGCACGCTGCACCGGGCGCGGCGAGGTGGTGGAGCCGCTGCGTGACATGCGGCCGCTGCGCCTGCTGGTGCTGTTGCCGCCGGTGCCGCGCCTGGAGCAGAAGACGGCGAAGCGCTACGCCGCGCTGCATCCGCACGACTTCACGAACGGCGACCGCACGAGGCGCCTCGCGGCACGCATCGCGCGTCACGCACCGCCGCCCACGGGCGACCTGGTCAACGCCTTCGAGCGCGTGATCGAACGGACGGACCCGGAACTGGTGGCGCACTACGCGCGCTACGGGCAGGCGGGGGCGCTGCAACTGCACCTCTGCGGGGCCGGGCCGGCGGTCTACCTCTTTATCCGCGAGGACGCGAAGGCCTCCGAACTGCGGCGAGACTTCCGGGCCGTGGGCGCGACGGTCTTCGAGGCGCGCACGCTGCGCCGGGACGCCATCGCGATCGAGGAGCGCCCGGCGGAGGCCACCGAGGGGTGAACGCAGACCTGATGCAGAGCCTGCTGGCGGGCTGGGTCTCCGGGGCCGCGGCGGGCCTGGCCACCACAATGCTGGTCCTGGTGTGGCTGGCGCGCAGCCCGGAACGCGCTCGGCGGCTGCCGATGCAGGTGCGGCTGCCGATCCTGGGCATCGTGGTCGTGAACGCGATGGTGATCACGCTGACGCTGGTGGGGCTGGTGGCGGGAGCGCTGCACCACAACACCCGCCCCGCAGATGGGAGCGCGGGGCTGTTCCCCGTAACCCTGGCCGCCATCGTGCTGGCGTCCGCCGCCCTCTACGCCTTCGTCCGGGGCCGCATCCGGAGCGCGGAGGCGCCGCTGGTGCTGGGCAGCCTGCTGGTCTTCGGCCTCGCCTTCGGCGGCATGCTGCCGTGGCTCGCGGGGATCGAGGTCTAGCGGGCGGCCGCGTGGCGGGCGGGCTCGGGAACGGGTAGCCCTCACGCGGGCGGCCTCGTAGACTCGGGCGAGCCTCGCCGGCCGCGGGACGGCATGATGGATGTGGGGTGGGCGTCACCGGGACACGGGGCGCACCACAGCGGGGCGACCGCCCAGAGGAGGGCTCACTGGAACTCCACGACGGACTCCAGGGTTCGATCATCGAGATGCACGTGCACACGAATCCGGCCTCGTCGGATTCGATGCTCGATCCCCACGAGTTGATCACGCTTGCCCAGGACATGGGCCTGACCGGCGTGAACATGACCGAACACGACAAGGTGCTGGAGTCGCACCAGCAGAAGGCCTTCCGCGAGCAGTACCCGGACTTCTTCATCAACTTCGGGATGGAAGTCTCCACGGACATGGGCCACATGATCGCCGTGGGGCTGCCCACCTACCTGCAGGGCATCCGCAAGGCCGCCAAACTGCGCGAGGAGTTGGACCGCCTGGGCGGCTACCTGATCGTCGCGCACCCGTTCCGCCGCCTGTTCGACCCGGTCACCGCCATGCGCACGGGCGAGAAGTTCGAACTGACGCCGGAGCAGGCCGCGGAGACCATGCCGGTCTTCAAACTCGTCCACGCGATCGAGATCGGTAATGGGGCCAACACGCCGCAGGAGAACTACTTCGCGGCGGAGGTCGCGCAGATCCTGGGCATCCCCGGCACCGGCGGCTCGGACGCGCACTCCACCAGCGGCATCGCTACCTTCGCCACCGGCTTCGAGAAGCACGTCACCACCCCGGAGGAGTTCCTGGAGGAACTACACGGCGGACGTTTCGAGGCCATCCACCGTACGCGCGAGAAGCGCTGGGTACGCCTCGAACAGGGCTCCATCGAAGAAGCCACCGGCTCCCCGGACTGACGCGCGGCGCTGATGACATCTCCTGACCGTGGCTGCGGGAGAGATCCCGTAGACTGACACTGCGCCCGGCACCCCACCGCGCGCCTGGAATCGCCTGGCGCATGCTCGACGAATTCGTCGCCCTCGACCTGGAGACCACCGGGCTCAGCCTGGAGTCCGACCTCATCATCGAGGTGGGCGCCACGCGCTTTGACCGCTCCGGCCGCTTCCAGAACTACCGCACGTTCATCAACCCCGGCCGCCACATCCCCCCGGAAGTGGTGGAACTGACCGGCATCTCTGACGCGGACGTCGCGGACGCCCCTCGGTTCTCGGAGGTGCGGGAGACGCTGCGCGAGTTCCTGGGGACGCGGGCGGTGGTGGGCCAGAACATCGCGTTCGACCTGGCGTTCCTCAATGCCGAGCAACTCGTCCCGCCCGGCCCGGCGTTCGACACGTGGGAACTCGCCTCCGTCCTCCTGCCCACGGCGGACCGCCTGGGCCTGGGCGCGATCGCGGAGATCCTGGGCGTGCACATGCCCGTGGCCCACCGAGCGCTCGCAGACGCCGAGGCCACGCGTGACGTGTTCCTCGCGCTGCTGCGCCGCCTCGAGGCGATGCCGCGCTCGCTGCTGGTGGAACTGCGCGGCTTCGCCGGCCGCGCGGGCTGGTCCGTGACCCCACTGCTGGAGGACGCCCTGGAGCGCGCCGGCGCCGGCACGATCAGCCCGGAGGAGGCGCGCGCGGTGATGGCCACGCTGCCGATCCTGCCGCCGTCCGCCTCGTACCCTGCGCTCGTGCCGCGCGAGCCCCGCATCCGCGTGCAGCCGCGCGAGGTGGACGAGGTCTTCGCGATCGCGGCGCAGCGCCCGGACCTGATGCTCGCCTTCGAACGGCGGAGCGGGCAGGAGGAGATGGCGCGCGCGGTAGCGGAACACTTGCGAGACGGCGGCTACCTGGCGGTGGAGGCCGGGACGGGGACCGGCAAGTCCCTGGCGTACCTGGTGCCGGCGCTGCTCCACGCCATGCGCAACGACGACCGCGTGGTGGTCTCCACGCACACGCGCAACCTGCAGGACCAACTGGCCGGCAAGGACGCTCCCGCCGCCGCCGCGCTGGTGGAGGCCTACCTGGACGCGCCGGGTGCGGCGCGCGTGGCCGTCCTGAAGGGACGCTCCAACTACCTCTGCCTGGAGCGCTGGGCGCAGGTGCGCCAGGACCCCGCGCCCCGAGGCGAGGCGGAGGTGCGCCTCTTCGCCCGCGTGGCGGCGTGGCTCCCGGAGACGGAGACGGGCGACCTGGCGGAGTTGTACATGACTTCCCAGGAACAGCCGTGGTGGCCACAGATCTCGGCTGAGAGCAACGACTGCCTGGCGCGTCGCTGCTCGTACGTGCGCGAGGGCACGTGCTTCCTCTGGCGCGCCCGGCAGCGGGCGGCGGCGGCGCACATCGTGATCGCGAACCACTCGCTCCTGCTTGCCAATGCCGCGCGGGACGACCAGGTGCTGCCGTCCTTCAACCACCTGGTGGTCGACGAGGCGCACCGCCTGGAGGATGTGGCCACGCAGCACTTCGGCGCCACGCTCTCCACCCGCGACCTGCGTGACCTGGTGGAGTCCCTGAGCATCACGGCCCGCGGCGGTGAACCGGGCTTCGCAAGGCGGCTCCAGGGCCTGGCCGGCGGCGCCGAGGCGCTCGCACTCTCGCCTGCGGCGGGCCTCGCACCGCTCGCCACGCAGATCGACACCGCCGCCACCGGCACCCGCGACGAAGTGCGCTCGTTCATGGAGGCGCTGCGCGGCTTCGTGGACGAGGCGATGGACGACGCCACGCCTCGACGCGACGTCTCCCTCACCCCGGCGCGTCGAGGCCAGGCGTCCTGGGAGGAGGTCGAGACCGTCGCGGTCACGCTGGACCTGGGCCTGCGCGTGCTGGGCGAGCGCCTGACGCAGGTGCGAGAGACGGTCGCCAGCATGACGGAGGGCGGCGTGGTGCTGCCGGAGGACCTGAAGGTGGAGGCGAACCGCCACGCGGAGGCGCTCGCCGCCGCTCGGGACACCGTGCAGCGCACGGTGCTGCGGCCGCACCGCGACGACGTGGCCTGGGTGACCCGCGCCGAGGGCGACGTGCGTATCGGCCGCGCCCCGCTGGAGGTGGCTCCACACCTGGCAAAGGAAATCTGGGCCGGGCGGGAGTCCGTGATGGCCACCAGCGCCACGCTGGCGGCGGGCGCATCGTTCGACTTCGCCACGCAGCGCCTGGGCCTGGACGAGGCGGACACGCTGATCGTGCCCTCGCCGTACGACTACCGCCGCGCCGTGCTGGCCCTGCTGGCGGAGGAACTCCCGGACCCCGGGATGCCCTCGTACGACACGTCGCTCCAGCAGACCATCGGGTCGCTGGTGCGGGCGAGCCAGGGGCGCACGCTGGTGCTGTTCACGTCGCATGCGGCCGTGCGAGCCACCGCCGCAGCCCTGCGCGACTCGCTGGCGCAGGACGAGATCAGTGTGCTGGCCCAGGGCGTGGACGGCTCGCCCACGCGCCTGCTGCGCCTGCTGAACGAGCGCCCGCGCTCGGTCATCCTGGGCACCGCCGCCTTCTGGGAGGGGATCGACGTGCCGGGAGAGGCGCTCTCCCAGATCGTGATCGCGCGCCTGCCGTTCCCGGTGCCGACGGACCCGATCTACGAGGGCCGCTCCGGCCAGTTCGACGACCCCTTCGCCGAGTTCGCCCTGCCCCAGGCGGTGCTGCGCTTCCGCCAGGGCTTCGGACGCCTGATCCGCGGCTCCACGGATCGAGGCGTCTTCGTGGTGCTGGACAGCCGCATCGTGCGCCGCCAGTACGGCGAGGCGTTCCTGGACGGCCTGCCGGACTGCGAGGTGCGCACGTTGCGCGCTGCAGACCTGGCCGCCCACGTGGAACGATGGCTGATGTGACCGAGGCCGGCCCCTCCTCCAGCACGCCGCGCAGCGGCGTCTGGGCGCGCTACCTGGGCGTATCGCTCGTCCGCGCCACGCCGCAAGAGGTGGCCGCAGACCCCGCACTCCTGCGAGGGCTGACGGACGGCTGGGACCGCTCGGCGGAACCGGTGCTGCCCGACGCGCCCGCTCGGGCGGAGTGGTACCGCATCCGCGAGCGCGGCGCGGACGTGGGCGTCGCCATCGTGCTGCGCGGCTGCCTGGAGCCGGACGAGGGCACGCTGCTCGCCGTCTCCGTGGCCCGCGAGGCGCGGGGCCGGGCGTGCGCGACGAAGGCGCTGCTGGCCACGGAGCGCCGGCTGATCGCGGAGGGCGCGCGCCGGATGCTCGTGCGCGTGCCTCGGACGAACGGTCGCGGCTTCTACTTCACGTTGCGCGCGGGCTTCACGCCCGTGCCGTCGCACGAACGCCCTGACGACCCCGGCGACGCCACCTGGTTCTCGCGGAAACCCCCGCGAGGCGAGTAAGCCCTTCAGCCCGATCGAGCGCTCCAGATCCCATCCGCAGTGACGTACAATCGGGATATATCGAGATGTACAGGAGTCACTTCATGGCAGAGGTGGGGATCACAGAACTGCGTCGCACGCTGAAAGACTGGGTTGACCGCGTCCGATCCGGTGACGAGGTGATCGTCACCGACCGTGGCAGGGCCGTTGCTCGCCTCACCTCGATCGAGGCGGCGCCGCTTATCGATCGACTGGTGGCAGCAGGGCGTGTGAGCCGGCCGACCGGGGCCGAACGCCCTCGCGCCAGTCGAGAGCGCCGCATCCGCGCGGATGGTGAGGTCTCCGCGCTAGTCACCGAGGCGCGAGACGCCCGCCGGTGACGCTGGCCTACTTCGACGCGAGCGCGCTGGTCAAACTCTTCATCGACGAGACTGGCAGCGAAGACGTCGCGCTGCTCTGGGACGGCGCCGACGCGGTGGTCACCAGCCGCCTCGCTCAAACCGAGGTCCGCGTGGCGCTCGCCGCTGCGCACCGGGCGCAACGGCTGGACGACGGTGCGTATCTGGCGGCGAAAGGCAGTTGGGAGCGCTACCGGGCCGCCGTCCGGATGGTCGAGGTCACCGCTGAACTCGCGGAGGTAGCGGCGGAGGTCGCGGAGGCCCATTCTCTGACGGCGCTCGACGCGGTCCACCTGGCCAGTGCGATCCTGTTCGCCAGCACCCCGCTCGTGGTCGCCACGTGGGACGCTCGGCTGCTGGTGGCGACACAATCGTTGGGTATCTCCACCCTGCCCGCGCACATCGAGGCCTGACCTCGCGAGAGCCCCCGTTAGTCCTCGTGGTCGGCGCGCTTCTCGGCGGCCCGGTCGCGGCGTTGCTGGCGCTCGAGGGCCTGGCGTCGGCGCTGCTCGAAGGCGTCGCGCGCCCATGAGCGCCACCACCACACGAGCGAGACCGCGATGCCGATGAACATGAGGAGGTCCACGGCGTCCAGCGCGCCGGGGCCGAAGTTGTCGGAGGCCACGCGCCCCGCGAACAGTCCGAGGACGAACAGGAAGAAGTAGCGCATCCGGGACGGACGCCCGGCGGGCTGATCAGCGGGGCGCTGCTTGCTCACGGGCTAATCGTCCTCGACGCGGCGGAAGGGGCGGCGCTCGGACGGGGCGGGGGGCGAGGGTGGCGGGAGCGGGAGTTCGTCGCCGAAGAGGGTACGGACCATGGACTCCGCGCGGGCTCGGCCCGGCCCCACGGCGGCCTCCGCCGTGCGACGCTCCGCCTCGATGCAGTCGCCGCAGTGCGTCTCCACGCCCAGCGACTCACCCAGGACGGCGTCCCCGCAGTCCTTGCCGGCCATCCCGGAGTCCGCGTTGTACGGGCTGAGGTGGAAGTAGCGTCCGCAAGAGAAGCACTCAGAGAGCCAGAGGGAGGCCTCCGCCACTTCGCCGCAGACGGCGCACGTCAGGTCGTCCTGGGCCGGTGTACCCGCCATCAGTCCCACCCCTCCGCATCCGCGAGGCCGGCCTCGCGCTGCATGCGGCGGCGGATCGCCGCGCGCGCGTTGCGCCGGACATCCGCGCCGCTGCCCAGCGTGCCGAGGTAACGCGCTCGGCGCAAGCCTGCGAGCGCCTGGCCCACTGCGGGGCCCCTCGGAACCCCCAGGGCCAGCAGTTGCTCGGCCGTGAGCGGCGGCCGCGTGCGCTCCCAGCGCCGCAGTTCACGCTGCAGCGGCGCCTGCTCCTCCGGGGCGAGCCACGCCGCCGCCGTCCGCGCCTTCGCGTGCACGCCCTCCAGGCCCGCGAGGCGCGCGGGGTCGATGCCGTCGGCGGAGAGGCGGCCCGCCTCCAGCAGTCGGGCGGCGTCCGCCACGGCCTGCCGCGCCTCTCGCGGCGCGCTTAGCCGCAGGAGGATCGCCTCGCGTGCTGCCTGCGGCAGCGGGGCGAGGAGCACGGCCGCGAGACGTGCGGCCGGCATGGGGCCGCGCCGCCGGAGCGCGGCGCGCGAGGCCGTCGGGAGCGTCCATTGCGGATGGGCGCCGCGGAGCGTGCCCCACTCGTCCAGCAGGTCCACCGCCCGGCCCGAGCGCCGGCGACGGGCGGTGTTGGCGAACTCGGCCCACAGGCGCTCGCCGGAGATGGGCTCCAGCCAGCGCGCACCCGCTTCGATCAGGCGGAGGGTGGTGGCGTCTGGCGCCAGGCGGAAGAGGGCGGCGGTGCGCGCGCCGCGCCACAGGCGGGTGGCGTCGTCCTCGAACGAGCGCTCGTGCAGGACGCGGAGCGTGCGCGACTCGAGGTCGGCGAGGCCGCCGTGCGGATCCACCAGCCGCCCGCGGTCGGCCCCCACCAGGCCGAAGGCCATGGCGTTCACGGTGAAGTCGCGGCGGTGGAGGTCCGCCTCCAGGCTGTCGGTGGGGCGCACGACGGGCAGTGCACCGGGCGCGACATAATCCTCGGCGCGGAGGTGCGCGAGGTCCAGCCGGGCGCCGTCGATGCTCACGCTCGCGGTGCCGAAGCGCGCCTCGTGCTTCACGAGCGCCGGATCCGCCTGCGTGCGCCGGGCGACCTCCGTCACGAGCGCATCCAGCGATCCCCGCACCGCCAGGTCCAGGTCATTCACGGGCGTCCCGAGGGCGAGGTCGCGCACGACGCCGCCGACGGCCCAGAGGTCGCACTGCGTGGCGCGGGCGGCGGCCTCGGAGGCGCGCAGGAGGCGGCCCAGATTGGGGGGCAGGCGGGCATTCAGCGCAGACATCGTGAGGCGCGTAAGCATTTGAGCGTTTCTTGACACTGGGAAGTGTGGGTTCCTACGATGCCCTGACCAGCGGCGTTCTCTCTCCCCGACCCGCCGCTGTGGCTCATGCAGCACACATCGTACGCCGCGGGTGGGGCGGGTACGCTGAGATTGGGTCGGGCTTGCACACCTTGGCGCCCTATATGCACCCCACCGACACGCCCCCCGACGACGGGGACTCTCACACCACGGGCACCCCTGGCACTCCCGGCAACACGGCTGGCGCCGACGGTGCGCCGCTACCCGGGGGCAGCGTGGACGACCTCCAGCGCCTGCTGGGCGTGCCATTCCAGTCCGTCGACCTGTTGGTGGCGGCCCTCACCCATCCGTCCTTCGCCAATGAACACCCCGAGGACCCCGCGCCGACGAACGAGCGGCTGGAGTTCCTGGGGGACGCGGTGCTGGGCGCGATCGTGGCGGAGTCGCTCTACACGCGCTTCCCGCACGTGCAGGAGGGGCGCCTGACGGAGTGGCGCTCCGCGCTGGTCTGCGGCCCCACGCTCTCGCGCGTGGCCACGGACGTGGTCGACCTCGGGCCGTGGCTACGCCTCGGACGAGGCGAGGAGCAGACGGGCGGGCGTGAGCGCGAGGGCAACCTGGAGCGCGCGTACGAGGCGCTGGTGGGCGCGATCTACCTGGACCGTGGCCTGGAGGCCGCGGCCGCCTTCGTGCATCGCACGCTGGGCGACGAGTTCGAGGCGCTGGCGCGCGACCCGGGGGTGCTGAACCCCAAGGGCACGTTGCAGCAACTGGCGCAGGACTCGCTGGGCCGGCCGGACTACCGGCTGGTGGACCAGCAGGGGCCGGAACACGACCGACAGTTCACAGTAGAGGTCTACCTGCGGGGCGAACGCCTGGGCCAGGGCCGGGCGGGGACCAAGCAGGAAGCGGAGAAGGAGGCGGCGCGTCAGGCGCTGCCCAGGGTGCGCGCCATGCTCGAGTCAGGAGACTCGGCGTGACGCCCTTGCACGGATCGGACAACCGGAGGCGGGGGAACACGGGACAGCCGGTGGCACGGCGGTCCCCGGAAGTGGATCCTAGGTGTACCTCAGACGGCTAGAAGTCCACGGTTTCAAGGCCTTCGCGGACCGGCAACGGTTCGAGTTCGGCCCGGGGATGACCGTGATCGCGGGGCCCAACGGCTCCGGGAAGTCAAACGTGGCGGACGCGATCCGCTGGGCGCTGGGCGAGCAGTCCGCGCGCCAGATCCGCGCCCGCAAGACAGAGGACGTCATCTTCTCCGGCTCGGAGAAGCGACGCCAGATGGGCATGGCGGAAGTCACGCTCATCCTCGACAACTCGGAGGGCTGGATGCCCATCGAGTTCTCGGAGGTCTCCGTGACGCGCCGGGCGCACCGCTCCGGCGAGAACGAGTACCTGATCAACGGACAGCAGGTGCGCCTGACGGACGTGGTGGACTTGTTCCGCCGCGCCCAGGTGGGCCAGAACTCCTACGCCCACATGTCGCAGGGCCTAGTGGACGAGGTGCTGGCGCTGAAGCCGCAGGACCGCCGCGCCCTGATCGAGGAGGCCGCTGACCTCCGCCGCCACCGCCACCAGTTGACGCTCTCGGAGCGTCGCCTGGTGGAGACGCGCGACAACCTGGGGCACGTGCGCATGCTCATCCGCGAGGTGGAGCCGCGCATCCGCGCCCTCCAGCGCCAGTCGAAGCGCGCCGCGCGCTACAAGGAACTGGCCGCCGAACTCTCAGATGCCCTGGAGGTCTACTTCGAGCACGAACTACGGGACTCGCAGGAGGGCCGCACGCGTGCGCAGGCGGAGCATGACCAGAAGGCGCAGGCCTTTGCCGAGGCCCGTGACGGCCTTGCGAAGATCGAGGCGCGCCTGGGCGAACTGACCAGCGTGGTCACGGAACACCGCACCGCGCTGGAGACGCTCCAGCGCAAGGAGCGTGAACTGGCGGAGGAGGGCCTGCGCCTGGAGCAGGCGGTGGCCCTGGCCCAGCAGCGCCTGGAACTGCTGGCGGAGCGCCGCGCCGAACTCGAGGCGGCGATCGCGCAGGCGGACGTGCCGGAGGACGAGAGTGGCTCGTTCGACTCCCTGCTGGCCGCGCTGGACGCCCGCGTCACGGAGGAACAGACCCGCCTGGCCCGCGAGCGGGAGGCGCTGACCTCCGCGGACGAGGCCACCCGCAGCACCCTCCGCGACCTCTCGGAGGCGGAGGCGCGGCGGGCCCGCCTGGAGGCGGAGCGCGAGGACCTCGTGCGTCGCATCGAGGAGGAGCGTGCGCGTATCGCGCGGCGCGTGGAGGAAAAGGCGGAGGCACAGGCGGCGCTGGAGGCGCTGCAGGTGGAGGCCGTCGAGCAGCGTCGCGTCCTGGAGGCGCACGCGCTGGAGGCGGAAGCCCGCACGGAGGCCGCGCGCATGACGCGCGAACGCCGCGAGTCCGCCGAGCGCCGGCTGGAGGAGGCCCAGCGCGACCTGCAGGCCTCGCAACAGGCGCTGCGCGAGGCGGAAGACCGCGTGCGGGCGCTGAAGGAACGCCAGTCGCTGATCGAGATGCTGCAGGAGTCGCTGCCCTCTGCCACCGGCGGGGCCCAGGCCCTGCTGGAAGCGAAGGACCAGCCCGTCGAGGGCGCCGCGGAAGGTGACCCGCACCCGCTCGCAGGCGTCCTCGATGCCGTCGCGCGGCTGATCCGCGTGCCGGAGGGCATGGAGACGGCGATCGAGGCGGCGCTCGCGGAGCACCTCTCCTCGATCGTGGTGGAGAAGTACGAGGACGCGGTCGCGGCGTTGCAGTACCTGCGGGAGCAGGGCGCCGGCACGGCCACCGTCTACCCGCTGGCCGACATGGAGCAGCGCTACCCGCTGAACCTGTTCAACGAGCGTGGCGTGGTGGGCATCGCGTCCCGCCTCGTGCGCTGCGAGCAGAAATACCGGCCGCTGGTGGACACGCTGCTGGGCCGCACCATCGTGGTGGAAGACCTGCGCGTGGGCGAGGCGATGATCAAGCGCGGCCTGGGCTCCGTGGTCACGCGCGATGGCGTCCTCCTGAAGCCTGGCGGCGCGCTGTACGGCGGCCGCGTGGGCGCGATGACGGAGCGCTTCTCGCTGGAGCGAGAACTCGAGGCCCTCCCGGCGCAGGTCGAGGAGGCGGAGGCCGCCCTGGCGCCGGCGCGGGCACAGGTGGAGCACCACGAGGCGATCGTGGGGGACGCACGAGATGCCGTGGCGAAGGCCCGCCGGACGGTGGACGAGGCCGAGGAGGCCCGGCGCGACCACGAGCGCGGACGCGCGGCCATCGAACGACGGCAGGCGGAGGTGGAATCGGAGACGCGTGCCGTCACCCGCCGCCTGGAGGACGACCCGGCGGACGCCGGTCGCGCCGCCGAACTGCAGGAGCGCGCGGACGCCGCCGCCGCCACCATCACGGACGTGGCGGAGCGCATCGTGGCGCTGCGCGACCGGTCGACAGCCGTCGGCACGGAGCGTGACACCGTGGCGCAGCGCGTCACGGAGGCCACGCAGGCGCTCGCGGCGGTGGAAGCGGAACGCCGCTCGCTGGTGGCTCAGCGCGAGGAGCGCATTGCCGCGCGCCAGCAGGCGCTGACGCAACTGCAGGAGCGGCGCACCTCGCTCGCGAACATCGCCCGTGAGCAAGAGGACCTGGAACTGACGTTGCGGGACCGCCGCGAACGCCAGGCGAACCTGCGCGCGGAGCGCACGGACGTGCAGGCGCAGATCGGCCCGGCGCACGCCGCCACCGCCGAACTGACCGAGGAAGAACGAGGCCTGGCCGCCTCCCGAGGCGACGCCCAGCGCGGCCTGCTGACCGCGGAGCGGGAGATGCTGGAGACGGAGAACCGCCTCCGCCGCCAGGTGGAACGCGTGCAGGCCCTCCAGCGAGAGATCGCAGAGGAGGGGATGCAGGTGCTGGAGGACGGCGCCGTGCGCCCGCTGCCCACGGCCGCCGGCTCGGACGAGAGCGAGACGAACGTCGCGGTCGCCCTGAACGACCTCGATGTCCTCGAGGGGGACGAGGGGGACCCGGCAGCCTTCGCGGCGGTGGCCGTGCGGGGTGGGGCGGACGTGGACGTGGCGGCGCTGCGCGAGCGCATCACGGAACTGCGCGGGGACATCCGCGCCCTGGGCCCCGTGAACGTGGAAGCCGTGGAGGAACTCACCACCGAGCAGGAACGGTTCGACTTCCTCACCACGCAGGTCGCAGACCTGGAAGGCGCGGAAGCCGAACTGCGCGAGGCGATCCGCGACCTGAAGAAGTTGATCCGTGAGCGCTTCGTGGAGACTTTCCACGTGGTGAACGAGCGGTTCTCCACCTACTTCACCCGCTTCTTTGGAGGCGGCCAGGCGGAGTTGCGCCTGATCGAGGCCGACCCGGATGACCCGGACTCTGAGCCCGGCGTGGACATCTTTGCCCAGCCGCCGGGCAAGCGGATCAGCAACATGGCTGTCCTCTCCGGCGGCGAACGGTCGATGACCTCGGTGGCGCTCTTGTTCGCGCTGCTGTCCGTGAACCCGGCGCCCATGGTGGTGCTGGACGAGGTGGACGCCGCGCTGGACGAGGCGAACGTGGGACGCTTCGTGGACACGCTGCTGGAACTGCGGGACCGCAGCCAGTTCGTGGTCATCTCCCACAACCGCCGCACCATTGAAGCCGGAGACGCCATCTACGGCGTCTCCATGGGCGACGACTCCACCAGCCAGGTGCTGTCACTGCGCCTGGCTGATCTGCCGAAGGCTTCCTAGCGGGGCAGACGGCGCACGAGCGACTGACGGGCGGTGGCTCCGGTAGGATCGGGAGCACCGCCCGTTTCGGTTGAGCAATGAGCAGCCCGTTCGGTTGAGCGATGAGCAGGAGGCACGCGTTGGGGCTCTTCAGCCGTGGCCGCGACAAGCAGGCCGAGCAGGCCGCCACAGACGCCGCGCTGGAGAAGACCCGTCGGTCCTTCCTGGGCCGCATCACGGAGGTCTTCGCCGCGGACGTCACGGAGGAGACGTGGGAGACGCTGGAGGAGGTGCTGATCAGCGCCGACACCGGCGTGCAGACCACGCTCGACCTGGTGGAGCGCGTACGCGCGAAGAACCTGCGCAAGGCGGACGACGTGCGCGCAGCGATCGCGTCGGAACTGACGGCGATCCTGGAGGCCGCAGACGCGCCCCGGGGCCGCCTGTGGGGACTGCCGGAGGACGCGCCGCTTCCTGAGCGACCGTGGATCGTCCTGGTGGTGGGCGTGAACGGCACCGGCAAGACCACGGCCATCGGCAGGCTGGCGCACGCCTACATCCAGGAGGGCTACCAGGTGATGGCCGCCGCCGGGGACACCTTCCGCGCCGCCGCCATCGAGCAGATCCAGGGCTGGGGCCGCAGCGTGGGCTTCGACGTGATTGCGCAGGGCCAGGGCGCGGATCCGGCCGCGGTGGCCTTCGACGCGATCAGCGCGGCGCAGTCGCGCGGGGCGGACGTGGTGCTGATCGATACGGCCGGGCGCCTGCAGAACAAGCAGAACCTGATGGCCGAACTGTCCAAGGTGCGTCGCGTGATCGAGCGTCACGTGCCGCGCGGCCCGGACGAGGTGCTGCTGGTGCTGGACGCCACCACCGGCCAGAACGGCCTCTCCCAGGCGCGGGCCTTCGCGGAGGCGGTGGACGTGACCAGCGTGATGCTCACGAAACTGGACGGCACCGGCAAGGGCGGCATTGTCTTCGCGATCGCGCAGGAGTTTGGACTGCCCGTGCGCTTCGTGGGCATCGGGCAGCGCGAGGACGACCTGGCGGAGTTCGATCCGCGCTCGTTCGTGGCCTCGTTGCTCGGCGAGCCCGCGGCGCGCGACCGCTAGGCCGGGCGGCGCATGGCGGAGAGCGCGTCCTGGTACCTGTCGCTCCTCGCCGTGGGTGTCGCCGGGCTCCTCCCTGCGGCGCTCCTCTTTGACCGCCTCCCGTCCCGAGGCGTCTTCCTCGCCCGCCCCCTGGCGATGGCGCTCATGGCGCTCGTCACCTGGCTGGCGGTCCACCTCACCCCGCTCGTGTACGGCACCCCCGTGGTGCTGGCGTCGCTCGCCCTGCTGGCGGGCGCCTCGGCGTGGATCGGGTGGCGCCGGCCCGCGCTGGTGGGGGACGTGCGCGCGCGCTGGAGGAGCATCGCGCTCGGGGAGGCAGTGTTCCTCGTGCTGTTCGTGGGCATCGCCTTGCTGCGGTCGCAGACACCCGCCGCGATAAACACCGAGAAGCCGGCGGACTACATGTTCCTGGCGGCCGTGCACGGCTCCGAGACCCTGCCGCCGGTGGACCCGTGGCTGAGCGGCTACCGCCTGTCCTACTACCACCTGGGGCCGGTGCAGATGGACGGCCTCGCCCGCCTCTCCGGCAACCCCACGGAGGTCGCCTTCAACCTCGCCACCGCCACGGCCGGCGCCGCCGCCGGGGTCGCCGCGCTCGGCCTCGTGCTGGACGGCCTCGCCCTCGCGGGCGTCGAGGGGCGGCGGCGACGGGGCCCGCTCGCGGGGGGCGCGGCGGCGCTCGCGGGGTTGCTGCTCGCGAGCACGCTCGTGGGGCTGGTGCAGGTGCTGGCGGCCAACGGCCTGGGCGGCGAGGGCGCCTGGGGCTGGCTCGCCATCGAGGGCGTCCCCGTGCCGCCGGAGACGGAGGGCATTGTGCCTTCCACCTTCTGGTGGTGGTGGTCCACCACCCGCGTGGTCCCCGAGGTGATCGCGGAGTACCCGGCCTTCACGCTGCTGCTGGGCGATCCGCACGCGCACCTGATCGCGCTGCCCCTTGGCCTGGCGGCGCTCGCGCTGGCGTTGCAGGTGTCCCAGGGCGGCGAGCCGCTGACGTGGCGCCGCTGGCTGCGCGAGCCGGAGCGCTGGGCGCTCACGTCTGGACTGTTCGCCGCGCTGATGCTGACGAACTCCTGGGACGTGGTCTCCTTCGGCGTGGTCTGGGCGGTCGCGGCGTGGTGGGCGGTGGCGCGCACGGGCTGGCCGGTACACCTCGCAGCCGTGGTCGCCGCGAGGTGGGCGCTGGCGCCGGCGGCTCTGGGGCTCCTGCTGGCCTGGCCCTTCATGCGCACGCTGGACCCGGCCCCGCTCGGCCTCGCGCCCACGGTCGGAGTTGCCTCCGACCCGCGCTGGCTCCTGGTCTGGCTGCCGCCGCTGGCGCCCGCGCTGCTGGCAGCGGCGCTGCTGCGGCCGCTGGCCACGCGTCGAGGCCTCGCGGTAGGCCTCGGGGTCGCGGCGTTGCCGGTGCTGCTCTGGGCGGCGTGGCTCCTCACGCGCGGCGAGGGTGGGGAGGTGCTCGCGCGCTCGTGGGGATGGATCGTGCTCGCGGGCCTCGTGGCAGGCGTCGCGTGGGCAGGGGCGGCAAGCGCGGCGGCGTGGGGGCGGGACCGGGCGCTCGCGGCCGGCCTCTGGCTGCTGGCGGCGGGCCTGGCCGTGCTGCTGACGACCGAGTTGGTGCACATCGACGACGCCTTTCCCGGGCGCTGGAACACCGCGTTTAAGTTGTGGTTCCAGTCCTGGGCGATCCTCTCGGTGGCGGGCGCCATCCTGCTGGGGCGCGCGGCGGAGACGCACACGGGGAGGCTGCGGTGGCCGCGCGGGAACCCGCTGCGACGTGGCGGCGTCATGGCTGGGGTGGGCCTCGCGACCCTCGTGGTCGCGCTGTGGGTGGTGACCATGAGCACGCCGGCGTTCATGGCGGTGAGCCGTGCGCGGGAGGGGCAGGAGCGCGCCTTGAGCGGGATCGCCTACCTTCAGCAGGCTGACCCTGCGCTGGGCGCCGCGGTCGAGTGGACGCGGACACACCTGGACCCCGAGGAGCATGTGCTGGTGCAGTGGATCGGCGAGGCGTACTCCCCTGGCAACCGGCTGGCCTCTTATACCGCCGTCCCCACGCTGCTGGGGTGGCCGGGACACGAGCGTCAGTGGAGGGGCGACTTCCGCGAGGCGGCTCGACGCGACGCCGTGGAGCGCATCTACGCCGGGGCGCCCCTGGAGATGCGCGCGGCGCTGGACGAGTGGGACGTGACGCACGTCTACGTGGGGCGCGAGGAGCGCAGCGCGTACGGCCGGGACGTGGACCTGCGCTTCGCCTCGCTGCCCGTGGTGTTCGCTGCGGAGGGCGCGACGATCTACCTGGCGCCCGCCGGGGCGCCCGACCAGTCGCCGGAGGCCCGCCCGTGACGGAGGAGGCGGCGACCTACACCGCGAGGCGCGCCCCGGCCGAGGCCGCAGTCGCGTGGGTGCGCTCGTTGGACCGCGTGGCGTGGATCGTCATCGGCCTGACCGTGCTGGCGGTGGTGACGCGCCTGGTGGGGCTGAGCGCGCGCGCCGTCCACCACGACGAGGCGTTGCACCTCCAGTACTCCTGGTACTTCGCGGAGGGGCGCGGGTACCAGCACAACCCGCTCATGCACGGACCGCTGCAGTTCCACCTGATCGCGGCGTTCTTCACGCTGTTCGGCGACTCGGAGTTCGTGGGGCGGCTGCCGCACGCGCTGGCGGGTATCGCGCTGGTGGCCACGCCGCTGCTCTTCCGCCGGCACCTGGGCGGCGTCGCGGTCGTGTTGGCGTCGCTGTTCCTGCTCGTGTCGCCCTCACTGCTGTATTACTCGCGGTTCGCGCGCAACGAGCCGTTCGTCGCCCTGGCCACGGTGCTGATGCTGCTCGCGATCCTGCGCTACCGCGAGGGCGGGCGGCTGCGCTGGCTGGCGGTGTTCACGGCGGCGCTCGCGGTGCAGTTCGCCGCGAAGGAGACCGCCTACATCGTCGCCGCGCTCGCGCTGCTCTACCTGAACTTCGCCACCGCGCACGAGTTGTTCTGGGCGCCGCGCCGGGAACGAGGTGAGCGGCCGCCCTGGCGGGTGCAGGCGCTCCACGGGGCGTGGCTGGTGCCCTCGGCGTGGGCGATCGTGACGGCGTGGCCGTTGCTGCGAGGCCTGCGCGCGCGCTTCGCCTGGCGCGAGCGCCCACGAGACGCGGACCTGCTCGTGCTCACCGGCACGCTCACGCTGCCGCTGCTGGCGGCGTTCCTGCCGCACGCGCGGGGCTTCCTGCACCGCCTGCCGCTGGGCGTGGGCGCGGTCATGGACGTGGTGGTGGACTTCATCCTCTCGCCGCCGCTGTTCGCGCTGGTGGACGGCGCGACCTCGGTCTTCGGCGGCTCGCTGACGGACGAGGAGCGCACGGGCGCGGCGGTGGTGATCGCGCTGCTTGCGGCCTCGGCCGTGGTGGGGCTGGCGTGGCGGCGGCGGGAGTGGCTGATCTGCTTCGCCGTGTTCACGGCGGTCCTGGTGCCGCTCTACACCGCGTGGGGCACGAACATGCCGGGCGTGGCCGGCATCTACTGGACCTCCCTGGACTACTGGATCGAACAGCAGGAGGTGCAGCGGGCCAACCAGCCGTGGTTCTACTACTTCATGCTCACCCCCCTCTACGAGATGCTCGTGCTCGTCCCGGGGCTGATCGGGGGCCTGTGGCTCACGCTGCGTCGCCGCGATCCGGTGGCGGCGATGTTCCTCTGGTGGTTCCTGGGCATGTTCGCCGCGCTGTCCTACGCGGGCGAGAAGATGCCGTGGCTCACCGTCCACCTCGCGCTCCCGCTCGTCTTCCTCGCGGCGCACGCCCTGGGCGGCGCGCTCCCGCGGGCGTTCGAAGCCGCCCGTGCGGGCCGAGGCTCCTCGTGGCAATGGAGCGCCGGCGGCGTGTCCCTCGCCGGCCTCGTGGCGATGTCCGCGCTCACGCTGTGGACGAACTACGGGCTGAACGTGGATCACCCGGACACGCCCATCGAGCCGTTCATGTACGCGCAGACCACGCACACCACGCGCCTGCTGGCGGATGCGGTGATCGAGGAAGTGGAGGCGGGCCGCGCGACGGGCGTCCTGATCGACAACCAGGCCAACCTGACGTGGCCGTGGGCGTGGTACCTGCGTCACCAGCCGGTGCTCTACCAGGACGGCAAGGACATGGACGCGGGGACGCTGGAGGGCGCACCGGTGGTGATCGGCACGCCGGGCATCCTCCGGGCGTTGCGCGCCTCGGACGGCTGGCGGCGGGTGGAGTACACGCACTACGAGTGGCCGCACGACTCCGGCTATCGAAACGTCACGTGGGGGAGCCTGGGCCGCGGCATTGCCAATGCGTCGCTGGTGGACGACTGGTGGCAGTTCCTCCTGCAGCGCGACCCACGGTCGCCGCTGCTGTATCGCAACGGAGAAGTGCTCTTCCCGCCCTCCGCAGAGGTGGATCCGCGCGGGTTCGAGCCGCCTCGATAGCCTCGAGGCGCCACGCAGCGAGGGCCGGCGGCGGGCGATCGGGCGGCGTCGGCGCGCTGGAGACGTTAGGAAACCTTCACGCACTCTCTATTTCGCCAGTCACCGGCACCCGGCACACTGATCTGACGACCAGAGGGATGTGACCACCAGCGGGATTCGATCACCAGAGGCGGGATCACCGGAGGCGGGATCACCAGAGGTTGGCAGCCGCCTGATCCGGCGTCTGCCCCGGAGGGAACAGAGGTCCGTGCGACCACTCCGCATCGTCATTGGCGTCGCCGTGAGCGCGATCTTCCTCGTGCTGTTGCTGGCGAAGGTCGACCGCGCCGAACTGCTGGACGCCCTGCGCCAGGTGTCGCCGGGATGGATCGCTGCGGCGGTGGCGCTGTTTGGCGCCGGCGTGTGGACGCGTGCCCAGCGGTGGCGCGCCATCCTGCGACCCATCGCACCCGTCGGACAGGCCGAGGCCGCCTCGCTGATGACCATTGGCCTCGCCGCGAACAACGTGCTGCCGGCGCGCACGGGGGAGATCGTGCGCGCGGTGCTGCTGAAGCGGCGCTACGGCGTCTCCGGCTTCGCGGTGGTCGCCACGATCATCGTGGAGCGGATCCTGGACGGCCTGGTGCTGGCGATCTTCCTGGCGGCCACCATTGCGCTGGCGGGCGGGACGGACGTGCTCCGCCTCTTTGCCGCGCTGGTGGGCGGGGCGTTCCTGCTCCTGACGGCCGTGCTGGCGCTGTTCGCCATGCGCCCGGCCCTGGCGGACCGCATGGTGGCGTTCGGCGTGCGCTTCCTCCCCGGACGCATCCGCGCGAGGGCGCACGGCTGGGCCAGCCGCTTCCTCTCCGGCCTCGCCCCCATGAGCACGCCTCGGGCCTGGTTCACGGTCACGAGCCTGACCGTGGTCTCCTGGTCGTTCGAGGCGTTTTCCGCGTGGGCCGTGGGGCAGGCGTTCGGCCTGGGACTGGATCCGGGCATCTACTTCGGGGTGGCGGGAGCGGCGAACCTCTCCATGGCGGCGCCCAGCACCTCCGGCGGCATCGGTCCGTACGAGTACTTCGCGCGCGAGGTGGTGGGCCGCTTTGGCGTGGGTGCGGCGACGGGCACGGCCTTCGCGCTGGTGCTGCACGCCACGGTGCTGGTGCCGGTGGCGATCGTGGGGCTGCTGCTCGTGTGGCGGCAGGACCTCGGTATCCGCGCACTGGCCGAGACCGACATGGACGACATGGAGGCCGCCGCCGCCGGGGGGAGCGGTGCGCCGCCGGCGGGCCGCCCCGCGAGCGAAGGCACCGGCGGCACCGAAGGCGTCGAGGACCTCGAGACGGCCGGTACGTCGGGCGCCGGATGACTGGCGCCTGATGACTGGTGACGGGTCGGGTACGGTGACGGGCAGGCGTGCCGCCTCGGATGGGGCCGGCGCTGCGAGCGTGTGGGGTCACGAGACGAGGGTGGGTGCATGAAGGTCATCGTGATCGGGGGCGGCGTGGCGGGCCTGGGCGCCGCGTACGAACTGGTGAAGCGCGGCCACGAGGTCGCCCTCTACGAGGCGAGCACGGAGTTCGGCGGCCAGGTGCGCACGTTCGAGATCGGCGGCGGCCGCATCGAGATCTTCTACCACCACCTCTTCCAGTCAGACGACGAGGCGATTCGCATCATCCGCGAACTGGGCCTGGAGGATGACCTCACCTGGATCGACTCCAACGTGGGGCTGCATGGGGGCGGCAAGAACTACCCGTTCGTCGGCGCGCTGGACCTGCTGAAGTTCAGCCGCGTCTCCCTCCTCTCGCGCCTGCGCCTGGGCCTCACCGCCCTCTGGCTGCGACGCATCTCCGACTACCAGCGCTACGAGGGCACCCGCGCTGCCGAGTGGATCCGCGCCAAGGTGGGCAAGGAGGGCTATGACCGCGTGTGGGGCCCCCTGCTGCGCGCCAAGTTCTCGGAGCACGCGGAAGACGTCTCCATGGTCTGGTTCTGGGGCAAGATCTACCTGCGCTTCGCCTCGCGGCCCAAGACCGGCCTCCCGGTCATCGGCGGGCTGCTGGCGAAGGAGCAGTTGGGCTACCTGGAGGGCTCGTTTGGCCGCCTGATCGACGGCCTGGTGGACGCCTGCCGCGCGAAGGGCGCGCACATGGAGGCCGGCGCCCCCGTGCAGCGCGTCCTGATCGAGGACGGCCGCGCTGTGGGCGTGTGCCTGCCCGACGGCCGCGAAGACCGCGCGGACGTGGTGCTGGCCACCACCCCCAGCGGCCTCTTCCAGAAGATCGTCCCGGACCTGCCGGAGATGGGCCCGGAGGGCGCCCAGTACGCCTCGATGCTGGGTGAGGTGCAGTACCAGTGGGCAACGGTGATGGTGCTCACGCTGGACCGGCCGCTGAGCGACATCTACTGGCTGACGATGACCGACGACGACGCCCCCTTCGTGGTGGCCGTGGAACAGACCAACTTCCTGCCGCCCTCCACGTACGGGGGCAACCACGTGCTCTACCTCTCGGACTACATGAGCCCCGGCGACCCCATGGTGGACATGAGCGCGGACGAACTGTTCGACCTCTACGAGCCGTGGATCAAGAAGATCAACCCCGACTTCGACCGCTCCTGGGTGCGCGACAAGTGGGTCTTCCGCGACCGCGCCGGCCAGCCCGTGGTGCGCATGGGCTACCACCAGATCATCCCGCCTCACCGGAGCCCCGTCCCCGGCCTCTACCTGGCAAACACGACGCAGATCTACCCGGAAGACCGAGGCCAGAACTACAGCCTGCGCATGGGCCGCCGCGTCGCCGACCTCGTCGAGAGCGACTTTGCTTTAGGGTAGATCCCTGCGCGGTGGCCCGATCTACTCAACCTCCTCCTGTTGCATCCTTGCGGGCCATTAGCGCGTGCTGGGCTCAAAATCATCATCGAAACGATGAGATGACCCATCGTTTCGATGACGACAAGTCTGGTGGCGGTGACGAAAATGTCACCGTGCATCGCGACATCGAGGAGGATCGCATGAGACTGAAGGTTGAGCGGCGCTCTGTCGCTGCACTCGTTGGTGCAGCAATGTCCATCGTGATTGTACAGGGATTGATGTCCTCGTCTGTCTTCGGAAGTGGGCAATCCCCCTTCGCTGCGTACCTCGGAGTCCCCGACCACGAGTCCTACCGGGTGGTGCAATCCCACTACAAGAATTACGGAGGCGGCCCGACCGAGATACTCAAGGTTATCGATTATTACCGTGTGTCTGACGGTACGCCAGAGCGGACGGAGAGCATCTTCTACGAGAACGGAACCGCGATAGTCTCTAGCGCCACCGACTTCGCCTCTGGCTCCCCGGTCGCAACCACACACGACCTCCGTTCGGGGCGAACCCACACTACGACCGTGCTGCTACCAGCCGCGGGAATCACCGAGATAACACCGCTCGATGTGCTGGCAGCACGTGGTTTCTCAGAGATCGGCGAGTCCTCGTGGGCTGGCGAGACCACCCGGATCTTCGCCCTTGAGCAGGAATTGCCCGAGGGAAGCGGGCTCGATGCGGACGCAGAACGCGTCGAGGTGCACGTCCATGCCAAAAGCGAAGTGTTGTCCTGCCAAACTAGACAGTGCTTTCAATCAAGATAGACTATCTTACAGTATTTACTTTTGCATTGGCGATATTGCTGGTGTCTGTAAGCATCTCATGCGCAAGCGACCATGGGGCTCTCGTGGAGCGACGCGAAGGGGAGTGGGAGATCCACCTGGATTCCGATTGGGAGGAAATAAGACTCGATGATCCTCCTCCCGACGGGTTCACCGGACGATACAGGAGCGCATTTCAAGCGGCCTCAAGTGCTGACCGGGCGTCGGTCTCAGTCTTGGAGATCGGCGGTGCGCGAAGTCCCGCCGAGGAAGCGGAGGAGTACGCGAGGGCCATCGAGGGGTATGCGGGTTTTGAGCGGTACCGAGTGGTTGCTCGCACCGGGCCGTTCGTGGACCGTCGCAGCGTCCGGGTGGAGGTACATGCCGAGCGGGGCGACGACGAGACATTGCTCGCGGCCTTCATCCGAGCGGAAGCGGAGGCGTCCCCGATGTGGCTAGTCTTGTGCCGCGCTACCGAGGTTGAATCGTCGCTTTCGCCCTGCCCTGCCGTTGTCTCTGCGTTCCAGGTCGAATCTGGGGACCAACAGTAGTCGTGCCGGGAGGGATGTCCGTCCTCACCTTTCCCCGAGCCGCCGCCGCTGGTAGATTGCAGGGGCGCGTGAAATCGTGCACGAGCAGCGCCACCGGGTATGCGACGCGCTCGTGCGGTGGAGAGGGTGCCCAATGCCCCTGGAGACCGAGTCCAAGGCGCGCGTCCGCGCCCTGATCAGTGAGTTCCGGCCGGAGAACGGCGACCTGCTCGCCACCCTGCATAAGGTGCAGCACGAGTTCGGCTACCTCTCTCGCGAGGCGATGGAGGTCATCGGCGAACAACTCGACCTCTTCCCGGCCCACGTCTACGGCGCCGCCTCGTTCTACGAGGAGTTCCGCTTCGAGCCGCCGGCCCACACCAACATCCGCTGGTGCTCCGGCCCCGCCTGCCGCCTGCGCAACAGCAACGGCATCCGCGACGCGATGCTCGCCACGCTCGGCCTGGACGAGATCCACGAGCAGACGGAGGACGGGCGCGTGGGCGTCATCAACGGGCAGTGCAACGGCTGCTGCGAACTGGCCCCCATGGTCTGGCTGGAACAGCACGAGACCCACACAGTGCGCCCGGTGGGCAACCTCACCGCGGCGAGCGCCATCCGCATGGCCCGCGCCCTGCGCGACGGCACGGAGATCGAGGGCGCGCTGGACGCGGCCTTCGAACGCACGCCGTCCGGGTCGGGGGTGAGCAATGGCTGAGACCTTGAACGCGCTCGAACGTTACGAGGCGCTCCGGCTTGACGCGGACGCGGTCTACGAGGCGTGGCGGATGCCGGATCGCCCCCGCATCGACATTGCGATGGACACCTCGTCGCTCGCCAATGGCGCGCAGGACACCGGGCGGGCGCTGGCCGGGCTGATCGCCTCCAGCAACGCCAACGTGGACCTGGGCCAGGTGCACGGCTACGGCATGCAGTGGCTCCACCCCACCGTGCAGGTCACCTTCCCGGACGGCGCCACGGTCCTCTACGGCCCCGTACGCGTGGAGGACGCCCCGCGCCTCCTGGACGAGGCGAACGGCATCTGGGGCGCGGCCGCGGACCTGCGCATCGGCATGATCGCGGGCGAGCGGGACGACATTCCCTCCATCCGCGACCACGAGTTCTTCAGCCTGGAACCGCGCGAGCGGCGGCTGACGCGCAACCTGGGCCTGATCGACCCGGACAACCTGCAGCACTACATCGCACGGGACGGCTACCGCGCCGCCGCGCGCATGATGGGCCGCCACCAGAGCGAGGAGGCGGTGCGCAACGTCCTGAACGAGGCCGGCCTCACCGGACGCGGCGGCGCGAACTTCCCCACCGGCGTGAAGTGGAATTTCCTCTTCGGCGCCCCCGGCGAGGTCCACTACCTGGTCTGCAACGCGGACGAGGGCGACCCCGGCGCGTGGGTGAACCGCGTGGTGATGGAGGGCGACCCGCACCTGTTGCTGGAGGGCATGCTGATCGGCGCCTTCGCGACCAAGTCCCGGGAAGGCTTCATCTACCTGCGGGACGAGTACCCGTTCTCCATCCAGCGCATGGAGCACGCCATCCGCGAGGCGGAGGCGGCCGGCCTGCTGGGCGACGACATCCTCGGCACGGGCGTGTCCTTCCACCTGCGCGTGATCCGCGGCGCCGGCTCCTACGTCTGCGGCGATGAGACCGGCCTGCTGTCGTCCATCTCGGACGACCGCGGCATGCCGCGGGTGAAGCCGCCGTTCCCGGCAGCGGTGGGCGCGCTCGGCAAGCCCTCGAACGTGAACAACGTGGAGTCCTACGCCAACGTGCCGCTGATCCTGATGCACAACGCGGAGTGGTACCGCGAATTCGGCACGGAGCGGCAGAGCGGCACCAAGATCTTCTCCTTCTCCGGGGACATCCCGCGTGTGGGCTTCATGGAACTCGGCTTCGGCGCATCGCTCGCGCGCGTCCTGGACGTCTGCGGCGGCGTGCAGGGCGGGCAGTTGAAGGCCATCCAGCCCGGAGGCCCGCTGGGCTCGCTCGTGCCGGGGCACGTCATCGAGGACCTGGTCCTGGAACCCGCCTCGTTCGCGCCGTACGACGCCATCCTCGGGGGCGGCGGGATCGTCTTCTGCAACGACCAGACCAGCGTCATGGTGCTGGTGGAGATGTTCTCCGAGTTCGTGGAGGTGGAGTCCTGTGGCCGCTGCACCACCTGCCACGGCGGCAACCAGCGCAAGACCGAGATCGTCCGCCGCATCATCGACGGCGACGGCCGCCGCGAGGATGAGCCCAACCTGCACTTCATCGACCGCACGATCCAGTTCTCCAACTGCGCCCACGGCCAGTTGAGCCCCAAGATCATGCGCAACATCCTGCAGCACTTCCACGACGACTACGAGCGCGCGGTGCTGGGCGTGGACCACACGCTGACGGCGAAAGGCCTATACGAGGTCGTCGTCGCCAACCAGCGCGACCCGCAACTTCCCGCCGCCGTGGACATCTGCCCCACCGGCGCCATCCAGGGCGAGGAGGGCCGCCGCAAGGTGCTGGCCGACCTCTGCATCCGCTGCGGCGCCTGCCTGGAGGTGGCCCCCAACGCCATGGCCAAGCAGCCCAAGACCGCCCGCCCCGGCATCCTCGCGCTTACGTAGCGCGCGGGGAGGCGGTAGGATGGCAGGAGTACGGGATGCGAAGGAGCAGCCGATGACCTCCCTCACCTCGATTACGCCGAGCCGTCTCTGGGGCGCGCTGCTGGTGGTGGCGGTGCTCGCCTTCGCCGCCTGCGCGACCGGCGCCGTGGACTGCGCCGTCGGCAAGCCGGTCGGACTCTCGGCGGCCCTCGGCGCCGCGCTCATCTCCCTGTTCGACACGCCCCGTGCCCCCGAGCCGGTGGAGGCCACGAGCCGGGACGAGCGCGGCGAGGGGTAGCCCCCAGCCGCGCAGCCCCACGGCTTCGACATAACGTGCCGCCCGCGCCTTGAGGGCGAGGGTGGGGCGCTCCTACACTCGCAGGGCCGGCATTGCAACGTCCCGCGACTCCCCGCGAGAGGGCGATCCGCCCTGGCCACGCCTGCCCGACAGCAGTTCCTGGACCTGAAGGCCCAGCATCCGGACGCCCTGCTGCTCTTCCGCATGGGCGACTTCTACGAGACGTTCGACGAGGACGCCGAGGTCGCTGCGCGCGTCCTGGGCATTGCGCTGACCTCGCGCCCGATGGGGCGGGAGGAGGGGCGCATCCCGCTGGCGGGCATCCCCTACCACCAGTTAGACCGCTACCTGGACCAACTCGTGGCCGCCGGCTACCGCGTCGCCATCGGCGAGCAGGTGTCGCTGCCGCCCTCGAAGGGGGGCGAGGCCGGCCTGGTGGAGCGGCGCGTGACGCGCGTGGTGACGCCGGGCACGGTGGACCACGGCGAACTGCTCTCGGAGCGCGGACATAACTGGCTGCTCGCGCTGGCGCCCGCCACGGCCACGGGCGCGCGCTGGGGCCTGGCCGCGTGCGACGTCACCACGGGCGAACTGGAACTGCAGGTCGTGGACGCCGACGCGCTCGCCGGCGAGTGGGCGCGCATCGCCCCGCGCGAGGCGCTGGCCCCGGAGGGCGTGCCCGAGCGACTGGCGGCCGACCTTGGCGCCTCCGTGCGAGGGCAGGCGATGCTCACCGCGCGCCCGCCGCGGGACTTCCGCCGCGAGCGCGCCGCCGCGCGGCTGGCGGAGCGCCTGGGCGTGGCGAGCCTGGACGGGTTCGGGCTGGAGGGGCTGGAGCCGGCGGTGGGCGCGGCCGGGGCGCTGGTGGCGTACCTGGAGGAGATGTGGCCGCAGGCGCTGGCCCACCTGCGCTCGCCGCGCGCCGTGCGCGCCGCGGAGGTCGTCTACCTGGACCCGCAGACCCGTCGCAACCTGGAGTTGTTCGAGGGCGGTGGACGCGCGCGGGAGGCCTCGCGCGGGGGGGCCGGCGGGGCTGCGGACGCCGAGGTGGCGGGCGGCGGCGCCTCGCTCGTGGAGACGCTGGACCGCACGCTCACGCCCATGGGCGCGCGCCTGCTGCGCCTGCGCCTGGGCCGCCCCCTGCGCCGGGCCGCGGACGCCGAGGCGCGCCTGGACGAGGTGGCGGCGTTCGTGGAGGCCACGCTGCCGCGGGAGGCGCTGCGGCAGGCCCTGCGCGGAGTGCCGGACCTGGAGCGCCTGCTGGGGCGGGTGCGGGCCGGGACCGCGCACGCCCGCCACCTGGCGCAACTGCGTCGCGGCCTGGAGCGTCTCCCGGAGGCTGGCGCGGCGGCGGACCGTGCGGGCGAGGTGGCGGCGCGAGCCGCCTCGGGCCTGCGCGGCGTGGAGGAGGTGGCGGCGGCGGTCGCGGCGGCGCTGGACGACGACGCGCCGGCGGAGGTGGGGGACACGCCCACGGTGCGCGCCGGCTTCGACGCCGAGGTGGACCGGCTGCGCGGGCTGGCCACCAACGCCCGGGACGCGCTCGCGGCCCTCGAGAGCGCGGAGCGCGCCCGCACCGGCATCGCCAGCCTGAAGGTGGGGTACAACCGCGTCTTCGGGTACTACCTGGAATGCCCGCGCGCGCACGCGGACAAGGCGCCGCCGGAGTACGAGCCGCGCCAGACGCTGGCGAACGCGCAGCGCTTCCGCTTCCCGCCGCTGGGCGAGTTGGAGGCGGAGATCCTGGGCGCCAAGGACCTGCTGGCGGAGGCGGAACGAGGCGTGGTGGAGCGCCTCTGCGGGCAGGTCATGGCGGCGGGCGTCGCCATCGAGCGCGCGTCCGAGGCGGTGGCGCGCCTGGACGTGGCGGCCGGCCTCGCGGTGCTCGCGGTGGACCAGGGCTACGTGCGGCCGGCACTGCACGAGGGCGGCCCGCTGGAGGTCGAGGGCGGACGGCACCCGGTGGTGGAGCGCCAACTGCCGCGCGGCGCCTTCGTCCCGAACGACGCTCACCTGGGCGCGCCGCACGCTGACCTGGTGGTGCTGACCGGACCCAACATGGCCGGCAAGTCCACCTACCTGCGCCAGACGGCGCTGATCGTGCTGCTGGCGCAGTGCGGCTCCTTCGTGCCCGCCTCGCGCGCGCGGGTGCCCATGGCGGACCGCATCTTCAGCCGCGTGGGCGCGCAGGACGACCTGGCGGCGGGGCAGTCCACCTTCATGGTGGAGATGCTGGAGACGGCCACCATCCTGCACAACGCCACGGAGCGCTCGCTGGTGATCCTGGACGAGGTGGGGCGGGGCACCTCCACCTACGACGGCCTGGCGATCGCGCGCGCGGTGGTGGAATACCTCCACCACCGGCCCGGCGGCACGCCGCGCACGCTCTTCGCCACCCACTACCACGAGTTGACGGCGCTGGCGGGCACGCTGCCGCGCATCGCCAACCGCTCCGTGGCCGTGCGCGAGGAGGGCGGGGAGGTGGTCTTCCTCCACCGCATCGTGGACGGCGGGGCGGACCGCTCCTACGGGGTGCACGTGGCCGCGCTCGCGGGGCTGCCGCGCGCCGTGGTCTCACGGGCGCGCGAACTGCTCGCGGACCTGGAGGCGGGCGCGCTCGCCGGCACGCTCGCCGGCGGGCCGCCGGCGGGGAGGCAGCCGGACGCGCAGATGTCATTGCTGGCGGCGGAAGACGAGGCGCTGTTGCGCGGGCTGGCGGACCTGGACCCGGACGGGACGACGCCGATCGAGGCGTTGCAGCGCCTCTACGACCTGCGGGCGCAGGCACGGCGGCGCCTGGCGGTGGAGGGCTAGCGTGGCCTCAGTCGTGTCCGCCGGCGCCCGCGTCCGGCCCTGCGGGGCCGGTCAGGGGCGCCTCGCCACCGCCGCCGGTGCGGCTCACGCCGGGCGCGGCCACCGTGGTGAATGTGCGCTCCAGCGCCGCGGCGATATCCAGCAGGTGCGCCTCCCCCGGGCTGGCGCCGGGCTGACGCGCGCCCTGCAGCAACGCCACCAGGAAGTCGCCGGAGACACGCGGGTACTGCGCGCGCAGCAGGGCGATGCTGCCGGCGACCATGGGCGTGGCGAAGGAGGAGCCGGTGCCGAAGCCGTACGGGCCCTCCTCCACGCACTCCCAGCCGTCCAGCCCGCAGCGGCGCGAGGGCACGGTGCTCATCAGGTCCACGCCCGGCGCCAGGAAGTCCACCTCGCCCCCGAAGTCCGCGAACGGCGCCGTCGCGCGGTAGTCGACGCCGTCCGGGCGCTCAAGGCCGCTCGCGGCCACGGAGACCACGCCGGGGTAGGCGGCAGGGTAGGTGATGCCGCGGCGGCCGTCGTTGCCGGCGGAGGCCACGATCACGGCGCCGCGGGCGCGCGCGAACGCCACGGCCTCCGCCAGCGCAGGCGAGTCCGTGAGCGTGCCGAAGGAGACGTTGATTACGTCGGCGCCCATGCTGGCGGCGTAGCGGATGCCGGCGGCGGCGTCCGAGATGCGGCCGGTGGCGGTGCAGTCCAGCACCTTCACCGGCAGGATGCGCGCGTTCCAGGCGATCCCGGCCATGCCGGTGCCGTTGTCCCCGGCCGCGGCGGCGATGCCCGCCACGAACGTCCCGTGCCCCTCGTCGTCGGAAGCGCGCCAGTTGGGCGGGTCATGCCGGTAGCGGCAGGAGGGGTCTGCGGTAGCGAGGCTCACGAAGTTGCAGCCCACGATGTCGTCGATGCAGCCGTTGTCGTCGTCGTCGCGGCCGTTCATGAAGGTTTCGCGCGTGTTGACGAAGAGCCGGTCGCTCAGGTCCGGGTGGTCCCAGTCCAGGCCCGTGTCCACCACGGCGATCACCACGCCGGCGTCGCCATGCTGGCGCGCCCACGCCTCCGGGGCGCGCACCACGTGCAGGTAGCGGTGCTGGGCGCCCGCGTAGAGCGGGTCGTCCGGGACGCCGGAGGCGCGCACCACGCCGTCCGCCTCCACGCTCCGCACGAGGCCGCTGGCGGCCAGGCGCCCGGCCACTTCCTGCGCGTCCGCACCGTCCGGCACACGCACGCGCACGCCCTCGCCTCGGGGCCCCCCGGCCACGTCGAAGCCGAGCGCCGCGACGGCTCGTGCCAGGGCGTCCGGGCGCAGGCCGGGGAGGGCCTGCGCGTAGAGGAAGTCAGCGCCGGCGGGGGTCTCGCCCACCACGACGGAGGCGCCGGCGGACGCGGCGGCGCTCCGGGCGGGACTGTCTGCGGCGGACAGCGCGGTCGCCGCGAGCAGCACGCCCAGGAGGAGGCTTGCTGCGAGCGGTCGCCAGTCGCCCAGATCGTCCGTCCTCACCTGTGGGAGAGTATTTCGAGCAGAGTACCGAGCCCCCGATCCGCCAGCAACCGACGAACTGCGAAGTGGCCACGCTCGGCCGCCCCCACGCCCGCCCGGAGGGCAGACCGCCGGAGGCGGCCATGGTAGCCGCCCGCGCCCGGATCCAGTTGCTCACGCCCGAGGTCGCCGCGCGCATCGCCGCCGGCGAGGTAATCGAGCGTCCGGCCAGCGTGGTCAAGGAGTTACTGGAGAACGCCCTGGACGCCGGCGCCCACCGCGTGGAGGTGGAGGTGGACGGCGGCGGCATCGACCGCATCCGCGTGCTGGACGACGGCTGCGGCATCCCGCCGGACCAGGTGGTGGACGCCTTCGAGCGCCACGCGACCTCGAAGTTGCGTTCCGAGCACGACCTGTACGAGGTGCGCACGCTGGGCTTCCGCGGCGAAGCGCTGGCGGCGATCGCGGCAGCGGCGGACGTGGACCTGACCACGCGCCCCCACGACGCCGACGCGGCCTCCACGGTGCGCGTGCGCGACGGCCGCGTGCAGCGCCAGGGCGCGGCCGCCAGCGCCGCCGGCACCTCGGTCGAGGCGCGCGAACTCTTCGCGGCGCTGCCGGCGCGGCGACGCTTCCTGCGCACGCCTCGCTCCGAGGCGCGCGCGGTTGCGCAGGTGGTGGCGGACTACGCGCTGGCCTACCCGGAGGTGGCCTTCCGGCTGACCTCGGACGGGAAGGTGGCGCTGCAGTCGCCCGGCACCGGCGACCCGCGCGACGCCGTGGTCGCGGTGCACGGCGCGGAGGTGGCGGGGGCGCTCCTCCCCGGGCGGGCGCGGCGAGGCGACCCGCCGCCCGAGCGCGGCGACCGGAGCAGCCCCGAGGGTGTAGGGGAGGGCGTCGGGGGCGGCACGGAGGAGGTCTGGGCGGAGGTGACCGTGCTGGCCGGGCCGCCCTCGCTGCACCGGGCAAACCGGCAGTACCAGCACCTGGTGGCCAACGGACGCGCCATCGTCTCGCGGCCGCTCGCGCACGCGCTGGAGCAGGCCTACGAGGGCCTCATCCCCGCCGGGCGGCACCCCGTGGCCGTGGTGCGCATCACCGTGCCCTCCGAGCAGGTCGACGTGAACGTGCACCCCACGAAGGCGGAGGTGCGTTTCCGACACGAGCGCGTGGTCTACGCGGCCGTGGGCGCGGCCGTGCGCGCCGCGATCGCCGGTTCCGGCGTGGCCGCCGCGCCCGTCCCCGCACCGAGCGCGGGCCCCGAGGCGATGACCGCGCCCTTCGCCTGGCCGCCCACCGCGCCCCGCACGCCGCTCGAGGGCATCGAAGACCTCACGGGCGCTGAGGATCGCGTGGTCATCGAGGCGTCCGAGGGCCAGGATGACCTGGCCGGCCCGGGTGCGGAGTCCGGCCGGCCCGGCGCCGGGCATGCCGTGGTCGCGTCGGCGCGGACGGCGGCGCAGGCCGCTCCGCCGGAGGAGGCGCACGGGCACGCCTCGATGCACGAGCGGCTGCCGGCGCTGCGGCCGCTGGGGCAGGTGGAGTCCACGTACATCGTGGCGGAAGCCCCGGATGGCCTCTACCTGGTGGACCAGCACGCCGCGCATGAGCGCGTGCTGTACGAGCGCGCGCTGGCGCGTCGCCGTGCCGGCACGGCGGCCTCGCAGCCGCTGCTCGACGCGGCGGTGGCGCACCTATCGCCGGCGCAGGCCGTCCTCGCCGGCGCGGAGGCCGAGGCCCTGCTCAGCGTGGGCTGGGAGGTCGAGGAGATGGACGGCCCCTCCGTGATCGTGCGCGCCGTGCCCGCCGACCTCCGCCGGCGCGACCCTGCGCGGGCGCTCGCCGAGTACCTGGACCGCCTCGGCGCTGAGGAGCGCCTGACGGGCCCGGACCGCGCCGCTGCCACCCTGGCCTGCCGCGCCGCGGTGATGGCGGGTGACCGCCTGGAGGCGGAACAGCAGCGCGCCCTGCTCGTCGCGCTGGAGGCCTGCGAGACGCCCCACACCTGCCCCCACGGCCGCCCCACAATGCTGCACCTCAGCCGCTCGGCCCTGGACCGCTCCTTCGGCCGCACCTGAGGACGGACGAGGCCCGCCGCTGCCTCTCGCCTCGTCGGCCGCAGCGCGTGGCCGCCCCCGCCGGGACTGGTGACCCCGGGACGCCGCACGCCCGCGCCACGAACACTCCGAGGCTGGTGGCTACAGGCCGATGCCCGACCCGGGGTCGCGGCTGGCGTCGAAGATCAGGCGCCATGCCTCGTGGAGCGTGGAGGGCGTGCCGTCCGGGGGCGGCGGGGGCGTGACGGCGGCCTCCTGCGCCTGCGCGACCATCACGAGGTAGCCCTCGACCTCGTCACGCGGGCTGGCCTCGCCGGCGCCCAGGAGGGCGGCACGCAGGGCGGCGCGCTCCTCCACCGGCAGGATGAGCGCGCTCGCGCCCGCTCCGGCGGCCGCGGCGGCGTAGACCTGGCGCAAGGCGGCGCCCACCTCGCGGCCCACGCCGTGCGAGACGTTGCCCACGGCGGCGAGGCGCTCCGCGTAGGGAATGGCGTCGCGATAGCGGCGCAGCAGGTCCAGCGAGCGGCGGCAGCCGGCCACGTCCAGCAGGGCCGGCCAGGCGAGGGCGTCGACATAATGTGGGCCGGGGACGCCCCAGCCCCGGGCGCGTTCCACCGCCTGCACGGCCTCGTGCACCACCCACTCCGGCTCGGCGCCCGCCACCCCGCCGCGGTCCACCATGCGCGGCGAGATCACGAGGCCCGCGCCCTGCCTCGCGGCAGCCGCCAGCAGCGCGCCCTCCGCCGCGCCGAGGGCCGCCCCGGCGGGGAGGGCGTTGGCCACCAGGGGACCGGGGAGGCCGGCGAGCGCACAGCCGTCGAGGGCGGCCGCCAGTTCGGCCGCAGAGGCGCCGTCCAGCCACAACTCTGCGCTGACGCCGCCGCGACGGAGGGCGCCCACGGCCCAGCGGAAGTCGTCCGCCCAGCCCTGCGTGCCCAGGTTCAGGTCCAGCGCCTGCGCCCCCGCCTCGACCTGCTCGCGCGCGCGCTCGACGAGTGGGGCCGCCGCGCGCGCGGTGAGGGCATCCGCGAGTGGACGGCGGTGCAGTTCCAGCGACTGGCCGACGATCAGCATCGCACCCCTCCCGGTCGCCGCCTCCGCCGGCCGCGCGTCAGACCACGGCGGGGAGGCCCTCCCGACGCTCGCGCCACGCGAGGATCGCCGCGATTGCCCGCGCCGCGCGATGGATCGAGGGGTAGACGGCAATGCCGCGACGGTACGCCTCCTGCGCGAAGTGCTCCATCTGCGGCGACGCCGCGCCGCGCACGAGCACGACGAAGGGCACGCCGGTCTCCTCCTGCAGGCGGGCGATGCGCTCCACGGCCGCCTCCGCCTCCTCGCGATCCCGCTCCGCGTCGGGCGGCCGCTCCGCGCCGGCCGGGCCCACGCGGCCCAGCGGCGGGTTCGTCACCACGAGGTCGATGTTCTCCGCCCGCGCCACGATGCCCAGCGTGCGCTCCATCGCCTCCGCGTTGCCCATGTTGGTGTCGATGGGGTTGTTCACGCTGGTGCCGGCGATCGGGATGAACTCGTGCAACTGGCGCTTCGTCTCCTCCGGCGTAGGCGGCACCTCCAGCCCCGCGGCTGCGAGGGCGTCCGCGGAGAGCACGGCGATGCCGCCACCGCCACCGACGAGGCCGACGCCTCGGCCCTGCACGTCACGCAGGCGCGTGGTGGCGGCGATGGTGACGTCGTGCAGGTCGTCCATGGTCTCCGCGCGCCAGGCGCCGGCCTGGCGGCACAGCGCGTCGAAGATCTGCGTGGAGCCGGCCAGCGAGCCGGTGTGGGAGTGTGCAGCGCGCGCGCCGGCGCCGGTGAGCCCGCCCTTCAGGAGGATCACCGGCTTCTCGGCGGCGGCGCGGCGGACGGCCTCGAAGAAGAGACGGCCGTCCTGTACGCCCTCGATGTAGGCGGTCACCACCTCGGTCTCCGGGTCGTGGGCGGCGTAGTCCAGGAAGTGGTGGGCGCGCAGGTCCGCGCCGTTGCCGAAGGAGATCACCTTGGAGAAGCGCACGCCCCGCGCGCCCAGGTTGCGGATCACGTCCGAGGCGTTGGCGCCGGACTGCGACACGAACATCACGTTGCCGGGCTCCGGCGGGAAGCCGGCCATGAAGGCGATCTGCTCGGACGGCACGTAGAGGCCCATGCAGTTCGGGCCGAAGACGCGGATGCCGGCCTCGTTCAGGCGGGACACCATCTCGCGCTCCAGCGCCGCCATCTCCTCGTCACCGGTCTCCGAGAAGCCGGCGGTGAAGAAGTGGACCGAGCGCACACCCTTCTCGATGGCCTGCTCCACCAGCACCGGCACCGCCCGCGCCGGGACCAGGGAGATCACGTGATCCACGGGGTCTGGCGTGTCCAGCAGCGTGGGATAGCAGCGCACGCCGCGGATCTCCTGCGCCTTCGGGTTTACCGGGTAGAGGCCGTGGTCGCGCTCGAAGTGATGCTCCAGCAGGGAGGTGAAGAAGCCCTGGGCGACGTTGGCCTCGCCGGACGGCACGCCCACCAGGGCGATCGCCCGCGGGTGGAAGATCGGGTCGAGTGGATGCGCGGACATCGTTCCCCCTCAGCGAGTAGAGACGGCCAGGGACGCGTTGACGGCCGGATGGTAGCAGCGCCGCCCGTTACGCCTCTGCCGCCGCCTGCACGTCCTCCGGCAGGCCCTCGGCCAGCGCGCGCCGTACGAGGTCCGCCGTGCGTTCGATGTCCGCCTCGTTGTTGTAGACGTGCAGGGAGAGACGGACCGAGTCCGCCTGTTTCACCGAACGGCAGACCACGCGGCCGGCCGTCCAGAGCCACGGCGCCAGCAGCGTGCAGTCCAGGTCCCCGGCCTTGAACAGGAACAGCCCGCTGCGCGTCTCCTCGTGTCGAGGCGACGTGACCTCCACGCCCGGGATCGCCTCGAACGTGCGCTCGGCGTAGCGGGTGAGGTCGCGCACGCGATCCCAGACGGCCTGCGGGCCGTGCTCCAGGTACTGCTCGATCGCGGCCACCATGCCGGCGGCGGCCGGCGTGGACATGGTGGACACCTCGTACTTGCCAATGTCGTCGCGGTTTGGCGTGAAGTGCCCCTCGAAGTCGAACGCCTCGGCGGCGCGGGCGCTCACCTTGACCGGATCCAGGTCCGCGATGCGGTCGCGCCGGACGTAGAGCAGCCCCAGCCCGTCCGGACCGCAGAGCCACTTGTGCGAGGGCACGGCGTAGGCGTCCACGCCGCTCTCGTGGACGTCGACCGGGATGTGGCCGGCGGTCTGCGCGCCGTCCACCACCACGGTGGCGCCTCGGGCGTGGGCCATCTCCGTGACCTGGCGGAGCGGGAGCACCTGCCCGCTGGAGTAGGCGATCTCCGAGAGGATCACCAGCGCCGCGCGGTCGCCCAGCGCCTGGTCAAACTTCTCCACCATCGCGCCCGGCCCGTCGTCCGGCTCCATGTGCACGATGGCAAGGTCCGCGCCTCGCTTCTCCCGTGCCCAGTAGGCCGGGATCATGCCGCCACCGTGCTCCAGCGACGTGGTGACCACGCGGTCGCCGGGCTTCAGGCTGACCCCGTTCACGGCGATGTTTACGCCCTCCGTGGTGTTGCCGGTGACGCAGACCTCGCCGTCGTCGGCGCCCAGCAGGCGGGCGCCCAGTGCGCGCAGCCTCGTCATGGTGGCCACCTTGTCGTCCTGCACGGTGCGGGTGACCGGGCCCTCCTCCACCTCCAGGTCCAGGCGTCGTCGCATGGCGTCCGCCACCGGCGTGGAGATGGCGCCGGAGAAGCCGCAGTTGAGGTAGGTGTTGCGCGCCATGACGGGCGTCTGCGCCCGGATCCAGTCCCACCGTGCCTGCTGGTCGCTCATGTCGCCCCCATCTCCGCTGTCCGCTCTCGCCGTCCGGCCGGGCCGATGTTACTCCCGCGCGTCGACGCCTATGCTCGCGCCGAGGAGCAGCGAGGGAGGAGGCACAGGTATGGCCGAGGTCGCCGTGAGCCAGGGGGGCTGGAACCCCACCCAGTACGACCGCTTCAAGGACGAGCGCCGCCAGCCGTTCTTCGACCTCGCGGCGCTGGTGCTGCCGTCGGAATCGGGGTCGCCCGGCCCGCGCGTGGCCGACCTTGGCTGCGGGAGCGGCGAACTGACGGCGTGGCTGCACCAGGAACTCGGCGCCGCGGAGACCGTGGGCGTCGACTCCTCCGAGGCGATGCTCGCGCAGAGCGAGGCGCACGTGCGTCCGGGGGTGCGCTTCGAGCGTATGGACATCCTGGAGGCGACGGAGGCGTACGCCGGGCAGTTCGACGTGGTGTTCTCGAACGCCGCGCTGCAGTGGATCACCGGCCACGAGTCGCTGATCCCGCGCGTGGCGCGCCTGGCGAAGCCGGGTGGACAACTGGCCGTGCAGATGCCCGCCAACGGCGGCCACGTGAGCCACCGCACCGCTGCGGCCGTCGCGCAAGAGGAGCCCTACCGCGGCGCCCTCGGCGGGTGGCTGCGGGAGGATCCCGTGCAGGCGCCGGACTGGTACGCGTCCCTGTTGCACCGGGAGGTCGGCGCGGCGGAACAACGGGTGTACCTGGAGGTGTACGGGCACCTGCTGCCGGACACCCGCGCCATGGTGGAGTGGGTGAAGGGCTCGCTGCTCACGGCGTACCTGGCGCGCCTGCCGGAGGGCCTGCGCCAGCCCTTCGTCGAGCGCTACACGGAGCGCCTGCTGGAGGCCGCGGGCGAGCAGGCGCCGTTCTTCTACCCGTTCCCGCGAGTGTTCCTCTGGGCCCGTCTGCCCTCCTGACCTGACCTCGGTCGGCCCGCCTCGTGCCCGTGACGGGGCCGGCGCCATGCCCGTGCCAGGACGGGGAGGGAATTGCCGGGGTCCACGTTTAACTTCGGCCGGCGGGGCGCGTTATCCCATACCCAGGGAACCCCCGGCGCCCCGGAGTCCACCCAGCGCTCACCGAGCACCCGCACGAGGGCGACAGGCCCCGCGCGGAGTGGAAGGAGCAACGACCGTGCGTCTGTCTGACTATTACAGCCAGATCGTCCGGGACGGCCGCAGTGGCCGCCCGTCGATCCACGAGGCCCGCGCCGACTTCCGGCGCACCCTTGTCGAGCGGCAGTCCGACACCCTTCGGCTCCGGTAACGGCGCCATGTGCGCCTGCGCCAGGACCGAGGGAGGCTGAGGCCCGGGGCAACCCGGGCCTCACTGCATGTGCGCTGACGGACCGGCAACTGGCGTCCTGAGCGGGCGGCGGCGAGGATAGCCAGAGCCGAGGATCGCCGGCCCTCCGCTGGCCCTCGGCGAGAAAGACGCCCCATGCTCAACCGCCGTTCCCCGTTCGCCCCGCTCGTCGCCTACGCCGCCGTGCTGGTGCTGGTGGCCCTCGTGACCCTCGTGCTGCCGGCCACCGGCGCCATCGGCGTGCCCGTGCTGCCCGTGGGCGCAGAGGACGTGCGCGAGGCGCAGGTCGTGGAGGTGATCTCGGACGAACGCACGGAGTCCCAGCGCGGGAACGTGCGCCACCAGGTGCTCCTCGTGGCCGTCGGCGGCGAGCAGGTGCAGATCGAGAACGTGGTGGTGGAGGGTGGCGCCGGTGGCTACACCTTCGAGGCTGGCGACCACATCCTGGTCTCCAGCAGCGACGTCACGGGCGAGACGCGCTACCTGATCCAGGACCGCGCCCGCCGCGCGCCGGTCTGGATGCTCTCACTCGCCTTCGCGGTGCTCGTGGTGGCGGTGGGGGGCAGGCAGGGAGCGCTCTCACTGGGGGCGCTGGCGATCTCGTTCCTAGTGATCGTGCGCTTCATCGTGCCGGCGATCTTCAGCGGCTGGGACCCCGTGCTGACCGCGATCCTCGGCTCGCTCGTGATCATGTCCGCGGCGCTCGTGATTGGGCACGGGCCCAGCGTGAAGACGTGGATCGCGCTGGCCGGGACCGCGGGCAGCCTTGCGCTCACGGGCGCGCTCGCCGCCGTCGCCGTGGGCGCCACGCGCCTCTCCGGCTTCGGCGACGAGGACGCCGCCACGCTCTCGTTCCTCACGGGCGACATCGACGCGGGGGCGCTACTCCTGGGCGGCATCATCATCGGCGCGCTGGGAGTGCTGGACGACGTCACCTCCACGCAGGCGTCCACGGTGGTGGAACTGCGGCGTGCGAACCCCGCGCTGGGCGCTCGCCAGTTGTTCGGGCGCGCCATGAACGTGGGGCGCGATCACATCGCCGCCACCACGAACACGCTGCTCCTGGCCTACGCCGGCGCCTCGTTGCCGCTGCTCATGATCCTGGCCGGCCAGTCACAGCCGCTCGGCATCCTCGTCTCCTACGAACAACTGACCACGGAGATCGTGCGCACGCTGGCCGGCAGCATCGGCATTGTGGCGGCGGTGCCCATCACCACCGCCCTCGCCGCGCTCGTCCTTGGCGCCGGCTTCCTGGACGCCCCCGAGCCGGTGCGCCCCGCACTGGTCGAGGAGTACCGGACGGGCCGGGCCGCAGACTAAGGCGCCGCCTCAACCGACTCGTCGGAGTCCCCGGACGCGTCCGTCGCCCGCGGCGGCAGCGCGTCCGTCGCGTCCCACATCCGCCCGAGGATCGCGCGGCCCTCGGTGCTGGCGGGGCGCACCCACTCCACGAGGTGTCGTTCCAGGATGGACGTGGGGCGCAGGCGCACCCCCAGGATGCGGTCGCGCGTGAAGCCCACCTCCAGCACCGCGCCCTGCGTGGTCTCCACGGACCAGTCCTGGTCAAAGATGAAGTTGCCCAGGCTGTACGCGACGAACGCGCCGCCGCGGTTCGTGGGCAGCCATTCCGTGGCCTGCACCCAGTGCGGGTGGTTGCCGACGACCAGGCTCGCCCCCGCCTCCACCGCGATGCGCGCCGCCTCGCGCTGGCGATCCGTGGGGTCTGCCACGTACTCCACGCCCCAGGAGAAGCCGACCACCACGTGGTCCGCCCGCGCCTTCGCCGCGCGCACATCCTCCGCCAGCGTCTCCTCCCGCAGCGGCGCCGTGCCGGCGGTCTCCTCCGTGGCCCCGTAGAACTCCGAGGCGATCTCGTCATAGCCGAGGAAGGCGAACGTCACGCCCTCCACGGTGGTGAGCACGGGCTGGCGGGCGGCCTTCAGATCCGCGCCCGCGCCGGCCACGAGCAGGCCGGCCGCCTCCAGGTGCCCGACGGTCTCCAGCACCGCGTCCGGGTAGGCGCATCCGCTCCAGCAGTCCCCCATGTGGTTGCCAATGGCCAGGGCGACGTCCACACCGGCGCGGGCGGTGGCCTCTGCGGCGGCGGGCAGCGTGGACATGTTGAAGGTCGCCGTGCAGGGCGTGGCCTCCGCGTCCACGACCGAGGGCTCCCAGTGCGCCATGGCCAGGTCAGCGGCGCCGACCAGCCCCCGCGTGCCCGCGAACATGGCGTCGAAGCCGTCCTCGTGGTCGCTCAGGAGCGCCTGCGTACAGCGCGCGGGGATCATCTCGCCCGTCGCGAGGAAGCCCACGGGGCCCTCGGACCCGGCGGAGGGAGGCGCCTCGACGCCTCGCCAACCGAGGACATGGGCCAGGGCGTCCGCCTCGTCCTGCGTGGGCGCGTTGATCCAGCGCGCCTGCGCCAGCGGAGCGTCCTGCGCGCCGTCACGGTAGGGGTCCCAGCCGCCCACGGTCAGCGCCCGCACCCGTGGGTCGAGGAGGGTGGCGTCCAGCAGGCCGACGGCCGCCGGGTCGGCGGCGACCGCCGCCATGACCTCCTCCACGGTGGCCGCTTCGAGGGCGCGGCCCGGGAGCGGGTGGGCCTCCGCCAGCCAGGACAGCGCCGCGTCCTGCACGTGCAGCGTCACGTCGCCCTCGTCCGCCGCGTCTTCCCCCAGGAGTGCCGCCCAGGAGCCACCCCGCGCACCGAGGAGGGCGTCCGCCTCGGCGGCTGTGAGGTCCAGGACAGGCGCACGCGGATGGACGACGAGCGCCCAGGCCGTAACGACATAACGCTCGGCCTCGGGGTGTGCGGCGTCGGCAACGCGCACAGGCGCCTCCTCGGCCACGCTGTATCCCCCGGCCTCCAGGGCGGCCGCGACACGCTCGGCCTCCTCGGCAACGGCCAGGTCGAGGGCGACCGCAGGGCCGGGGGATGTCGTCGACAGGGCGGCAGGCGGCGTTGCGCTCGCCTCGGACGCAGGGGTGGGCGGAGGCGCCGAGAGCGGCTGCGGGAACGGGCCGAAGAGCCCCAGCGCGGAGACCACACCGAAGACCGCGACGAAGGCGAAGGAGCGCCGCGAGAGGCGTGGCACGCCTACTCCAGCATCCAGCGCCGGCGTCGGGGCGGCGGCCGGTGGCTGGAGCGCACGCCGAAGCGGTTGATCGCCGCCTCCCGCATGGTGGCCACGGCCTCCTCGGGCGAGTCCGTGACCACGAAGCGCTCGAGGTCCTCCGGCATGATCTTGCCGGTGCCGGCCAGGCGGGAGCGCAGGAAGTCCAGCAGGTCCTGCCAGAACGACGAGTCCATCAGGACCACCGGGAAGTCACGGATCTTGCCCGTCTGGATGAGCGTGGCCGTCTCGAACGCCTCGTCCAGCGTGCCGAAGCCGCCCGGCAGCACGATGAAGCCGTAGGAGTACTTCACGAGCATGACCTTGCGGACGAAGAAGTACCGGAAGATCACGAACTTATCGAGGTAGGGGTTGGGAGCCTCCTCCTGCGGCAGCAGGATGTTCGCGCCGATCGAGCGCCCTCCCGCCTCCCGCGCCCCGCGGTTGGCCGCCTCCATCACGCCCGGGCCACCGCCCGTGATCACAGTGAAGCCCGCCCGCGCGAGGCGGGCTCCCACCTCCCGCGCCATCTCGTACTCCGGGTCGCCCTCCTGGACACGCGCCGAGCCAAAGACGGTGACCGAGGGGCCCACGAAGTGGAAGGCGCGGAAGCCACGGATGAACTCCCACGCGATGCGAAGGACGCGGACGAACTCCGAGCCTCGGTCGTCCGGCCCGGCGAGGAAGTTCCGTTCCGCGTGGTCCTCCGTCTGCGGGCCCACGATCTCGGGGTCGGCCACGCGGGGGTTGCCCGTCGTCCGCGGCGTCGTGTCGTCCGGCATGCGTCCTCCTCCACCGGGTCACACCCGGTAGATCTCAAGTGTGGAGCGTAGGACGGATGCGGGCGAGCCTCAGCCCTCGGCGTCTACGGGTCGCCGGCGGTGTCACCCGGCCCCGAGCGCAACCGCCGCCAGCCGTCGTAGCCCAGTCCGGCAGCGGCTCCTGCGGCGAGGCCCAGCAGCAGCACCGTAGTGGGCCGCAGCGTCGCCTCGCTGAGCAGCCCGGCGTCCCAGAGCGCGAACACCCAGCCCACCGCCGCCGCGTCTGTCACAAGCGGCCACGGCGTGCCCTGGGAATGCCCGCGGGCGGCCCGGACGGCCGCCTTCACGTGTTCCACCAGTAGCGGCAGCACCGAGGGCACCGCCGCGATCCCGATGAACGCCTGCCAGTCCGTCATCGCCTCGCCTCCCCGTCTCGCACCCCGGAAGCACCAGCGTGGCGAAGCAACGAGGCTGCGCGGAGGGGCCTCTGGCAGTCCTACGTGCGGAGGATCTCCCGCGTCCAGGCCAGCAACGGCTGCGCCGCCCAGAAGGCCGGTCGCCCGTCCTCGCCCGTCACGCGGTAGCCCACGTGGCCCCCGCGGGCCGCGAGGCGCACTTGCACGCGCCCGCCGGCCGCGCCGTGGTGCGGCGTGACGATGTCCGCCGGCACGAACGGGTCGTTCACGGCCGTGACCAGTAGCGCGGGCACCCGTACGCCCTCCAGCACCGTCCCGGCCCCGGCGTCCGCGTAGTACTCATCCACGGAGGTGTAGCCGCCGGCCGGCGCGGTGAAATGGCCGTCGAAGGTGCGCACGGTGCGGATGCGCCAGGCGGAGGCGGGAGGCCCGGGCACCGTCCGTAGCGCGCGCACCTCGTTCAGCATGCGGCAGAGGCCGAGCACGAAGTTGTAGCGGTAGAGCAGGTTGCTGGGGCGCAGGATCTCCTGCTCGATGCGGAAGAAGTCGATCGCCGGGTTGAGCGTGGCCACGGCGTCCGCACGGCAGGCGTCGCCCGCGAGCGCGGCGTAGCGCAGCACCATGTTCGCGCCGAGCGAGATGCCGAGGACGGCGTATGGCCGGGGGAGGCCCCGGGCCTCCATGTCCGCGAGCACCGCGCCGATGTCGTCGCTCTGGGCGGCGTTGAACAGCGTGGAGGAGAGCGCGGCCGTGCCGCCGTGGGTGCGCAGGTTCACCCGCACGGCGTGCCAGCCGTCATGCAGGGCGGCGGCGGTGATGGCCCGCACGTGCGGCCGGTCCGCGGACCCGCCCAGGCCGTGCACCACGAGCACCGAGCCTCGAGGCCGCGCGACCCGCGCGGGCGTGTCCCACGTCTCCACGGCGGAACCGGGGCCGACCTCCACCAGGTGGCGCACCGAGTCGAACGGGACGTGCCAGGGGCCACGGAAGGAGGGGAGGATCGTCTCCAGGTGCCTGCCTCGCAGCCACCACGGCACCGGCCCCACGGGCAGCAGCGGCGGTTCAAGGACGGTGGTCATGCGTCCAGTACACCATTACGGGCGGGCCCTGACCACGACGAATTCTGTCGACCGCGCGTCGCGGCCCCGCTGGGCCTCGGGCTGTACGCTTTCGGCGTGGGCGGAGCGGCCCGGAGGAGGATGCGCCATGAGCGACCGCATCGAGACGAGCACGGTGGAGGAACGTCACGCCGACGAGGTGCACTGCTACCTCACCACCACGGGGCGCACGTCCGGCCAACCGCACGAGATCGAGATCTGGTTCGCGCCGGTGGGGAACACGGTCTACCTGATGAACGGCGGTGGCGCCGCACGCCCGCCCGGCCAGTCCGACTGGGTCCTGAACCTTCGCAACGACCCGGTCGCCACCGTCCGCATCGGCGACCGCCAGTATCGAGGCGTGGCGCGCTCCGTGGAGTTCGACAGCGATGAGCACGAGCGCGCTCGGGACATGCTGGTGGGCAAGTACCAGGAAGGCTGGAAGGACCTGACGGAGTGGCGCGCTACGGCCATCCCCGTCGCCATCGACCTGATGCGGGAGTAGGCCCGAGGTAGGCCCGAGGCACGCCCGGCGTTCTCGCGCCCGGCCTCGTCCCCCCGCCGGCGGGGCGATTGGCACTGGCGGCAGAACGCGGAGCGAGGCACTCTAGAGGCATGGTCGCCCAGGACGCGCTGGCCGCGCCGGTTGCCCTCCACACGCCACGCTCGCGGGCGCGGCTGCTGGGGTGGATCACCCTCGGCATTGTCCTGGCCACCATCGTGATGGGGGCGGTGGTGCGCGCGACGCACTCCGGGGACGGCTGCGGGCAGTCGTGGCCGGGCTGCGAGGGCGGGCTGGTGCTGCCCGGCACGAGCGACATGGCCCACCTCATCGAGTTGTCGCACCGCCTGATCTCCGGCCTCAGCCTGATCGCCATGGCGGCGCTCGTGCTGGCGGTTCATCGTGCGTTCGCTGCGCCGCACCCCGCCCGACGCGCGGTGCGCTGGACGCTGGCATTCCTGATCTTCGAGGCGCTGATCGGCGCGGTGATCGTCCTCTACGGGTGGGTGACGGACGACCGCTCGGTGGCGCGGCAGGTCTCCGTGCCGTTGCACCTCGTGAACACGTTCCTGCTCACGGCGTTCATGGCGCTCACGCTCTGGCTGATGTCCGGCAACGCCGTCCCGCGCCTGCGCGCCGCCGGGCGCGAGTTCTGGCTGCTGCTGGGCCTGGCGGGCGTCCTCCTGCTGATGGCGGCCACCGGCGCCACCACCTCGCTCGCGGACACGCTCTTCGCCGCCGAGACGATGGCGGAGGGCCTCCGGCAGGACTTCGACGCGGAGTCCGCGCTGATCGTCCGCCTGCGCATCCTCCACCCCATCATCGCGGTCAGCGGCGGCGTCCTGCTGGCCTGGTTCGCGTGGCGACGTCTTGAGGTGAGCGAGCGCCGGGGGCACCCGTGGCCGGCCCGCATCCTCGTGGGCGGGGTGACGGTACAGGCGATGCTGGGCTTCGTGCACATCGCGCTGCTCACGCCGCTGGCGACCGGCCTGCTGCACCTGTTCATCGCCCAGGTGCTGTGGCTGGCGCTGTCCTTCCTGGCGCTGACGCTACTCGCTCCGTCTGAGGCGGCGCCTGCCACCGAGGCGCCACGGTAGCGAGTCGGGCGCGTCGCACGGCCTCGGTCGGTATGGCTCGGTCGGGACGCCTCGGTCAGTCGCCGGCGGGCTGGGAGGCGGCCACCGCAGCGGCGACCGCCTGTTGCACGAGCGCCGCGTAGGCGTCGCGGCCAGTCCCCGTCAGGTGCACGCCGTCGGAACCGAAGTAGGCCGCCTGGTCCGCGCTCAGGCTGTTCCAATCTGCCACGGAGACGTTCGGCAGGCCAGCCGTGCGCGAGCGGATCGCGTCGTTCACCTCGCCCTCCCAGCGGCGGGGGACGGTGACGGTGACGAAGATGACGGCGCGGGCGTCCTCCAGGGAGGCCATCACGGCCTGGAACTGCTCGCCGGTGAAGGGGCCGTTTGCGCCCAGGTGGATGACCACCACCTGGCCCAGGGCGCCGCGGGCGCGGAGGCCCTCGATCACACCGGGCGCGGAGAAGAACTGGCGGCCCACCTCTGCGTCCACGAGGGCGCCGGGCAGCGTCTCCGCGAGCGCGGGCGCCGCACCGAGGAGGACGGAGTCGCCGATCATGGTCACGGTGACTCCCAGCGCGTCCGCAGCCGGGGTGGCCTCCGGCGTCACGGAGGCGGGCTCGTCGTCCGAGACGGAGGAGGACGAACCGGTCGAGGAGCCAGGGTCATCGGCATCGGCGTCCGGCGTGTCCGCTACCGGGGCGTGGGTGGGCGTGGGCGTCGCGGTCGTCGCGGACTGCGCGACGAGCGAGCCGGGCGAGAGCGGGGGCGAGGGAGTGGCGTCCGGATCCGCGGTGAGCGTCGGCGTTGGCTCGGGCGTGGGCTCGGAGGTGGGGGACGTCGAGGACGCGGGTGGCGACGTGGGCGTGGTGGTGGACGGTGCGGCGACGAGGTCGCCCGAGTCCGTCCAGGCGTCGGCGGCGGCGGCGAAGTCCGGCGCGGACTGGCCCGCCAGGCCGACGCGCATCGGCAGCCCTCCAGCGACGGCGATGGCGAGGAGGCCCACGGCCATCACGCCCGCCGGGCGCGCCCATGGGCGCTGGAGGTAGGGCCCGGAGCCCCACTCGAAGCGCGGGAGCGTGGGGGTGCGGCCGGCGCGGAAGCGGTTCTCCACGAGCCGGTAGGACAACTCCGCCAGGATCAGCGTGGCGCCCAGGCGCGCCAGCAGCAGGCTGATCGAGCGCAGTTCGATGCTCAACTGCGGCTGGGTGAGGACGAACACCGGCCAGTGCCAGAGGTAGATGGAATAGGAACGTTCGCCTACCCATCGCAGCGGCGGGAGCGCCAGGATCCGCGCCACGCTGTTCTCGCCGTGCAGCGTCGCCAGCAGCACGCCGAGCGAGGCGGTGGAGGCCAGGAAGAAGCCGCCGCGGTAGATGAACGGGTCGAATTCGCTGACCTGCGTGACGAGGTAGGCGATCACCACGAGGCCCAGCCACCCGCATGCCTCCGCCGCCACGCGCATCCGACGCCCGGAGAAGCCGTGGCCGTGGGCGCCGGGGCGCAGCACGATGGCGGCAGCGGCGCCGAGCAGCAGGCCGGCCATCCGCGCGTCCGTGCCGTAGTAGGCGCGCGAGGGGTCCGCCAGCGGGTCGTAGAGGCTCGCCACCACCAGCGTGGAGATGGCCGCCAGGGAGACCGCCAGCGCGAACGCGGACAGCCGCCCGCCGAAGCGCAGGGCCGCCATCAGCAGCAGGGGCCACAGCAGGTAGAACTGCGCCTCCACCGCCAGCGACCAGAAGTGCAGGAACGGTGAGGGCGAGGAGATGGTCTCGAAGTAGGACTGCTCGTGGAACAGGAAGAACCAGTTCGCGCCGTAGGCCAGCGCAGCGAGGCCCTCGGACGTCAGTGCGCCGATGGAGCGCACGTCAAGCAGGGCGAAGACGACCCAGGTGAGGGCTACCGCGCCGACGGAGGCGGGCACCAGCCGGTAGAGACGGCGGCGCCAGAACTCGATCGTCTCCGGCCGCCCGGGGCCGCTCGCCCCGGGCGCACGCGCGAGGAAGAGCGAGGTGACGAGGTATCCCGAGATGACGAAGAAGACGTCGACGCCAAAGAAGCCCCCTGGCGCCTGGTCCAGGGAGGCGTGATACGCCACGACAGCCACCACCGCGGCGGCGCGCAGACCATCCAGCGCTCCCACGTACGGGAGCGAAACTCGTCCCACAGGCGAATTGGCCAACGGTTACCTCTCGAGCCGCCCGCTCGATCGTCAGAATGCGCCAAGTGCAGGATCACTTCAACTGGTTGGAGTCGAAGTTCTCGACTTTTTCTGACCAGAGAGTGCCGGAAATCGCCGGCCGGACATCGCCCGCCTTGGTGAGCGGCGAGTCTGAAGGTTCTCGTTAGGCCTCGGTGCAACTTGCGGACGTGTCTATTTGCCTTATTCGGGGCGAGACAACTCCGCGATCCGGGCCGGCGACGGCGTCCCGTCCAACACCTCGGCGGCCACGTCATGCGCGCGGGCTTCACCCAGGATGCCGGCCGTGAGCAGGACGAACTTGGACGTCAGGTCCTGCCCGGTGACGCCCGCCTCCGGGTCGCCTCGAGGATGGTCGATGCGGGCCACGCGCTCGCTGCCGTCGCGGAGGCGTGCGGTGGCGATGCTGGGCCAGGCGGCCGGGTAGAGCCGGTCCAGTTCCGGGTCCGGGGCGAAGGTGATGCGCTCGGCGAGGGCCAGGGTCTCCGCGTCCAGGATCGCGGCGTCCGTGAAGCGCTCCAGGCCCAGGTCACCGAACCGCAGCGCCGCCGCCACGGCGAACGGGAGTGAGAACTTCGCGGCGTACGGCGTGGTGGGCTCGACACCGTCGAGGAGGGCGAGTCCCTGGCTGTAGATGCGGACGTGGAGCGACTCCACGTCCTCCGCCCGCAGGCCCTGCGCTCGGAGCGCGAGCACCGCGTCCGCCGCGGGGTGGATGTGGCGGCAGCAGGCGTGGAACTTGAACGAGACGTTGCTGACGCGCCAGTGCGCCTGCTCTTCCGCCAGCCCCTCGGTCAGCGGCCCTGCGTCCGAGTTGCGCGACATGGCGGCCAGGAGGCCCTTGGGCCCCTCCAGCACGCGGGTCGCCGCGGTGAAGCCGCGCCGCGCGAGGAGCGCCGCAAGGATCCCGTCGTGCGCGGCCTTCGCCGGGTGCAGTTGCTTGGACATGGCGCCGTCCGCCAGGAACTCCCAGAGCCCAGCCGCGGTGGTGCCGGCGCTGCCCAGAGCCTGCACCGCGCCCTCCTCGTCCAGGCGCAGGAGGCGGGCAGCCGCGGCGGCGGCCCCCAGGGTGCCCGCGGTGCCGGTGGTGTGCCAGTAGTCGTAGTGCGTGGTGCCCAGCGCCTCGCCCACGCGGATGCAGACCTCGTAGCCCACGGCGACGGCGTCCAGGAAGGCCTCGCCGTCCACGCCCTCCGCCTCGCCGAGCGCGAGGGCAGCGGCGACGACCGGGGCGCCGGGGTGCGAGACGGAGGCGCGGTCAAGATCGTCCATCTCCAGGACGTGTGACGCCGCCGCGTTCGCCAGCGCGGCCAGTGGCGCGGACGTGCGCTCGCCTCCCGTGAGCACGGTAGCCCGTGGCGCTCCGCCGAGTTCCGCGACCACCTCACGCACGAGGCCCGGCGGGTGCATCTCGCCACCCGCCAGGGCGGAGCCGAGCCAGTCAAGGACATAACGGCGCGTCGTTGCCCGGACGTCCTCGGGGACGCGCGCGCCGGCGAGGAACTGCGCGAGACGCCTCGTGGCGCCGGGGCTCTCGACGTGAGGGCGGGTGGGGGCGGTCATGGGGCGGCTCCGGACTCCTCGAGCAGATGCTGCGCCAGCACGCGGCGCTGGATCTTGCCGTTGCGCGTGCGTGGCAGTGACTCGACCAGGCGGTAGATGTGTGGCTGTTTGTACTCCGCCAGATGCTCCCTCGCGAAGGCGCGGAGGTCATCCTCGGACGGCCGGGCGCCTTCGCGCGGGACGACCGCGGCGGCCACCAGCGTCTTCGTGGGGTCCACGGGCAGGCCCACCACGGCCACCTCCTGCAGGGCGGGGTGGCGTGCCAACTCTGTCTCGATCTCGACCGGTGAAAGACGCAGGCCGAAGGACTTGATGATGTCGTCGGCGCGGCCGGCGAACCAGATGTAGCCGTCCTCGTCCATGGAGGCCTGGTCGCCCCCCACGAACCACTCACCCTGCATCACCTGCGCCTCCTCCTCCGGCCGGCGCCAGTATCCGAGCATGAGGCCGGGATCGGAGCGATGCACGCAGAGCAAGCCCACCTCGCCGCGAGGCAACTCCCGGCCGGTCGTGCGCCCGGGCGCGTCCTCCCGCTCCTCGAGGATGGCCACGCGGCGGCCGGGCTGCGGCTTGCCGGCGGACCCGGGACGCACCTCCGAGCCGGGGGCGGTGGAGATGTACGTGCTGACCTCGGTCATGCCGAGGGCTTCGTACAACTCGAGGCCGGCGGCGGCCCGCCATTCCTCGAGCAAGGCAGGCGTGAGCGCTTCTCCGGCGCAAAGGCCGTGGCGGAGGCCGCGGAGGCGCTCACGGTCGACGTCGCCGTACTTCAGCATCTGGCGGTAGATGGTGGGCACGGCCACGAATACGGCGACGTCCAGGCGCTCGATCAGATCCACCCAGCGCGCCGGCTCCACCGGCTGCTCCACCAAATGCGCATGCGCCCCGGCGGCCCACGCATCCAGCAACCCCACACCGAGGGTGTACGACCAGTTGAGGGTGCCCGCGTGCAGCGTGCGGTCGGAGGGAGTGAAGCCCTGCCAGGCGTCCCGCATCAGCCGCCGCGCGCGCAGCGTGCGGTGTGCATGGAGCACGCCCTTGGGCCGAGCGGTACTGCCGGACGTGTAAATTAGGTACGCGGGGTCCTCGGCGGCCGTCTCCGGCAACGGGCCCGGCCCGTCCATGCTGCCGAGGTCCGCGGCAGAGACGGATTCCCCGGCAAAACCAGGCAAATCTAGATCCGGCGTCGCGACCAGAAATGCCGCCTCCGCGTCCGTGACGAGGAACTCGGCCTCCTCGCGCGTGAGCACGGGAGAGGCAGGGATGGGGACGCCTCCCGCGAGCGTGGCGCCGAGGAAGGCGAGCGCGTACTCCGGCGAGTGCGGCACGCGCACCAGGACGCGGTCCCCCGGGCGCAGGCCGCGTGCGAGGAACCCCCGCGCGATGCGCTGCACATCCGCCCACAACGCCTCGAACGTCCAGGTGCGGTCGCCCTCTGGCGACGTGGCGGCGAGGAAGGTGAAGGCGGGCCGCTGGGCGTGGGCCGGGTCGGTCGCCCACGTCTCGATGCATGCGCGGGCGAGGTTGAGAGGGCCCTGGGCCGGTGGCGTGCCGGGAGCGATGAGATCGTTGGCGTCAGGCACGTGGTCCTCCTGGGCCTGCACTGTACCGCCGATCCCGTCCCTGATCCCCGCGATCCGGGGGTTCATGCCCCCACGGGATGCGTGGTTTCCCCGATCGGGCTGGCGGCGCGCCGTCCATACCATCCGGGGGCGATGCACCGTCTCTGGCTGCGGGCGCAGCAACGGATCCCCTGGAGCGCGGCCGCCCTGTGCGCGGCCCTCCTGCTCGTGTTCGCCTCCGCAGCCGCCGAGGCCGCGCCCGCACCTTCGATTACCTCGATCAGTCCGTCGTCGGCGCCGCTGGTGGGTGGGACTCCCGCCGTCATCACCGGCACGGGCTTCGCCGCCGGCGCCAGCGTGGACTTCGGCGGGCAGCCGGGCGTGGTGACGAACGTGACCGCCTCGCAGATCGAGGTCACCACGCCGGCGCGCGCGCCCGGCGAGGTGGTAGTGACCGTCAGCAACCCGGACGGGCAGTCGGCCACGCTCAGCGGCGCCTTCCGCTTCCTGGGGCCGCCTCCCACGCTCACCGCAGTGTCCCCCGCGAGCGGGCCGACCACGGGCGCGACCTCGATCATGCTCACCGGCGCCGAATTCGCCGCCGGCGCGACGGTCTCCGTGGGCGGCCGTGCCGCCACGGCCGTGAGCATCACGAGCGCGACGAGCGCCACCGCACGCACGCCGTGGGGCGTGGTGGGCGGGGTGGACGTGGTCTACAAGAACGCGGACGGCCAGTCGGCCTCGCTGCCCGGCGCGTTCACCTACACCCAGGCGGCGCCGCCCACGGTCTCCAGCCTGTCGCCCAGCGCCGGCACGCACGGCGGTGGCACGCCGGTCACCATCACCGGCACGGGCTTTGCTCCCGGCGCCACCGTGCGCTTCGGGACCGCCGCCCCGAGCGCGGCCACGTTCGTCAGTGCCACCTCGATCCGGGCCACCGCACCGGCGGGGGTAGTGGGGCAATCCGTCTCCGTCACGGTCACGAACGCCGACTCCCAGACCGCGACGCGTCTGGACGCGTTCACCTACTTCGAGGCCCCCGCACCCACCGTCACGATCGTGACGCCGAGCACCGGCGCGCAGGCGGGCGGGACGGCGGTGACGGTGATCGGCTCGAACTTCAACGCGGGAGCGGTCGTGACGTTCGGATCGGTCGCGGGCACGGTGCTCTCGGTGACCTCGAGCCAGATCACGGTGCTGGCCCCGGCGCAGCCGAACGCCACGCGCGTGGACGTAACGGTGACCAACAGCGATTCGAAGCATGCGCGGGCCACGGGCGCCTTCACCTACGTGCAGGGGCCCACGCTCACCAAGGTCTCGCCCGCCAGCGGCTCCAGCGCCGGTGGCCGCTCGGTCACGCTGACCGGGACGAATTTCCGGCCCGGCATGGCGGTGCTGGTCAACGGCGCGGCGGCGAGCCACGTGGAGGTGACCGGGACCACCTCGGCGACGGCGCTGACGCCGGCGGGGAGTGGACTGGCGACGGTCACCGTGCGCAACCCGGATGGGCAGACGGGGCACCTGGCGGCGGCCTACCTCTACCTGTCGCCGCCGCGCGTGACCACGGTCACCCCGGCTGCCGGCCCTGGCTCGGGGGGCACCCGCATCACCATCACCGGCAGCGGCTTCGGCGCAGGGGCCGAGGTGCTGGTGGGCGAGGAGGCGGCTCGAGACGTGGTGGTGGTCAACGGCCAGGAGATCCGGGCGGTGGTCCCCGCCTCCGTCACGCCGGGCAAGGTCACCTTCGCGCGGGTAAGCGTGGTGATGCCCGGCAACCTGGCGAGCGTGGACGACGTCTCCTTCGTCTACACGGTGGGGACGGGCACCATCACCTCCGGCACGATCCCGTCGCGTGGCATCGGCCTGATCACGTTCAGCGGCGGGCCTACCTCGCTGCTGGTGTCCACGGCACTGGCGAGCGCGTGCCCGGACATCCACCGGCTGTCCTTTTTTGCGTCGGACGGCCGGGGCGCCTTCGTGGGGTACATCGCATCCGCGCCGCCGTTCGTGAACGTCGCATGGCTGACGCGGTTCGCGGACGGCCTGCCCGCCGGCCAGGCGCTGGTGGCTCGCTGCTCCTGAGCACGACGGGCGTCCCCCCCAACGGCGTGATAGAGGAGCGTCCGCGGCCCCCTATGCATGAGGCCACAAGCCGCTATGCTCTGCGCATGGAGCCTTCCAGTACCGGTCGACGGCCTCAGCCGTCGCCAGTCCTCCCCTGCGGCACGGACGGCACATGATCCTCGCCGTCACCGTCATCGTCAGCATGATCCTGGCCAATGCCCTCTACGTCGCAGGCGAGTTTGCGGCCGTCTCTGCGCGCCGCACGAAGATCCGAGAGGCCGCGGACGGCGGCAACCGGGCAGCCCGTTGGATGCTCCACGTGGTGGAGGACAGCCACGCGCTGGACCGTTACGTGGCCGGGTGCCAGGTCGGCATCACGCTCTCCAGCCTGCTGCTGGGCGCCTACGGGCAGGCGGCGCTGACACCGGTGGTCGCCGACGCACTCCAGGACGCATCCGGGACGGGGCAGGCGGCGGCGCTGGCCACGGGCAGCCTCATCGTGCTGGTGGGCCTGACCTCCGCGCAGGTGATCGCCGGGGAACTCGTGCCGAAGTCCATCGCCCTGCAGTACCCCACCGGCACCGCGCTCTACACCGCACTGCCCATGCGCGTCTCGCTCTGGGTGCTGCGTCCGTTGATCGCCGTCCTGAACGGCAGCGGCATCACCCTGCTGCGGCTGCTGCGCGCCCCGGCGGAGGGACACCGACACATCCATTCGCCGCAGGAGATCTCGCTGCTGATCGCGGAGAGCCATGACGGCGGCCTGCTCTCCGACCGCGAGCAGGAGCGCCTGGACCGCGCGCTGCGCCTGAGCCTGCTGCCGGTGCGCCGGCTGATGGTGCCGCGACTGGACATCGTGGGTGCGGAGGAGTCCTGGACCCTGCGTGAGGCGCAGGAGCACCTGGCCCCGCATCGCTTCACGCGCTTCCCGGTTTACCGAGGCACGCTGGACACGGTGGTGGGCGTGGTGCACGCCAAGGAGGTGGCTCAGCGCCTGGCCGCGGGCGACTTCGACCGGTGCGTGGAGGAAGTCATGCACCCGATCGCCACGGTGCCGGAGTCTATGCGCGCGGAGCGACTCGTCTCCGAACTGCGGCGTCAGCACTCGGAGCAGGCGATCGTGATCGACGAGCACGGCGGCGTGGCCGGACTGGTGACGCTGGAGGATCTGCTGGGCGAGGTGCTGGCGGACCCGCGCCCGCCTCGGGCGGACGAGGCGGGACCGGAGACGCTGCCGGACGGGCGCATCCGCCTGCCGGGCCGCCTGCGCGTGGACGAGGCGCACGAACTGCTGGGCGTGATCTGGCACGGCGACAGCGACACGGTGGGCGGCATGGTCTCCGAGCGCCTGGGCCACATCCCGGACCCGGGCGAGCGTGTCCAGATCGACGGCGTGGAGATCGAGGTCGAGCGCGCGGACGACGTGGTGGTGCACTCCGTGCTGGCGTGGCCGCGCCCGCAGGTTGAGGAGGCGGCACGATGACCCCCTTCGTGCCCGTGCTGATCGTGGCCGCCCTGATCCTGGTCAACGGCCTCTTCGTGGCCGCCGAGTTTGCCATCGTCGGCGCGCCCCGCGCCTCGCTGGAGCGGAAGGCGGCCGAGGGCCACCGCGGTGCGCAACGGGTGTGGCGCGTGCTCTCCGACCCACGCAACCAGGACCGCTACATCGCCACGGCGCAACTGGGCATCACCTTCGCCTCGCTCGGCCTCGGCATGTACGGCGAGCATCACCTGGCGCACTGGCTGAACGAGCACCTCGTGGGCTGGGAGGGCCTGCCGGGCTGGATCGCGGCGCACACGCTGGCCTCGGTGCTGGCGGTGTCCGTGCTGACGTACTTCCACATCGTGGTGGGGGAGATGGTGCCGAAGTCGCTGGCGCTGCAGCGCGCGGAGAGGACGGCGATCGCGGTCACGGGGCCCATGCTGGTCATCCGCGCGGTGTTCTACCCGCTTGTCTACACGCTCAACGCCATCGGCAACGGGCTGCTGCGGCTGGTGGGCATCAACCGCTCCGAGGGCAGTCATGACCAGTACTACTCCGCGGAGGAACTGGAGTTCGTGGTGGAGGAGAGCCTGCGCGCCGGCCTGATCGAGCGCGGCTCCGGGCGCGTCCTCCGCGAACTGTTCGACCTCGGTGCGCTCACGGCGGAGGACGTGATGGCGCCGCGCGTGCGCGTGGAGGGCCTCCGCGAGGGCGCCTCTGCCGAGGAGGTCGCGGAAGCCCTGCGGACGCACGCGCACACTCGCTACCCCGTCTACCGCGACGACCTGGACGACATCCGAGGCGTGGTGCACGTGCGCGACCTGATGCCGGCGCTGGTGGACGGGCGCGGGCTGGACCCGAGCGTGGTGCAGGCCGTGCCCTACATCCCGGAGTCGATGCCGCTGGAGTCCGTGGTGCAACGCATGCGCGCTCAGCAGGTGCAGTTCGCGGTAGTCCTGGACGAGCACGGCGGGACAGCGGGCATCATCACGCCGGACGACGTGAGCGCGGAGATCCTGGGCCGCGTGGCGGAGAGCGACAACCCAGGCGAGATCTTCCGTGACGCCACCGGCCGTCTGCACGTGGCCGGCACCGCCCGCCTCGACGAACTCGAGGAGTACCTGCGTCACTCCCTGACCCACGACGAGGTGGAGACGGTGAGCGGCCTTGTCCTCGCCCTGCTGGAACGCCCACCCCGCATGGGCGACGCGGTGCGCTACCAGGGCCTCCGCTTCCAGGTGGCGCAGGTGGACGGCCGGGGCGTGGCCCGCACCCTGGTCACGGTGGAAGAGCCGGACGAGCGTCCCGCCTAGCGGGCGGACTCTGCCCAACACGTCCGATCTCAACACGCCTGGCCTCAACACGTCCGGCCTCAACACGTCCGGCAGCCCTCGAACGTTGGATGCATCCATGCACCCGCGTGCCACCGCGCTCGCCTCCGCGGTCTGTCAGTTCTCTGCCAGCGACGGTGTCATGCGGCGTACGGGTCTTTCCTGATCGGTTACCCCTCCACGCGCCGCGGATCGTGCCGAGTATCAGGAGGACGACGACGGGACGGCTGCACGCCCTGGCCCCCTCGCCTCACCGGGGGCGTCGGGGGCGCGCCGTGTAGCGCAGAGCCGCGCGCAGTGCGAAGGAGCCAGCATGTCTGTGGAGGGCAACCGCGCCCACCCTCGTGGCAGCGCCGAGCGCGCCAGCGGCCGGAACGACGGCCGTGTCGCCGGGGAGGAACGCCAACTCGTGGTCTTCGAACTGAACGGGGAGACCTACGGCGTGGAGATCCACACCGTCCGCGAGATCATCCGCATGCAGAAGGTCACGTTCGTGCCGGACGCCCCGGACTGCGTGGAGGGCGTCATCAACCTCCGTGGCCGCGTGATCCCGGTGGTGGACCTGCGCAAGCGCTTCCGAATGCCAGAGGTGGAACGAGGCGCGGACGTCCGCATCCTCGTGGTGGACATCGAGGGCGAGGACATCGGCGTGATCGTAGACGCGGTGACAGAGGTCAAGCGCGTGCCGGAGGCCGACATCCAGGCGGACACCTCCATCGCCACCACGGAAGACTCCTACTACATCGAGGGCATCGCGCGGCTAGAGGAGGACCTGCTGATCCTGCTCAGCCTGCCACGGGCGCTGGGCAACCAGGCCATCGCCATCGCGGAAACGGCGCAGGCTGCGTAGCGGGCCGTGCCAGCCAGCGTGACGCCAGGGAAGGCGACCACCGATGTCCTTTGAGGTGAGCCCGGACGACCTGAAGGTCTTCCTGCAAGAGGCAGAACAACTGCTGGAGTCGCTGGACGATCAGATCCTGCGGCTGGAGCAGGAGGGCGCCAGCCCCGCGTTCGTGCAGGAGATCTTCCGCGTGGCCCACACCCTGAAGGGCTCCAGCGCCATGCTGGGATACGAGCGCATGACCGCGCTCACCCACGCGATGGAGGACATCCTGGATCGCGTCCGCAAGGGCACGATCGTGATTACCGAGGAGATCATCGACGCTCTCCTCCTGAGCCTGGACGGGCTCAAGGTGCTGAAGGACGGCCTGGCCACCGGCGCGGAGGCGCACCTGGACGTGGACGGCCTGGTGGCCATGCTCCGGCGCACGGCGGAGACGGGGCCGGCCCCCGTCCAGGAGGCGCCCGCCGACGACCTTGACCTGGACGAGGCCGCCGTGGAGCGCGTACGCGAGGGCTTCCGGGCCGGGCGGGCCGTGCTGCGGGTGCATGCCACGCTGGATCCGGCGAGCGAGTGGCGCGCGGTGCGCTGCTTCCAACTGCTGAACGAGATGGAACGGGTGGCGGAGGTGGTGGCCTCCGTCCCCACGCCGGCCGAGGTCGAACGCGAGGCGGTGGGCGACGCCCTCGAAGCGATCGTGGTGCTCGATGTGGACGCCGGCGACGTGGAGTCGCTGCTGGCGCCGCTGCGGACGATCGAGGACGTGCGGGAGGTGACGGCGGCGGCGTTCGACCTGCGCGCCACGGACGAGACGACGGCCGCGGCTGCGGCCGCGATCGAGGGCGTGGGCGGAGCGCGCGTGGACTCGCTGCAGAGCACCGTGCGGGTTGACGTGGAACAGATCGACGCCCTCATGAACATGGTGGGCGAACTGGTGATCGACCGCACGCGCGTCTCCGAACTCAGCCGCATCCTGAGCGCGCAGTACGACGACGACCACGTGCGCTCACTGGCGGAGACCGCCGCCCACGTTGAGAAGATCGTGGACGAACTGCACGAGCGCATGATGCAGGTGCGGATGCTGCCGGTGGGCATGCTCTTCTCCAAGTTCCCTCGGCTGGTGCGTGACCTCTCCCGCTCGCTCGGGAAGTCCGTGCGCCTGGACCTGGAGGGCGAGGACACGGAGATCGACCGCTCCGTCATCGAGCGCATCAAGGACCCGCTGGTGCACCTGATCCGCAACGCGCTGGACCACGGCATCGAGACGCCGGAGGGACGCATGGTGGCGGGTAAGCCGGAGCAGTCCATCCTGCGCCTGACCGCGCACCACGAGCAGGGACAGATCGTGATGGCCCTGGCGGACGACGGCGGGGGCGTGGACGCTGACCGTGTGCGTGCGAAGGCGGTGGAGCGCGGCCTGATGACCGCGGAGATGGCGGGCCGCCTCTCCCACGCGGAGGCGGTGGACCTGATCTTTGAGCCCGGCCTCACCACCGCCGCCACCACCACGGAGGTCTCCGGCCGCGGCGTGGGCATGGACATCGTGCGGCGCGACATCGAAGCGCTGGGCGGGCGCATCGAGGTGGAGACGGTGCCGGGCGAGGGCACCACGTTCCGCCTGCGCCTGCCGCTGACGCTGGCCACGTTCCAGGGGCTGCTGGTGGCGTGCGGCCCCACGACCTACGCGGTGCCGCTGACGTACGTGCAGGAGACCCTGCGCGCCGCGCCGGACCAGATCCACACCGTGAACGGCCGCGCTGTCCTGCACCTGCGCACCACGGACACGGTGATGCCGCTGGCCCGCCTGGACGAGGTGCTGCGCCTGGGCTCGAGGCCCGCTGGGCGCGGGAGACGCGGAGACGCCCACCCGTACGTGGTGGTGGTGCGCGCCTCCGAGTCGGAGACGGACACGCCGGTGGCGCTGGCGGTGGACCGCCTGATCCACCACCAGGACATCGTGGTGAAGTCGCTGAGCGGGTTCCTGGGCGGGACGCGCGGCATCGCCGGGGCCAGCATTCTGGGCGACGGCCAGGTGGCGCTGATTCTGGACGTGCCGGCGCTCATCAAGGCGTCGCGCAATGCCAGCGCCAGCACCAGTGGTGGAGCGCTTGTGACGGGCCCGGAGGGGGCCTCCGCGGGGGCAGACGCCCTCGCGTTCGAAAGGATCGCATCATGACGAACGCAGCGGCGGCGGAGTGGGCTCGGCTGGTCCGCGTGGGCACCGAGCGCGCAATGGCCGGACTCTCCGAGATGATCGGCGAGGACATTGAGGTGGCCGGGCTGGCGATGACGCAGGTGCCGGTGGAGGAGATACCGAGTCTCTTCGGCGGCCCGGAGACGGAGGCGGTGGGCATCTACCTGACCGTGACCGGCGGGGCCAACGGCCACCTGATGCTCATGTACGAACCGCGCATCGCCTACGCCTTCATCGACCTGCTGATGGGCGACACGCCGGGCAGCACCACCAGCCTGGACGAGATGGGGCGCTCTGCCCTGGGCGAGATGGGGAACATCATCGGCGCGTTCTTCCTGAACGCCATCTCCGACGCAACCGGGCTGTCGTTGCAGCCCTCCCCGCCGGAGGTGATGACGGACATGGCCGGCGCGCTGCTGGACGTGGTCTCCTCGGAAGTGCTGTTGCGCCGGGACGAGACCGACCTGGCGGAGACCACCTTCCGGGCCAAGGGCCACGACGTGAGCGGCGTGTTCCTCGTGCTGCCGACGGAGGCGCTGCTGGAAGCGCTGATCGCGGCGAAGGCAGCCTAGGGTGCGGGAGCACGAGACCACGCTCAGCCTGGGCGAGTGGGCCGTGAGCGCGGACCCGACGTCCGTGCTGGCCTGCCTGGGGCTGGGCTCCTGTGTGGCCTTCATCGTGCATGACGCCGCCCGGCACGTGGCGGGCATGGCGCACACGGTGCTGCCGGACTCCGCGCTGGGGCGGCCCCCTGACCTGGTGGGCGCCCGGTACGTGGACGTGGCGGTGCCGCTGGTGCTGGAGCGCGTGGCCGCCCTGGGCGCGCGCCTGGCCGACCTGCAGGTCCACCTGGTGGGCGGCTCGAGCATGCTCAGCAGCCAGGCGGACCGCCTGCGCATCGGCGAGCGCAACGTGGAGGCCGCGCGCCTGGCCTGCGTCCGCCACGGACTGACCGTCACCTCCCAGGACGTGGGAGGCACCACCGGGCGCACGGTGCGGCTGCACGTGGGCACCGGGCAACTGACCCTGCGCGGAGCGGGCGGGCCGGCCCTCAACCGGCTGGCCGCCTGAGAGGAGCCTGCGATGGCAACGATCCTGATTGCCGATGACGCCGCCTTCATGCGCATGAAGAGCGCGAACCTGATCCGGGAGATGGGCCACGAGGTGATCGAGGCCGCGGATGGGGTGGAGGCGGTGGAACTGTTCAAGTCCGCCCGGCCGGACGCCGTGCTGATGGACATCACCATGCCCAACAAGGACGGCATGGAGGCCCTGCGCGAGATCGTGGCGCTGGACCCCAGCGCGCGCGTGGCCATGGTCACGGCCATGGGCCAGCAACAGATCGTGATGGAGGCGATCAAAAGCGGGGCCAAGGACTTCGTGGTGAAGCCCTTCAACCCAGACCGCATCCAGTCCGTCCTCTGGAAACTCATCGGCTAGAGGCCATGCACTCTCTCCCCGGTAGGGACGTCCCGCTGCGGGTGGTCCTGGTGGACGACTCCGCCACGGTGCGCGCCATCCTCCGGCGCGCGCTGGAGGCGGCTGGCGTCGCCGTGGTGGGGGTGGCCGGCGACGGCCTGGAGGCGCTCGAGGTGATCGCCCGCGAGCGCCCGGACGTGGTCACGCTGGACGTGGAGATGCCTCGCATGGACGGGCTCGCCACGCTCGGGCGGCTGATGGCGGAGTGCCCGGTGCCGGTGGTGATGGTCAGCACGCTCACCAGCGAGGGCGCCGAGGCCACGATCCGCGCCCTCGAACTGGGTGCGGTGGACTTCATCGAAAAGCCCTCGTTCGCCAGCCTGGCCGGGGACGGTGTGCCCGGCATCGTGGAGCGGCTGGCCAACGCCGCCCGCGCCCGCCCGGCGCCCGCAGCCGAGCCGCCGTTGCGCGTCCTGACCGCGCGCGGCCCGGTCGCGTGGCAGCGGCGGGTGGTGGTGATCGGCGCTTCCACCGGGGGGCCCCAGACCCTCAAGCAGGTGGTGGCGGCCTTTCCGGAGGACTTCGGTGCGCCCGTGGTCATCGTGCAGCACATGCCCCCCGGTTTCACCCGCTCCCTGGCGGAACGCCTCGCCTCGCTGGGCCCGTTGCCCTGCGCCGAGGCGGAGCCGGGGATGCCGCTGCTCCCGGGCCAGATCATGCTCGCGGCCGGGGGCCACCACCTGGAGTTCGACGACCGCTCCCGCGCCGTGCTGTCTGAGGCCCCGCCCGAGCACGGCGTGCGCCCTGCGGTGAACGTCACGCTGGAGTCCGTGTCCGCGCTGCCTCGCGCGAGGCCGCTGGCGGTGATCCTGACTGGTATGGGGCGTGACGGCGTGCGCGGCGCGCGCCTGGTGCGCCGCGCGGGCGGGACCGTGCTCGCGCAGGACGAGGCCACCTCGATCGTCTACGGGATGCCTCGGTCCGTGGTGGAGGCCGGGCTGGCGGACGAGGTGGTGGCGCTGGGCGACGTGGCGCCGGCCATCGTGCGGCACGCCAGCCGTCGGGCCGCCGCCCCGGACCGAGACGTCGCGTAGCCGTGGACGACCTCGCCTACCCCCGCGTGCGCGATGCGCTGCAGGAATTGCTGGGCCTGGACCTGCGCGCCTACAAGCCCACCCAGATGCGGCGCCGCCTCGCTTCTTTCGTCGCCCGCCATTGCGAGGGCGACCCGGACGTGTTCCTGGCGCGCCTGCGGGCGGAGCCGGACTTCCTGCAGGACGTCCGGGACATGCTCACCATCAACGTCACAGAGTTCTTCCGTGACCCTGTCCAGTGGGCAACCCTGGAGCAACGCGTGCTGCCCGCGCTACTCGAGGGCCGCCCGCGGCTGCGCGCGTGGAGCGCGGGCTGCTCGCACGGGCAGGAGCCCATCTCGCTCGCGATCGCGCTGGACCGCCTCGGACGCCTGGGGGGGGCCTCGATCCTGGCGACGGACTTCGACCACGCGGCGGTGGAGCGCACGGCGGCGGGCGGGCCGTACCGCGCGTCCGAGGTCGCCGGGCTCAGTGAGGACGAACGGGAGCGCTACTTCGCGCGGGAACGCTCGCTGGGGGATGGCGTGCTCTACCGCACCCGGCCGCGCGTCCGCTCTCGGATCACGGCGCAGAGCCTGAACCTGCTCGCCGACCCGTTCGAGGGCGATTTTGACCTGGTGATCTGCCGCAACGTGATGATCTATTTCGAGACCGAGGTCAAGAGCGTCCTGCTGAGGCGCTTCCAGGGCGCCCTGCGTCCGGGCGGCGTGCTGTTCATCGGTGCGACCGAGGCGCTGCTGGGCGCGGACCTGGAGGGCTTCGAGCGCATGGGCGGCAACTTCTACCGCCGCGCCGAGGCACGAGGCCAGCGCGCGGCGTAGGCCGGAACATCACGCGCGTTCGCGTGCCGCTCGGGGCGTGGGGTGGGTGATGTGTGGGGCGGGTTCAGGCGGCGACGATGTCGCCGTCCGCGGAGCGGCTGGGGTCCGGCGTCCCGGCGCCCAGTTCCTGCGCCAGGTACTGCACCGCCGCCGCCAGGTAGCCGTGGCAGTCCAGGCAGATCGTCATCACCTGCAAGCCCGCCGGCCGCGCCTGGATGCGCCAGCGCTGCTGCACGAGGAAGACCACCTCTCCTGCTCGCAGAGTGAGGCGCACCACCTCGGCCTGCAGGGGGCCTGTGCACAGGTCGCACGCGCGCGAGGTGATCATGCCGCCGCCTCCTGGCCTGCCTGCGCGTCGCCGTCTCCGGCCTGTGGTTGCTGCGTCTCCCGACGCAGCGCAGCCACGGCGCGGGTGAAGTAGTCCCAGCAGCGGGCGCACAGCAGGTATTCCTCCGCCTGCTTGCCCTGCACGAAGCGCGTCTCCATGTTCTCGCCCAGCAGGACGGCGCCCAGCGCCAGTTCCACCTCGAACACCTCGCGCCGGTCCAGGGTGGACCGGCAGACATCGCACTGGAAGAGCATCGCCATGTCGTGATCCTCGGTCGCCGGGGCGGGATCGGTAGCCGGTGGGGCCGAGGACGCGCGCGCCCCCGGCCCCACCGAATGCCGCCGGGCCTATGCCGCCAGCCGCTCCTCCGCCTCGGCGCTCGGAGCGTCCGAGGTCAGACGGAAGCGCTGGATGAGCGCATGCAGGGCGTCTGCCATGGCGCCCAGTTCCTGGGTGGAGGCGGAGATCTCCTCCACCTGCGCGGACATCTCCTGCACGGAGGCGGACGTCTCCTCCGCCGAAGCGGAGTTCTCCTCCGCGATCGCGGCGATGGAGGCGGCGGAGTCGTTCACCGTCTGCGTCACCTCGCGCATGGCCTCGGCCGCGGCCTGGTTCTGGCTCGCGATGCTGCTCACCTGTTCCAGGCGCTCGGACATGCGGTCCCCGCTGGTGCGGAGCAAGTCGGCACGCTCGGAGATGGTGCGCACGCGGCCGGTCACGTCCCCCACGGACTGCAGGATGCGCCCGAGCGCCTCGCCGGCCTCCGCGGCCGCGGTCATGCCGCGATCCATCTGGTGCGCGCCGTCCTCCATGGCCTGCCCGGCGGCGCCCACGCCCGCCTGCACGAACCCGATCAACTCCTCGATGTCCTTGGTGGCGGCGGCCACGCGGCCGGCCAGGACGCGGACTTCGTCCGCCACCACGGCGAAGCCGCGGCCCTGGTCGCCCGCACGGGCGGCCTCGATGGCGGCGTTCAGCGCCAGGAGGTTCGTCTGCGCCGCGATGTCGTCGATGACGGCGACGATCTTGCCGATCTCGCCGGAGCGGGCGCCGAGTTCGGTGACCGTGGCGCCCGCGGAGTCCATCGACTCCTTGATGTGGGCGATGCGCTCGATGGTGCGGTTCACGCGCTCGGCGCCGTCACGGGCGACCTCGCCGGCGGACTCCGCCGCCTCCTTCACGGAGAGCGAGTCCTCCGAGACCACCTTCGCGCCCTCGATCACGTCGTTGCCCAGGCTGGAGGCCTCGTCCACGGCGCTGCGCTGCTGGAGGGCGCCACCCTCCACCTGCGCCACGGCGGCAGCGAGTTCACGCATGCCCTCCGCCACTTCCTCGGCGCCGCGCGCCTGCTGGGCCGTGCCGGCGGCCACCTGCTCCGAGGCGCGCGAGACGTCCTGGGTGGCGCGGGCCGACTCGTCCGCCACGCGCACCAGTTCCGCCTTCGCGAGGGCCAGGGCCTCCGCCGTGCTGGCGGCGTCCGAGATCGCCGCGCGGATGGACTCCGCCATGGTGCGCAGGGCGTGGCCCAGGGCGTCGCGCGGGCCGACGGGTTCCACTTCGACCGTCAGGTCGCCCTCGGAGATGAGGTGTGCCGCCTCCACGGCGCGCTGCAGGTACTCCTGCATGCGCACGAAGGCGTTGCCCAGTGCGTCCGCCTCGCTATGCGGGGTGAGGTGTCCGGTGACGTCGCCCTCGGCAATGTCGTCCGCAACGCCGGCCATTTCCGTCAGGTAGGCCACCATCTCCCGCATGGAGCCGGCCAGGTCGCCGATCTCGTCGCTGGAGTGCCCGGTGACCTCCTGCGCCACGTCACCGGCCGCGATGTTGTGTGCGGCGCGCGTGACGGCGGTGATGGGGGCCAGCGTGCGGTTCAGCCAGACCGTGAACACGGCGCCCAGCAGCACCGCCACCGCGCCCGCCCCGATCACCAGCGTGCGGGTGCCCGAGGTGATGTCCAGCAAGGTCTGGTAGCGCTCTGTCTTCAGCGCCAGTCCCGCCACCAGCGCCTCCGCGCTCGCCGCGTCGATGCGGTCGATGGATGCGTCGAACGCGACGCGGGCGGCGGCAATGTCCGCCTGCACGTTCACGTAGGCCACGAAGGCGCCGTAGTACTGGTCCGCCGTGTCCAGCGCACGCGCCTTCTCCGTGGGGGAGAGGTCCATGGCGCGGATGTGCCCCTTCAGGCGGTCCACCTCTGCCCTCATCGCCCCCTCCAGCGAGGGGTTGCGGGTGGCGCTGAACTCGCGCTGGATGGCCATGGCGCGCAGGTAGGAGGTCTCCGCCACACTGTAGGCCTGCGCGCCTGTGAGCAGTGTGAGCGCCTCCGTGGCGGCGCGCAGGCTCTCCACGGACGCGGCCACCTCGCCCTCCGGCAGCGCCTCAAGCGCTTCCGAAGGTTCGGCGGTGAGGCCGCGCACGGCGCCGTCCGCCAGCGCGGCGTGGGCCGCGGCGTCCGCGGCCGTGTTGCGGGTGAAGACCTGTGTGAACTTCGCTTCCGAGCCCCGCAACAGCGACGCGGCGCCCGCCGTTTCGTCGCCGTGCAGGCGTAGCGCGTCTTCCAGAGTTCGGTACGCCGTGGCCAGCACCACGGTCTCCGCCTTGATGTCGCTGAAGAACGCGCGGTCCGCCTCGCTGATGGGGAGGGCCATGGCGCGGTCCGCGTTCTCGTTGATCTGGCCCACCACGCGGTCGAACCAGTCACGGTGGAGGTCCAGCGCAGCCTGGCCGGAGATGTTGAACTCCTCCACCACCGTGACTTGCAGGGTGGCTAGTTCACGCTGGTACAGGCGCAACTCCGTGGCGATCTGCGCAACCTCCGCGCCGACCTCCACGGACCCGCGCGCCGCATCTTCGCTCTGGCCCTGCGCCACCAGCGCCACACCGGCGACCGCCAGCGTAAGGGTGGCCGTGACGGCCGAGACGGCGATCAACTTGCGGCGCACCGTGAAGCGGAGGCCGCGCCCGGTGGGGCTCGGCTCTGGCACGGCGGGGCCTGCGGCGCTCGCCCGCGGCGGCGGCGCGATATGGCGCACGGCCGTATCGATCGCTTCCGGAGGCGCCGGCGCCGGCGTGGGGGCCGGTGCTGGCGTCTCCGGCGTTTCTGGGCGCGCCTCGGACTTACCGAGGCGCGGCAGCCTTGCCCTGATCGCCCGCAGACTGGGCATACGTGGGATGGACATTCCTGGTTCCTTCCGCCCCGGCGCCGATCCCTGGCGCCCTCGTTCAACCTTCGGCAGGGAAGGCGCCGCTCGCCTGCGCGATCAGGAGGCAGGAGGCGTTTGACGGACAGTCGACAGGATTCTGAACGAACTACGCGCAGTTTCCGGTGGACAGCCCCTCGTACCTGGCTCTACGGGGCGCGCTCACGATGCGGGGCCGAGGGCTATACGAAGCCGTGATCCTGCCGACGATTGTCATAGGAACACGGAGGAGCCCCAGCGCATGACGGCGACGGCGGGATGACCACCTACGGCCTGGACGAGGAACCCCTGCGCGGCTACGTGGCCGGCACCGGCCCGCTCGCGAGGCGCGCCCGACGCATGTTGCGCGAGATCGGCTGGAAGGCCTCGTCCGGCCGCTCGCTCGGGCCGGGGGCGATGCCCGGAGGGCAGGGGATCGACCTCTTCCTGACGACGGAGATCGCCACCGACGCCGCGCACCAGCACGCCCTGTCGTGGGCGGCGCTGGACGGCGTGGCCGTGGTGGGCCTGGCGGAGCGAGGTGACCCCGGGCGGCTGCTCTTCTTCGACGCCGGCGCGGACGACGTCTGGGACGCCGACCTGCCGGCCGAGGAGGCGCAGTATCGCCTGGCCGCCCTCATGCGGCGGATGGGGCGCCGCCGTCCCGTGACACTCTCGGACGGCGCGCGCTCGCTCACGGTCACGCGCGCCACGGCGATGGTGGACGGCCGGCCGCTCACCACCACGCCCATCCGCCACCGCCTGCTGTACGTGCTGGCGGATCACGCGCCGCACCCGGTCCAGAACCACGACCTGGCGCGGCTGGTCTGGGGACACCGCCACGTGGAGGACGCCGGCTTCGTGCACACGCAGGTCTCTCGTCTGCGACGGGAACTGGCCGCCGCCGGCCTTGGCGATGCGATCACGACGTGCTGGGGCATCGGCTACACGATCAGCGCGGCATTCGCTCGTTCCTGACGTTTTACCCTCGTGCCGCGGGTGGTCATAGCAGTGCGATAGCAGCGCCACCCGCATCACGCCTCCGATACGCCTCCGTCCGTAGGGTGATCCCACACTCCGGGCGCTCCGTTGCGCCCGGCGCAGGCGGGGAGGTGTTTCCGTGAGCGAAGTGGCACGGGTGACCGAGATCACTGCTCGTTCTGAGACGAGTTTCGAGGACGCGATCCAGACCGGCATTGAGCGCGCGACGCAGACGCTGCGCAACGTGAAGGGCGCCTGGGTCAAGGAGCAGAAGGTGGAGATCGAGGACGGTGGCATCGCCGCATACCAGGTGGCGATGCTGATCACGTTCGTCCTGGATCCCGTGGAGGCCTCTTGATGGCCGTCGCGAACTGGGGCACCGCGCGCCGTTCCCCGCCCAGTGCGCGTGAGCGCCTGATGACGCTGCTGGACCTGTTCTCCGAGTTGCGCCTGGAAGCCCGCATCGCCGGATCGCGCGACGAACTGGCGGAGTTGCACCGGCGTGCGGGGTACCTGGTGGGCCTCGCCACAGTGGTCGCGCTGCAACCGGGCGAGCAATGGGTCGACCCGGCCGCGCTGCCCACCGTGGCCAACCGCGAGTTCGCACGCACGGTGGACACGCTGAACCGCCGCGGGCGCGAGATCGGCATTGCCCTGAACCTCGCGCCGCGCTGGAACGGCGAACGCTAGCCCCCACCTGGCCCGAGGGCTCACCCAGGGCTCAGGCCGGACCTCGCACCACCGGTAGCGCGAGCGGTGCGTTCACGTGCGAGGGTTGCGTGCCCTGAACCAGTTCGAGCGCCGCCGCCACCACCTGCTCCGGGCGCACCTGTCGCAGGCAGTCGTGGTGGCCCTGCGGACAGACGCTCGCCTCGCAGTTGCGGCACGGCACGTCGTGGAACAACACGCGATGCGGGACGGACCACGGGGTGTGCTGCGGGTTGGTGAGCGCGTAGAGGTCCACCACCGGCGTCCCGGTCGCTGCGGCGATGTGCGCCGGCAGGCTGTTGTTGCAGATCAGCATGGGCGCCGCCTCGATCAGCGCGGCCAACTCCGGCAGTCCGAGGCGCCCGCTCACATCCAGCACTCCCGGTGCGCCTCCCGCGGCGATCCACGCGGTCATCGCCACCTCGCTCGGCCCGCCCGCGAGCACGACCTGCCATCCATGTTCGCGGGCCAGGAGGTCCACCACGCGCCGGAACGACTCCACCGGGTACCGCCGGGATGGCGCGGAGGCCCCCGGGTGGAGGACGCACCACGGCCGGCCGCGCTCAATGCGTGTCAGCATCTCGCCCACGCGTTCCGCAGCCTCGGCTGGCACACGCAGTGAGAGCCGCTCGTCCGGCGTGGTGGCGCCTGCTGTGGCCACCAGGTCCAGTTGGCGGCGGGCCTCGTGGCGGATGAAACGCTCCGGTTCGGGCTCCGGCGCCCAGTCGCTCAGCAGGCCGTACGGCTTCTCGCGGGCGTGGGCCAGGCGCAGGGGGATGCCGGCCAGCGTGCAGAGCAACGCCGCTGGATAGGGTGTCTGGCTGTAGACCGTGAAGATCACGGCCGCGTCGAAGCGCCCCACTCGGAGCGCCTCCACCATGCCGAGGTGCACGGTCGTGTCCGAGGCCGACGCGGGCTTCATCCAGGGCGCGGCATACTCCATCACTTCGTCCACCTCAGGCACGAGTCGGGCCACCGCCGCCCCGGCGGGCGAGGCGAGCAGGGTCAGGTGGCGACCGGACACGGACTCACGGAGTGCGCGCAGGGCGGGCGTGGTCATCAGCACGTCGCCGCCGCCGTCCAGGCGTACGGCCAGGATGCGCTGCGCCTCCTGCCAGCGGGCGGCCTCGGTCATGCGCCAGTGCCCGTGCCAGAGGGCACGGCCGTCCGAGGCGTCCCGCGAATCTGGTCAATCAGGCTGGTCGTGGAGTTACCCTCAACATAAGGGAGCAGGGCGACCTCGCCGCCCAGGGCGCGCACCAGTGGCGCTTCCGGGAGCGTGTCCACGGAGTAGTCGCCGCCCTTGGCGTACACGTCGGGGCCGATGAGGCGGATCAACTCCTCCGGCGTGTCGCCGATGAACTGCACCACGTGGTCCACGCTGCTCAGAGCGGCCAGCACCTGCGCGCGGCCCTCGAACGAGTTCACAGGGCGGGCCGCCCCCTTGAGGCGCCGCACGCTCTCGTCCGAGTTCACCCCCACCACCAGCACGTCGCCCAGTGCCTTGGCCTGGCTCAGGTACGTCACGTGACCGCGATGGATGATGTCGAAGCAGCCGTTGGTGAAGACGATGCGCGCGCCCTGCTGGCGGTAGGCGTTGGTCAGCGCTCGCATCTGCTGGAGGCCCCCCACCACCTTGTCCACGCCGAGGATCGCGGCCTCCAGTTCCTGGCCGGTGATGGTCGTGGTGCCGTCTCGTCGCACGACGACCTGTGAGGCCGCCGCCGCCAATTCGGCCGCAGACTGCACCGCTGCTCCGGCCGCGAGGCCCATGGCGATGGTGGCGACGAAGGTGTCGCCGGCGCCGGCGGCACGGGAGTTGGGGGCGGGCTCCGCGTACGTGCGGTACCACTCGCCTCCACGTTCCAGGATCACCGCGCCCTCCGCGTCCAGCGTCACCGCCACCACCTCCGCGCCCGTGCGCTCAAACAGCCTTGATGCGCGGCGCACGACCGAGGCGGCCCGCTCGCCCGTGAGCCGGGCCGCGCCGCCCAGCAGGCGGGCCGCCTCCTCGAAGTTCGGCTTCACGCAGGTGACCCCAACGTGGCGGTAGCGCGCGAGATCCTTCGAGTCGACGACGAGCGGGCGGGGTGCGCTGCGCTGGAGGTCGGCGAGCGCGGCCACCACCCCCGGGGTGAGCAGGCCGTAGCCGTAGTCCGAGACGATCACCACGTCCGAACGCAGGTAAAGGTGACGCAGGCGCGCGATGAACGCCGCCTCCAGGTCCGGCGGCAACGGTTCCGTGCTCCCCTGGTCAAAACGCGCGAGCAGTTGCGGGCCGGCGACCACGCGCTGCTTCGTCAGCGTGGCGCGCTCGCGGCTGCGGAGAGCGTGGTCAGCGCGGATGCCCGCCTGGCCCAGGCAGGCCAGCAGCCGGTCGCCATCGTCGTCATCGCCGAAGACCGTGAGGAACGTGACGTCCGCCCCCAGCGCGCGGGCGTTGGCGGCGGCGTTGCTGGCGCCCCCGCACGCGTCCAGGCGCTCCGTCACGTCCACGATCGGTGCCGGCGCCTCGCGGCAGATGCGCGTGCTGTCGCCCAGCAGGTAGGAGTCCAGCATCGCCTCGCCCACCACCAGCACGCGCAGGGTGGGGAAGCGACCGATGATCCCGAGGAGGTCCGTGGTCATCGCGCCACCTCCACGCTCGCGGCGCGACTCGGCCTGATCGGGCCGGCACGCAGGATTACGTCGGCGGCTGCGTGCAGGTCGCGGGCGCGGTAGTGGGGCATGCGGCCGGGGGTGAGTAACCATTCACTCTCGTGGCCCACGTCCAGCAGCACCGTGCGACAGCCCGCTCGCCGGCCCGCCTCCACGTCATGGAGGATGTCCCCCACCATCCACGACTGCTCGAGCGAGATGCCGAGGTCTGCTGCGGCCCGCCGCAGCATGCCGTCTCCAGGCTTGCGGCAGTCGCACCCGATGGCGAACGGCGCGACGCGGCCCTCCGGGTGATGGGGGCAGTAGTAGGCGGCGTCCAGCGCCACGTCGTGGGGGCGCAGCAGTGCCTGGATGCGCTCGGTGACCGCCTCCAGCACCGGCTCCTCGAAGTACCCGCGCGCGACGCCCGACTGGTTGGAGACGAGCACCAGGCGGAATCCCTGCCGCACGAGGCGTGCGAGGGCTGGTCCTGCGCCCTCGGACAGGCGAACCGCCGCGGGATCCACGTTGTAGGGCACGTCCTCCACCAGCGTGCCGTCCTTGTCGAGGAAGACGGCGGCGTTCATCCGGAGGCCTCCGCCATGACAGGTGGCTGCTCGAACTCGCGCTCGATCAACTCGCAGATGAGGTGGATGAGCAGGCCGTGCACCTCCTGGATGCGCTGCGTGTCGCACGTGGGCACCACGATGGACGCGCTGGCGAGCGGCAGCAGGTGGCCGCCGTCCCCGCCCAGGAGGCCCACCGTGTGCATGCCTCGGGCGCGGGCGCGCTCAAACGCGCGCACCACATTGGGCGACCGTCCGCTGGTGCTGATGCCCAGCAGCACGTCGCCGGCGGCGCCGAACGCGTCCACCTGGCGCGCGAAGGCGCTCTCGTAGCCGATGTCGTTCGACCAGGCGGTGAGGGAGGCCATGTCCGCGCCCAGCACGATCACCGGCAGCGCCCGCCGATGCTCCGAGCGGTAACGGGAGACCAGTTCTGCGGCGAAGTGCTGCGCGTCAGCCGCGCTACCGCCGTTGCCGCAGACCAGCACCTTGCGCCCCTGCGCAAAACAACTGGTCAGCAGCCGGGCGACCAGGGTGGTCTCAGCCAGGAGGCGCGAGCGGTTGGAGACCAGCGTGTCCACCAGGTCGTCGAAGCCCTGGTTGATGATCTGGCGCTGGTCGCGCGGAGAGTGGAGCGGGTCCGCCTGTTCCTGGATCACGCGCTCGTACACGTCCAGCAGGGCATCCGCCACCCCGTCCCAGGTGAAGAGGTCAGCCGCGCGGCGGATGCCGTTGGCGCCCATCCGACGGCGGGCGGGCTCGTCCTGCAGCAGGCGCACCATCGCCTCGCCCAGGGCCTCCGGGTCACGCGGGGGGACGAGGGCGCCCGTGACGCCGTCCGCCACCGTGTACTGGATGCCGCCCACCCGTGACCCCACCACGGGCGTGCCGCAGGCCATGGCCTCCACGGGGGTGATGCCGAAGGGCTCGTACCAGGGGGTGGTCACGAAGAGGTCCGCTGCGGCGTACCAGTCTTTGAGTTCGGTCCGTGGCCGCCGTCCCACGAAGTGACAGGCCTCCCGCACGTCCGAGGCGCGCGCCACCTCCATCAGCCTCGCGATCTCCGGGGTCGCCTCCGGGTCTGGCTCGTCCGTCTCGCCCCCCGCGATCACGAGGAGCGCGTCCGGAACACGACGCCGCACGCACGCGAACGCACGCAGCACGTTGTCCGCGCCCTTGCGAGGCACCAGCCGGCCGAGTTGCAGCACGATGGGCACGCCCTGCGGCAGTCCGAGGCGTCGACGCGCCTCGGACTGGTCTACCGGGCGGCACTCGTCCGGGTCGTAGCCGCAGGGGACGATGGCGATGCGGGCGGGGTCGGCGTTGTAGAGACTGAGCAGGTCCACTTCGTCCTGCGGGCACTCCGCGATCACGCGGTCCGCCTGTGCCACCAGCGCCTCCTCGATCTGCGCGCGCTCCTCCGGGAACTCGTCGCGCTCGGCCTGGTGCTGACGGCGGACCTTGCCCAGCGCGTGGAAGGTGACGACGAAGGGAATGTCGAACCGGCGCTTCAATTCGGCGGCGGTCATGGCGGACATCCAGAAGTTGGCGTGGACCAGGTCGTACGGGCGCGCTTGCCGCGCCGCGAAGGCGGCCACGTGCTCCGTGAACTCCGGGATCAGCGGCAGCAGATCCTCCTTGCGCACGTGGCAGGGCAGGCCGGCTTCCACGTGCACCACCCGGTAGCCCTCGTGCGGCACGACCTCGGGCAGGGCGGGGTCGTCTCGGCGCGTGAAGACGTCCACGGCGTGGCCTGCCCGCGCCAGGCGTCGCGCGACCTGCGCGACGTAGACGTTCTGGCCCCCGCTGTCCACGCCGCCCACGAGTGCGAGGGGTGACGCGTGCTCGCTGATGATGGCGATGCGCCTCTGAGCGCGGCGGTGCAAGGTGGCTTCGATCATCGCTCGTACTCCTGCCAGTGGCGCGGCCCGGCGGCGGCGCGCGCGGGACGGTTCGCAACGTCCGTCAGCGTCTGCAGCCAGTCCTGTCGGAACCGCTCGATGTTGAATCGGTCGAGCGCACGCTCCCGGGCGGCCTCGCCCAGTCGGGCGGCCTCGTCCGGGGCGTCGCAGAGGTGGCGCATGCGGTCGATCAGTCTGCCCACGTCCGTGGAGGCGTATCCGGAGACGCCGTCTTGCACCACGGTCGCGAGTTCGGCCGTGGCTAGCCCCACCACGGGCAGGCCCAGCATCATCGCCTCCAGCACGGCCAGGCCCAGGCTGGTGTATCGGATGGGGTTGAAGAAGAAGCGGTGCTCCGCCTCCAGCCGCAGCAGGTCTTCGCGTGGCAGGTCGCCGAGGCCGCCCAGGCCTTCCGAGCCCATCCCCGCCAGGTGCAGCGGCACCTGGCGGCGCGCGCGCAGGAAGACGTCGAAGCCCAGCCGCCGGCCCCTCGTGGCGATGTCGTTCACCACCACGATGCCGCGGCTGCGGCGGCCGGTGTAGCGCACGTCGTCCGGCACCGTCACGCCGTGGTCGATGACGCGCGTGGGCGTGCGGGCTGCGTCCCACATCAGGTCGTTGAAGGCGGTGACGTGCACCAGGAGCACGTCCGGGTCGTCCACCAGGTGGCGCGTGTCCGTGGGGTGCTCGCGGGGAGGGTCGTGCTCCAGGTAGATCCGAGGCAGCGCGCGCTGGCGGTCGCTCAGGATCTCGTGCTGGTCGTGGCGATAGTTGCGCGCGGCCTGGTAGAGCACCACGTCCAGGTCCAAATCTGCGATCTCCTCGGCGGGGACCTCGCGGACGTTGTCCGGCCAGTCGAAGTGGCCGCCGCGACCGCCGTACGCCTCGGGCCGGCCGTCCTTGACCGGGACGATGAACTCGCAGGGCGTCTGCGCCAGGTAGTAGAGGTAACTGCCGTGGATGTGCCACGTCAGCACGCGAGGCGTCCCGCTCGCCACCGCGGTCATCGGACGCCGCCCGCCACCGCGAGGCCCAAGACATCCCGCACCGCGCGCACCACCTCCTGCGGCGGCACGTCAAGGCATTCACGGTCGTACGGGCACACGATCGCGTAGCAGGGGGCGCAGGGCACGGGGCGGGAGAGCAGCGTGGACGGGGTGCGACGCGGCGCCCAGCGCTCGGCCGGGTCGGTGCCGGCGTAGGTAATCACGCTCGGCACCCCCAGGCCTTCCGCGAGGTGCATGGCGAGCGAGTTGTTCGCCACGACGAGCGCCGCCTGCTCCACCAGCGCCGCGAGCCCCGGCACCGACACGGCGCCCGCAAGGGCGCCCACGCCCGGGCTACCGGCCGCGACCGCCTGCACGAGCGCCCGTTCCGCCTCGGAGCCGGTGACGAGCACCGGCAAGCCCGTGATGCGGTGGACCTCGCGCGCGACCTCGGCGAAGGCGGCCCGGGGGTAACGACGCGCCTGGGCCGACGCGCCGGGGGCGATCAGGACATAACGCGCCGCCTCGATCCCCGCTGCCGCAAGCACGGAGGCGGCCTCCGCACGTGCAGTCTCGGACGGGGCGAGGCGCAGGGAGCGGTCGCGCACAGAGACACCGAGGGCCTCCACGAGGCGCAGGTTGCGGTCGGCCTGGTGCGTTGCATCAGGCGGGGGCGGCACCTGCTCGGTGAACACCTGGCCGGCGAAGTGCTGACCGAAGCCCGCCCGCAGGGGGACGCCGGCCAGGAAGCAGGCGTAGCCGGCGGCGTACGCGGTCTGGGAGAACGAGGTGAAGACGAGGGCCGCATCGAACGCCTCCCCGCGCAGGCGCTCGATCAGCGTCGCCTCGCCCTCAGCCGTTGCCACGCCGGGGCGGAGTTGCTGCCAGGCCGCGCGGTGGACGATGACTTCGTCGACCTCCGGAAGCAGGCCCGCTGCCGGCGCGCCACCCGGCGAGGCGAGCAGTGTGAGGCGCGCACCCGGCAGAGCCTCCGCCAGCGCTCGAACAGCCGGTGAGAGCAGCACCACGTCGCCGGCGTTGTCCAGTCTGACCAGCAGGATGCGGCGCGCCTGCTGCCAACGCCCGATCACGCGGCCCGCCCCAGCAGGTCGCGGGCCGCCTCGAGGACCTCGCCCGGGGTCGGATGCGGAGCGCCGTTGCCGGCGCCCAGGACGCGATGGCGCTCCAGGTCCTGGGGCGCCCAGCGTGCCGGGTCCGAGCCGGTGAAGACGACCGCGCCGGGCGTGCCGAGGGCATCCGCGAGGTGCGCGACGCCCGTGTCGTTCGAGACGAGCAGCCGGGCCCCGTCCACCACCGCCGCCACGCCGCCAAGGGACGTCGCGCCCGTGAGGTCCAGCGCGGGTGTGTGCATGCGCTCGCGGACGGCCTGCACGACGTCTCGTTCCGCCTCGGTGCCCGTCAGTACGACGGTGCACTCCCCGGCCAGCGCGTCCGCGACGGCGGCGAAGTGCGCGGGCGCCCAGCGGCGCTCGGGCGAACGTGAACCGGGGTGGAGGACGACGTAATCGACACAATCGTCGGGCAGCCCGGCGTGTTCGAGAGCCAGCCGCGCCTCACGGCGGTCAGCCTCGGTGAGCGGGAACTCCATCGTCGCGTCGTCCACCGGCATGCCGAGGTGCTCGACGAGGCAGGTGAGTCGGAGGCGCTCGGGAATATGTGTTGGATAGGGAATATCGAGCGGTGAGAGGCGGGTCTCGGTTCCTGGGGCGAAGCCGGCGCGGACGCGGGCCGGGATCGAAGCAGCGAAGCCGTTCATGACACGCCCGTCGCCGTGCATCTGCAGCACCAGGTCGTACGGGCGGCCTCGGTGCTGGGTGTAGAACTGGCAGAGGCGGGCGCGGGAGGGCTCCCGCTCGGGGATGCCGGGCCAGCCCGGGAAGGGCACGAAGCCGTCGAGGTAATGACTGAAGCGCCGTGCAAAGGCGTGCGCCCACGGCAGACCGATGAGCGTGATCGGTACGTCCGGCACACCCCGGCGGAGGGCGCGCAGCGCCGGCACCGCGCAGAGCAGGTCGCCGAGGTACAGAGGGCGAACGACGGCAATGCCCTGACTGCTCAAGGCGCACTCCCTTGGGATCCGGGACAGGTGGTTCGGCTGCTCTGAGCCGCGTAGCCCTCGGGAAGCGGTCTAACCGGGAAGACGGGCCAGGGGGCTACGTCGCCGAACGTACGAACACACCCATCCCGCGGACGTCACGCAGGGAGCAGTGAAGTGACAGCGACCTTGCAGTTCTTCTCCGCCTCCGGGCCGGGCGCCGCCTACCCGGCGCGGAGGCGGTCTGCGCAGACCTGGTCGATGGTGACGAGGAGTTCCTCCAGGTCGAACGGCTTGAGCAACTCGGCGGCGGCGCTCAACTCGCGCATACGCGCCTCCGTGGCGCGGGTGGCGCTCACGATCACCACGGGCACCTCGGCGCGCGCGTCGCCCAGGTCACGCTGGGCGCGGCGGAAGGCCCAGCCGTCCATGCCGGCGAGCATGAGATCCAGGAGGATGACGTCCGGCAGCCAGCCGTCCATCACGTCCAACGCCTCCTGTGCGGCGCTGGTGTGGCGCGCGCAATAGCCCTCGTCCGTCAGCGTGTCCGCCAGGATGCGCGCGATCATCGGATCGTCCTCCACGATCAGCGCTCGGCGTTCGCGGGTGGGCGGATGAGTGGATGGCTGGTTCATGGTTCGCTTCCTGACTGGGCCGGTGGATCGCATGGGAACCATGCGAAAAACGTCGACCCTACTCCCTCACCGTCGCTCGCCGCCCAGAGCCGCCCACCAGTCTGCTCGGCGATGCGACGACAGATGTACAACCCCAGGCCCAGGCCCGGGACGTTGTTCGCGATAGCGTTCGAGGCGCGCCCGAACGGTCTGAAGATCGACTCCGCGCCACCGGGAGGAAGGCCCATCCCGTAGTCGCGCACCCGCAGCAGCACGCCGTCGTCCAGCGGGCCCAGGTCCAACTCGATCGGGCTGTTGCCTGGCGCGTACTTGTGCGCGTTATCCAGCAGGTTCTCCAGGATCTGCTCGAAGCGCTCGGGGTCCACGTACGCCAGGGGCGCGCCCTGCATCGCGCGCACGCGGCAGCGCAGTCCGGCCGGATGCCCCGCCACCACGCGGTCGGTGAGGGAACGGAGGCTGGCCCGGCGCGGCCGGACGGGGAACAGGCCCCGCTGCAGCCGTGAGACGTCCAGCAGGTCATCCGTCAGTGCGGCCAGGTGCTCGCTGGCGGCCAGGATGGCCTCCAGGTGCGTCTGCAGGCGTTCCTCGTCCAGCAGGCCGCGCTTCAGGCTGCGCGCCAGCAACTGGGCCGCGCCGCGCACGGTGGCCACGGGATTCCGCAACTCGTGCGAGGCGATGCAGAGGAACTCGTCCTTCAGCGCGTTCGCTTCGCGCAGGGCACGCTCGGAGCGGCGCTGTGCGGTCACGTCGGTCAGGCTCAGCCCCAGGCCGAGCAGCCGGGCCTCCACCCCGGTGACCGGATAGAGGCAGACCAGCATCTCGAGGTCGTCGCCATTCGCCGCCGTCACGGTCAGGTCGAACTCTCGCGGCATGGGTGTCCCCGGTTCGCCAGCGCGGGCGTCCTCCAGGTAGCGGGCGATGCTCTGACCGATGTCCGGGTGGAAGTCCTGCACCGCTCGTCCGATCAGCGAGCGGCGGCTGACACCAGCCAGGCGGGCCAGTGCGTCGTTCACGTGCAGGTACCGGCCGTCGCCGGCGACGAGGGCCGTCGCATCGGGCGACGCGCCGAGGAGGGCGTCCAGCGAGTGGAGCCTGTCGGTCGCCTCGGACTCGCGGGCAGGCGTGTTGGGGCTCCACCCCTCGCGTTGCGGCGCGGAGGGAGGGGCCGCCGGGCGTGTCGTCATGGTCTGTGGATGGTTTTGGTGGGCCATGGTGCGGCGCCAGTATGCCATCCGCTTATCCCGTCCGGATTCTCCTACCGGGATTGATATGACATTGCTAGGTCGCAGGCAGCAGGCCCCAAAAAAGCCCTCCTGCCTGCCTGCTTCACCGAGGACTTGCAAGCCGGCTCTCCCGGGACGCGGCGCCGCCGCGACTCCTTCTCCACGCCCGTGGACATACGGTCTGGAGCGTGATGACGGACCTGAGCGAGCACACCGAACCGACGCCGGACGGCGCCTTTGCCGGGCGTGTCGCCCTCGTGACCGGGGGCGCCAGCGGCCTGGGCGCCGCCACCTGTCGTGCACTCGGGGCTGGCGGCGCCACGGTGATCGTGGCCGACCTCCGCCTCGACCCGGCGTCCGAGGTGGCGCAGAGCATCGAGGCGTCCGGCGGGCACGCACAGGCGCTGGAGGTCGACGTGGCGGACGCCCGGTCGGCTGCGCGGGCGGTCGAAGGCGTGCTCGGTGCGCACGGCCACCTGGACGTGCTCGTGAACGCGGCGGGGGTGGACGTGACGCTCCCGGCCGAGGAGATCGGGCCCGAGGAGTGGCGGCGGATCATGGGCGTGAACCTGGACGGGCCGTTCTGGATGTCGCGCGCCGCGCTGCCGGCGATGCGTGAGCAGGGCGGCGGGCACGTCGTGAACGTCGCCTCCACGGCGGCGAAGCGGGCGTGGGCGAACGCGTCCGCGTACCACGCGAGCAAGTGGGGGTTGCTGGGCCTGAGCCACGCGCTGCACGTGGAGGCGCGCGCCTACGGGGTGAAGGTGACCGCCGTGGTCAGCGGCGGCATGCGGACGCCGTTCCTCTTTGACCGCTTCCCGGACCTTGACCCGGAGGTGTTGCAGCCGCCGGAGGCGGTGGCGCACACCATCCTCTTCGTCTTACAACAGCCGGAAGGCACGGTGATCCCGGAAGTGACGGTGATCCCGATGCGGGAGACGTCCTGGCCGTAGCCCGCGCCTCGATACCGCCGCGCGTCAGACGTCCGCCTCCGCCAGGGTGACGCGGGCAACCGCTCGCCCCCGCTGCTCCATGGCTCGCCGGTCGCCCTCTGCCTGCGCGACCTTGAGGGCGCCGAAGTCGTAGGGGCGTCCGGGGATCGTCAGTGGCGCGCGCTCGTCCTCTACCACCTGGACAAAGGCGCCGTGGCGGAAGCCGCCCTTGTGGTACTGGCCGGTCGAGTGCAGCAATGACGGGCCGTACTCGAGCGTGGTGGCGACGCCGGTGCTCTCGGAGAGGCGGTGTCGCAAGCGGCGGAGGCGTTCCGCGTGCTCCCGTGACGGCGAGACGTAGGCGTGTATGGCAACGTACTGGTCTGGCTCCACGTGACGCAGGACTTCCTCGGGCGGCGGCGCCTCGGCCGTGGTGAGTGCCGTGGAGGGGGATGAGTCGCCGTCCAGGAGGTCGCGCGTGGCCTGCTTCGAGGCTTCCACGTCCGGCTGGTCGAAGGGATTGACGCCGATCACGCGGGCGGCCAGGGTGACGGCGAACTCCCAGCGGAAGTACTCGCCGCCCAGTGCATAGGGGTCGGACGCGTCCAGTGTCACGGGCGCTCCGGCGATCGACCACAACTCGTCCAGGTCCACCGCGTCCGCCTCGTCGAGGCCGCCCTCGGGGCCGACGCGCGCGCCAAGGACGGGCAGGATGCCGGCGTGGCCTTTGCCCGTGGACTCCGCGATCAGTTGTTCGAGCCACGTGCCGAAGCCCGGGAATTCCGAGCGCCGGCGGAGGGCCAGCAAGTCACGGCCCATCAACGCGGCCTCCGCCAGTGCCGCCCCCAGGCGCGCCCCGGGGTTCTGGTGGGGCGCGCGCACGTTGCAGGCGTCCCGCATCAGGGCCGCGCTGCCCAGCACGCGGTGCAGGTCCACCCCCATCAGCGCGGCAGGGACGAGGCCGTAGTAGGACAGCGCCGAGTAGCGCCCGCCGATGTCCGCCGGGTTGAGGAACACCTCCCGGAAGTCGCGTGCGCGGGCCACGTGCTCCAGGGGGCTCCCGGGATCGGTGATCGCGATGAAGCGACGCGCGTCCGGGTGCTTCGCCCAGAAGTAGTCCAGCAGGCAGCGCGTCTCCACCGTGGTGCCAGACTTGCTGGACACCACGAACAGCGTGCGCTCCGGGTCCAGGCGCTCCTCGACGGCACGGATGGCGTCCGGGACCGTCGAGTCCAGCACCTCCAGGTGCAGGCCGCGCGCGGCGCCCGAGAACACCTCCGCGAAGACGCGCGGGGCCACGGCGCTGCCGCCCATGCCGAGCAGGAGGGCGGTGGTGTAGCCATCGCGCTCCACGGCCCCGGCGAACTCCCGCAGATGCGGTGCGCGCTCCGCCATCAGCCGGTCCACCTCCAGCCAGCCGAGGCGCTCCACCACGCCCTCGTCCGAGGGCTGCCAGAGCGAGTAGTCGCGCGCCCACGTACGGTCGACGGTCTCGTCCGCCTGGAACCAGCGCAGGCGGGCCTCAACGCGGTCGCTGAGTTCTCTGGCCTCGTTGCGTCCGACCGTCGCCGCTGTCGTCACTGTCGCCGCTGGCGTCGCCTCGATGTTGGTGGGCGCGACGGGGCTGGCGGCGCGCAGGTCGCGGACGAACGCCTGGCGCCACTCACGGCTCGTGCGGCGGTCCACCACCTCCCGCAGGCGTTGGGACCGCTCGCGGCGCTCGTCCTCCGGCATGACGTAGGCGCGCCACAGAGCGCGCGCCGTGGCGTCCAGGTCGCCTGCGGGGACGATGAGGGCATCCCGCAATTCCTCGGCAGCACCGCAGGCGTCCGACAGGATCAGCACGCCCGGGTTGGCGGCGGAATGCAGGGCGGCGTACTCCTTCGCCACCAGGTTCATGCCGTCCACGAGCGACGTGACCACGCAGACGTCCGCCCGACGCAGGGCCGCCCCCACCGCTCGAGGCGGGTGCGACTTCAGTTCGACCTGCACCGCCTCGGGGTGCGCCTCCATCGCCGCGCGTGCGGCGGCGGCCACCGCGCGTTGCTCACGTCGGTACTCTGGCACCCCGTCCCGGGAGGACGCCGCCCACTGCACGAAGCGCGCGCCCTCCGCCATCTCTGGGTGCTCCTCCAGCGCCCGGGTGAAGGCCGCCAGGCGGAGGGGGATGCCCTTGGTGTAGTCCAGCCGGTCGACGCCGAAGTAGAGCAGGCGGTCGTCGGGGAGCGTCAACACCTCCTCGCGGCTGGCAGCAGCGCGGTATCGCTCCGGGTCGATGGAGATCGGGTACGGCCGGACGCGCGAGGCGGCCGCGGGCAAGATGTCGCGCAGGTGGGCGGCGTCCCGCGCCGTCTGCACACCGACGATGTCGTACTCCTCGAGGGCCTCCTCCAGCCCTCGCGCGCCCGGGATGGTGGCCCACGTCGCAGCGTCCGGGACGGGGGTGTGGTGGAAGTAGCCCACCCGCCCGGTCCAGCCCAGGCGTCGGAGTTCCTCACCCAGCGGGATCAGATGGTAGTCGTGCACCCAGACCAGGTCGCCTGGTTGGAGCAACGGATAGAGGCCGCGCGCAAAGCGCCGGTTGACGGCTCGGTAGACCGGGAGTGACGAGGCGGCCTCAGGCGCCGCATGCTCGCAGAGGCCGTGCAGCAAGGGCCAGAGGATGCGGTTGCCATACTCCAGGTAGTAGCCCCGATGCTCCTCCGCGGTGAGCGGGATCGTGGCGTACTCCACCCCTCGGTGGGTGACGCGGCCTGGTCCTTCGGAGGCCTGGGCGTGCTTGCCACTCCACCCGAACCAGAGCGCCCGCCCCGCAGACTCCAGCGCCGGCCGCAGCGCCGCCACGAGCCCGCCGCCGTTCCCGAGGCTCCCTTCCGGCCGTGGGCTGGGTACCCGGTTCGAAACCACGACGAGGCGTGGGGCGGGGATGGGCGAGCCGGGACTGGCGGGTTCCGTCAGGGGTGTCATGGTGGGTTCTCCAGTACGCGCTCCGTGCAGCGGCCACGGACTGGGATGTCCTATGGCTTCCTCGCGCGCACCCGCGAGGGCAGGGCAGGGGTTGGCCGACAAGGTGGTGACCACGACCGTACCCGGCGAACAGTGCCACCCCTGTCGCGCCTCTCATGCGGCTCGTGGCAAAATCGCATCCTTGCGAGCGGGCGTAACAGGCGTTTCCGGGCGCGTTACGCCGAGGGCGCCTCGATGCGTTCGGTGAGCGCCTCCAGCCATCGCACCACCTCGACCACGCTCTCCATGTGCGCCCGCGCCGCTGTCTGCTGCGGCTCGCCTACCACCACCCCGAGGCCGTCCGAGGCGACCTCGCGAAAGGCGTCCTCGTCGGTGACGTCGTCGCCGAGGTACACGGGATAGGGCGGGAGCGATGGGGCGTGCGATGACAGCGCATCCGCCAGCGCGCGCACCGCGCGGCCTTTGTGCCAGTCCAGGTCGGGGCGGAGTTCAAGCACGCGCTTGCCGCCAGTGATGCGCAGTCCGCGCACCGCACCGGCCACGGCCGCCACTGCCGCACGCACCTCGTCCACGCGCACGTCCGGCGTGAGCCGGAAGTGCGCCGCCAGGGCGAAGCGCTTCCGTTCCACACGTGCGCCCGGGACCTCGCGCAGGCGCGCCTCCAGCAGGTCGCCGGCGCGCGCCAACGCATCGAGGTAGGCGGATGCGCCGGGGACGGTGCTGCGTGCGCCGTCCGCGTGCTGCACCTCGAGGCCGTGGCTGCCGGCGTAGGCGATGCCGGGGAGGGCTACCCGCTCCACGAGGTCGGCCAGGTCGCGCCCGCTCACGACCGCCACGCTCACGACCGCCGCGAGGCGACGCACCACCTCGCGCGTGTGGTCGCCCAGCACAGCAAGTTCGGGCGTCGCGGCGATGGGGGTGAGCGTGCCGTCGTAGTCGAGGAAGACCGCCAGGCGCTTGCTGGCGGCAGCCTCCGCCACTCGCGGGAGCGCGTCGAATGCCGAGGGCAGGAGTGCGGCGGGGCCCGGCGCCGGCGACGCGGGACGCGGGTCCGGCACTATGCCGCCTGGGGCGTGATCCGGGCGGGCTCCACGTCGGCGCGGAGGCCGGGCAGGACCTCTGCCTCGAAGAAGCGGAAGAAGCCCTCCTGCTCCCGGCCCACGTTGTGGATGTAGACATGGTCGAACCCGGCTTCCGCGAACTGGCGGATCTGCTCCAGGTAGGGGGCGGGATCGGGCCCGCACGGCACGTGCCTGGAGACCTCCTCGGCGGTGAGGGGCTCGGTCGCGGCCTCGAAGTCACGAGGCAGCCGCAGGTCCTGGCCGAGCATGCCGCCGAGGCCGCTGTTGGGCCACTGGCGTTGGAGGAGGTCACGGCCGGCCTCCTCGCTCTCCGCCCAGCAGGTATGGAAGAGGCCGATGCGCGGGCCGTTGCCGCCAGCCCCTGTGAAGGACTGCACCGTCTCCGGGTTGGGAGCAGTGGAGATCAGGCCGTCCCCGGCGCGCCCGGCGAGCGCTGCCGACTTCTGACCCGACGCACCGACCAGGATCGGCGGCATCTCCTCCGGCAGGCTGTAGAGGCGGGCATCCTCCACGCTGTAGTACGCGCCCTCGTGGGAGTGGCGACCGCCCTGCCACAGCATGCGGATCACCTCGATCGCCTCCTCCAGCATCTCCTGGCGTTGCTGGATGGGTGGCCACTTCTCGCCGGTGATGTGCTCGTTCAGGTTCTCGCCGGTACCCAGGCCCAGGAAGAAGCGCCCCGGCATCAGCGTCGCCGTGGTGGCGGCCGCCTGCGCGATGATGGCCGGGTGGGTGCGGATCAGCGGGCACGTCACGCCCGTGCCGATGGCGATCGTCTCCGTGGTCTGCGCAATGGCGCCCAGGGTGGCCCACACGAAGGGGCTCTCGCCCTGCGCGTGCACCCACGGGTGGAAATGGTCCGAGACGAGTGCGAACGTGAAGCCGGCCTCTTCCGCACGTTGGGCGTTCGTGGCCAACTCTGGCGCCGAGTGCTCCTCGCTGGCAAGCATGTAGCCGATGGCGACCACTCAGCGTCCCCCTTCACGTTCGCGGCGGTCACGTGCGATCCGGTCACGCTTCATGCCGTCAGTGGTCAGTTCCTCAGAGACCTCCACCACGCCGGGCACACGTGAGGCGACTTCCTCAACGTTCTCGACGTCGGCGACGTCCCAGACCCTGCCGCGCAGCGAGACCACGCCTCGGCGTACTTCCACCTCCAGGTCGAACGCCGTGGTGGCGGCGTCCTCCCGAAGTTCGCGGCGGATCGCGTCCGCGATCGCTTCGTCGCCCAGCGTGCCATCACTGGAGCGAGCAACTTCGATCGACTCCATCGAACTCGCTGAGAAGCCGCCGATGACCTCGGTATTCGTGCCGACGGGGTCGATGGGAGGCGTGTAGACGGCGTCACCTTCCGTGACAGCCTGGTCGTCCGAGGTCAGGGCGCGTCCGCCGCCGCTGCTGCTCCCCGGCTGTATCGAGTGGGCCGAACGGACGCGGTGCTGATCCGTGAAGTCGCCCGGCATCATGCTCTCCGGTTCGGATAGCCCCGCCTCGGCGCCCTCGAAGCCCGCCACCTCGACCCCACTGAGGGACCCCTCCAGCATCTCCCCGGGGAGGACGGAGGCCACCGTGATGTTGTCTCGGAGGCGGACGTCCGGCGCCATCTCCCGCACGGTGTCGAGTACGGCCTGGCGTTCCCCTTCCGTGGTCACGACGCCGGTCAGCACGAGGGCGTCGCGGTCGTCCTCGATGTGGAGTTGGTAGCCGGACAGTTCCAAGCGGCGCTCGATCCTGGCGGGGAGGGTGGCTTCGTCCGGCATGCACAGGGCCTTTCGTTTCGTGCTCACGTGGCTCTGGCTCATATGGCTCTGGTCAGCCACCTGAGCGTCGCCCGCCGCTGGTCGGGGCGGCATAACAGCACCCACACCGCAGTCTCAAAGCCGCAGCATGCCGAGGTGCACATGCCGAGGTGTATATGCGGGGGCGGATCAGCCGCGCGCGCTCCCATTCGGGCTCGACATGGTCGCCAGCAGCGTCTCCAGCGCGGCGTCCACGGCCGCGAGCAGCGACCAGCGCGGGCGCCAGCCCAGGAGGCGCACCGCCTTCTCGATGCTGGGGAGGCGTAGGTGCAGGTTCCGGTCGGCGACCGCGACATCCGAGTCCGCGATCAGCGGGAGGGGGGAGCGGCCATCCCAGAACTGTTCCCGGTAGCGCTCCAGGACCAGGCGGGCCAGGTCGTCCCGGGAGACACGGTTCGCGGGCTCACCGACGTTGAGCACCTCGCCCGAGGCGCGCGACTGGTCATTGCGGATGGCGAGTCCCACGGCCTCCGCCGCGTCTTCCACGTAGACCAGCGTGCGCACATAGAGGTCCTCCGGTTGCAACCGGACCGTGCGCGCCTCGCGGGCCACGATGGCGTCCCGTACCTGCGCCACCGGCCACGTGGGGTCCGCACGCGGGAGCATCTCCAGCCGGTCGCCCAGCACATCGAAGAGGCGCAGGATCGTGTAGTCGAGCGACTCCGTCTCGCCGTATGTGTAGATGAGGTGCTGCGTCATGCGCTCATGGGAGGCGGCGAGTTCCTCGTCACCCACGGGGCCGGAGACCAACGGCGCCTCGTCCTCGCGCACCTGGCGGTCGGCGTCCGTGAGCGGGCCGGAGCCGACGCGCGTCGGCCAGCGGTTGCCGTACACCTCCGCGGAGGAGACGTGCACCAGGCGCCGCCCGAGTTCTGAGCACAGCCGTACGAGTTCCGTGCGGACGCGGAGTTCCTCCTGCAGTTCGGTGGCGGTCAGGCGTTCGTTCAGCGGGCGCTCCACGGGACTCAAGTCCACGACGATGTCCGCGTGCTCCACGAGCGAGGAGACCAACGCCGGCTCCTGCTGGCCGTCCAGCGTGTAAAAGGAGAAGCGGGGCTCCTCCAGCAGCGCGGCCAGGCGCTCGTGGTTGCTGCCGCTGCCCACGATGGCGGCGTCCATATGCTGCAGGAGCCAACGGATCAGCGGAGGCCCCAGCACCCCGCCACAGTCCATGATGAAGACACGCACTTCCGCCCCCGTCCAACCTCCTCTCACGAGGACGCCTGCGTCTGATCCACCTCTCCGGTCGCCCGGCGCGAGGCCACTAGTGGGACCCGCGCGCCATCAAGACGGCAGGGATGGTCAGGAGGAGGATGCGCAGGTCGTTGACCGGGCTGATGTCCTCCAGGTACTCCAGGTCCATCTCCAACATCTCCGTGAAGTCATGCCGGTGCCGCGCGCGGACCTGCCAGAGGCCGGTGATGCCGGGCACGCCGCGCAGACGTGCCCAGTGCTCCGGCTCGTAGCGCTCCACCTCGGACGGGAGCGGGGGGCGAGGGCCTACCAGGCTCATCTCGCCACGCAGGACGTTCCAGAGTTGCGGCAGTTCGTCGATCGAGGTCTTCCGCAGGACCTTGCCTACGCGCGTGCGGCGCGGGTCGTCCTTCATCTTGAAGATCAGGCCATTGGCCTGGTTGCGGGCGGCCAGGAGCGGCGCCTGCGCCTCCGCGTCCTGATGCATGGAGCGGAACTTCCAGCAGATGAACGTGCTCCCGTTCGCCCCCATCCGTTCCTGCCCGAAGAACGCCGAGCCCGCGCTGTCCAGCCGCACGACGATCGCCACCAGGCCAAAGAACGGCGCGAGGAGGACGAGGCCCACGGCCGAGACGGCCACGTCGATGCTTCGCTTCCACCACGGCAGCGGCCGTGCACGGGGGATGAAGCCGGCCGGCACGCTCAGGTGCGAACGGACGGTCGCCATGCGGCTCCGGCTGACAGATGCCCGGCTCATCGGCGGCCTACCGGCGTCCCGACACCCAGCGTGTCAGTGTCGACCTCCGCATCGCGCCAGTTGGGCGCGGTGGACGGCGGGTCTCCCTCCAGCGCGGGGCGGCCGATGCAGCGGTAGGCGAAGCCCGCCCCGCGCACAGTGGCGGGATCCAGCACGTTGCGGCCGTCCACGATCAGGCGTCGCCGCATGACCGCGGCCAGGTCGTCCAGCGGGAGGTCCACGAACTCCGGCCACTCCGTGGCCAGCACCAGCGCATCGGCGCCGGCGGCAGCAGTCAGCAGGTCGTCCGCCAGGGCCAGGGAAGGGAAGGCGGCGCTGACCGCCTCCTGTCGCACGTGCGGGTCGTGCACCAGCACCTCCGCGCCGGCCAACTGCATCAGGTCTGCGACCTCCAGCGCCGGCGACTCGCGAATGTCGTCCGTGTGCGGCTTGAAAGCGGCGCCCAGCACCAGGATGCGCCGGCCCTCCAGCGTCCCGAGCGCCTCCCGCACCTTGCCCAGCACGCGCCGCCGCTGCTCGCGGTTGATCTCGATCACGTGGCGCAGCAACTGTGGGTGCGCGCCAAACGTGGAGGCCGTGTGTTCGAGGGCGGCGACGTCCTTCGGGAAGCAACTGCCGCCCCAGCCGATGCCGGCGCGCAGGTACTGCCGGCCAATGCGTTCGTCGAAACCCATGCCACGGGCCACCTCGGCAATGTCGGCGCCCACGACCTCGCAGATCGAGGACATCTCGTTGACGAACGAGACCTTGGTGGCGAGGAAGGCGTTGGAGGCGTACTTGATCATCTCGGCGGTGCGGAGGTCGGTGAGCACCATCGGCGCGCCGAGCGGCTCGAAGAGCGCGGCGACACGCTCCCGCGCGCGGGCGTCCGAGGAGCCCAGCACCACGCGGTCCGGGCGCATGAAGTTGTCGATCGCGGTGCCTTCCTGCAAGAACTCCGGGTTGGAGACGACCGCCAGGCCGGGGGCGCCGAAGTGCTTCGCCATCTGCGCGACGAGGTCGCCGGTGCCGATGGGCACGGTGCTCTTGTTCACGATCACCGCGTCCGGCCGCAGCACCGGCGCCAGCGCCGTGACCGCGTCTCGCACCGCCCGCAGGTCTGACGCACCTCCCGTGGAGGGAGGCGTACCCACGGCGAGGAACACGAACTCCGCCCTCAGCGCGTCCGGGGTGCCCTCCACCACCTCGAGGCGGCCGGAGTCCAGCGCCTGCCGGAGCAAGGCGTCCAGGCCGGGCTCGTAGATCGGAGACACGCCGCTGCGGATCGAGGCGACGCGCGCGGCGTCCACGTCGATGGCGGTGACGCGGTGCCCCAGCGTGGCGAAGCACGAGGCGACGACCAGGCCGACGTGTCCACACCCCACCACGGCGATGTCCGCCACAACCGTCTTCGCACGTTCATCCATGCCCGCCTCCATCGAACTGACCTCCCGGGAACGTGATCCACGCCGCCGGCGCGGGAGCGCCCGTCAGTGACGCCGGGCCACCGGGGCTGGCATCAAGAACTAGGGGGCGGCTGTTGCACGGACGTTGAGCGACCGCGTGCACCCGTTCCGCGACGGTCCCCGCCGGACGCCGCGACAGCACCTGCCGTGCGCCCTCGATGCGTGCGCCAGGGCGGTGGTGCAGCAGTGACGAGGGGTCAACGCGGCATCAACAGCGGCTGCACATCCTCCTCACACGGGCGGCGCGCTGACCGGGGGAGACTGACCTCGGCAGGTGGCAGGAGACCTCATGACGCTGCAGGAAGTGATCCGCACCGCGAGCCGCGTGGTGCGTCAGCCCGAGAACCCCGACCCGAGCGGCATGTGGCAGCGCCTCGCCGCGCTCCCCCAGCAGATGCAGGACGCCTGGCGCCTGGGCGCGTCCTGGGACGCGGGCATCGAAGCCCTGCGTGGCGACTGCGAGGTGCGCCGCGTGGTGGTCGTGGGCATGGGCGGCTCCGCCATCGGCGGGCAACTGGTCGCGCGCATCGTGGAGGCACGGTCCGCCGTGCCGGTGGAACTGGTGCGCGACTGCGCCTTGCCGGTGCTCGACCGGCACACGCTGCTGGTCGCGTCCTCCTTTTCCGGCGAGACGGAGGAGGTGCTCGCCGCCCTGCGCGAAGCCGCCGCCTCGCCGTGCCTCAAGATGGCGATCACGCGAGGTGGCACGCTCGGCCGGGAGGCCACCGCCTCCGGCATCCCCACCCTCTTCTACGCATACGAAGGTGAACCTCGTTCCGCGCTCGCGTACGGGACGCTCGCGCTTCTCGGGGTGTTGTCACGCCTGGGGCTGTGCGTGGTGACGCAGGACGAGATGGACGCGGCCGTACGTGAGGTGGGCGCGCTCTGCCAGGTGTTGAGCGCCCGCGAGTCCATGCGGGAGAACCGGGCGCAGGCCCTCGCCCGCGAGATCCGAGGCGCGGTGCCGTTCATCCTGGCGGACGCGTCGCTGGAACCGGCCGCGGTGCGCTGGCAGACCCAGTTCAACGAGAACGCGAAGTGCTGGGCCTTCGCGGGGACGCTGCCGGAAGCGCTCCACAACGTGGTGGAAGGCATCGGACGGTACCCCTCGGCGCCCGGCAGTGCGCCGTTCCATGTCGTGCTGTTGGAGGACGCCGGCCGGCCGGCAGCGGCGCGTGCGCGGCTGGCGGCGGTGCAGGAGCACCTCTTCGACTGCGGGGTGCCATGCAGCCGGCTCACCTTCACGGGCGGCAACCTGCTGAGCACGCTGCTCCAGGCCTGCACGTTCGGCGACTGGGTCTCCTACTACCTCGCGGTCGAGGCCGGCATCGACCCGTCGCCGGTACCGACGATCACGAGCCTCAAGCGCCGCGTCGCGCAACTGTCCAATGGCTCCAGCACGGACTGAGGACGGTCGGGAGACCGAGGCTTAACGGCGGAGGCTGGGGGACACGCGCGCGGCGCGGCCGCCAGCCTCCGTCCACTCTTCGACCCACTCTTCGACCTGACTCCCGCCAAAGGTAGCGAGATCGCGTTGAGCAGCGGCGAAGCCGCAGTCGGGTCGGTGGGGGCTCGGCTAACCCCCGTCCGCTCTTGGACCGGCGAGGTCCGAGTGGGACGCCACGGCGCAGTCTCGTAGCCCGGCCTCCTCCTGCGCGATCGTGCGTATGACGAGACGCAGGAACTCGGACGGGTGAAAGGGCTTGCGCTGCACGAGGCAGACGCCGAGGTCCTGCGCGCGTTTCGTGTCATGGTCGCGGGCGCCCGGATCGGACGGCACGTCCGGAGCGGGGTACGGCTCGTGCTCGAGCAGGAGGAAGGTATGGACGCGGCCCAGGGCGCGGCGCAACTCGTGCAGGCGTGTGCCCACGGCGGGGGAGAGCCGTTCCTCGTCCAGGATCACGGCATCGAGCGGGTGGCGACGCAGTGCTTCCACGTCTGACGGACGCGCCGCCGTGACCTCGACCGCCAGGCGGTCGGCGGCGCCGGAAAGCACACGCACCAACGCGTCGTCGTCGCTCAGGATTCCGAAGTGCACAGGCAGGCCCTCGATCCGCTCCGACGCCGCCCCCTGTGAGGACTGCGCCGAGCCCGGCTACGCCCGGCATCCGGGTGTCCGGCCGGGGTGACGGTTCCCGAACGTGTGGTTCCACGGGGGTCTCAACGGACGCCCCAAACAACTCATACCACAAAAGCAAGTGCTCGGAACTCGGGGGAATCCGGCGAAATGTAACGCGTTTGGCATCTCCAGCCGTGTTGCGAGTGCTGGTCTGGGACGGTATTTCCTGTACTTAATGCATAAGCAAGCGATGCGGATAGCAAATCACTGGCTCCGTAGACCTGTGTCAGGGCGGCCTTGGTCTCGTGTGCTCGGGGGAACGCGAGGCAACCGATGCGACCGTTTTCCGAGTCCCATGCACGCTCCTTCACCACGCTCTTCGACGGCAGCCCGTCCATCCTCGTGGTGGACCCGGATCGTGAGTACGCGGAGATCATCGGAGACACGCTCAACCGCGACCGCCGAGGCGTGCGCGTCGCGCCTTCCGCCCGCGTCGCGCTGGAATGGCTCCAGCAGAGTCCACACCACGCGGTGGTGCTTGACCAGGACGCCGCAGAGGGCGGGGTTCTGCCGGGGCTCGTACGCGTCATCCGCCAACTGCAACCGTCGATCGGCCTCGTGGTCACCAGCCAGCGCCGCGTGTCCGTAGCGGAGACCGTGGCCTGCTTTGACGCTGGAGCGGACGAGTACATCGAGAAGCCGTTCCACCCCGGCGAGTTTGCGGCGCGGGTGCGCGCAGTCCTGCGCCGGGTGGTGGCGGTGCACGCGGGCGGCGGGATGCACGCCGGCGTGACCTACGACGAGGCGCGCGACGTCATCGAGGTCGGCGACGGCGAGCCGCCCATCGAACTCGACCTGCAGAACGGCACCGCTCGACACGCCGGGCGCCGGCTGGAATTGACGGCCACGGAGTTCACGCTGCTACGCGAACTCCACCAGGCGCGCGGGCACGTCCTGTCCTACCAGACGTTGAATGGCCGAGTGCTGGGCGCGGGTGGCGAGGAAGGCGCGGCGCGCCTGAAGAGCCATGTCAGCGCCCTGCGCCAGAAGTTGCGCGCCGCCGGCGCAGACCCGGATCTGGTCCGCAACGCCCGCGGCATCGGCTACGTCCTGGCAGAGGCCACGGCGTGAGGGGCACCGATGCCTGGGAGGCCTGAACGACTGGGGCTGGTCCTGGGCGGTACTCGGCTACGCGCACGTCTTCCCCTGCTGGAACGCACCATCCCTCGCGCGCATGTGGTCTGCATCGCCGGCCCGGTGGCCACCACGTTCGCCCACTGGCGCTCCGGCGTCATCACGCTGGGACACACGCGGGACGAACGCGCCGCGCTCCAGCGCGTGACCGGACTGCTGGACGCGGCCGGGCGGCGTGGAGCGCTGATCGTGACGCCCGCGGACGTCGTCGCCTTCCGCGACTTCCAGTCCGGACGGGCGCTGGCGAGCGTCCCGGTGGACGACCTCCGCCCGGGCTGGACGGCCGCGGATGCGGGACACCTCACCCTGGCGGCCTTCCGAGGCGCACTGTTGGGCACGGACACCGTGATCTGGACGGGCGCCCTTGGCCTGGCGGGGGAGCACCCCTTCGCGCGAGGCAGCATCGCCCTGGCGCGCATGCTCTCCCGCACCGGCCCGGCGTCACCTCGCCTCGTGCTCTCGGGGCGGGACACGGTCGCCGTGGTGCGCGCCGCCGGCGTCGAGGTGGTTGCGTCATCCACGACCTCCGTGGGCCAGCGGCCGCACTCGCGGAAGCCGGATGGCGCCGCCAGGTCCGAGACCCCCTAGCAGGGTGCTGAAAAAGTCGGCGGGAGGGGATCGCTGAGGCGATCTCGGCCGGGTACCATCGCGGCGGCGGGGCCGAGGAGGTGCCCGATGCGCGGCGACGACGACCGGCA